>SXGS01381565.1_pt1 | contig 13618 bp, 5 predicted proteins | sample 3174681 | NCBI WGS metagenome assembly SXGS01 (sample SAMN11356861, study PRJNA531348) | freshwater metagenome | isolation source: freshwater sample F1-80 | place: China: Fuxian Lake, Yuxi | collected 2017-12-25
CCGGAGGGGTCGGTGTTTCTCTTCACTGAGTCACTGCTGCACGCCGCCACCGCGTGGCGCAACCCGGAGGTGGACCGGGTCGCCCTGTTCAACTGCTACAACTCGGTGTGGTCGCAGTGGCATCGCCTCAACCTTGACCCGGGCCTGATCGAGACGATGCCGGAGAAGCGCCGCAGCCTGTTCCGCGGCGTGTACGCCTACGACTTCTCCCAGCGTCCCGCCGAAGAGAACCGCGTCTTTTCGGAACGCAATCGCGCGCTCTAATCGCGCTCCCGGAGCAGCAGCCGGCGCGCGATCAGGCGGTCGGTGGCCAGGCGGAGGCGGGCGAGGTACGTAGCCTCATCGGGGTAGCGTTCTTCGAGGGAACGGCGCGGGTCGCCGGCGGCATCTCGTTCGGCACGAGTGCGCGCGAAGGGCACATAGCCGCCGGCGAGGCTGAGGAGCTCCGTCTCGGCGCCGATTCCCGGCGCCCGCAGATTCCAGCCGGTGAAAGTGCCGCGAGGGACCGCGACGGTGGGGAGTTGGAGCATTCCCCGTTCGTTGTTGTCTGCGTCGTACGCAGGCACGAGCACGCGATAGGCCCCGTGGGAGAGCGGCGGAAGCTGAGTCAGCCGGCGATAGCGGTCGTAGTCCGGGCCATGGTCCAGGCAGTCTGGCTGCTGGATCACCTCCGGGTACGCGACTCCCGGCAGCGGCTGCCAACCGGACTCGGAGGTGCGCCAGCCTGCCAGGGTGCCGTCGGCGATGCGCGGGTAAACACTCGGCGGGGGTGGCGTCCCATCACGAATCCAGGTGTCCAGTGCCGTGAGCAGTGCCCGGAGCAACGGCCGGTAATCGGTTGGGTTGGCGGGTAACCGGCCCCGCCCGGCTGCGCCCGGGATGCCGTTTCCCGCCCCGTGCTGCGCGCCGCCGATGGCGTACAAGCGCACCTCCGGCGGCAGCACGGCGTCGCGAGTCCCCAGGGGATCCGTGTGTACCAGCGACCCTGAGCGGTGCCAGTACTCCGCGCTCGTCTGGGTGTGGACCACCTTCGGCGCGGTGCCGGATCGCTGCGCCCGGCGCAGGATCCCGTCGGTGCGCCGGGTATAGGGATCCGTCTCCTCCCCATAGGTAAAGGGGAATTCGTCCACCGGATACTCGTGATTGTCGTGCTGCGTATTGTGCCGGGTCGGAGAGGCAAACCGGTGATTGAAGAACCCGCGGCCTGCACCGGCGACATGTGGGAAGAGCCCCTCGAAGACCCTGCGACCCGCCTCGTCCGCGTTGAAGCCGTCGTAAAGGAACTGCCGGAGACAGCGGCCGCTTTGCGACGTGCCGAAGCCGATGGCCCGCACCACCGCCGGCCGCCCATCCGGCTGCCGGAGCGGGTTCGCCTCGGAACGGTCGTGCTTCAGAAACGAGACGAGGTCCCGAATCCCGGCCAGCCCCAACCCCTGCACGATCGGGTCCTGCGCTTCGTAGATCAGCTCATACAGGTGGCCCGCCTGGAACAGGTCCGCCTCCAGCGCCACGAGTTCGACCCGGGGGAGCACCACCCGGCCCGGTTCTCCGGTACTCGGGGTCACCTCCAGGCGCCACCGGTCCCGGCTGAGCGGGCGGCGCGGGTCTTTCTCCCGGCGGCGCGCCGTGAGGGTCGCAGTTGCCAGGCCCCGCGCGGTCGGAGCATAGGCGCCGTGGTTCGCCCACTGCGCCACGTTCAGGCGGGCCGCGGAAGCATCCGGTGCCATCTCCATCCGCACCAGCCCTGTGATCGGCCCGCGGCGCCCCCGCGCCGGCGGTGCGTCCAGCCGGAGCCTCCCGGCAGTCGGGAGCAACTCGGCAATCCACCCACTTGCCGCCAGCACAAAACCCCGCCGGCAGAGAAACTCGTCGGCTCCCCCATTGAACATCCCCGGCGCCGTCATCCCGCCCCGGTTGTTCACATCGTAGAGCAGCGTGCCGTTCGCCCGCGCCCGCTCCACCGGCGCCAGCAGGTCCAGATCGGCGGCAAACTCCACCTTCGCCTGCGCGTTCCGCGGGGCGTGCTCGAGGTCCACCACGATGCGGTTCGCAGCCGATTTCGGGTCCACAGCGAAGTGGACGCGCCCCCGGAGCCGCTCGTACGCTCCCACGCCCGGGAACACCCGGCCCCCGGCGTACGGCTCCCGGGCAGTGATCTCCACCCGCGTCACCTCGCCCCGCGCGGGCGCGATCCCCAGCAAGCACAATCCCACCGCCCACGCTCCCTGCATCCTCGTTCGCGTGCCCATCTTCTCTCCTGCTCCGCCTTCTGCCCCCGTTGACCGCATTTTTCGCCCGCAGGAGGCAGGTTCCCTCGTCCCGGCCACCGACAGAGGGTTGCGTTGATAATGCAGAAAAACCCTCGATGCTTTCGCGTCAAGCCGACGACCGCGCGAGCCTCTGGGCAAGCGGGGGAACCCGTTTCGCTCTCGGCGCCAATAATATAGACGCGTCCGAATACAAAGAGTGTGGCCGCGCCCCCGGGACGTCAGACGGAAACACCCTGCAGCGGCCCTCCCCCACGACGCTTCATCCATCCCCGGCGCCCTTGACGGGCGGCAGGAGCGGCTCCCCGGGCTCCAGACGCCGGATGTTGCCCACCCACGGGTCCACCTCCCCCGGCTCAAACATGCACAGGCCATCCACGTACCAGAAGAGGTCCTCCACATTCCCTCCGTACTGGTAGCGACTCCTGTCAGGCCGGAATGCCACCCAGCCCTTCTCGTCGGACAAGAAGATTGCCAGGCACTCTCCGTTCTTGGCGTCCCAGATGCGCACAGTACCATCCACACCACCGGAGGCGCAGCGTTCCCCATTCCAGACGACGGTCCGGACACTTCCGCAGTGGCCCTCCAGGCAGTGGAGTTCCTGACCGGTAGCAGCATCCCAAATGCGCACCGTTCCATCATCACCTGCACTTGCCAGGCGCTTCCCCTGCCACGCCACGCTCCAGACCGCCCCGGCATGGCCTGCTAGATCGCGCAACTTCTGCCCACTCGCAGGATCCCAGAGGCGCACCGTTCCATCCTCGCCCCCGCTCGCCAGACTTTCTCCCTGCCAGGCGACCGTCACCACCCGCCCGCGGTGGCCAGTCGAGAACTGGGAATTGTGACCGTTCGTGACGTTCCAAATCCGCATAGTTCCGTCTTCCCCCCCGCTCGCCAGGCGGCCTTCCGCCCACGCCACACTCCACACTGGCCCGATGTGGCCTTCGAGACGATCCAGTTCTCGTCCGGTGGTGCTGTCCCACAGGCGTACTGTCCCGTCTTCACCCCCACTCGCCAATCGGGCTCCGTGCCAGGCGACACTCCACACCTTTCCGTCATGGCCTGCCAGGCGGCGCAACTCGCATCCGCTTCCCCTGTTCCAGAGGCGGATGGTCCCGTCCGTCCCTCCGCTTGCCAGTTGCCCTTCCTGCCAGGCGACGCACAACACGACCCCCTGGCGCCCGACCAGTTGGTCTGAAACTCTTCCGGCCCCCACATCCCAAAGGCAGAGGATCCCAGTGTCTCCACCGGTCGCCAGCCCGTTTCCCTGCCACGCCACGCTCCACACTCGCTGGCTACGACTTTTCGTGAGGAGCGATAGTGATCTACTGCGCTCGTCCCAGCACTGCACCAGCTCATCGGATCCCGCGCTCAACAGCCGCGATCCCTGGGATGCCACGCTCCAAACCCGCCGATAGTGCCCCTCGAGACAGCGCAGTTCCTGCCCGCTCTCTCTGTCCCAGAGGCGCACCGTCCCGTCTTCTCCCCCGCTCGCCAGCCGCTCCCCGTGCCACACCACAGTGGACACCGCTCCGGTGTGGCCTCTGCAACAGAGCAGTTCCTGTCCGGACTCTGCGTCCCAGACCCGTACAGTCCCGTCTTCTCCCCCACTCGCCAGTAGCTCCTCGTGCCACGCTACGCCCCACACACTTCCACCGTGCCCACCCAAACAGTGCAGTTCCTGCCCGCTCTCCACGTTCCAGACGCGCACCGTTCCGTCTTCTCCCCCGCTCGCCAACTTCTCCCCCAACAGGGCTACGCTCAACACTCTCCCGTTGTGACCCATGAGCCGGCGCAGTTCGCGTCCGGTGTCAGCATCCCAGACGCGCGCCGTCCCGTGGAATTCCCCGCTCGCCAACCGATTTCCATCCAATGCGACACTACGTACACCGTTCCGCTCCTGTCCCGGGAGCCGGCGCAACTGCTGGCCCGTGTTGATGTTCCAGACACACACTGTCCCGTCTTCTCCTCCACTCACCAGTCGGTCATCCTGCGAGGCTACGCTCCATACCCCACCCTCGTGGCCCGCTCGTCGGAACAACTCCCGGCCCGTGTTCGTATCCCAAACGATGATCTTGCCGGTGGCGTGTGCTGTAGCGAAGACAGTACCGTCCAGCCCCAACGCGATGGACAGCGCAACTCCGCACGGGAGCGGAATGCACGGCAGTGGGCGTTCTGCGGTGGCGCCTCTACCATGCGTCGCACTCTCCAGGAGTTCAGGAATCCTTTTCGCGCCCGCGAATCGGGTGCGACGCAGGCTCGTGCCGTCCCAGGTGGCTTCCAGCAGATCGGCGCCGATCAGGGTAGCACGATCCAGGATTGCTCGGGTAAGGTTCGCTCGCTGAGCGGAGGCGCCTGTAAGGTCCGCATTCTCCAGGTTCGCTTCCGTGAGATCAGCATCGTCCAGGCAAACTCCGACCAGGAGAACCCCGGAAAGATTCGCTCGGCGAAGATCGGCGAACGCGAGGTTGGCACCGGAATAGTCACGGCCACGGAGGTCGGCGCCGGCCAGGTTGGTCCGGATGCGTTCGGCTTCGGGCAGGCGGCGGTTGGCAAGATCGGCGTTCTTCAGCAGGGTTTCCCCAGCGGTATCGCTCCCGTAGATGCACCGGATCCAGGTTTGGGTTGCCTCCACGCCTGCCAGGTCCACGAGGTACTGGGCCATCACTTCGGTAATCGGATGGCGGGTGATCTGATCGGGGACATCGGCTTGTCTGATGCGTTCGGCCAGCCACTCGGCGGCAAACCACTCCCAGAAGGACGCGTGGACGAAGCGCCGCCGATTGCTGGCGCCCTCCTGGACGAGAAGTGTGCGGCCTCCCAATTGGTGGGCAGCCTCGTCCGCGGTGAGGCCGCGCTCGGCGCGTTCGGGGAGAGTCCGGTGGACCACCTCGGTCAGTTCGTGGATCTCAACATAGCGGTCCGTGCGGGTCCAAAAGCGGATAGCAAGTTCCCGCAGGAGGGCAAACCGCTCCAGGGGTTGTAGGACATCGTGACTACTGGCGACTCCCGGCTTTTCGGAGTCCTGTGCAAGCCAGCGATCCACAAGTACTCGGTACAGGGATCCGGCGGTGACCTCCTGTCCGGGGCCTGCGGCGGTGTCCAGTTCCTCGTCTGTCAGTTCGGCCACGTAGGAGAGGAGACGGGGGGTGGCCGCCAAGCCCACAAGATCCTGGATCTGGCGCATGCGGCTCAGGCGGGCGCGAGTCCACTCTCGGGCCCGCCGTTCCGCATCGGCGGGATCGGATTTGGGAGACCCGAGCGATGTCCTGTTGCACTTCCACTGCACCAGGAACTGCCGGATTTCGTTCTCGTCGAAGGGCTGGAGCTCCAGGATGCGGTAGCCGGGATGGAGGGCGGCTCGGTCGTGGAGGGCGGTGCGTTCCACCTGGAAGCCGAGCTGGCGCGCGCGAACGGGGTCCCGCCGGTGGAGGATGCGGCGGACATCCTCGGTGGAGACGAAGTGCTGGCGGCGGCTGGTCACGATCACCTTTGCCCGGTCGTGGGCGGCTCCGAGGAGGGTGTCCAGGTAGTCCACTGCCCGGTCGTAGGTGACTCGGAGCACCAGTTCGTCGTAGCCGTCGAACAGCAGCGCTACCCGTCCCTCGCGGACATAGTAGGTGAGCGCGTCCAGATCGAAGTGTTTCTCCCCGCGCCGTTGCAGGTGGCGGGCGAGGAGCTCCTCCCAGGTCGGCTCCTTTTCCAGCTCTGCCAGCGGAATGAGCAGTGGGATCGGACCCGTCTCGTCTCGGGCCAGCTCCAGGGCGAGTTGGCGGAGTAGGAAGGTCTTGCCCGTGCCGAAATCGGCGAGCACCAGGCCAAAGCGGGAGGCGTCATCCCGCAGCCAGGTGCGGACCGGGTCACGCGCGTCTCCGGCGGCATGGCGTGTGGCATCTTCCTCATAGATCCCCCGCTGCGGGATGTAGAGGTCCACGGGATAGATCGGGTCCTGTTCCAGTTCTGCGATGAGCTGCCGCCGGTAGGCGCGGAAGTCCAGAAAGCCCTGTTGCTGAGCGAAACTGAGTAACTCGATTCCTACCGATGCCGCGCGGGCGCGCACGGCATCGGTAGGAGCGGACCCACCGTAGACAATCTGGCACGGCGTCTCGGAGTTCGCGCTCCGGTAGGGACGAACCACCTCCTGAAAGAACGCCTCCAGATCCTCCTCCGCCACTCCGTGCTCCAGCATGCCGAGCGGGTACTGCGTCTGGAACGGTCCCATCGTCTGGGAAATGCGGAGATACGGGATCTGTTTCTCGGCGGAGCGAAGCGGTTCGATGCGGGCCCGCGGATCCCGCAAGAAGCAGATCTCCTGCACGCGGGCCGCGAAGTCATCGCGCTTCGGCTGTGCCTCGCGACTCATGCGCCCCGACAGACCCCACGGGTCGTCAGCGGCTGCGGGTGTGTCTGGACGGGATTGGGGCGCGCGGGCTGTCGGTTGAGGATCCGGTGAGGGAAGCGCCTCCTGCGCCTGCTGGAACTGCAACTGGATGGTGCTGTGCCATTCGTTGCCGTCCGTCGAGCAACGACTGTCACCGATCCAGCGGCGGCGGGAAGGATCGTAGCAGCGCGTCCACCGCTCCATTCGGTCGTGGTGGAGCCGAAGCCACTGATACTGGTTCGGCACTTCCGGGGGCAGCGCTTGTTGGTTCAGCGCGGCGCTCCCGGTCGAGAGCGCGGGTACCGGGGACGCGGCCGGCAGCCAGAAGAGCCCGGACTGGTGAGTGTGCCCGTGCAGGACCAGGTTGAGCAGGGGGCCGAGGCGTTGGGCGAGAAGGTCGGCGTCGCGCAGGTTCTCGTCGTCATCCGTGGCGCCGCGCTGGACGTTGTGATGTACTACCCCCAGTCGAAACCAGCCTCGATCCCGGTAGCGCCGCAACTGCTCCTCGAACCAGCGCACCTGTCGTTCCCCCACCCAGCCGTAGTGGGTCCCTTCCCGATGCGTCTCGGCCATCGTGGAGTTGAGCGCGGCGACCACCAGTTTCCGGTCCGTCACCTCATAGAGCGTCCAGGGGAGTTCGGGCGCAAACTGGATCTGCGGGAAATCGCGGTAGAAGGTCTGAAAGGCGGCATGGAAGTGCTTCCACTTCGGCCAGTACGGGGCAGCGGGCTCCGCTTCGTCCGCCTCACATTCCTTGAAGTACGCCTCGCAGGAGGCCCGGTTCAGATCGTGATTGCCGGGCGCCAGGACGAATCGGTCGTGTCCCACCTCCAGGTGGACTGCCAGTTTCTCCAGGAACTCGCGGGCGTTCCGGAATTCCGTTGCACGTCCCCACTCCGCCAGGTCGCCGGAAACCACTACCAGATCTGGGCGCAGACGGTCGGGACCGACCCGTAGTGCCGCGATGTCGTCCCAGAGCGGCACGAATGCCTCATCCAATGCCGCGTCCGGACCCAAGTAACCCAGCCGGCCGTAGCGATGGTGCTTTCCGAACTGTAGGTCAGAGAGATGGAGGATGGTAAGCGCGGGTTCAGGCAAGAATTCCGGCTCCTTGAACTCGAAAAAACCGAGATTCCAGTCCGTAAAGTCCGGGGCATTCCAATGGAAGGCGTGCATCGCCGGCGGATCCAGCCAGAGCGCCACGGAGCCCGGAATGTGGCGGGGGAAGGCGTCGCGCTGCATGTTCGCGTTGCGGATGAACACCATTCCGTGCTCGCCGTCCGCCCGGGGGCCATCGTATGAGAGCGTGGCCTCGGCGCCGGTAACCATGATTGCCGGCCGCATCCCGGCCGGAGTGGGGTTGTCCTCCAGGTGTTGGATCAACCGGTCCAGCAGGAACCGCTCATTCGGCGACCCTGTGAGATCCAGGCGCGTTACCCAAATCCCGCGTGGGTGGACACGCTCCTGGAGGCGCTCGATCCAGGCGGCCGCCACGTGGGGGGAGGGGCAGTGGACGAGGTGGAACTGAAACTGACCTCCCGGACTTACCCTGTCGGCGAGATGGACCAGGCACTCCTCGTTGTCCGGATCCGGCTCAGGATCGTCCGGGAGGGGTCGCCGTTCGTGCGACATCAAGCAGGGCCTCCTTGAAGAATCGGATCTCACGCACCACGGGGTGGACGTCGTACCAACTTTCCCCTCCGTTGTACTCCAGGATCAGCCCGTTCGCCAGGAGTGCGCGAAAGAGCTCGGCGTCGTCTGCCGTCACCGCCGCCCCGGTTCCGGCAAACCACGGCCGCCGCGTGCTGTGGAGGCGCGCGAGGAACGGGTAGGCGCCCGGCTGCATGGAAAGCAATCGCTCGAAGTGGAGGCGCAGTTCTCGCACGGCGCCCGAAGCGTGGGGTGGTCCGATCTGCTTCACATCCGCCGGCACATGGCTGACGGCGCCCTGAACCAGCATCAGGAGGTCCCGGACACTGCCTCCGGACATCCGGCAGAGGTATTCGGCGACACCGCGCTCCTCGAAGATCGTGGCGACCTGCATCCGGTGCTCCAGCACATCCATCAGCACCTGGATGCCTGACTCGACCCGCACGCCGCCAATAGTGACCAGTCGTACAGTCGGCATTGCCAGTGCCACCGGGAAAACTTGCTGAATGTTGCGGGGCGACAGGGACACGGCCACCGGGACGGTGTAGATGATGTCGAGACGTGGAGCGTTCAGTTGATCGGCGCTGTCGAAGAAGAAGGGATCCCAGGCCCCGGGACTCAGCTTTTCCAGGTTGTCCGCGACGAGGAGCAGACGGCGGGAATCTCCGTACTCTTCGAAGCGTCGGTGAACCTCGTCCAGGAGTGCGTTCAACGCCCGGATCAGTTCCTGGTGCCGCCGTTGCCATTGCTGCTTGATCGTCCGGCGGGCCGTCCGGTCTCCCTTGAGGATGGATTTCAGCTGCGAAAACAGCTTCGCGCGGAGGCCGCACCACGCCAGGTCAGTCCCTCCGCCAGCCTCTGCCTGCAGCACGACTTCCTTCTTGACCACCTCCTCCACTTCGGAGGTCACATCTGCAAACCAGCGTACGACGCCGGCTACCTGGTGTGCAGGCAGGGGCTGGCGTCGTACTGTCTCGAAATGGTCCACTACTGCCTCTGCCACATACAAGAACAAGTACGTGTAGTCGTAGTCGTCCAACAGGGAGCGATCTGCCTCAACGTGAAGTGAGATGTAGTCGTCCTGAAGCTCCCGTTCGAGCTGGTAGAGCGCCGTGGTCTTTCCACACCCGGGATGTCCGGTGAACGCCACGCGGGCGAACGACCCCCGCGGTCCATCGGCAGTACGGCGGAGCATCGTTCGGAAGCGATCCAGGACCGTCGAACCGAGGCCCGGCGTCAGGTCCGTGTGCCGGGGGTCGCCCGGGACGAGGGGCTCGACTCGTGTCGCCGCGAGGACCTCCGGGAGGGATGTCGCTTTGGTGAACGCCAGTCCGCTCTCCGGGGCGAGTGTGTGCAATGCTGAGAGGCTACTGTCCCTGGTCACTGTTTTTGTTCCTGTCACTATTCGTTCACACATCGAGTGCTGGTGCGAGACCTTGCTCCCGGCTCTCACTGCTGCCGGGAGGTGGCTCACACGCGGCGGGAGTGCTGGCCGTGCGTTCGACATCCAGATGGTAGCATTGCGGACTGGATACGGCTCGGTCGCAAGCAGCAGGCAGACGACCGTACGGCTCTGATACGTCGTACTCGACTACTTCTTCGCCCGTGCAAACACGTCGTCCAGCGCCGCCTTCAGGTCCAGGCGGCGGTGTCGGCGCTGGGGGGCCGCGTCGGTGACGGGGACTCCTGTGCGCTGCATGATGGCCAGCATTGCGTCCGGGAGAGTCTTGCCGTCCGCCTTCCAGTCGTAGCCGGTCTTCTCGATCGCCTCGCGGAGGAGGAGCACCGCGCCGCAGGCGATGGCGTTCGAGGAACTGGTGGCGGCAGCCGGCACGAGCAGGTCCACCTTGTCGCTGCGATCCTGCGTCACCTCGTCCTTCCCGGGGCGCACGGCGCCGATGGCGAAACAGTCGGGCTGGCATGAGGGCCAGGAGATGCCGCGGGTGAACCCGTGGTTGCCCGTCGGGGCGCTGACCCAGATGTTGCGAGCACGGAGCAACTTCAGCTTCTCGTCAATCTCAGTGGGGACCGGTTGGGCGTGTTCCAGGTCGTCCACCGGCGCCAGGTTGACCGCCGTGATGTGGTACTCCTGATGGTGGTCCAGGATCCACTGGAGGGCGACGGCGACCGTGCGGCTGTCCTGCACCTTGCAGTGGCAGCACTCCAGCGCCCGGATCACGGCCACTTGATCGTTGTAGGCCACCCCCCGCTTCCCCTGGTAGTTCAGCGAGGACGGAATGCCGATGGTGGAGCCGTGATAGCCGCGGCCTTCGTGCTTCGGGTCGTCGTCGCCATCCACTGCGTCGTAGGCGACCCGCACCTTGGGGCGATCTCCCATCTTCGCGGTCCATTCCGGCATCGAAAGTTTACAGCCGTCGTCCACGAGGGCGAGGGTTTGTCCCTGCCCGAATGTAAGGACGTTCGCGTAGGCTTCCCAGGCATCCGTCACCCGTGCGTGGCGGAACTCGACGGGCGCCACGGGCTCTCCGAGCGCGGCGCTGTGGCTGGTGGAGACGGCGACGGCTGCCAGAAGCAGGCAGCCGAGGGAATCGCGGAATCGGATGGGTGTGTGCATCAGGATTGAGGACTCAGGATGGGCGTGGTCACAGAAGTGGAGACCCCGGGCGCCGGGGTGCCGTGGGGTGACCGAGGAGCATCGGGGGACCAGATCACCAGAGGTTCGCGGCGGTTCCGGACCTCGACGGTGGCCACTCGATACAGGGGAACGGCATCGTCAAGAAGGGAGCGCGTACTGTCGGAGAGCAGGATTTCGACCGGATAGCTCCGTGTCAGGCCCTCAATGCGCGAAGCAACGTTCACGGTGTCGCCGATCACAGTGTAGTCCAGCCGCCGGCTGGAGCCCACCGCTCCGATCAGCAATTCGCCGGTATGCAGGCCGATTCCGATGGAAAGCTCCGGGAGGCCCCGCTGCACCAGCCGTTCGTTCAGGCGCTTCAGCCGTTGCTGCATGTCCAGCGCCGCACGCAGCGCTCGTTGGGCGTGGTCCTCGGCGTGGAACGGCACCCCGAAGACGCCCATCACTGCGTCACCGACGTACTTGTCCAGCATTCCCCGGTGGAGCATGATCGCCTGGGTCATCTCCTCGAGAAACTCGTTGAGGAACTCTACCACTCGCTCCGGCTCCATGTCCTCGCTCATCCGGGTGAAGCCGCGCACATCCGCAAAGATCACGGTGGCCGGCCGTCGCTCCGTCCGGCGTTGGAGCAACTCCGGCCGCAGCGCCACCTGGTCTACCAGCTCAGCGGGGAGAAAGCGCGCCAACTGGTCTTTGACCGCCGCTTCGCGGTGGATGCGGATCAGGGTAGCCACCGCATAGGCAGTACACGCAGTGATGCTGCCCAGCGTGACCGTACTGACGCAGAGGACCGACAGTCGCAGATCCGGCGTGCCGGGCAAAATGAACAATGCGGAATGGGCCAGGAAACCGGCGGATCCGGTGAGCAGCACCAGGTGCACGCTGTACCGGAGTCCGCTCAAGGCAATGAGCACCGAAAGGTTGCAAATTACATACACTTGTAGGAATAAAATCGGCATCGCGTGTTCGACCAGCAACAGGGCGGGTGGGACCGTAAACGCGATCATGTCGAACAGGCTTACCCAATACTTGCGGGCTGACAGATAGGGAGGTCGGTGCCGGAGGTAGAGCCAGAACCCGACGCGAGCCGCCAGGGAAACCACCAGCATCCCCAGGAACGGGATCGAGGCGCGGTAGGGAGCCACCGGCGCCACATAGGTGGTCAGGTTGGCGAAGACGGCGATGAGGAAGTGGGCCATCTGAATGAAGTTGATGGCTGTTTCATTGCGTGTCTCCTGCTGCTGCTGTAGAGCCTCGTAGTGGCTGGTCATGACCCAAAGCCTGACGCGCTGCCGGTGGAGACTGCCCGCGAGCAATGCGGCAGCGCGTTTCCCTGAGAAGAAACGAGGAAAGAGTCCGCTCCCCTGTTCCCTCGTTTCTCATTCCTCATCGCTTTTGCACACGGCGGGTGGGTTTCGGGGTTGTGGGTGGCTTGCCGGAGTGCTTCTGCACGCGGCGGGTGGGTTTCCGGGTTGTGGGTGGCCTGCCGGACGCCGGCGCCCGCGGAGCGGTGGATGCCGGAGCCGCGGATGCTGACGGCGTTTTCTCGGGTGTGCTGCCGGGGGTGGGAGCCTTCGCTCCCGGCGACGTGTTCTCTGCGGGGGTAGCGGTGGGCGCCGGCTTTGCAGCGGGCGCAGCAGGTGGATCCTGAATCGCGGCGGGTACCGGCGCCGGGGGCTGGGGTTCGGTGTTGCCCGGAGCGGGGTTGGTCGTGCCGGCGCGCAGGCCGGGCAAGAACCGCCGGAGAGTCCAGCGTGCGTCCTCGGGGCTGGCGAAGTGGGCAGGCTCCTGGGTGCGGCCCCGGAACTGGACGTCACGCTCCGCCCAGCGGCGGAGGCGATCCCACAGGGCAGCGGCAATGCCTTCCGTCAGCGCGTCCCAGGTGTAGGGATCCTCCTGTTCGAGCGATGCAGCCAGGGCGGAGAAGAACAGGCTGCCCGCTTCGAGCCGTTCCTCGCCGGCCGGGGCGGCGCTTCCTTCGAGCGCTGTTTGTCCCTCTCGCGTGCCGTAGAGGGCCACGCGAGTCTGCCCCGCGCGGGTCGGGAGCGGCGCTGGCGTGAAGGCCGGGACGCCCCGTTCGTCGCGCATGCCGTCCAGGAGCAGCGCGAGGTGCGGGATCGGCTCCCCGCCGGCGGGGCCGTAGGCGCTGTCCAGCAAGAGGCTGAACGGAACCGCTGCCTCTGCGAGGCGTTCCGGGTCGGCATCGGGCGCGAGCAGGTGCGGGGCTCCCTCCAGCGTTGCCGGATGTCCCCAGAAGCCGCAGAGCAGGGTGCGCGCGCCTCCGTCCCGGGCGCGGGCCACGGCCGCCTCCAGCGCGCGGGAGAGACCGGCACGCGTATCGCCCCGGGGATCCGCCAGGGCGAGTTCCTGCGCCAGGCCGGGGTCGGGGCGACCGTCCGTGATGAGGAGAATGCGGTCGTCCTGATAGCCCTGGCGCAGCAGCAGGGCGCGGGTTCGGGCGGCGTCACGATAGGCGCGATCCACGGGCGGGAGCGTGCTGTACCGCCGCAGCGCCACCAGAATGGCCCAGCGGTCCGCGGCCGCCACGTGGCCATCGGTCCCGGCCGGCGCCGCTTCGAGGGAGAAGGTCTCGTCCCGCGCTCCGTCCTTCACGCGGAGCGACACGGGCTTGCCGGCCAGCTCCGCCGGAAGCACTACCCGGGCCCGGTAAAGGAGTTCGTCCACCTTCTCGAAACGGACCGGTCCTTCCACTCCCGGGAGTTC
>SXGS01455443.1_pt1 | contig 13618 bp, 14 predicted proteins | sample 3174681 | NCBI WGS metagenome assembly SXGS01 (sample SAMN11356861, study PRJNA531348) | freshwater metagenome | isolation source: freshwater sample F1-80 | place: China: Fuxian Lake, Yuxi | collected 2017-12-25
CCGGCCCGCGCGCCGAGATCGACGTCGACCGCCGTCAGCGCCCGGGTGGGCTCGACGGCCAGGGAGCCGCCGCCGGGCAAGGGGTGGACGACGGCCAGGACGGCGGCCTCGGCGGCGTCGGCGGCGTCGCGGGCGACCGCGCCCTGCTCGATCGCCGCCCCGGGGGCGAAGGTCCTCAGCCGGTCGTTTAGGGACGGCGCCGGCGCCGTCAGCCGTTGGGGCCCGTCGGCATGGCCGACGAGACGCGCCGTCGCGCCCTTGCCGTGGCGGGCCTCGCCGGCGGTCTCGATCTCGATCCAGGCGCCCTCGGTCACGTCGGCGGCGTCGCCCGCCAGGGCCAGGACCGCGTCCGGCCCCTCCCCCAGGTCGAGGAAGGCGCTCGCCATGGCCCGTTCGACCCGCCGGACGCGGGCGACGATGCGGGCGCCCAGCCGCTGCACGGGCGAATCGTCGGCGCGTTCGATCAACAGCCGCTCGGGCCGCCCGTCCAGCAGGACCACGCCGCGGGCCTCGCCCGGGCCGTCGTCGAGGAGCAGCCGCCGCCCGCTCACGGGCGCCGCCAGCCCAGCCCTTCCAGCAGGGTCGCGGTCTCGTAGAGCGGCAGGCCGACGACGGCGCTGTAGGAGCCTTGCAGGCTGATGACGAAGGCGCCGGCCCGGCCTTGGACGCCGTAGCCTCCGGCCTTGCCGCGCCATTCGCCGCCGGCGACATAGGCCTCGACCTCGTCGCGGGTCAGCCGCTTGAAGTGCAGACGGGTCTCGCTGAGCCGCACGACGCAACGCCCCTCGGGCGAGGCCACGGCCACGCCGGTGAGCACGCGGTGGGCCCGTCCCGACAGCAGCGACAGGCAATCGCGCGCCTCGGCCTCGGTTTCGGCCTTGGGCAGGATGCGCCGGCCCACCGCGCCCCCGGTGTCGGAGCCGATGACGAAGGCGCCGGCGTTGCGCGCCGCCGCGGCCTGGGCCTTGGCCTCGGCCAGGCGGACGGCGAGGCGGCGCGGAAGTTCGCCCGGATGCGGGGTCTCGTCGATGTCGGCCGGGTCGACGCGGTCGGGCTCGACGCCGATCTGCCGCAGCAGATCGAGCCGGCGCGGGCTGGCGCTGGCGAGAACCAGGGGCGCTGAGGCGGAAGCGGACGCCTTCCCGGCGTCCCTGTCGGCGGCGGCGCTCACGGCCGGCCCGCCATCGGGCGCCCGAGGACGCCCGTCGAGGTCGCAGGTCCAGTCAAGCCGGACCTTACTTGCAGCCGTAGGTGATGCGGCCCTTGGTCAGGTCGTAAGGGGTCCTCTCGACCAGGACCTTGTCGCCCGCCAGCACGCGGATGCGGTTCTTGCGCATCTTGCCGGCGGTGTGGGCGATGATTTCGTGATCGTTCTCAAGTTTCACGCGGAACGTGGCGTTCGGCAGCAGTTCGCTGACCGTGCCAGGGAATTCCAACAGTTCTTCTTTCGCCATACGGCCTCTCTCGGGACAGCGCGCCGCGACGGTCGCCACGCGCAAAATGCAAAGACGGCCCGCGCCGAATCAGGCCGCGAGCCGTGCTCTGTGACGGTCAGTATACCTCAGTCAAGTCAGCCGCGTCGATGGCGCTCGTCCCGACCGGGCCATGCGGGCTCTAGACCAGAACGCCGCCGCCGTCGACCACGACGGTCTGTCCGGTGCTGTAGCCCCCTTCCATCAGATAGAGATAGGCCTTGGCCAGGTCGTCGGCCTCGCCGACCCGGCCGACCGGCAAGCCGGCGCCGACATGGGCGAACACCGCCTCGCGCTCCTGCGCCGGCATCGGGTCCCACAACGGGGTGCGCACCAGGCCGGGCGCGACGGCGTTCACCCGCAGCGGCGCCAGCTCCAGCGCCAGCCCCCGCGCCAGGGATTCGATCGCCCCGCACACCCCGGCCGCCACCGCCCAGCCCTTCATCGGCCGGCGGCCGGCGACGCCGGTCGTCAACGTGACCGACCCGCCGGGCCGGATGTGCGGCGCGGCGTGCTTGGCCGCGGCGAGCGCGCCCCACACCCGCACGTCGTAGGCCGCCCGCGCCGCCGCCAGATCGGTCTCGCCGACCGCGCCGACCTGCAGGGCGTCGCCGGCGGTGAACACCAGATGGTCGAACGGCTCGGCCCTGGCGAACAGCGCGGCGGTCTGGGCCTCGTCCGCCAGGTCGGCCACATGCCCGTCAGCCCCGTCGGGCAGCACGGCCAGGGCCGCATCCAGGCGCTCCGGCCGGCGGGCGACGATGGTCACCGCCCCGCCCTCCCGCGCCGCCGCCTGGGCCACCGCCAGCCCGATGCCGGAGCCGCCGCCCAACACCCAGATTCTCTTGTCCGCGAATCGCATGATCCACACTCCAACGCCGTCGGCAGCCCTCGCGGCTGCGGACACACCATCGCGGCGAAGCGACCTTGACGCGAACGCATCTTTGTCAGCTCTATGATGCGTTCAGATCATGGTGACGCATGCCCTTCGACGGTCGCCTGCTCAGCGGAATCAGCGTCCTGGCGGCGGTGGTCGAGGCCGGCAGCTTCGTGCGCGCCGGCGAGAGCCTGGGCCTCAGCCAGTCCGGCGTCAGCCGCGCCGTCGCCCGCCTGGAGCAGCGCGTCGGGGTCAGGCTGCTCGACCGCACCCCGCGCGCCGTCGTCCTGACCGACGAGGGCCGGCGCTTCTATGAAGAGGTCGCGCCCCTGCTGCGGGGCCTGGAGGACGCGGCCATCCAGGCCGGCGGCGCCGTGGCCGAACCCAGGGGACGGCTGCGGGTCAAGGTCGACCCCTATTTCTCGCGCCTGGTCCTGGCCCCGCGCATCGGCGAGTTCCTGGCCGCCTTCCCCGACCTGTCCTTGGAGTTGTCGGCGTCGATCCATCCCGGCGACCTCGTGGCCGAAGGCTTCGACATCGGCGTGCGCATGGGCGAGCCGGAACCGTCGTCGCTGATCGCGCGCCTGCTGCTGCGCACGCGCATCCTGACCGTCGCCTCGCCCGGCTACATCGCCCGGCGCGGCCGGCCGGCGACGCCGCAGGCCCTGGCCGACGACGGCCACACCTGCATCCTGTTCCGCGCCCCCGCCACCGGCCGCCCTTTCGAGTGGGAGTTCCATCGCGACGGCCAGGTGCTCAAGGTCGAGGTCGACGGCCCCCTCCTGCTCGACGACGCCGCCACCGCCATCGGCGCCTGCATCGCCGGCCAGGGCGTGGCCCAGTTCACGGCGCTGGGCATGGGCGACTGGCTGGCCGACGGCCGGCTGGTCGAGCTGTTCCCCGACTGGAGCGAGGAGCTGTTCCCGATCTACGCCTACCACCCGTCGCGGCGCATGCCGCCGGCCAAGGTGCGGCGCTTCCTCGACTTCGTCGTCGCCATCTCGACCTCGGCCGACAAGGCCCGCTGCGTGGCGCTGCCGCCGGCGTGACCTAGCCGCCGAAGGTGGCCGGCCGGCCGAAGCGGCCGAGGATGCGGTCCTGCAGGCCGTCGCGGACCTGCCGATAGGCGTCGAGCATCTGTTCGCGCGAACCGGACGCCAGGGTCGGGTCGAGGGTCGGCCAGTACTCGATCTCGGCGGCGCGGCCGCGCGACAGCTCGACGGCGCGGTGGTGCGCCTCGGGGGTCAGCGAGATGACCAGGTCGAACGAGCCGTCCTCCAGGTCGTCGAAGGTCTTCGAGCGGTGCCGGGCCAGGTCGACGCCCACCTCGTCCAGGGCGGCCAGGACGAAGGGGTCGGCCTCGCCGCCGTCGCGCTTCAGGCCGCAGCTGTCGACGAAGACGCGGTCGCCGAACCGCAGCTTCATCATCGCCTCGGCCATCGGCGAGCGCACGCGATTGAAGTTGCAGGCGAACAGGACGGCGCCGGGGAGCTCGACCGCCAAGCCTACCCCCGCCAGTGCAGCGCGCAGATCAGGGTGACCAGGCGGCGGGCGGTATCGAGGTCGGTCTTGACCTTGCCGTCCAGCCGCGCCCGCAGCAGGGACGAGCCTTCGTTGTGCAGGCCCCGCCGCCCCATGTCCAAGGCTTCGATCTGGGCGGGCGAGGCGTTGCGGATGGCGTCGTAATAGCTCTCGCAGACCAGGAAATAATCCTTGATGACGCCGCGCAGGGGCGACAGCGACAACAGGTGGCCGCGCTCATAGCCAGGGCCGCGGATATCCAGCGACAGCCGATTGTCCACCAGGCCGACGGTCAGGTCGTACGGCCCGCCGGCGGAGCCGTCGGGTTCGAAATAGTTCTCCTCGAGCAGGTCGAAGATGGCGACCTGCCGCTCATGCTCCTGGTCGCGCGACGCCGAGGCCAGCGAGGCCTCGTCGATGACGACCGACTGCAGGTGATGCCGCGCGCGATCCTCAGCCATGGCCCAGCCTGACAGCGGCGGAGCGGGCGTGGGCGGGCAGGCCCTCGGCGTCGGCCAGGGCCACGGTCGGCGGGCCGAGCCTGGCGAAGGCGGCGGCGTCGCACTTCACGATCGAGGTGCGCTTGATGAAGTCGTAGATCGACAGGCCCGACGAGAACCGCGCGGCGCGGCTGGTGGGCAGCACATGGTTCGAGCCGGCCACATAGTCGCCGATGGCCTCCGGCGTCAGCCGGCCCAGGAAGATCGCCCCGGCGTGACGCACGCGGTCGGCCAGGCGCTCGGGCTCGTCCACCGCGAATTCGACGTGCTCGGGCGCGATCAGGTCGACCAGGCGGGGCGAGGCGTCCAGCGGCGCGATGATCACCGCGCCATGGTCGCGCCAGGACGCGGCGGCGTCCTGGCCGGTGGCCAGCACCGTCAGCTGGCGCGCGACGGCGGCCTCGACGGCGGCGGCGAAGGCTTCGTCGTCGGTGATGAGGATGGATTGGGCGGCCGGGTCGTGCTCGGCCTGGGACAACAGGTCGGCGGCGATCCATTCCGGGTCGTTGGCGGCGTCGGCCACCACCACGATCTCGGAGGGGCCGGCCAGGGCGTCGATGCCGACCACGCCATAGAGGCGGCGCTTGGCGGCGGTGACGTAGGCGTTGCCGGGACCGACGCTCTTGTCCACCGGCGCGATGGGCCCGGCGCCATAGGCCAGGGCCGCCGCCGCAGGGGCGCCGCCGACACGCCAGACCTCGGTGACGCCGGCCGCCTTGGCCGCCGCCAGCACCGCCGGCTGCAGCCGGCCCGGCGGCGTGACCATGGCGATGCGGTCGACGCCGGCGACCGCGGCGGGCACCGCGGTCATCAGCACCGTCGAGGGATAGGCCGCCCGGCCGCCCGGCACATAGACGCCCACGGCCTCCAGCGGCGTCCAGCGCCAGCCCAGCTCGACCCCCGCCTCGTCGACGAAGCGCGGGTCGGCCGGCCGCTGGCGCTCGTGATAGGCGCGGATGCGCTGGGCGGCGAAGGCGATGGCCTCGCGCACCTCGGCCGGGCACTCGGCCGCCCCGGCGTCGATCTCCTCGGGCGTGACGCGGATGGTGGCTTCGGTCAGGCGGACCTTGTCGAAACGCTCGGCGAACCGCAGCACAGCCGCCAGCCCCTCGGTCCGCACGGCGTCGAGGATCTCCGCCACCGCCGCGTCGACATCGGCCGGCGAGCCGCGCCGCTCGTCCAGGAAGGCCTGGAACGCAGCGTCGAAGGCGGGGTCTTGGACGTTAAAGCGGCGCATGCCGTCTTCATCCCGGTTCTGCGCCGAAGCGCAAGACCAAATAAGCGCGCCGGCCTAGGCTAACCCGCCGTGACCGCGCCGGCCGCCGCGCAGAACAGGGTCACGACCCAGGGCGGCGCCCGGAAGGCCAGCAGCGACCCCGCCGCGACCGCCAGGACGGCGGCGTCCTTCGGCGCCTGGATGGCGCCGGTCCACAGGGGATCGTACAGCACCGCCAGAAGAAGCCCCGTCACCGCCGCGTTGGCGCCGCGCAGCGCGCCCTGCGCCGCGGCGAACCGGCGCACGCGCTCCCAGAACGGCCAGACGCCGAACACCAGCAAGAACGACGGCAGGAACATCGCCGCCAGACAGAGCAGCCCGCCGGCCACGCCGTTCGGCGCCGGGCGCATGGCCGCCCCCAGATAGGCCGCGAAGGTGAACAGCGGCCCAGGCGCGGCCTGGACCGCCCCATAGCCGGCGAGGAAGGCGTCCTGGTCGATCCAGCCCGGCCGGACGACCTCGGCCTGCAACAGGGGCAGGACCACGTGGCCGCCGCCGAACTCCAGCGCGCCGGTCCTGAAGAAACGCGCGAACAGGTCGAGGCCGTGATCGCCGGTCAGGCCGGCCAGCAAGGGCCCGACGACAAGCAGCGCCGCGAACAGCGCCAGCCACGCCGCGCCGACCCGCCGTCGCCCGGCGACGGACGGCGACCCCGACGCCCCGCCCTCGCCGACCGCGCGCAGCCGCATGGCCCCGACCGCCGCGCCCGCCGCCAGACAGGCGAACTGGCTCAGAGGCGAAGCCCACACCAGGCTCAGCACGGCGGCGGCGACCATCAGGGCCGCCCGCGGCCGGTCCGGTGCCAGGGTCCGGCCCATCGCCAGCACCGCCTGGGCCACCACGGCCACCGCGGCGATCTTCAGCCCGTGGACCCAGCCGCCGCCGATCCACCGCGAGGCCTGCGGCGCGACATAGGCGAACAGGATCATCAGGGCCGCCGAGGGCGCCGTGAACCCCAGCCAGGCGGCGAAGGCTCCGCCGTAGCCGGCCCGCAGCCGCCCCAGCGCCAGGGCCGTCTGGCTGCTGGCCGGCCCAGGCAGGAACTGGCAGAGGGCGACGATGTCCCCATAGGCCGCCTCGCTCAGCCATCCGCGCCGGACGACGAACGCTTCTCGGAAATAGCCCAGATGGGCGATCGGCCCGCCGAACGCGGTGAGGCCCAGGCCCAGGAAGGCCAGGAACACCTCGCCCCAGGATCCCTTGGCGGCGGCCGGGGCGCCGGTCGAAGTCATGCCCCGCCCCCCGGACGCGCCTAGCCGTGCGCCGGCGCGTGCCTGGTCGGCCAGGGCGCCGAGAGGTCGGCCAGGGCCGCCTCGATGCATTCGACCTCGACCCGCAGGTCGCCGCCGCCGGCGAAGGCCAGGCTGACCACCCCGCCGGGCGCCTCGCCGGGAACGAAGGTCAGGGCCAGGAGCTCGACCACGGCGTTCTTGGGCTCGCGGCGCAGGTTGCGGGCCTGCACGCCCAGCACGCAGCCGAACTGCAGCCCGCAGCGGACCCGCTCGCCGGCCGCGGCGTCGCCGGCGGCCCCCGCCTCCCAGCGGAACCGGTTGAAGGTCAGGGTCAGCCGCCGCGCGGCGGCCTCGTAGGAGATGTCGCCGATCTTGGCCACGGCGTCCTGCAGCGCGGCCGACAGCACGCCGAGGTCTTCCTCGTCCTGCGCGAGAAGCTGCAGCGGTCTGGCCGTCGACATCCTGTCCCTACTCCTCGTCGTCGCCGTCGCCCTTGATGCGGCGGATCTGCGCCCCGCAGGCGCTGAGCTTCTCTTCCAGCCGCTCGAAGCCGCGGTCGAGGTGATCGACCCGGTTGACCGGGGTCTCGCCCCGCGCCGCCAGCCCGGCGATCACCAGGCTGACCGAGGCGCGCAGGTCGGTGGCCCTCACCGGCGCGCCCTCCAGCCGCTCGACCCCGCGCACCCGCGCCTCGCGGCCGGACACGGCGATGTCGGCGCCCAGCCGCGCCAGCTCGGGCACGTGCATGAAACGATTCTCGAACACCGTCTCGCGGATCACGCTCTCGCCGTCGGCCATGGTCATCAGGGCCATGAACTGGGCCTGGAGGTCGGTGGCGAAGCCCGGGAAGGGATCGGTCTCGACGTCCACCGCGCGCAGCCGCGCGCCGTTGCGCTTGATGATCACGCCGTCGTTGGTGTGGGCGACGTCGGCGCCCGCCTCCTCGATCTTGTCGAGCAGGGTCTGGATGAAGTCGCTGCGGGTGCGGGTCAGGCGCACCTCGCCGCCGGCCATCGCCGCCGCCACGGCGTAGGTGCCGGTCTCGATGCGGTCGGGGATCACCGAGTGGGTGACGCCTTTCAGCCGGGCGACGCCGGTGATGGTCAGGGTCGCGGTGTCGACGCCCTCGATGCGGGCGCCCATGGCGTTGAGGCAGTTGGCCAGGTCGCCGATCTCCGGCTCGCAGGCGGCGTTCTTCAGCACGGTCACGCCATGCGCCAGCACGGCGGCCAGCATGGCGTGCTCGGTCGCGCCCACCGAGACGAAGGGGAACTCGATCTCCGCCCCGGTCAGGCCGCGCGGCGCCTGGGCGTAGACATAGCCTTCGTGCAGATCGATGTGGGCGCCCAGCGCCCTCAGCGCGTCCAGGTGCAGGTCGACGGGCCGCGCGCCGATGGTGCAGCCGCCGGGCAGCGAGACCTTGGCGTGGCCGGTGCGGGCGATCAGCGGGCCGAGCACGTTGAACGAGGCGCGCATCTGGCGCACCAGATCGTAGGGAGCGAAGGCGCTGGTCACCTCCGGCGCGTGCAGCACCGTCTCGGGGCCGTCGGGGCCGTCGCGCTCGACCACCTCGACGCCGAGGCGGCGCAGCAGCATCCCCAGGAAGCGGGTGTCCGCCAGCCTGGGCATGTTGGTCAGGCGCACGGGCTCGTCGGTCAGCAGGCTGGCGGCCATCAACTTGATGGCGGAGTTCTTGGCGCCGCTGATCGGGATCTCCCCGTGCAGCCGCGCGCCGCCGGAGATGGCGATGCGGTCCATTAAATCAGCGTCCTCGAACAGCCCGGGCCGTCTGCCCCGGCCACGGCACATGTGAGGGCGGGGTTCTACAGAACGCAAGAGCGGGCGCAACTCTACTCGTCAGTCGGCGGAGTCACAGAATCGCGATCCGCCTCCGGAACATTGTCCGGAGCGGCCTTGCGGCGGCGCAGATTGGCGCGCAGCGCCTGGGCCAGGCGCGCCTCCCGTCCCTGGCCGGAGCCGGGCGGGGCCTTTGCGGGGGGATTTTCCGGGCGTCGGCTCATGCGTCCCGAGGTGAAACCGCCGATCTCTCCGGTCAAGTCGATTTTGGGCTTCACCTTCGCTGCGGCATTCGCTATAGCCCCCACCTCTTCAGTCGCCGCCGTAGCTCAGTGGTAGAGCGCATCCTTGGTAAGGCTGTGGTCGGCAGTTCAATCCTGCCCGGCGGCACCATCTCCCATAAGATTTTGATGAATTCCCCCTTTGGGGGTAGCGCGCATTATGCGCGCACTTGGCGCCGCCAAGCCATCGGGCTGGCCCCGTTCTTCGCAAGGTGTAACGCGGCCGGATCCGCCGGCGCCGCTCCGCGCTTCGGCGAGTGCGGGCGATCTCGTTCCTTGCGCGCGGCCTGCGCCGGACGGGCGGGCGCCCGCTCGGCTCGCCGTCGGATTACGGCAGCGTCTGCGGAGGGCCTGCGTTCAGCACGCCGTTGTACATGCAGCTGAGCGGCAAGAACGTGTTGTTGAAATGGAGGCGCCCGGGCGCGGTGTTGTCCCAGTAGAGATTCACGGTTCCGGGGCCGCAGTTGGGGACGATCACCGAGTTTATGGTCATTCCCGATATGGTCACCGACACCGGCGACGACGACGAGATGCTCCACGGAAGGTTCGACGCCGTGAACGCCGGACAATTGAAGGCTCCGCGACTGATCTTCACGTCCGTTATCTGGTCGCCCTTGACCTTCATGGTGAAGATGCAGCCAAGGACGCCGGCGCCGCCGAGATCACGGTTGAGCACCCCCGTCAGCACAAACACTCCGCCCGGCGTGAACGCCTTGGCGGAATCGACAAAGCCAAAAGACGCAAGCAAAGCGACCAAGACAGCAAATCCGCGCATTTGACGCCTCCCGTCCGGATCGCGCCGCACCTCGCGACGCAATGAGGAAGACGCCCCTTGCGAGCATTTGGGGGGATTGCGCGCCTTGAGACACGCTGCGGGCGTGTTCGCCGGAACCGCCGCCCCGACAGGAGGCGGCTACCAATAGACCTTCACGCCAAGGGCGCCGTTGACGCCCTCGCCGACATTGGTCAGGTCCCAGTACTTCTCGTTGAACAGGTTGTTGACGTTGCCGGTGAAGGCCGTGCGCCGGCCGCCGACCAGCGTCTCGTAGCGGAAGCCGACATTGACCAGCGTCCTGCCCGGCAGGAACAGGCTGTTGTCGTCGGTGGTCGGCGTCGCACCGAAGTAGCGGACCGAGCCGTGCAGGCTGAGCCCCTCCACCGCCGGCACGGCGTATTCGGCGTTGGCCACGTACTGGCGGCGCGGCGCCCCCGACGGGACGTTCCCCTTCAGGGCCTCCTGCCCCGCCGACACGTCCTCGATGCTCGGCGAAAGGAACAGCGCGCCGAGGCCGACGCGCAGCGCCTGGCTCAAGCGGTAGGCGCCGCTGAACTCCAGGCCGTCATAACGCGTGAGACCGTCCTGGCGCAGGTAGAGCTTGTCTCCGACGGTCTGCTCGATGTTCGCGCCGCGCTCGATGCGGAAGCCGGCCCCGGCGAAGCTCAACCCGCCATGCTCGTACTTCAGGCCCAGTTCGTACTGCTTGCTCACCGTCGCCCCCAGCACCTCGCCGGCGTTGGCGTAGCGGCCGGCGACGCGCGTGCCGCCCTCCAGCGATTCGGCGTAGCTGCCGTAGATCGAGACATGCTCCGCCGGCTTGTAGATCAGCGCCACGGTCGGGGTGACGGCGGTGGTCCGATAGCCGGGAGCGGCGACCGGGCCGCTGTCCAGCTCGTAGCGGGTATGGCGCAGGCCCAGGATCGCCTGCCAGTTGGCCCCGAGACGCACCGTGTCGCTGATGAACGCCGCCGTCTGGCGCTCCTCCGACGGGCCGCCCTCGGTGCGGTAGTCGACGGCGCGGGAGGCGCGGAACGGCTGCCGCCGATAGATGTTCCCGTTGAAGTCGTTGCTCCAGTACGAGTTGTCGCCGAAGTCGGACGGGCTGTTCAGATTGGACACGCCCGCGACGATCGTATGCCGCAGCGGCCCGGTGCGGAACTCGCCCTCGACCATCGCCTGGACGAAGGTGTTCTGGTCGGTCTCGGCGAAATTGTAGACATAGCCCCGGTAGTCGCCCGCCGCGTTGAGGAGGTTGGCGAACATCTTGTTCGAGCGGTGCTTCTTGCGGGTGTAGCCGTAGGTGAGGTCGGCGCTCCAGCCCTGGGCGAAACGCCAGTTCAGCCCGGTCGAGAAGGCCAGGGTGTCGGACCTGTAGTTGGCGTTGTCGACCAGCAGGTTGTCGTAGTCGTAGGTGACCCGCGGCGGCCTGGCGCCGGCATAGGCGGACCAATAGAACTGCAGCGGCTCATGCTTGAGGTCGCTGGTCTCGGAGGTGAGGCTCGCCCGCCACTGCAGGTCGGGCGTGACCGCATAGTCGAGGGCCAGCGCGCCGACCAGCCGGTCGATCCCCGCGCCGTTGTAGGCGTCGCCGTTCTCGACCGCGAGGTTCGCCCGGTAGCCGAGCCGCCCCTCCGGGCCGAGCCGGCCGCCGGCGTCGATGTGGCCGCGCAGCACCGAGTCGTTGCGATAACCGATCTCGGTGGAGAGCAAGCGCTCGGCGGTGGGCCGCTTGGTCTTGTAGGCGATGACGCCGCCGGGGGCGCCGAAGCCGTACATGAAGCCGGTCAGGCCCTTGAGCGCCTGGACGCTTTCGACGCCCTCCAGCGGGAAGTCGCCGCCCCAGTAGAGCAGCAGCGGCACGTTATCGATGTAGTAGTTGCGCACCCCCAGGCCGCGTATCTGCGTGCCCCACCAGTTCACCGTCCCCGAGGGCGCGGAGGAGAACACCGCCGGGTCGTTCATGAACACCTGGCCGATCGAGTTCGCCTGCCGCTTCTCGATGTCGTCGGCGTTGACCACCGTGATCGAATAGGGCGTGTCCAGCAGCGAGCGGGCGCCCAGCGCGCCGCTGTCGGTGACCTGGAGCTGCGGGCTCCTGGCGGCGCGCGCGGTGACCACCACGCCGGCGACCGTGTTGCGCCCGTCGGCCTCGTCGTCGAGCTCGGCCGCCGACGCCCTGTCCCAACAAGCCGACGCCGACGCGAACACGCCCGCCAGCAGCACCATCCTCAACGCCATGTCCGCCCCCGATAAGCCCGGCTTCAAGGGGTGCTTCTTGGCCGTATATGAGAATGATTGTCAAATTCATTATCATATACATTCGACAGTTCAGCGCGACGCGGCCCCGTCGCGAACAGCGAGCGCCCTGCGCCGGCGTCTCACCGGCGCAGGAGGTCGAGCGCCAGCCGCGTCATCGCCTCGACGCCGGTGCGGATGGTCGGCTCGGGCGTGGGGGCGAAAAGGGGCGAGTGGTTGCCGGGAACCGGCGCGCCGCCGGCCGCAGCCGCCGCGACCCGCGCCGGGTCCGCCCCGCCGATGGTGAAATAGAACGAGCGCACGCCCGCCTTGCCATACTCCGAGAAGTCCTCGCTGCCGGTGATCGGCGGGTTCACCGACACCCGGTCGCCGAAGGCCGCCGTCAGCACGCCGGCCAACCGCGTCGTCAGAGCGACGTCGTTGACCACCGGGCCCAGGCCGTCGCGGACCGTCACCTGCGGGGCCTGGGCGCCGGCCATATCGGCGCTGGCCCTGGCCGTGCGCTCGACGCCGCGGATCAGGACGTCGCGGACGGCCGGGCTGTAGCTGCGGACCGTTCCGACCAGGCTCACCGTGTCGGGAATGATGTTGCCGGCCGAGCCGCCATGGATCGCGCCGATGCTGACCACGCCGAACTCGCTGGGGTCCTTCTCGCGGCCGAGCACCGCCTGCAGGTCGACCACGAAGCGGGCGGCGACCATGATCGGGTCTATGGTCAGCTGCGGCGCCGCGCCATGGCCGCCCCGCCCGTGGAAGACGATCTCCAGGGTGTCGGACGCCGCCATGGCCGGCCCGGCCCGATATCCGATCGTCCCGTAGGCCGCCGGCGTCACGTGCAGGGCCAGGGCGTAGTCCGGCTTGGGAAAACGGGTGAACAGGCCGTCGGCCAGCATGGCGCGGGCGCCGCGGTCGCCCTCCTCGTCCGGCTGGGCCACGAACACCAGGACGCCGCTCCACTGGTCCTTGCGCGCCACAAGGGCCTGGGCCGCGCCGACCCAGGCGGCCATGTGGATGTCGTGCCCGCAGGCGTGGGCGACCGGCGTCCTGACGCCGTCCACCGTCGCCTCCGCCTTGCTGGCGTAGGCCAGGCCGGTCTTCTCGGCCATCGGCAGCCCGTCGAGCTCCGTCCGGACCATGACCGCCGGGCCCGGGCCGTTGCGATAGACCGCCACCACGCCGGTCCCGCCGAGGTGCTCGGTCACCTCGAAGCCCAGGGCGCGCCTCTCCCGCGCCAGCCGGGCGGCGGTGCGGGTCTCCTGGAACCCGGTCTCGGGATTGCGGTGTATGTCCTCGTACAGCGCCTGGAGGCGCGGATAGTCGGCCGCCAGCACCGTCCGGGCCGCCGGCGCGGCGGCGAGGGCCGGGACGGCGATCAGGGCCAGGACCAGCGAGGCGGCCGGCGGCAGGCGCCGCATGACGGCGCTCACCAGATCCTCACGCGCTGTTCCGGCGCAAGGTAGAGGGCGTCCCCCGGCTTGACGCCGAAGGCTTCGTAGAAGCCGGGGATGTTGCGCACCACCCCGTTGACGCGGAACCGCGCCGGGGCGTGCGGATCGGTGGCGGCCTCCTGGCGCTCGGCCTCCGGGCGGATCTTGGTCATGAACACCTGGGCCCAGCCCAGGAAGAAG
>SXGS01286315.1_pt1 | contig 13616 bp, 21 predicted proteins | sample 3174681 | NCBI WGS metagenome assembly SXGS01 (sample SAMN11356861, study PRJNA531348) | freshwater metagenome | isolation source: freshwater sample F1-80 | place: China: Fuxian Lake, Yuxi | collected 2017-12-25
AACATGGCTGACGAAATCCAAATGACGGCTCGCTTGTATGCATCCAAAGGTGGAGCGTTCCTGCCGAGCGTAACCTACACTAAATCCGCAACAATGGCTGGCGTTGATATGGGTTCCCAGACCCAATCTATTGGCACAACCGTTGAGGCTCTGGACGTGCCAGTTGACGTTACCAGTCCATACAAGCTGCTAATTACCAATCTAGACAATACCAACTTTGTTGAGGCTGGCTTTGTGTCGGGAACTTACCAAATGCGAATTCCTGCTGGTGAGACGATGCTCATGCCCTACGTTTCTGCGACACTGTATCTTAAAGCAGACACTTCTGCTGTCACGATTCAAGCGACCTTCTGCGAAATTTAACAAACTGAATTATGGCAAACGAGATCGAAATGTCCGCTAGGTTGTACGCATCTAAAAATGGCGCATCAATCAATCCGCAGACTTTTACCACTACATCCAACATGACCGGAACTGACATGGGCCAAAATACCCAAGATATCGGTTCTGCTGCTGATGAATTGCTGGAGATTGCTGCCGATCTGTCTTTGCCATACAAAGTGTTAATCAAGAACTTAGACCTGCAATACGCAGTTTTTGTTGGGATTACTGTTCCTTACCAATTCCAGATTCCTGCTGGAGAGTTTATGCTTATACCGCGAGTTGACGCTAACCTATATCTTAAAGCAGTAACCAGCGGATCAAGCGTCAAAATCTTCGCTCAATTCTGCGAAATCTAATGGCTGTAACACTACCAGCAAAGGTCGCAGAGCGCGGGATAAAAGCCGAACACGCTCGCGCTATCAATCAGCTTATTGATGTGGTCCGCAAGATCCAGCTTGTGGCTGGACCGGATCAAGCTATTGAGCAGACTCCCAATGGCACGACGCTAAAGCTAAAACAGCCGGTGGGTCGTACTGTAATTGAGACTTCTCAAGACTCATTCTTCTATTAAAATGCCATTCGCACAAGATCGCATTGATCGAATGTGGAATGCTGTCAATCTCAATAATGTTTATGCGAGATTTGACAATAAGTGCGTTAGAGCGTTAGACGGTAAAACTCCGTTTGTAGTTGATCCGAGTTTAGCGATACCTCTTGGAGTTCAGTACGATTATTCCAGAGATCCAGATACAAGCTTCTATGTATTTGGAAGTACGCTTACGCAAACCCAAATTGCCGTTGAGCTTTCTAAATTAGAGACTAAGTATCAAGACCAAGAAGGCGGTCAGGTTTACGTTGATAAATACGTTGCCACCTTTAATTCCAACGATTGCAACATTGCAGCAATTCAAAAGTCTTTTGAGTTACACAAGCGCAATATTAACGGTATTGATTACGATGTCCACTTAGGTTGGGATGATTGGGATTCCGGCTTTCTGTCTTACGTTAGGTCTTACTTTTCATCAGATGGTTCTGATCCGTCTCTGCCTCCCGGTAGAATCCACAACCACAAGAATGCAGTCGCGGAGATTAAAATAGAAGGGATTACAACTTTTAGGATTCTCAACAGTTACAAGCGATTTGATTGCTGGAGAGTCCACAACTGCGGAAGCAAAGCTCTAAAGGTTTTGTTGCAACTTCCAAATGGCTCCTCAGAGACGTATACAGTTCCTGCTATGGGCTGTAGATCGTTCAGGAGACGCGCTGACGGCACTTGGGCAGCAACGTGGAGGGATGGCACTCCCTGCGTCTATTTCTTCCCATACTTTAAAGGAGACGTTCCCTACTTTGCCGGTGGTCCGCCAATGTATGGACAGCCAGACTCTCTGTCTGTCTGTATGGAGCGGTCAGCTAAAGCAAACAACATTGCCAACCCGTTCTTGCTTCTACAGTGGATGCGAGCAATGGGAGCTTGGGTTGACGCTGCTTTCGCTTATGATATTAGAGCATTGTATTCAGAGTACTCTGACCCTACTGACGCAAACACTGCTATAGGGGACGCAATCTTCACTTGGGGACGAGCTAGAGTTCAGATCTATGATGTTATTTCAGGAGGTTCATATGAAGATTACATCACAATATTCACCGGAGTGACCGACTTCATGCCTAAGCTTCAACGCATAGGTGTTAACGTTGAAGTTGACGGTGATGTTTTAGTAATGAGCAGTAAAAGGCCGAATGCGATTGTTCGGATTTACCCAATTGATTGTAATGTGTTTTTCTATGGAAACAGTCCGTATTGGGAAATAAATCCAACAACGACTTTTATATCAATAGCATATCCAGAATATTACTACACTCAAGACGTAGGGTCACCGACAACGGCAACTCAGTGGCAAGCCGGTAATGTTCCAACATGGATGGAGACAATGCGGACTCTCCGCAGACGTATTGCTGTTGAAGAGGGATTTCTCAACAACTTTGACGACGAAGTTGATATCTCAGAAGAAAAGGTTGGCATTGTCAAATTAAGCCCGATTGGTTTGACAGTGCGAGCCGCAACCGCTGTTGGTATTGAAGCGTTTGACGCTAACGCTTTTAGCGACGCGACTAACTACGAAAGAAGCGCAAACGCAATTGAGTTGCGAACTGAATTAAGGCCAACTGGTTTTTCTCCTGCTATTGGTTATTCAAATACACCTTACATCTCGGCAACTAGAACTTACATAATCGCTCAGCCGAGCAATTACAGCGGTCAGTATGGATACGTTTTCCCACAGATAAGCACTGCGGTTGGTGGCGAAAATTCTCAACCGGCAGTCAATTGCGCTTACGTTCCTTTGGGCGGATTGTTTGCGTTTTCAAGCAGTGTTTACGATTACAATCTTGAGAGAGTCTTTACGACTAATCCTCTGACTCCAGTAGTCACCAACGTGTTTGGCTCTGATTTCTGGATTAACAAATGGGGAGGAAAAGGTGGTGTTGACGCTTCCGTCAGAATACTTGGTCAACCTAATAAGACTGTCCAAGACAACGGTGTTGCAGATGATGTGTTTTACGATGAAAACAATGCGGCAATGGCTTGTCTTGTACCGTTTTACACTCAAGTTCCTGCAACAACTAAAGAACAAGCTTACATTGCTGATATCAGATGGACTGCATCCACATATTTTAGTCTTCCGTATAACACCACAGCGAACGCTGAGAATTACGATGGAATTGGTCAGTTCTACCACAAGATTCCAAAGTCAGCTTTCTTGTGGAATCTTTTGGAGTCTTACGTTAGCGGATGGAACCGTTCTGTTCCTTTAGCTCACGGTGAAATCTATTGTCCAATCTACAGCTTTAATGATTCTGGCATTCTAAGTCCAAGCAGATTGGGATTACTTCTTCCAAAGGATCTTACAACCACCTGCTTGGACTCTTCAGAAGGACCGTCTTTCTTCATAGATCAGAATCAATATAACTCGCTTTTGGCTAATGGAATACAAGCTAAAGAGTTGTACGATAGCACTCTGGCTCAATATTATTGGGTTGTTAGCCAGACTGAGCTTGCGACCTACAGCAGGTCTAAAGGATTCACATCGTTCAACTTTGACTGCTATAATCAGGTCATTGATGCGAGCGGTGGACTCATTACCGCAGGTACAACTTGGCGAGAGATGCGCTCCTACGGCTCTGGTGAGACGGTCCAAGCCGCGAACTACGAGGACGTTACCAACGGCCCTCTCTACCGGCTGATTCGCTACGTCGATCTCGAAGTTGGTTGACAGATTCCCATCGTTCGGTTATGGTGCGTCTCGACCGATGAAATGTCCGCACTGCAACTGCATCTTTGCCGCAAGTCTCCGCCAAATCGCGGGGGAGTTAGGTGCTGCCAAATCACCGGCTAAATCCTCCGCTGCTCGTCGCAATGGCGCACTCGGAGGCAGACCAAAGAAGACCTATGAAAAACGAACTAATACCGCAGCAAAAGCAATCCGCTCTGGCCGTGATGGCGAGCAAATTCCACGTTGAGCCAGCCAAGCTGCTGGAGACACTCCGCGCAACCCTGATGCCCAAAGCGACCAATGAGGAAATGCTGTCATTCGTTGTCGTCGCCAACCAGTACGGCTTGAACCCGTTTACCCGCGAAATCTACGCATTCCCTGCCAGAAACGGAGGAATTCAGCCGGTGGTCAGCGTCGATGGATGGATTCGCATGATGAACAATCACGCGAGCTTTGATGGCATTCGCTTCTCGACCGAAGACAAAGACGGTAAACCGTTTAGCGTGACCGCGACGATCCATCTTAAAGATCGAACTCATCCGGTTGAGGTCACCGAGTTTTTCAGCGAGTGCTACCGTGCAACGGAACCGTGGAAAGTCAATCCGCGCCGGATGTTGCGCCACAAAGCACTAATCCAATGCGCTCGCGTTGCGTTTGGGTTCAGCGGCATCGTAGACGATGAGGAAGCAGTCCCACCGCAAGCCCAAGTCAACGTCACTCCGTCGCGTCCAATTTTCCGCAGCAAGCTGCAGCCGAAGGTTGAGGTGCAACCGCACGAGTTCTTGCCGGAGAACAATCCGGTCCCGACAGCTACCGTACAACCCACCGAGCCGACACTCAATGAAGGGAAATCCAATGAGTGATGAGCGTCGCAACCTACCGTCAGCGTCCGCAGCGAGCCGCTACGCTGCTTGTCTTGGGAGTTGGGAATTAGAGCGTCAAGTCGCTGAAGTTGAGTCGAGTGGGGACGCAGCGATTGGCAACCGCATCCAGTCCGCGCTCGCGCTTGAGCCGGTGACCAATTTGACCACTGATGAAACGTGGATCATCGACCGTTGCAGGGAGCAGGAGTTGGAGTTGGTCAAAGCAACCTTTGGTGAGGTTGAGACCAACTGCTTTAGGGAGAAGCGGCTGTGGTCGCTCGACGCAGACGGCAATAAGCTTTGGAGTGGAAAGCCGGATGTTATCTACACTGTGAGCGACAATGGAATGCTCTACGGTCTGATTATCGACTACAAGAGCGGTCGCGGTGCGGTCGAGAATGCTGCCGAGAATCTCCAGTTGCGGTGCTTGGTCGCGCTGCTTGATGAGTCTTGGGGATTTGCGCTTGATCGGATTACGGTCGCAATCATTCAACCGCTTGCCGGATCTCCGAGCGTAGCGGTCTACGAGTCGTCAGACATTCAATCAGCCATCATGGAAGCGAATGGGCTGATGAAAGAAATCCAAAAGCTTGGTCAACCGCGCACTCCGTCAGAGTCCGCTTGCCGGTACTGCAAAGGCAAACCGTACTGCAAAGAAGCGCGAGAGTTAGCGGTTACCGGACCCATCGTAAACGCTCCAGAAGGCACCACGCCGGACAGGATTGCATCGACCTTAACATCTAGCCATCTGGCGCAATTCCTTAACCGAGCGGCTCAAGCTGAAGCAGTTATCGAAGCTTGCCGGTCAGAGGCCCGACGCAGACTCAGTGAGGGAGACGCAATCGAAGGATGGACGCTGAAGGACGGTGCAGTCCGCGAGACCATTACGGATTCCGAGAAGGTGGCTTCCCGCTTTTTAGAGTTGGGAACTTACGAGCAGTTGAGTTCCGCGATTACCCTCAACAAAACGAAGCTTAAAGAAGCTGTAAAACTTGCGACTAGAACCAAAGGCCGTGACTTAGAATCGAAGCTGTCTGCTCTACTGGATGGCTGCACCGAATCAAAAGTTGGTCAACCAACACTGACTCGAATAAAATGAATCAAACCCATCCAATGGAACTCGTCCGCGAGTTTATGCGGACCTTCCAGCAGTACGTCCCGAGCAATCCGATCATGCCCGATCCGGTGACTCAAAACCTCCGGTATCGGCTGATCGATGAGGAGGCTCAAGAGTTGTCCGCAGCAACCAACGCGAGGGAGTATCTGGACGCTGTTGGAGATCTTCTCTACGTCGTGTACGGAGCCGCGCTGGCCGGTGGATTTTCACCGCACCAACTCGATGCAGCGTTCATCGAAATACACCGATCCAACATGAGCAAGTGCTGGAGCGACGACGAGATCGAGTGCATTCCGGCTGACTGCCGGTCGCACCGAGTTGGTGCAAACCGACACATTGTCCGTCGCAATGATGGCAAGATTCTAAAGTCTCCGTCTTATTCTCCCGCTCGATTGGAGGGATACACTCGATGAGACATTTATGGGCAAGAGGATTTGGGCGGCTCCACGCTGACGCTGAGGTTCACAGGACCGCTGAAGGAAAACCATTTCTGCTAGCGGTGATCGAGTTTGAGGACCGTACGCTGGCGAACGGAAAACCATACGCACAACGGGTCCAGTTCCGGTCGTTCGATCCGGCTGACATTGAGATCGCGGACCAGTTGATCACTGGAACGCACATAATGTTCGATGGGGACTGCGATGCGGTTGCAGACAAATCGTCAACCGGCTGGTGGTACGCGAATCCGCGAGTCACCGGACGCATTCAGGAGATCACGCACTCACCGTGAAGGTTGACTTCTTTGTTGCCGGTATCCCGAAAGCTCAACCGCGAGTGAAAGCGTTTGTGCGCGGAGGTCATGCGGGAGTGTACACTCCCGACGGCGCGGAGTCGTGGAAGCAAGCGGTGCGTCGAGAGACCGTCGCAAACGCTTTAGAATCGCTTACGGCGCATCGTGTTAGGGTAGAGCTAGACTTCTTCTTGCCGCGACCCAAAGCGCATCTCAAGCGGGACGGCAGCGTGAAGGCAAACCAGCCAATCTGGCATTGCAAAAAGCCGGATCTCGACAATCTCATCAAAGCGGTGACGGATGCGATCACCGACACTCAACGGGTCTGGCTCGATGACAGCCAGATTTGCCAGATTTCAGCGACGAAGACTTACGCTTTAAACGCTTCCGGTTGCAGCGTGAGAATTGACGCTGACTGACTCTCGGGAAAATGCGGCATGGTACGCAGGGAGATCCTGCGGCAGGTGAGCGCACCATGCGAAACACCGCATTTTCCTAAGGATTTCGCTGGTTTTGCAGACCAGAAAAAAAGTTTGAGAAAAATGTTGCAGAAAACCCAACGGTGGGTTTAACTCTCTCCATCGACGGCAATCAAGCCGACGAAAAACTGAACGAATCGAATCATGAGCAAGCAGCAGAAAATGAGAAAAGTGGTGGTCGAAATTCGCAACCTTGACCACAAGTTGGGAATGTTTGAAGTGGACGAAATCGCAAACCATTTGCTGACCAAAGCTGGTTGGGATTGGAAGAAGGCGGTAACTCAAGCCAGAAACCCGTACAAAATTGACGGACAATTTGTCTGGGGCTGAAACTCTCAAGAGGGGTGCGACTCTGTAACGCACAACTCTAACTCATACCATCAAATACCATGAAATATCATTGTAAGGATAAGGAGAACCGTTCGCTCAGCCAGCATTCCAGTATTGTGGAGGCTTTACGAGCGAGAGAGGTCTGGCTCCATACTCGGGAACTTATCGGCATCAGCGACAACTCAGGTCGCTTGCTCTCAGCGGACGAATTGTACCAAGCCAAAGCGGCCGCTTGGCTGAAAGGTCTCCGATGAATCTCGGACCTTTGATTGCGGCTCTCATCACTGTGGAGACTGGCGGTTGCCGGAATCCAGATCTAGCCGTGGGCGACAATGGCGCGGCAATTGGTGCGCTCCAGATCCACCGCTCAGTTGTGGTCGATGTTAACCGGATCGCGGGAACCAGCTACACTCACCAGCAAATGACCAACCGGATTGCGGCTCGTCGAGTCTGCGAGATCTATCTGAGGCGGTACGCAGACGGTAAGACCAACGAAGAAGCCGCGAGAATCTGGAACGGTGGCCCAACCGGTCACCGAAAGTCAGCGACTGTAACTTACTGGAACAAAGTTAGAAAGCATATATGAAAGCAAAAACACAATTCCATACACAATCGGAAGTGGTATTTGGTCACAAATTGTCGACAAGAACGTTTAACGCTCTTGTAAATTACGGAAACATAACAACCAAAGATCAGCTCTTAAAAGCTTATCTCGAAGGCAGCTTATTTAAAATTAGGAACTTGGGAGCTGTAGGTTATAACGAGATTTTTGATTGGCTTGATAAGGAGATTCAATCAAATGTCAAGCCTTCAAGATTTAACGATGCAAGACCAAAAAAAGCTACTTCACCAACACCAAAAACAATGGCTGAGCGAACATACAAAGCAATGTTTCGTCTAGCTAGACAAGTGTCAGGTCTTCGTAGTGAAATATACCATATGGCGCGATCATTTGAGAATTGGACGCAAGCAAATTACGCTTTGCATAGAATTTTGACAGTTGAAGGAATCGAGAGGAAATATACACCAACGAATCTCCAATGACACTAAAAACCATTCTAATATCAGAAGACACTCACAAGAAACTTAAAGAGTATTGTAAGAAGGAAGGAATTAAGAGCCAGCATTTAACAGATAAAATTATTAGAGAATGGCTAGATAAGGAGATAAAATGAGCAAGAAACATACAATGCCGAGTCGATTGATTGAACTAGAACACGAACTGGCAGCCGCTATCCGTCAGGTTGATGAGCAAAGCGAGTTGCTTAGATTATGCAAAGAAGAGAACGAGGAGAAACGTCTCGACATAGTTTGGACTATGGGCGAACGCGCAAAATTGATGGAGCGAGTCAAGCAACTGGAAGAGGCGGGGGATGATTTGCATGACGGATGGCGCAACAATTGCAACAACAAGGACAAATATCTTTGGGCATGGCACAAAGCCAAAAAGGCCAAGCCGTGAGCATCCCGTTGGATACACAAGATCAAACACAACAAGACCAGAAAATGAATATCTACAACGAAATCAAAATTGGGATTTCTAAATTGCTTGGAGTCCATAAGACGGTGGAGACCAAAGAGATTCCGAGAACCCTAAAGACCAAACGCATCCAGAAGCGTGGGCGCGGACGGCCAAAGGGATCTAATATCCCTCGGGAGACCGTCGATGCGGTGCTGCGAGCAGATAAGAGCATCAGCAACAAGCAATTGGCCGCAAAATATCGTGTTTCTTATTATTGGGTCTGGAGCGTCAGATCTAGAAAGCTAAGGCTCAAGCAATGAAATACCTGTCCAAAACTAAGCCAAGTCTGAGCGTTGAGTTTGTTGCAGAAGCTCAATTGAGAATCGGTGAAACAAAGCGGCTGTGCGTCGTGTATAAGCGCGACGGGTATCTGTATGTCAGAACGAAAGCTGAGTTCTTCGATAAGTTTACGCTGGACGAGAGTCCGGTTGTAGATTACAAGTAAGCAGTCAGCGCGAGCCCTAGGAAGCGAACGCTGATATCATTAGAGAAACCATGTTCAACCAATTTCCCCCGTCCGTATCGTGTAACGTCGCGTTGTTTCTCCGCGAGTTCCTAGCACGATGCGTGACGGGGTTTCTGCTTGTTACATGAACGAAGACAAGAAAACCCGTAAGGCTCCAGCGTTCCAGTTCTATGCTGATGATTTTCTAGCTGGTACGATTACTATGACCAATGAGGAAAGAGGAGCTTACATTGCTCTCCTTTGCATCCAGTGGTCCAAAGGATCACTTAGCGAAAACGATTTCCAACGAGTCTGCATTGGTATGCCACCGCATTCCCACCGCATATGCCAAGACAAGTTCCAGACTGATTCAGACGGCAACTATCGAAACAAGCGATTGGAAGCAGAACGAGAAAAACAAGAGCAGTATCGCAAAAAGCAGACCGATAACGCGAATAAACGGTGGGTTGGCAATGCCACCGCATATCCCAACGCATTGCCAGTGGATATGCCAAACGTATGCTCTCCGTCTCCTACTCCTACTCCTAATAAAGAGAAGAGCATTGCGTCAGAGCCGCAACGCTCGCGCTTCGCGCCTCCAACAATTAAAGAGGTCGAAGACCGATGCTCTGAAATAGGACTACCAATATCCGAAGCCTCTAAGTTTGTAAATTACTACGAATCCAAAGGATGGATTGTCGGCAGGTCTAAAATGAAGTCTTGGAAAGCCTCTCTGGCTGGATGGAAAGACAGACACATTGAACGCCAACAAGCTCTTCCAATCCAATCTGCACCTAAAAAGGAAATTGACTGGAGGGATTCCGTATGAGTGATGTTTTCTTTGCCGAAGATGACGAGTTCGGACTCATTGGAGCTTGTCTTACCGGAACACTCGACACTTGTTCTGACGCATTCGCTGAGGTCAAAAGCGAGTGGATTGAGACCGATAGCCTCCGAGATACATACGAGACGATACGCTCTCTGGTCGCACAGAACCGCACCCCTACGCTTCCAGAACTTGGGAAGGAATGGAAGAAGCTCAACGGCAACCATCCAATTCCGTTTGAGGACTGGAACAAAGCGATGGAAGTTTGCCCATCACCAGCCAACCTACCGTATTACGTAAAAGGAGTCATTGAAGCCGCTCATCGTCGCCAGCTACGGTTCGCTGGAGACCGCTTAATACGCGAGTCCGCTATCCTGACCCTCCAACCGGATCAAATCGTCTCTAATGCCGAAGCCAGCCTCAGCATTGAGCTGTCCCGTGAGACACTCTCAACCTCGAAGCAAGTTGGAGGATCGTTTATTGACCAAATGCAGGAACGCTTTTCTCGCAAAGGTACATTGAGCGGCGTGACAACTGGCTTTCATTGGCTCGACAAGATGACTGACGGTCTCCAGCTCCGAGAGATGGCTTTAATTGCGGCTCGTCCATCTGTAGGCAAGACCGCCATTGCCATTGCCATAGCGGAAGCCGCTGCGGTAAGAGCCAAAGTGCCGACGCTCTTCATATCTTTGGAGATGTCGAAGGAAGCGATCTTCCGACGCTCTGTCGCCTCTATTGGCAGCGTCTCAATGCAGAACTTGAAGAGCGGCAACCTGACCGAAGGAGATATGCGCTTGATGAGTGCAGCGACTGCTAAGATCTCAGCGGCTCCGTTGTGGTTCTTGGATGGCTCAAGTTCTCAAAGCATTGCATCTGTAACCGCAAACGTCCGTCGAGCGGTTAGAAAGCACTCGGTTAAGTTGGTCATCGTTGACTACATTCAGAAGGTCAAAGCAGCAGACAAAGCCGAAAAGCGTACTTATGAGGTCGCAGAGGTTAGCGGTAAGCTAAAAGACATTGCGGTCCAGACCGGAGTGGCAATGTTGTGTTTGGCTCAGCTAAACCGAGAGAACGAAAAGGAGAAGGGACGCATTCCGCGCCTCAGCGACCTAGCGGACAGCGGACAGTTGGAGCGTGATGCCGACTGCGTGATGCTCTTAGATCGAGACCGCAGAGAAGCTAAAGGCGAAGCATCCATCATCATTGCAAAGCAAAGAGACGGTGAATGCGGAGTGGTCAAGCTCTGGTACGATGGTCAGTTCTGCCGATTCCAAGACCAGAACATAGATAGTTAAAAGAAACTCTAAACAAGAGTTGCACCAGCCTAAACCATCTGCAAGACTCAGCCTCAGCAATCAAAGACCATAAACACCACAAACACCATGTTCACCGGCAAGATCGACGTAACAAAGATCGACAAGACGTTTCTGTTCAAAGGTAAGTCTGGAACCTATCTAGACATTGCATTAATCGCTAACAAATCAGGACGAGACCAATATGGTAACGACGGTATAATAGTTCAATCCGTCTCTAAGCAAGCCAGACAAGAAGGTAAGAAGGGACCGATCTTGGGTAACTACGTTGAATTTAATCGTAAAGCAAAGCCAGAAGCTAAGAAAGTAACAGCTAACGATCCCCTCGGACCTGAAGACGACATTCCCTTTTAATATACAACAAACCATTTAACACCATGACAACATTAGCCGAGTTCTTTAAAGATACTAAGTCAGCAACGCCGCGCTGTGACGCTGAGATCGAGAAGCTAAAGAAGCATTATCCAATACTAACGTTAACCGTTGTATTTGCGTTAGCTCGTAAGCTTGAGATGGAGTTGATAAAATCCAATAACACTATTGTAGACCTATACAATCAGATGGAAGCCACAGAAGAGAAAGCGCAGAAGTAATATGGGCAAAGGTCCAAAGTATCTGTGTCGTAAGGTTCAAAAAGGAGAGATCGAAGATGACGATCTTTTAGATTCACAATCCAAGCTGACGCTGCTGCAAGAAGCACCGAAGCTGGTGTTGGATGCTGTTGCTAGAGGTTGGCTCAAGTACCCTGCCAAGTTTCATTCGGTCCAAGAGGAGGACGATACCAGTCGTTGGATTGGTAAGTACGATTGCGAGCGAGCATACCAACAGCGTCAGAATGGATTGACCTATAAACAGATTGCAAAGCTATGCGGTTGCAGCATTAATCGTGTTGCTAGCATTCTTAATCGTGGAGAGGAAATTGTATTGCAACGCAAGCTCAATCAACGTGTTACTACAATATCAATACCATCCAAAGAAACTATCAACAAGCTCATCCCTAAGAGCAAAGACAAATCTAAATGACAATGTTTTCGCGTGTTTGCTTAGGCTTTAACGGTAACAATATATCAATAGTGTTTCGCCTACTTAATGCAATAACGTTAGAAGGCTCCCGCCTATGTTAATACGCAGGTGATCGCGCGGGACCAATGATCTAGCGCGAGCGAACTCGCTATTGTAGTACAAACATATGTCACAAGCTATCGACTACCTACTTTTAAATATCGGTCACTCAACGCTTAAGTGGCATTTAAGCCGCATAAAAAGCGGATCTTTCACCGTCGATCAAGTCGCTGCTTTCTACCAGCCAGACCCAAAGCAACCGGCTTACAACACGATCAAGAAAGGTCTTCAAGAACTTGCGACGATGAAGCCGGACAAACTGCCGATAATGCTGCAATGACTCAGACCGAATACTGCAAACATAGCGGACTCAGCAAAGGTCGAGTATCGCAGCTTGTGGCTAACGGAATGCCGTTGACCTCACCGGAGGAAGCTGATTCTTGGCGTGGATCTCGCAAAGGTATCGGCGGCAGACCAAGTAACGCTCAGAAGCTGGCTGCGATCCAACAGCAAGAAGCAGTCTTCAATGAAGCGGCATCAGCTATTCCAGATGGTCCCCACAGACCGCCAGAAGCCGCAGCAACGATCAATCAGTCTATTGTAGCGTCTGACACTCCAGCTGGAGCCTACGAGCGGCAGAAACAGATTGAGAGAGCCTCATACGGTTTAGCAGTCCAGTCGCTGCGATCCAAATCAATGGACGCTGGCAGGATGGTTGGTGTCCATGCTGTCGCTGCAAAGAACTTGATGAACGCTCGTCAGGATGTAATCGCGCTCGCTGAAAAGGAGCGAACTATGGTCTCCGGCTCTTGGGTTAAAAAGGTGATGCAAGATCACGATGGCGCGGTCGCTAGTCTGCTTAAGACGATGCCGAAGCAGTTGGCCGGTCGCATTGCACCGCACGATCCAGAACACGCCGAGCGTGAGTTGGACCGTTGGGTCCAAGAAGTATGTCTCAAGACTCTGCACTCAACCGATCCGTGGAAATGAATCAAATTGAACTCCTGCTGGTCTCCAGCCTTATACCTTATGCTCGCAACTCTCGGACTCACTCCGAGGAGCAAGTAACACAGATCGCAGCGTCAATCCGCGAGTTTGGATTTACCAATCCGGTTCTCATAGATTCCAACGGAACCATTATTGCCGGTCACGGTCGAGTGATGGCAGCTAAGAAGGTTGGTCTGACTGAGGTTCCCTGTATTCGCCTCCAGCATCTCAGCGAATCTCAGATCCGCGCTTACGTCATTGCGGACAACAAGCTGGCACTCAATGCAGG
>SXGS01030855.1_pt1 | contig 13615 bp, 13 predicted proteins | sample 3174681 | NCBI WGS metagenome assembly SXGS01 (sample SAMN11356861, study PRJNA531348) | freshwater metagenome | isolation source: freshwater sample F1-80 | place: China: Fuxian Lake, Yuxi | collected 2017-12-25
CCCACCGTCGACCGCAAGATCATCGCCCCGGTCGACGCACCCGAGGGCACCATCCTCATCGGCAGCCAGGCCGTCGCACGCCCCGACTGGGTGGACCCCCGCTTCGCCGAGCAGTTCAACAACTCCGCCTCCGCCCTGCAGGCGGACGGCGCCAACGCTCTCGTGAACGCCGGCCTCGTCGACGCACCGCAGGCCGACCGCACCGCCGCAGGCGCGGCGACGGGCATCGTCGTCGGCGGCGCTGTCGGCGCAGCCGCACTCGGTGTCCCCGCCACCGCACTCGGCGCTGTCGGCGGAGGACTGATCGGCCTCGGGGTCGGCGCGGCCACCGTGCCGTTCACCTGGTGGGCACCCGGCGTCGGGTGGGTCTTCGGACCCGGAGTCGGCGCAGCCATCGGCGCAGGAGCAGGAGCTGCGGCGCTCGGCGTCCCCGCCACCGTCATCGGTGCCGGCATCGGCGGCGCGATCGGTGGTGCCATCGGTGCGACCGCACTCGGCGGTCAGCAGACCACCATCACCGAACCCGCCCCTGTTCCCACACCCGCACCCGAGGCACCGGCTCCCGCCCCCGCCGCTCCGGTGTGGACGCCTCCGCAGGACGTCCAGCAGGTCGTCGACACGGCCCCGGCCTACGTGGAGCAGGCCCGCCAAGCGGTCACCGACCTATCCGGCGGCACCGATGCGCTCGCAACGGTCGAGACCGTGATCGCCGACAACGCCCCGCTGCTCGACCAGGGTGCTGCTGCTCTGAACGACGCCCTGGCCGCTCTGAACCCCGCGATCTGACGCCCTGGTGCAGCCCCACCCACCAGTTCGCCGGGGCTGCACCAGGACGTTCGACCTTCTCACCGCTTCGACCTCGGAAAGGCCTGTTGTGGCACCTCGAGACCGCACCACCGACACCCACGACGGGTCCGACGACTGGTTCGACGACCCCGCCGTCACCGAACCCACTATCGCCACAGCCCCGGCCGCACCGAGTCGCCGACTGAGTGTTCTGGCCGACCACGAACCCATCGCCGCCGACCACGACGACCACGACTCATGGTTCGTCGACAGCGACGGCGAGACGGTTGCGGGTGACCACAACGAGTTTCACGATCCCCACCACGACCCCACCGGGTCGCCAGTAGACCCAAGTGGGTCTTTCGACACGCAGACCTCGGTACTGCGCGCTCAGGGACCACGCGACACACCACAGCCGACGCGGTCCTGGTGGAAGCGCCACCGCTCCGCTGTCGCCGTCACCTGCGCTCTCGCGGTCCTGGCCGGCGTGATCACCGGTGCGGGGGTCCTGCTCACGGGAATGACCGACGACACGCAGGTCCCGGAAGCGATGGCCCTCGACGACATCGTCACCGCGACCGCCGGCCCGACTTCGGCCGCCCCCGCAGCAGCCGGGGCCGCGGCCGCCGACGTCACCTGGTGCACGGGCCAGGCAGACGGCGACCCGGTCACCGACAGCAGTGCCGACCCGGGCGCAGCGGCGATCTGGCGCTTCGAGAAAGCGTTCTACTTCGACCGCGACGGAGCCGCCGCACGAGCGGCTGGCGCGCCGGACGCGGTCATGGCGTCCGCCCAGCGTCTCCAACAGGGCATCGACCAGCTCGAACCCGAGGTCGAGTTCTGCGTGCTGGCAGATCCCGTCGACGCGGGCATCTACGACGTCACCGTCGTCGAACGCGGGCCCGGCATCGACGGACGCATGAGCCGCCAACGGATCACCACCACCGAGCAACAGGACGGGCAGACGCTCATCACCGCGATCGTCCCCCGCTGACCGGCATCCACGACCAGACACATCAGCCAGGACCCCCAATGGAAAGAGAAGCCGTGCACACAATCCTCGTCGAGCAGGCCCGCCGCCTCCTCGCGGCTACCGCAGCGGTGACCATCGTGGTCTCCGCAGGCGGAGTCGCGGCCGCGCAGCCGATCACCGCACCCAGCCCGCCCGCATCCGCGACCACCACCACCACCACCACGCGAGCATCCAACGGTGATTGCCCGGCCCTGCACCTGGTGGTCGTGCCGGGCACCACCGAGATCGACGAGAACTCCTCACCCGAGACTGATTCCGGGTTCTTCTCCCGGCTCACCGTCCCGGCGATGCGCGACGCGAACTCCGGTGAGGGACCCGCGCTCGACCGCAGCTACGTCGCCTATCCGGCGAGCTTCGGTGGCAAGCCGGGGGACCGGTCGACCGTCCCCTATGCCCAGTCGGTCGACATCGGCGTCGAGAACACCCAGAACATGATTTCCGAGATAGCGGCCCGCTGCCCCGGCACCAAGGTCTTTCTCTCCGGCTATTCCCAGGGCGGCGAGGTCGCGTCGAAGGTCACCCGGGAGATCGGCGCGGGAACCGGACCGATCGACGCAGACCAGTTCGCGGGAGCGGCGCTGTTCTCCGACCCGACCCGCGCCGAAGGCGAAGACGTCATCGCCAGTGGAGAGATCGCACCGGCACCAGCGCCCGGAACCGGCGGCGCCGCAGTCGACACCGTGACACTCGCTCCCGCCGTGGCTGCCGCACCACCCGCAGGTGGCGGCATCGCGCCCACGCCGAAGATCAGCGACTTCGGAGCAGTCAGCGACCGAGTCGCGTCCTACTGCACCGCCGGCGACCTCGCGTGCGACACCCCCGTCGACGCACCAGCCGCCAAACTCGTCGCCTCCATCGCAGGTCAGTCCTCGATGGACACCCGAGACCCCGTCCGCATCCTCACCGACGTCTCCACCGCTGTCGGACGCACCGCCCTGATGACCGGGGCCTCCGTCGTCAACGACAACATCGACTTCGACTCCAAGGCCGGACGTTTCGAGGTCAACGCGGCCTCGGAGACCGTCCTGTCGAAGATGGCGAAGTACTCCGATCCCTCGACGACCTCGACGACCTCGACGGACGAGATGGTCGACGAAGCTGTCGGCGCGGTCACCAAGATCGCCGGAATGGCCATCGGAGCCGCGATCACCGTCGCCAAGGACGTCATCACCCCCGAGACCATCGGCCAACTCGCCACGGTGGGCCTGACGAACCCGCCCGCAGCCCTCGGCCTCCTGGCAACGAAGGTCGCCACCTCAGCGGTCAAGCTCGTTCCCCCGGCCACCATCGACTCCGCCGTCAACGTCGCCTTCACCGAAGTCAGCAACACCATCGACGAGAACGCCGGCCTCGCACAGCTCGTCACGGACACCTCGTACTGGAACGCGGCCACCAAACACGGCTCCTACGACAGTGTTCCGGTCGGATCTCGCGGGGAGACACCCGTCGAGCTGACCGTCCGCTGGATCGTCGCGCTCGCCGCCGACCTCACCGGCGACCAGACCCTCGCGGACAAGGTCGGAGCCGTGATCGAACAGGGCGCGGCACTGTTCGGCACGAGCGAGACCGTCCGCAGCGCCGGAAGCATCCTCGCCGCGACCAACACCGCCGGCGGATCGGCACCCACCGCGACCACGACGACTACGCGCGTGGCCACCGCCGCACCCACCACCGCCTCGCCGACCACCACTCGGTGACCGAGAACGCCGGAGAAGGAGGTGCGCCCGACATGGCCGCACAACCAGCAGAGCACCGTGACTACTACCGAGACGACGAACAGATCACCCCGGCCGGACTGCGGGTTCCTCCGCCCTCTCGCCGCGCGCCGATCCACGACGAACCGCTCTCGGTTCACGGCCGCCCGCCCGTGATGTGGCTCCTCGCTGCTCACGGACGCTCCGGCGCAGGCACACTCGCCCGCATCTGGGCACCCGCAGGCGACGCGCAACGAGGGTGGCCCGCCGCCGACCGGCACCGGGGCGTCGTCGTGATCTCCCGCACCGACCGCGACGCCCTGGACGCCGCGCACGACCTGCTCCTGCAGTCGGCGGCGGGTCTGACCGGCGGCTGCACGCTGCTCGGCCTCGCGCTGGTCCCCGACGCACCAGGGCCACTGCCGAAGACTCTGCGCAGGCGCGCCGACGTGGTGGCCTCCGCAGCCCCGGCCGTGTGGCGGATCCCCTACATCGAGGACCTGCGCACACACAGCCAGAGCGAGCTGGCGAGCTGGTCACCCACCGAACCTGACCCACCCCCACCCGGACGGATGCGCGCCACCCCACCGTCGACGACCGCACCGCACCCCGATCTCGCCGTGATCGGACGGGCCGTCTTCACCGCCGCACGCGTCGCCGCGGGCCGCTGACCCCACTACACCGCACCACCACCGAAGGAGAACCGTTCATGGTCACCACACTCACCACGTCCACGATGTTCCTCGCGCAGAACATCGGCGACGTCGATCCCGCTCCGCCGTCCGGACCGACCGGCGACAAGATCCTGACGCTGCTGTCCTGGCTGATGTGGGGCTGCATCATCGCCGCCGTCGCCGGAATCATGATCTGCGGCGCGATGCTCGCCTACGAGAAGATCACCGGCGGTGGTCAGGGCAACGCCACCGGCAAGCTCGTCGGAGGACTGTTCGGATCCATCGTGATCGGGGGAGCCGCCGGCCTCGTGAACATGCTCGTCCTGTGAGCACCCAGACCCAGTTGCACTGGGCACTCTGGCTCGTGCCGATCATCGCCACCATCGGTGTGCTGGCCGGCAGCGTCATGGTCGCGTTCGACAAGGTCATCTGCCGAAACGATCCGCGACCCGTGGTCTCGATCCTCGGCCTCGCCGTTGTCGCCGTTGTCGGAACCGGCACCTTCATCGTGTTGAAACTGCTCTCGGCACGGCTGTACGCATGAGCGCCGCGATCGCCACCGACACAGGGGTTCTGTTCCTCGCGCAGCCACCGACCGGACCGGTGGACTGGCCGGCAGAAGTGTGGCAGCCGATCATGACCGGCCTGTCGTGGCTGCTCTGGTTCTCGATCGTCACCTGCATCGCGGCACTGATGGTGTGCGGGGCGGTGTTCGTCAACCAGCGCAAGTCCACCGGCACGCAGATGGTCGAGGACGCCACTCTCATGCGCATCCTGATCTGCGCCGCCATCATCGGCTCCGCCTCCGGCATCGCCCAAGCCGTCCTCGCCTGAGCCCGAACCGCAACGAACAGTGACCATTCGACCGAAAGGCATCACCTGATGACCGTCCCGCGCCCACTCCGGATCGCCGCAGCAGCGGCGACAGTCCTCGTCCTCGCTGCGTGCGGCTCGAGCGACGATGCGGCACCGACAACACCGGAGGTTCCGGCACCGGACCTCACCTCCGCCCCGGTCGAACTGACCTGGCGCGAGATCGCAGGGGTATCGGTTCCCACCTCCAGGGTCGACGGACCGCAAGCGGGAACATCGGTCAACCGCAGCGGGTACTCGAAGACCCCGCAAGGAGCGGTGCTGGCGGCCATCAACGGCCAGACCGCACTCGCTGTCGCCGACGACCGCTCGTGGCCGCAGGTGGTCAACACCGTCACCGCACCCGGAGCCGGCCGCGACGAGTTCGCGGCGGCGCGAGCTGCGGTCACCGTGTCCGGATCGGTGCCCTCCGCGTCCGCGCCGACCTTCGTGGGCTTCGAGATCACCGACTACCAGGGCGATCCGCTCTCGGCCGCAGTGTCGGTGGCACAAACAATCGGCACCGACGACCAGCTCTACGCCTACCCCGTCGCCCTGCAATGGGTCGGCAACGACTGGCGCATCGTCCTGCCGACCTCCGCCGAGAACATCGACGCGGTCGAGCTCGACTCCCTCGACGGCTACACCACGCTGGAGCGCGCGGCATGAGCCGCCGCCTCCGCACCGCGGCGATCGGCGTCGCAGCGATCGTCGTCATCGCCATCATCGGGGTGCTCGTCTTCATCGTCCCCGGAGACGACGACCAGCCGCCCACGGCCGCCACGCCTGCTCCGCCGACCACACAACCCACCGGTCAGGCCCCGCAGGGCTCGAACAACGGGCAGGAAGGATTCGGCGTCCCCGATGCCGATCTCTCCGGTCGCACGGTGATGGTCCCGAACAACCCTGCGGGTCAACCACTGCCGCAACGCGAACCGACCGGGCCTCGGGTCGAGTGCACCGATGACGGCCGCCCTGTCACCTCTCCCGAGTCGATGATGATTCAGCGCAACTTCGGTGTCTCCACCCTCTACTCCGAGACCGACGGGCCCTCGTACATCGACGGACTGGTCCTGGCCGGCTACACGCGCACCCCGCAGGGCGCAGCTCTCGCCGCGGCCAACTTCCTCCCCCGCGGGCTCGCGGGCGGACCCGTCGCCGTGGAGAGCACCGAAAAGCTCACCCTCGTGCCCGACGAGGACATCGCCGGGCCGGAGAAGAAAGCCGCCGAACTCGCCAAACCGGTCAACACCGACACAGTCGCGCTACGAGCGCCCATGGCCTTCAAGATCCTCTCCTGCACGGACAGTTTCGCCGTCGTCGAGCTCGCGGTCATCCGCGACGTCGACGACTCGGGCCAACGGATGCCGAGCCCGATCTACACCGGAATGCGCTTCAACATGGCGTGGGACGACGGCACCTGGAAGGTCAGCAAACTCGACGGAACCGTCACCGGCGGCCCGTACAACTCGCTCGACGGATTCACCCGGTGGGCACTGTGACCCGCACCGCGGCCACCGCCGCACGCGCCGTGGTGATCGTGCTGATGTCGTTGCTCTCCGTCGTCGGCGCGGCCGGACTCGCTCACGCGCAGGACCCCACACCCACCCCCGCACCCAATCTCAGCGAGCAGATCAACCCAGCAGCGGACGGGAACGACTTCCAGGTCGCACGCCGCGAGTGCGAAGCCAACGGATCCGAAGTGCTCTCCGACGGGTGGCTCAACGACGCACTGGACGGCACAGCAATAGGTGACATCGCGGACGAGGTCCTGTGCCTGGACTCCGCCCTCACAGCTCACCCGGGCGATGCCTTCTCCACTGCTGTGTCCTCGGCCGCCTCGACGTTCTGGGGCGACCCGGTCGGCGACTTCGCAAAGTCGGTCCTGGAAGGCAACACGCAGGCATTCCGCGCCGTCATGACGTTCTGGATGTCCTCCGGCATACCGGGGTTGGCCGCCGAGAACGCCATGTCCGGACTACGCAACATCATCTCCGGGTTCACCGTCGTCGCCTTGTTCGCCTCGATCGTCATCGCCATGACCAAACTCGCCGTCGCCCGCAAGCAAGCGGTGATGGAAGGCGCCACCGAGACCGCGACCATGCTGGTCCGCACCGTCATCACGGTCTCGCTGTTGCCGATCCTGGTGCTGATGTTCCACCAGGGCGGAGACATCGCCTCGTCCTACGCACTGGAGAAGTTCGTCGGCGGCAACCTCGACGAGAAGATCACCGCCATCACCGCGTTCGACGACAAGACCGGTCTCGGCCCGATCCTCGCGCTCGCCTGCGCCGGATTCGCTTTTCTCGGCTCCGTCGCGCAGCTCATCGCCCTGCTGATCCGTGAAGCGGTGCTCTGCGTTGTCGTCGCCGTCATCCCGATCGCAGCGGCCGCCTCCGCCACCGGAACCGGTCGCAGCTCCTACAAGTCGATGATCGCCTTCACCCTCGGCGCTCTGCTGTTCAAGCCGGTCGCGACCCTGCTGTACCTGTTCGCGTTCTGGGCGTCCTCCGCCTCGGCGGACGACCAGATCGCGACCGTCATCATCGGCTCGATCCTCCTCGCCGTCATCGGGTTCTCCCTCCCGACACTGATCAAGATCGTCGCTCCCGCAGCAGAATCCATCTCCGCTGGTGGCCGCGAGGTGGGCATGCTCGGCGCAGCCGGCGGCGTAGCAATGGGAGCCGGCGGTATGGCCGCATCCCGCGCACTCGGAGCAGCCGCCAAGACCGTCTCCGGATCCGGAGCAGGCGGAGCTGGTGGGGCCTCCGGAGCCGCAGGGACCGGCGCACGCCCCGCCACCGGACTGCAAGGCCGCTACACCGGCGGATCCAGCCCCTCCCACGCAGGCGCGTCGTCCGGACCGATGGGCGCGGCGCGACGAGCCGGGTCCACCGCCGCCGGCGCCGGCAGGGCAGGTGCCTCGGCGACGATGCGCGGCGCGGCCGGCGCACTTCGAGCCGCCGGAACCGTCGGACGCGCAGCCGGATCGGCATCGAGCAGCCTCGGCTCCGCCGCAGAAGGCGCAGTCGGCAACTACCACGGACGGATTCAGCGATGAGCGCCGGGCTCGAAGCCCCGTACGAGCCACCCATCTACTCCGCCGGAAACCGGCCGCAGTCGACCTTCGCCTTCGGGTTGCCGACCAAGATCATCGGCTACGGCGCAGGCTTCTTCGCCATCTCCTTCGCGGTCCTGATCTTCGTGCACGTCGTCGTGGGCTTAGCGTTGATGGGCATCGGCGCGCTCATCCTCACCCCCCTGGTGTTCGCGCCGAACGGCCGCACCCTCTACGAGAGTGGACAACTCACCATGCAGTGGCAGTGGCGCAAGCACATCGACAAGTCCACCGAGTACCACGCCGGACCGCACTCGCGGATCCCCGGCGGGCGCTACAAGCTGCCCGGCCTCCTCGCCCGCACCAAGGTCTACATCGGAATCGACCGACACGGCAACGAATTCGGCATGATCCACAACCCGGACGATCACCGCTACACCGTCGTGTTCGACGCACTGCCGGGCGGCGACGAGGCGATCATCCAACGCGACAAGGATCTCTACACCGCCGACTGGGGCGTCTACCTCGCCGACCTCGGCCTCCCCGGTGACATCGTCGGCGCAGTCGTGGTGGTCGAGAACATTCCCGCGACCGGCCTGCGCCTGGCCCGCCGCGCCGAACACGAGCTCGTCCCCACCGCACCGCCCCTGGCGGCCGCGTTCATCGAACAGTCCGCGGTCCGGATGCCGTCGGGACGCCACCGCACCCTCGCGCGACTGTCCATCACCTTCCGCGCCACGACCCGCGAGCGGCAGAAGGACCCGGAGGAGATGGCGACCGAACTAGCCCGACGCCTGCCCGACCTGTACGAATCGCTCAGCGGAGCCGGAATCGACGCGCAACCGATGACCGCCGCCGAGATCACCGCTGCCGTACACCGCTCCTACAACCCCTCGACCGAGAACGACTTCGAAGAACTCGAACTCTCAGGACTCGACCACGGCGTCGACTGGGACGACGCTGGCCCCGGTCGCGCCAAGACCGAATGGTCCCACTACCGGCACGACGGCGGCGTCTCGGTGGTGTGGGAGATGGCCGCCCCGCCGGAATCGGTATTCACCGACACCGTCCTCAAGCCGCTTCTCCAGCCGCACGACGACCTCCCGCGCAAGCGCCTGACGCTCATCTACCGCCCGTACACAGCAGGCGACGCGGCCAAGAAGGTCGACAAGCAGTACCGAGACGCACTGCACGCGATCAACTCACGCGGCAACAAGATCACCTCTGCCGGCTCGGAGAAGCGCCGCGAGATCGCCGAACAGGCGCGCCGCGAGATGGTCTCCGGAGCCGGATACGAGCGCTACTCGGCGCTGCTCACCATCACCGTCGGCTCCGTCGACGAGATCGCGAACGCGGCCGCCGTCACCGAGTCCCTTGCCGCTCGGTCCCGCCTGCGGTTGCGGCGATCGTTCGCCTTCCAGGACGCAGCCTTCGCCGCCGGTCTCGGAGTGGGAGTCCTGCTGCCCGATCAGATCTCGACGTCCGTCCTGGTTCGGCGCAGCTGACGCCGAAACGCCCGACCACCCGAACGTCACCCCTCGCACCGACCAGCTCTGAGAGAGAGACCAGACGATGACCATGACCGACGACCGCCCACAGGACCACTACCTAAGCGAGGACGACGTGTACACCGGCACCGCGCCGCAGAAGTCCGCGGTCGTGCGGTGGATCATCGGCGACACCGACTATGCGGACCTCGCCGCTCGCATTGCGACCGGGGACACCGAGGAACCCGCCAAATACTCCCGCCGCGGCATGGGACTGACCCGGTGGCGTAACGAGCACCCCCACGCCGACCAGATCGTTCACGAGGCAGCGGGAGACCCCTGGTGGCGTGCTGCGCTGTCCTCCAGCACCCGCGGGCACAAGGGCCCCGGCGGCGGGCGCATGTCTACCGTCCCCGCTCCCATCGAGTACGAAGCGACGTCGGTGCAGATGTGCGGACTCAACCCCTGGGCCATCGGGGCGGCCTCACCGTCGTCGGGCACCATCGTCGGCCAGCACGCCATCACCGGCAACGCCGTCTCCTGCGACCCGTTCGCCTACTTCCGCGACAAGCTCATCGGCAATCCGTCGATGTTCGTCCTGTCCCTCCCCGGCCTGGGCAAGTCGACGCTCGTCCGCAAGATCCTCCTCGGTGCGACCGGCTGGGGACAGACCGCGATCATCCCCGGCGACATCAAAGGCGAACACGTCAAGATCACCCACATGGTCGGGGGCCAGGTCATCACCCTCGGGCACGGCGGCGGACACCTCAACCCCCTCGCCGCCGGGGCACTCGGGCAGGCCGTGGTCCGCGCCATCGCCGCTCGCGACGCGGAGACGACGCCGGAGCGGATCGCCGAACTCGACGACCTGGTCAACACCGCCACCATCACCATCACGACCCGCCAGATCAACGCCGTCTGCGCCCTCGTGGAGCTCATCCGCTACGACACCCACTCGGTGAAGGCGTTCGAGAACTCCATCATCGGAATCGCACTGCGCGAGCTGTACTCCGTCGGCGGCTTCTCCTACGAGAACCCGCCCCTACTCAAAGATCTCTACGCACGCATCGACGCCGGCTCGCCCGCCATGCTCGACGCCGCCTACAAGACCGACCGCGCCAGCTACCGCGAGGCCGTCACCGAACTCATGCAGGCGCTCGGCGCACTGACCTCCGGTCCGCTGGGCGACATCTTCGCCGACCACACCACGGAACCGATCGACCTCGACGCGCCCATGATCTGCATCGACGTCTCCTCCCTCGACCGCGGCGACACCACCCTCAAGGCAGCCGTCATGCTCTCCTGCTGGGCCGACGCCTACGGCACCGTCGAGGCCGCGCACCTGCTCGCCGACGCCGGACTCGACCGCCAGCGGCTGTTCCTGATGGCGCTCGACGAGCTGTGGCAGGTCATCGGCGCGGGACCCGGCATGGTCGCCCGCGTCAACGAGATCACCCGCCTCAACCGCACCGACGCCACCGGTCTCCTCATGATCACCCACACCGGCCGCGACCTCGAGACGCTGCCCACCGAGGCGGACATCAAGACCGCCAAAGGGTTCATCGACCGAGCCGGCATGGTCGTCTGCGGTGGCCTGCCGATGGGCGAGGTCGAACGACTCTCCGGCGAGCTCAAGTTCACCGACGCCGAAGCCGGCATGGTCACCTCCTGGTCCCGCGGCGCCGCGCTCCGCGGATCCGAACGGCGCACCGTACGCGCTCCCGTCGGGCGCGGGAAGTTTCTCATCAAGGTGGCCAAGGACAACACCCCAGGCATCCCGATCCAGACGGTGCTCACCGACGTCGAAATCGAGACCGGTGTCCACGACACCAACGCCCGCTTCGCCGAGTACTTCGCCGGAGCAGCGTGATGCGCGCCGGGTACACCGCCCAGACGCGGGCGTGGGCGCTGGCGGAGTACGACAAGTCCCGGCACAACTACGCCTCGCGCGCCGAGTGCGTCGCCGCGATCGCGAAGGCGATCGGGGCGCACGAGAACACCGTCGCGCGGTGGATCAAGACGGAGTTCGGATCACCGCGCTCGCCCGCTGCCGATGAGATGACCGGGAAGTTGCGCGCTGCCGAGGCGGAGTGCGAACGCCTGCGCCAGGAGAACCGCACCCTGACCGAACGCCTGGCGGCCCGAGCCCACCGCTCTCTCGCAGCCCAGTCGATCGGAGCGGCAGCGCTGTGAAGAAGGGCGGCGCGATAGGTCTGTCGGTGGTGCTTGCGCTCTGCCTGTTCGTGGTGCTGTTCGTGACCACCGGCGTCCGCGAGGAGACCACCGATTGCCTACCCGGCCGCGGCACCTCCTCCGCCACTGGCGGAGTCCCGGCCGGGTCGTTCGCCAAACCCATGAAGACCGGCGAAGCGCAGCTGACCAGCGGCTTCGGTGCTCGGTGGGGCACTCAGCACAACGGTATCGACCTCGCCGGACCGATCGGCACCCCCATCTACGCCTACGCCGACGGTGTCGTCTCCCAAGCCGGTGAGGCGCAGGGATTCGGGCAGTGGATCGTCCTCGACCACAACATCGGCGGGCGCGTCGTCTCCACCGTCTACGGACACATGTTCCCCGACGGCGTCCTCGTCAAAGTCGGCGACCGGGTCACCGCCGGTCAACACATCGCGAACGAAGGCAACAACGGCGACACCACCGGAGCGCACCTGCACTTCGAATACCACCCCGGCGGGTGGACGCAGGGCGGCGGCATAGACCCCGCCCCGTACGTCGCAGCCGCCGCCGAACCCGGCAGCGGCACACCGGGGTCAGCATCCCCGACACCGCAGGTTCCGGCCGCCCCGGACACGTCGGTGGGGACGGAAGCCGCCGAGATGGCGACCCTCCCGGCATCGATGGGGTCGGAAGAGCACTGGCAGGTCGACACGGTCCGCGTCGCCCGCGCCGTCCACGCGAAGTTCCCGCAGATCACCACCATCGGCGGGTGGCGGCCGTCGGATCCGATTTCCCAGGATCACCCGTCCGGGCGGGCCGCGGACATCATGATCGACAACTGGTCCTCCGAGGAAGGCAAAGCCCTCGGCGATCAGGTCAAGGACTATCTCTGGGCCAACCGTCAGGTGTTGCAGATCGAATACATGATCTGGCGACAGCAGTACATCCCCTCCGACGGTGAACCGAACATCATGGAGGACAGGGGATCACCGACCCAGAACCACTTCGACCACGTCCACGTCACCACCATCGGCCACGGCCCACCCGCACCTGGGCAAACGTACGGTTCCGCACCGGGCGGGGCCGGATCGGCCCCGAAGGCCAACGGCACCTGCACCACCGCACCCGGCGCAGGTATCGGCGACCACGCCGACCTCGCCGCCGGACAAGTTCCGCCCGAGTTCGAGCCGTGGCTCGCTCTCTCGGCCTCGCAGTGCCGCGAACTTTCCCCGGCCTTGCTCGCCGCCCAGATCAAACAAGAATCTGGATTCACACCGGGCCTCACAAGTCCCGCAGGGGCGGCGGGATACACACAGTTCATGCCCGCCACCTGGGCGTCCTACGGGTTCCCCGTCGACGAGACCGGCAACGTCACCGGACCCGCCGGAGCCGGAGACCCCAACGACGTCGGGGACGCCGTCATGGCGCAAGGACGCTACAACTGCGCCGTCGCCGACACCCTGCGCCCCGGAATCGAATCGGGATCCATCACCGGGGACCCCATCGAGCTCATGCTGGCCGGATACAACGCCGGACCCGGAGCAGTGCAGCAGTTCGGCGGCATCCCGCCGTATGCGGAGACGCAGAACTACGTCACCACCATCACCGCCACCGCCGGCGACTACGACCTCGCCCGATGACCCCACAAGGAGCACCCGTGTTCGACACCCACCACCGCCGAGGCCCCACCACCGCCACCGCGCTCGCAGCCCTGGCCGCCGTTCTGGCCGTCGCCGTCGGCACCGCCGTCGCGCTGTGGGTCACCGGCGACAGCGACGACACCCCCGCGGCCGGGGGAACCGACGCCGAGTTCACCATCGACCCCGTCGGCACCGACCCGGTCGACGTCGCCACCG
>SXGS01577905.1_pt1 | contig 13615 bp, 20 predicted proteins | sample 3174681 | NCBI WGS metagenome assembly SXGS01 (sample SAMN11356861, study PRJNA531348) | freshwater metagenome | isolation source: freshwater sample F1-80 | place: China: Fuxian Lake, Yuxi | collected 2017-12-25
ACCGAGACGGTGATGAGGTTCTGCTGTGCAGTAGAAATGGTCTTACCTCCTGGTTCGGGCCGCGCGAGCTCGCTCGCGGTGGCAGGTCTTGCAGCGGCGCTTCCCGTCACGGGAGGCGAGAAGGTTGTCGGGTGACAGGGGGTGCTCGCGCAGACACTTCGTCTTGCGAGCGTTGACCGCGGTGATCCCGTGGCCGTTGAGGGTGTTGCGGCGGGTCGTCGAGGGCTCGAGGTGCGCCGGGTTGACGCACCGTCGGTGCCGGCACTCCGAGCCGGCGCGGCAGGTCGGCTCGTTGTGGCACGTGTGGTCGAGCTGAGCGGCGCCCGGGATGGGTCCGCGCATGGCCTCGAACATCACTCGGTGGGCCTTCTTGTTCTTGCCCTTCACGCCGCCGATGCCGAGCACCCCGTAGCCGTCGGCATTGGTGGCCCGAGTCCACTCCCAGCAGCCGTTCGGCATCACCAGGATGTCGTTGGCCATCCTGGCCACGACCTCTTCCGAGGTCGGGGGCCTGAAGCGCATCAGGCTCCTTCGGGGGTGGTCGTGACCACGTTGACGGTGATCTTCTCCGTGTGCTGGGTCAGGGCGACCTCGACCGCGGCGTGGAGCTCGCCGGCCGCGGCGGTGTCGGCGTTGTTGACGCTGGCGACCTCGACGTCGAACGCGTCGTCGGCGGTGGCGCCGTAGAGCGCGTCGGCCGACCACAGCGGCATGAGGTAGCCGCGGAGCGCGCCGTCGAGCTCGGCGTAGAGGTGGCCGCGGCCGTCGATCTGGCGGAAGAGGAACTGCTCGGCCAGGAGCCGCACGCCCAGGCCGAGGAGCATGACGGTGCGACCGACGTTGAACTGGCGCAGCGCCGTCTCCTGCGACAGCGACACCCAGCCGTAGAGGGTGGGCTTGGCGTCGACGATCTTGATGACCGAGACCCCGGCGTCGTGGAGGCTGTCTAGCTCGGCGTCGGTGAACTTCTCGGTCACGTCGACGCCCTTGCGGATCACGCCGGCGCCGCGGCCCTGGGTGCCGGCCGGGGCGTGGTTGGTGTGCCCGACGATCGAGTCACCGCGGGCGGCGAGCGCCGCGGCGAACACCGAGGGCGGGACGTCGCGGGTACCGCCGCCGGTGAGCTTCACCGACACCCAGGGCGCGAACAGCGCCGCCCGCTCGGAGCCCTCGGCGGCATCGAGGCCGGCCGCGACGGCCACGAGCTCGGTGGCAGTGGCGTCGGCCGCGGCGTCGAGGAGAGCGACGCGTCCCTGCGCGGTCGCGGCCGAGATCAGCGCAGCGTGCGCGGCCGGGGTTGAGACGCCCGGGATCAGAAGCTGGCCGGCGCCGTAGCCGGAGCCGAACTTGCTGAGACCGAGGTCCCACTCGGCCTCCGTGACGGTGCCGGGGTCGGCGGCCTCGGTGCGGGCGACCACGACCTTGGGGACGCCCTCGGCGAGGGCGTCGCCGATGAACGCGGCGATCGGGGCCGGGACCGCGGCGGCGACGGCCTCGGACTCGGAGGTGACCACGACCGGGTCGGCCGGGCCGGTGGCACCGGCGAACGCCATGAAGGCGGTGCCGGTGTCGGTGGCGTCGCCGCGGCGCGTGAGCGCCGTGTCGACGTTGACGATGATCTGCGGGCGGCTCATGCGCTGCTCCCTTGGGTTCGGACGGTGATGCTTCGGTGGGTGGAGGTGACGATCGGGTTCTGCTCACCGCTGCCAGGAGCTGCGGGGACGGGGAGCTCGACGACGTTGAGCACGGTCACGTCGAACGCGACAGCACAGCCGGCGAGGGTGCGGGCGACGTTCCGCTCGGGGCGGCGGGCGTAGTCCTCGCCGACCCAGGACAGGCCGTCGACGACGCCGCCGAGGGTGACGTCGGACATCGCGGCGGCGCGGATCGCGGCCGCCCACTTGCGGATGTTGGCGGCCGTCTCGTCGTAGTCGTCGCCGCGGTCGTACATGCCGGCCACGACCCGCCACACGACGTCGACGCCGCCGTCCTCGTTGCGGATGGGCGGCCCAGTGAGGCCGGGGGACTCGATGGTCCCGGCGGGCAGGTTCGCGGCGGAGAGGGCCTCTGCGGTGGGGACCTGGTCCCAGGACTCGACGGCCTTGAGGTCCTCGGTCCACTCCATGGCGGTGACGACGAGGGGCACCGTGGTGCGCAGCGTCGCCTCGAGCGCCTGGCAGACGTCGTCGGCGGTGACGAGCCTCATCAGCGGCGTCCGGTCACGAGGGCGCCGAGTATCTGCTCGGCCCACTTCTCGACGTGCTGGCTGGTCGGCTTCGGGGCGGCGTTGCGCTTCGGGGCGCCGCGGGCGCCGCGCTTCGCCATGATCGCGCCGACCTTGTCGGTGGACAGCGTCACGGAGTCGTCGGTGAACTTCAGCGACGACCGCGAGCTGAGGTCGCGGAGCACGCCGCCGGTGTCGACGAGGACGCGCGTGGAGCCCTTCTCGATCACGGTGTCGGGGTCGTTGCTCGCCCAGCTGCCGAAGCCGCTGCTGGCGAACGCCTCGCGCTCGTAGTCGATGAGGGCGTCGCCGGCGACCTCGAGGAGCAGGCGCGGGCTGTCGAGGCGCTGACGGATGTCGGTGAGGAGGCCGGTGTCGACCTCGGCGCGGATCTCGAACATCACCACCACCAGGTGCTGAGGTAGGTGGGCTCGGGGTCGATCTCTCGCAGCGGCGGGGGGAAGGAACCGAGGGGCGTGCGGCTGGTGCTGACGCCGCCGGTGCCGCCGTCGTCGGGGACCTGCCCGCCGGCGCCCTCGATGATGGTGCGCAGGCGCGCCAGGAGCTCGAGGTGGCGCTGGTGGAGGTAGTAGCCGCGGCCCTCGCGCTCGGGGCCCTGCTGCTCGGGGAACTCGGCGTACTCGATGCCACTCGCGGTCTGGCAGGCGATGATCTCGACGGCCAGGTCGCGGATCGGACCCTCAGCGGGGTTCGGGCCGGTCAGGAGCACCACCTCGACGGCGGCGCCCCTGACACGGTCCTCGAACCTTGCGACCTGCTCGTCGTCCTCGGCGTTGAGGATCGCCGGCTGGCGTCGCTGCAGAAGCCCCGCGACCCGGGTCTGGGTCACTTCGGCGAGCAGCGGCGCGAGCTCGGCCATCAGGACGCCTTGCCGCCCTTGCGCGTGCCGCCCTTGTCGCCGCCGGTGGGCGGGGTGGGCACGGGCGTCGGGTCCGGGGCCGGGGCCGGGGTGTCGACCTCGACCACGGTGCCGGCGTCGACGAGCCGCTGGAGCTCGGCGGCGTCAACGTCGTCGGGCAGGACACCGTCGGGGTCCACCCGGACCACCCCGGCCGACGTTCGCACGTAGGCCAGGGTGGTCGCGGTGTGGTTCGACATCAGGAGCCCTGACCGCCCTGGTCGCCCTTGGCGATCAGGTCCTCGAGGTGCTTGACCAGCGAGGGCCGGGCGTCGTCGCCGAGCTCCTGCTCGACCGCGAGCGCGGCCTTGGCCTTCTCGATGTCCTCGCCGACGTCCTTCTTGATGTCGGCGACCTTGCCGGGCCCGGTGGGCTCCTGCGACACCGTCTCCGGCGCGATCTCGGCGCGCACGTCGTCGGGCAGGCCCGACAGGAGCGCGTTGAGGTCGGCCTGGGCCCGCTCGGCCGCGGCCCGGGCCAGCTCGACCCGGTCCTTCTCGATCTGGCCGGGCTTCACGACCGCGCCGGCCGCGACGAGGCGCTTGGCGTCCTCGGCGTTGAGGTCGACGATGTCGCCCTTGCGGAACCGGACGTAGTCGAGCGGCTCGCCCGGCTTCGAGGTGATCTGGTCCCAGCGGACCGCGACCAGCTGGTACTTGCCAGCCTTCACGTCGTTGAGGTCCATCAGGGCGTCACCACCCCGGTGATCCAGCACGCGGCGAGGGGCTGGTCGATCCCCATGCCGCGCTTCATGGTGGCGTCGACGCGGTACGACTCGGTCGGGCCGCCGTTGGGGCCGTTGCCCTCCGGGTAGAGGGGCGTGACCTCGAGCGGGCGCGGGTCGGTGTAGAACCCGATGGTCTTGCGCTGGCAGACCAGGACCCGGTCGGTGGGCCAGAACCGCGCCTTGAGACCGAGCATCCCCATCACGTCGCCGGGCAGCTTGCCGGTGTAGGCGATGTTCTCGGAGGCGAGGTTGCCGCCGTAGACCTTCAGGAAGTCGTCGTTGTCGAGCAGGATCGGGGTGATCCCGCCCGGCATGACGGTGGTGTCAGCCTCGTAGTTCTCCGTGGTGTCGACCGTGTCGTCACCGGCGGAGGCGACGACCTCGGCGGCCGCGGCGAGGTCGCGGCGCGGCTTGCCGCTGGCCGTGTCCCAGGCCGCGGAGGCGGCGATCGTCGGGATCGCGGGGTTCATCACCAGCTGGCGCATGGCGAGGAACCGGGCCCGGATCATCGTGTTCACGAGCGCGGTGACCTGGCGGTTGACGGCCGCCACGTTGTTCTCGCGCTTCATGTCCTCGGAGATCCGGACGCCCAGGCCCTTCTTCGTCGCGATCGCGACGCGGGGCAGGCCGCGCTGGTAGCCGGCGACGGGGATCTCCTCGAACTCGAGCATCTCCTGGACCTCGTCGTCGAGGAACAGCGAGGAGCCCTCCTCGAAGGCGATGGTGCTGGCGTCGCCCTCGTAGCGCAGGAGGACGTCGTCGATGAACTGCCCGTCGAGCAGCTCGAGGATGCGGGCGGGCAGGAACAGGGGGTTCCGGCGGATGTCGTCGACGGTGATCTTGCGACCGCCGTCGAGGGTGAGCTGAGTCATGTGCGTGGTCTCCTCAGTAGATCCAGGCCTTGGCGACCGTGCCGCCGGCGGAGACGCCGGCCAGCTCGGTGCACTCGCCGACGATGGTGCGGGCGTCCGGGGTGGCGCCCGCGGGGGTGACCTGGCCGTTGGCGGCCGCGATCAGCTTGTCGCCGAGCGCTGCGGCGGCCGCGTAGGTCACGGGCACCTCGACGCCCTTCGCGACGTTGACGCGCATGCCGGCCGGCGCGGTGTCGAGGACACCGTTGACCGGGTCGGTGATGAGCGTCGTCACCGCGTCGTTGAGCGCGACGCCGAGGACCTTCGCGGACCCGGCGGCCGCGGGGCCGACGCCGCCACCGGAGGTGGCGCGGCCCTCGACGAGCTGGCCACCGGTGGTGGCCTGCACGCAGGGGTAGGACTTCGGCCCGGTCTTGCGGACCTGCGGGATGGCACCCATGTCAGATCTCCCAGTTCTTGTAGGTCGGGTCCTCGCGGACCTCGGCGAGGGAGGCCTTGGCGCCGTCCTCGCGGTCGATGCCGTCGGACTCGTGCCCGACCTCGCTGGTGGGCACCAGGTCGGCCGCGGCCGAGAGCAGCTCGCGCGTGCCCTCGGGGTCCTTGTCGAAGCGCTTGCCCCAGTCCGCGCGGGACGTGGCGGGGTACTTCGCCTTGTGCTCGTCGAGGAACGCGTCGCGCTCCATCGCGTGGAGCTTCTTCATGGCCGCGACGCCGGTGGCGGCCGAGGCCTCGAGGTCGCGGAGGCGGACCTCGGGGACCACGACGTCGCCGTCGCCGGCGGTCGCGGCGGAGGGGCGCTCCTCGAGGTTCTCGGCGACCACGGCCTGCACGGCGGCCAGGATGGCTGCCTCGTCCGCGGTCTCCTCGAGCTCGAGGGACGCCCGCATGGTGGTGAGCTGCTCGTCGCTGAACGCCACGGCAGAACCTCCTTCGGTGGGGGTGGACCCGACCGCGGACGCGCTCGGGGGCTTGGGGGCCGACTTGCGTGCCGGCTTGGGGGGCTGGCCCTGCCAGGCGGCGCGGGCGGCGGGGTGGACGTGCTGCTCGAGCAGCTGGAGGTCGTGCTCGACGCGGGCGAGGAGCTCGTCGTCGTCCTCGTCGATGTCGTCCTCGGGCGCGACGGGCGGGCTGCTCATGGCCACGCGGGTGCCGACCTCGTCGGCGAGCTTCGCGGCGACTGCGGCGTCGGCGGTGTACCAGGTGCCGTCGCCGTCGTTGGCGAGCATCACCTGGCGCCACTGGTCGCCGGTGCCGCCGGCCTTGTGCGCGTAGACGGTGGCGTAGTTCGCGCTCTGCCCGCCGATCCAGTCCGCGGCCCGTCGAAGGTCGGCCTCGTTGCCCCACATGTAGGTCGAGGCGTCGTGGAGCATCATCTGCGAGCCGGGGCACATGACGACCTCGTCGCCGGCGATCGCGATGACGGACGCGGCGGACGCGGCGAGCCCGTCGACGACGGTGACGATCTTCGCGCGGTGGTTGCGCAGCAGGTTGCTGATCGCGACGCCGTCGGAGGCGTGGCCGCCGGGGGAGTGGATCCGGACGTAGAGGGTGTCGACGTCGACCTGGCGCAGGGCGTTGGCGACGGACTCGGCGTCGAAGCCGCGCCACCAGCCGCCGACGACGCCGTAGAGCCACAGCTCACCGACCGTGCCTGACTCGGTCTCAGGCGCCGGGACGGCTTCGTCGCCGATCGCGGCGCGCGCGACGCGGGAGGGGTCTCCCGACAGCAGGCGTGCGTCGGCCTTCAGGGCGGCCGCGGTGCGGACGCGGGTCAGTGGGGTGGGGCGCTTGCTCACGATGCCTCCTGTGTCGGGCGGGTGCCGGTGCCGAGGCCGGGAATGCCGATGGCGGCGCGGACGAACGTCTCGAGGTCCTCGTCGGCAGTGAGGACGCCGGCCTGGGCGAGGGTGGCGAGCGCCTGGACGAGGGCGTCGCGGTTGGCGCCGATCTCGTCGAACACCAGACGTGGGGCGCGCTCGCCGGGCCAGTTCCAGCGGACGAGGTCGGCGACGACGTGGCGGCTGGCGGTGCGGGCGATGTCCTTCGCGACCTTGCGCAGCGCGAGCATGAAGGCGTTGAAGAAGGTGGCGCCGAGGGCGTAGGACCCGGTGCCGGACTGGGACCCGAGGTTGAGGAAGTTGGCGAGCACCGACCCGGCGATGCGCTCGTCGTGCCGCTTGATGACCTTGTCCAGGTCGGGCAGCTGGCCGTCAATGCCCTTCAGGAGCAGCTCGGCGCCCTTGGGGATCGCGACGCCGGCATCACGACCGACGCGCACCGACTTCGCGATCCCCTGCCCCTTGGCCAGGTCCTCGTCCTCGTGGCCGGCCTTGTAGATCACGATCGGGGCGCCCGCGCGCTCGGCGAGGACCAGCTCGATGCGCTGCGCGCGGCTGGACATCATCCACGGCCCGTAGGCGGGGCGAAGGAGGGACTCGCCGTGCCAGTTGCCGCCGCGGCGGTTACGGGCGTAGACCACCACGCGCGAGACCGGGAGGGGCGTCGGCTTCGCGAGCCGGCTCGACAGGACCCCACCGGTGGGGCTCTGCTCGAGGGAGATCAGGCCGCCGTCACGGGCGGTGTTGAAGCGGATGGTCCGGCCCGACCGCCAGCCGAGCTTGCCGAGGTGCCACAGCCCGTCGGGGCCGTCCGGGCCGCCGATGGCCTTCTGCTCGAAGATCGAGTGGCCGTAGCGCAGGTACTCGTCGACCGCGATCTCAGCGTGCTCGTCCCACGAGAACTTGTCCTCAACGGGCAGCGTGGTGTCGTCGTCCTCGGCGCTGACGCCGACGATCGGGACCGCAAGGTCGCGGGCGACGTGACGGGTGATCTCGGGATCGCAGCCCGTGCCGTCGATGCGCCAGCCGGTGCCGAGGATCATCTGGATGACGGCGGAGAAGACGCCGGCGACCTGCGGGCTGGTCAGCATGTCGTCGTAGACCGTGTAGGCGGTGGGCCAACGCAGCTCAGGGACGCGCTCGAGGGACAGGGAGTCCCACCAGTCGGTGGCGCTGGTCGGGCTGCCGGTGTTGCCGACGCCGAGCTCGCGCTGCGGAGGGAGAGGAGTCACGGTCATGCAGGCCTCCTCGGATCAGCTAGAGCGGGATGTTGTTCCAGTCGGGCGCGTCACCAGCGCCCCAGCTGGTGCCGGTGCTGTCGGCGCCGAACGGGTCGGGGACGCCGGCGCCTTCGGAGAGGCCGACCGGGACCTGGTTGGACTTCGGCTTCAGCGCGCCGTCCTCGATCGCGCGGCCGCGCGCGTCGTAGGCGAGGAGCATGGAGATCGCGGCGTCGATGTGGATCGAGCCGTCGTCGCGCTTCTTCACGACCTTCATGTAGTGCTCGACGCGGCCGCCGTCCTCGTCCTCGCGGGCCTTCTTGCGCGAACCCTTCGCCAGGGCCGCGCCCTCGACGTGCGTGGTGAGGACCGCGTCCTCGGGGCCTCCGTGGCTGATCTCGCCGTTGCGCAGGGCCGTGGTGAAGCGCTCGATGATCTCGTCCATGCGCTTCTCGACGTTGGTGGGGACCTCGACCACACGGTTGGGGAACGCGGCCGCCCAGGTGTCGAGATAGTCCTGCCAGCGGTACGGGTCGCCGTAGAGGTACCAGACCTCGTAGGCCTTGAACGCGTTGCGGACGGCCCTGTCGACCTCGAGCCGCGGGACCTTGCCGTCGGCGTAGTCGGCGGGGCGCCAGGTGCGGAGGTGCACGATCCGGCCGTCGCGGACACGGCAGGCGGTGAGCACGGTGCAGTCGCGGGAGCGGGACCCGTCGAAGCCGAGGGTGATCCGGTCGCGGGCGGTCAGCGGGTCGTCGTCCTTCTCGCCAGGGACCGGCACCAGGGTCGCGGCCCACGCCTCGGGCGTGGCCAGCGGCTTCTCGCCGGCGAGGAACTCGGACAGGAAGAAGCGGCGGATGTCGGACTCGCCGTTGCTGGTGTCCTGGCAGTCGGCGACGAGGCTGTTGATGGACACGTGCCCGCCGTTCTCGCGGGCGGCGTCGCCGTAGAGGTAGAGCAGTTCGCCGCGCAGGCCCTCGACGTCGTCGAGCTCGACACGGCGGCGTGAGGCCTTGAGGTCGATGTAGGTGCGGCCCATGCCGTTCTTCGGCCGGTTGTCGTAGATCTCCTGGGCGTGGGAGTGCTCGGTGGGGTCCCAGGTGTTGGTGGCGGCCTGCCACATCCCGTTCATGCCGATGACTGAGCGGATCAGGGTGCGGGCGAACGCGAGGGGCGAGCGCTTGCCGGTCTGGCCGGCCTCGCCGGTGTTGGTCATGAGGCCGTTCTCGGTGAGCGAGATGTTGGTGAACCGGCCGCCGAGGCGACCCCACGCGGTGGTGGTGAACTTCTCGATCGGGTTGCCGCTCGGCAGTCGCGCCTGGTCGAGGTTCACCTCGACGCCGGGGAGGTCGTAGAGCTCGGAGCTCTCGATCATGGCCTTCACCGGCAGCCAGGTGTTGTCGGCCTGCTTGTCGTTGAGGGCAGCGATGCCGACCCACGGTGACGGGTGAGGCCGGCCGACCGGCTCGCCGTCCCCGTCGTAGCCGTCGAAGTCGCAGGGGCCGAACGCGTGGAAGAGCGTGATCGCGGCAAGGAACGGGTCCTTGCCCCACTTCTGCCCGCGCACGATCATCGAGCCGCGGCGGACGAACGCCTCGTTGCCGCGGTCGCTCGGGATTTCCGGGTCGAGGCGGTAGCGGTGCAGCAGGTGCGCGTACTGCTCGTCGTACAGCTGGAACGGCTCGCCGATCTTCGGGCCGTCGGTGATCCGGAGGAAGGCTTCGATCCAGTCGGCGGCGAGGTGCCCAAGTGTCGGGAACTCGCCGGGCTCTTCGGGGCCGCGCCAGGGCATCAGGCGCCTCCGTCAACGGCGCGGGGCCGCGTGCGCCGGCGCTTCGACACCTCGTCGTTCTGCTCTGCGGCCTTCTTCGCTGCGCGCTTCTCGGCGACCTCGTCGGCCCCGATGGTCCACATCAGGTCCTTCATGCCCTTCGGCGTGAGGCCGAGGTGGTGGCCACGCTGGCGAGCCTCGCGGCTGTCGTCGAGCGACCCGATCTCGGCGGCTGCCTTGTGGCGGACGTACTGCGCGACGTCGCGGTCCCACTTCAGCCGCGCCCACTCCTGGGCCTGAGGTGTGCGCCAGAGCCGCTTCCACAGATCCTTCTCGGTGTCGAGGATCGCGTCGCGCTCGGCCTCGGCGATCGCCAGGCGCTCGTGAGTGCGGGTCAGCTTCGTCTTCTCGGTGCGCGAGAGGTCGTCGTCGAGCTCGCGCTCCTCGAGCACTTCAAGCTCGTCCTGGATCAGCCGGATCCGGGCGATCAGGCGCGGGTTGTCCGGCAGGGGCCACCGCGGGATGCGGCCGGTGAAGCCACCGGCCGGCAGGACGACCGGGCCGACCCGGGCGTTGCGTCGGATGGCGTTGGGGTTGGACGAGGGTCCGGGCAAGGTCGATCACCTCCCCGATCGAGGACGCCGGCCGCTTCCAGCGCCGGCGTAAGGCGCCGTCGCAGGCCGCCCGTGCACACGAATCCCGTCTGGAACCCGTACAGAAGTCTTTTCAGGTATCCCCCGGGACTGCGTCCCTTCGCCCCCCGATTTTTCGAGGGGGGGGTTGCCTCACACCCGGTGTCGGTGGGGCGCCGTGGTGTTGCAGAGCGCGTGCTCAGGCGCCTTCGGCGCGGGGCAGGCAGTGTCAGGGTGGCCGAGGTGCCACTCATCGCCGGGAGCGATGGTCGGTGCGTCAGCGACGCACAGACCGAACGGTGCACGTCGGCACTGCACGGTCCCGGTCGCGACGATCGGCACCCACTCGCGTCGCTCTGCCTGGTGGTCGGCACCGTAGCCACGCTCGGTCGATGACCCGCGGGTCGCGTCCCTCGCCCGGTTCACGGCAGACCGGCAGCTCGAGCAGCGCGACTTCGGGCCCGGCTTGCCGCAGCCGAGACACGGACGTAGTGGCACGGCCCACCTCCTCGATGGCTACGCCGTCAGCGACGAGTCACGTCGTCGTGGAGGAGGCGGGCCGAGCAGGCCACCAGGCCGGGCCATCGAACAGGCCCCGTCCGGTCAGCCCGGCCTGGAGAACAGAGAAGCCCGGCGCCGTGGTGATCGGCTGCCGGGCTGGGTGAGGAGACATCTCTCCCGCTGGCTTCATCTTCCACCACGCGCCCTCCAGGAGCAAGCGGCGCGCCGCTACCCGACCGGACAGGCCGGATAGGTGGCGTACGGAAACAGGTGGCTAATGACGCTGCGCTCGGCCAACGTCCGAACGAAGTCGTTGCCGCTGACCTGTGCCGAGCAGTAGGACCGATCGACGTCATCGGCTGGCAGACGTTCTACGATGCGCGGGAAGTTCCTCAGCACCACGAGCTCGTCACCAGGCTCGGCCAACACGTATCCGACGACCGCGGGCTCCCCTGCGGATTCGATCAGTTCAGCGGGCACCCAGACCCTGGAGTCGAAGGCCATGTACGGGACCAGCCCCAAGGCCATGACGGTGAGAGAGAACCGTCGCTTCGCCTCCGGGTCCCGCTTCTTCCTCGGCGGCCGACCTTCTTCGGATCTCTGCTGAGCCTGAAACTTCTGCATGAGAACCATGCTGGACACCATGGCTCCGCTCATGGCCACGAGGAAGAGCACGAGCCCGAGGGGCATGCAGATCGCGGCTACGACGAGCAGCGAGCCATAGGTAGTGCGGCTGCCTCGTTCCTTTAGGCGGCGCCGGGGGAGGACGACGGTGTACGTGGTGGCTGCGATCAGCGGGAGCATCGGGAGTAGCCCGATCAGCGTGCCGGCGACGATGTTGGGCGCGCGTTGCGTCGACAGCAGGATCGTGGCGGTCGTCGGACTCCAGCCCGCGGCTGCCATCACGCGCACACCGACGATCGATGCAGTGAGCAGGGTGGTGAGCAGTGCCAGGTGTTGACTGGCAGCGCTGAGGAGTCGACGGCCTGCAGACTCGCCTTCAGACGATCTGGTGGCGGCTGGCCCGGCCGAGTGGCTCATGCGCCGAACCTATCTCTCTGACTCTGTCGTCTTGGGGCGATCGTGGTGATACCGCGTGGCGAGGGGCCGAAGTTGCTCGAGGTCGTAGAGCGCGACGCCTGCTCCGCGGCCGGACCGGCCGGGGATGAGCCCCACTGGCGTGATGAGGCCACGGTGCCGCCAGGCAGAGATGCGGTTCGCTGGCACGTCAAGCAGCTTGGCGGCTTCGCTGGTCGTGGCGAGATCGTGGGGCTGGGTCACTCGGTGGGCTCCTCGGTGATCGTGCCGTCGTCGTGGAGCCACACGAGGCGTGGCCAGTGGGAGGGGTGGTTGGGGTCGGCGAGCATCGCGGGGACGTCGGTGGGTGCCTGGTCGGCGCGGAGGAGGAGGCCGTCCTCGTAGGCGCGGGTGCGGTTGGACTCGATGCGTCCGTGGCATCCGGTGGTCCCTGAGCCGCAGACGGCGAGCAGGTTGGCCGGGGTGTTGAGCTCGGGTCGGCGTGAGCCGCCCATGCGCCTGGGGAGGCGGTGGTGGATGGAGAACCCGAGAGCGCCGGCGAGTGGACCGGCGCACACCTCGCAGCGACCGCCGGCGCGGGCCCACACGATGTCCCGGGCGGTCGCTGTCGGGCCCGTCTGTCGGCGCGGGATCCGCTTCTTCTCTCGCTCGCGCTCACGTGCGGCGGCGCGCGGCATCGGCGTACGACGCATCGGGGTCTTGCGCTCGAGGGTCACCGGATCCGCCACGAGTCGTCCCGCAGCGCCTTGACGGTGATCCACGTGCCGACGACGAGGACGATGATCATCACCAGGTCGCGCGTCATGCCGGCACCTGCTCCCGGATCGCGGCGAGGGTGTCGGCGTTCGGCGTCCAGAGACCGAGCTGGCCACGAGCGATGACCGGGCGGGGTAGAGGCCGCGGGTTCTCGACCCGCAGGTGCACCACCGGCTTCGTCGGGCCCTCGGCGTACTGCGCCCACGCCGACGAGCAGCATGTTCCGGTCGCGGTGCGTGCGGACACGTGGACGTTGATCAGGTCGACGACACCGATGATGGCGCCGAACGTCCGCGGCGACTCAGGGCTGCGGAACAGGGGCTGGTCGAGAGGAGCCTCTGTGCCGTAGAAGTCCCACACGGCCCGTCGGACGACCGGGGACGCCGCACCATCGTCCGACCAGGTCGCGGCGGCGTGGATGGCGAGCGGCCCGCGGTAGGACCACGCCTGGACGCGGTTCTCGACGTCCTTGCCGCCGTGCACGATCGCCCACGCCCACGGCTGGCGAACCGTCAGGGCCTTCACAGCCCCTCCCCTCGGCCAACGGAGGCAGCGCGGGCGCGGAGCCAGCGCATCGCGTCGTACCTGCCGAGGATCTCGCCACCCTTGGTGTGCGCGATATCGAAGGCTGCTGAGGCCAGGACGCGCTCCCCCTCCTCCCGCCGCACCCGGTCGTCGCGGGCAGCGAGCCAGTCGGAGGCGAGGATGGCGTGAGCGGCCTCCCACCCGGCGACATCGGTGTGCTCCTCGATGAGCACGATCAGCGCCTCGACCTTCCCGGCGTCCGGCTCGGCGGGGTGGAGGTCGTTCTCGACCTCCCGCTCGCCTGCCGTGGTCTCAGCCACCTCGGACGGCACGGGGGTGGGGGTGTGATTGCTCATGAGTGCGGCCCTTCGTGGTCGAACTCCAGCAGGCAGTGGTCGCCCTCGCCCATGTCCCATCCGCAGATGTTGCGGTAGTCCTCCCTGCTCATCGCGCCTCACCGCCACCGAGAAGCGCCCCGGTCGGACAGGGCCAGAACCTGCCGCCGGGCTCGTATACCTCCGGCTGCTGGTCCTCGGTGTAGCACCAGTGCAGACCACCGTGGCGCCCATTCAGCACCGCCCTCAGCCGCTCG
>SXGS01065630.1_pt1 | contig 13614 bp, 10 predicted proteins | sample 3174681 | NCBI WGS metagenome assembly SXGS01 (sample SAMN11356861, study PRJNA531348) | freshwater metagenome | isolation source: freshwater sample F1-80 | place: China: Fuxian Lake, Yuxi | collected 2017-12-25
ATGCGGCGGGACGCAGGGAAGGCCAGAAACGGGCCAGAGAGTGGAAGCCCGGCAAGCCTTGATGCTTGGATGAGAGGGCGTTAGCCCCCCCATTGCTCCCTATTGCCCCGGCGCAGCCGGTATGGCCCCCCTGCAAGGGGCGCAAGCGCCCTTTTCCTATTGCCCCGGCGCAGCCGTATTGCCCACCGCAGGGGCCCAGCCGGGGCGATATTCGCGGCCCCAATGCGCTTTGCGCGCAGCGTCGTTGCCCACGATGTCTCCGGTCTTGGGGTTCACGTCGAGGGCGCCGCCCGCGCGGTGGGCGATGTTGGCCAGATGACAGAGGCGGGTGCTGATCTGCGCGTCGCCAATCTCGGCGTTGAGAGGCTCGCCGGTGCGGATGGCGTGCAGGAAGTTGCCGAAATGAAAGCCATCATCCCAGGTGCCGGGGTTGGCTTTGACTTCCTTGCCTGCCTTGTCGAATTGCTTGTAGCCAGCGCCGTGAATCTCCAACTGGCCCGCCTCGCCGTAGAAGGTGACGAGAGGATGCGCTTCGGGCTTGCGCGCGTGGCAACTGCTCTGATCCCAGGTGATGCCCACTTTGCCAAAGTCATACACGGCCGTGGCGGTGTCGGGGGTTTCCTGATCGTCTTCAAAGTGCAGACGGCCGCCGTTCATGGTGATGCGCCGGGGGTAATCCACGCGCAACCCCCAGCGGGCGACATCCAAAAAGTGGGGGCCGTTGTTCTGCAGTTCGCCACCGCCGTAGTGCCAATGCCAGTGCCAGTTGTAGTGGACGAGATTGTCTTTGTAGGGGCGCTCAGGGCAGGGGCCCTGCCAGAGATCCCAACCGGCCTTGCCCAACCACTCGGGCACGGGCACTAGCTTGCCTTTGCCAATGCCCGGACGCGCGCCGTCGTACCAGCAGCGGGCGTAGAGCGGGCGGCCAATCTCACCGGCGTGGACGCGGGCGATGCCCTCGATGATGCCCGGCTGACTGCGACGCTGGTTGCCCATCTGCACGCGCTTGCGATGGTGACGCGCACCGGCCACGAGTAGCTCGGCCTCGGCGCAGTTGTGGCTGCCGGGCTTTTCAACGTACACATGCTTGCCCGCCTGCAACGCCAGAAGCGCGGCGGGCGTGTGCCAGAAGTTGGGCGCGGCAATGGACACGGCGTCCACGGCCTTGTCCTCGAGCATGCGGCGGAAGTCGGAGACGCCGCGAGGTTGGCGCGCACCCACGCGGTCTTTAAGCTGATTCTTGGCCGCGTTAAGGCCGGAAGCCAGACGGCGCGTGTCCAGATCGCACACATAGGCCACCTCGCAATGGGATGCCTTGTTGTAGCTTTGCAGATGGCCCATGCCACGGCCCAGGCCCATGACGGCCACAATCACCTTCTTCTGCGAATCCTGCGCGTGCAGCGAGGGGAAACCGCGCGTGGCAGCCCAGCCTGCGGCGCCCGCCTGCGCAGCACGCACAACGAAACTGCGCCGTGTGTGTGGAGTTTTCATGAGTGGGCTCATGCTAGAGACGCGCACTCTGCCCGCAAGCAAATAGGCGGCACGCCCCTTCACCGCGGGGCGGTGGCGGTGCGCAGCGTGGGTTCCATCCCCAGCACGCGCACGAGAAACGCGAGCTTGTCGGCGTCCTCCTCAATGCGCTGGGCGGTGGACTTGCCGGCACCGTGGCCGGTGCGCGTGCCCACGCGCAGGAGTACGGGCGCATCACCGGCGTGCGACGCCTGCAGGCGCGCGGCAAACTTGAAGCTGTGGCCAGGCACCACGCGGTCGTCGTGATCGCCGGTGGTGACCAGCGTTGCGGGATAGCGCGTGCCGGGCTTGAGGTTGTGATAGGGAGAGTAGGCGTGCAGCGCCTTAAATTCCTCCGCGTTCTCGGGCGAACCGTAGTCGCTCGTCCAAGCCCAACCGATGGTGAACTTGTGAAAGCGCAGCATGTCCATGACACCCACCGCGGGCAACGCCGCGCCAAAAAGTTCGGGCCGCTGGGTCATGCACGCGCCCACCAGAAGGCCGCCATTGCTGCCCCCGGCAATCGCCAGCTTCTCGGGCCGCGTGTAGAGATTGGCCTGAAGCCACTCTGCGCAGGCGATGAAATCGTCGAAGACATTCTGCTTCTGCAGACGCGTGCCGGCTCGGTGCCACGCCTCGCCATACTCGCCGCCGCCACGCAAGTTGGGCATGGCATAGACGCCGCCCATCTCCATCCACAAAAGCTCCATGGGCGAGAACTGAGGAGTGAGGCTGATGTTAAAGCCTCCGTATCCGTAGAGCAGCGTGGGAAGGTTTCCGTCGGGCTTGAGCCCGCGCCGGTGCGCCATGAACATGGGCAAGCGCGTGCCGTCCCGGCTGCGGACACTCACCTGCCGCGTCACGTAGTCGGCAGGGTTAAACTCCAGCCTCGGCTGATGAACCACCGTACTGTTGCCTCCCGCCAAGTCCAGCCGGTGCACTGTCGGAGGCTGGTTGAAGCTGGTGAAGGAGTAGAACGTCTCCTTGTCGGCCCCGCGCCCGCCAAAGCCGCCGGCCGTGCCGATGCCCGGCAGCCCCACCTCGCGCACGAACTGGCCGTGCTTGCCGTGGATGCGCACCACGCTGCGTGCGTCGCGCAGGTAGGCGCAGACAAACTCGCCGTGGATCATGCTGACATGGCGGAGTGTGTCCTGCGACTCAACGACGACTGGGGTGCGCTCGTTAGGTCGGGCCAGATCAATCGCCACCACGCGCCCGCGGGTTGCGTTGAGGTCTGTGCGGAACCAGAAGGTGTCGCCCTCGCTGCCCACAAAGGCGTAGGCGGCCTCGAACTGGTCCACCAGCGGCGTCACGGGGGCGTCTGCCACGCCCAGCGGCTTGTAAAACACCCGGTTCCTTGGATCCGTCCCCCGCCGGACGGTGATCACCAGATGCCTGCCATCCTCGGTCACCTCGCTGCCGTATCCCCACTCCTTCTCCCCGGAATTGTGGTACACCAATTCGTCCTGCGCCTGTGGGGTACCGAGTCTATGGAAGCAGAGCTTCTGGTGGTGGTTCAACCCGCTCAGCGACTGTCCTGCGGCCGGTGCATCGTAGCGGTTGTAGTAAAAGCCGCTGCCATCGGGCCGCCACGCGGCGCCAGAAAACTTCACGTGGCGTAGATGGTCGGCCGTGTCGCGCCCCGTGCGCACGTCGCGCACGCGCCATTCCTGCCAGTCGGATCCCGCGCCGGAGAGCGCATAGGCCACGAGCCGACCATCGTTGCTAGGTGCCCACTGCGCAAGAGCGACGGTGCCGTCGGCGGCGATGGCGTTGGGATCCAGCAGTACGCGCCCCTCGCTGTCCCAGCGGTCGGCCACGCGCAACACCGGCTGGTTACGCAACCCGTCGTTGCAGGTGTAAAAATACTGTCCCCCGCGCTGCACGGGCACGCTCTGGCGTTCGTAGTTCCAGATTTGCTTGAGGCGCGAGCCAATGGCCAGCCGCTGTGGCACTGCGTCCAGCCATGAGGCGCTCACGCGGTTCTGCGCCGCGATCCAGTCGCGCGTCTGCGCCGAGCCCGTGTCTTCCAGCCACCGGTAGGGATCGGCCACGCGCACCCCGTGATGGAGATCGGCCTGCTCCACCGTGCGCGTGGTCGGATACTTCAATGGCCCGGGGCTCAATGCCTGCGACCCCGGTTGATCCGTGGCGCAGGAGCTGCAAAGCAACCCTGCCGCCAGCCATCCGGCCTCAATAAGTTTTCGCCCATTCATTCAAGTCACGTTCCCCGCGCCCGAGTTGCGGCCCGCAACCCAGCGCTTCCATCACGGCACCCACCAGATAAAGCGAACCCGTGGCAACAAGGAAAGCATCGTTGGCCGCCGCCCGCAATCCCTGGGCGACGTCTTCGCATTCTAGGATGTCCGCGCGCGGGTTGGCCTCGCGCGCCCTCTGCGCCAGCAGCGCCGTGGGCACCGCCTTGGTTGTGCAATTGGGAACCAGAATGAGCCGCGCGGCCAGCGGCGCCAGATGTCCGCACAAGCCCGCCCAATCCTTGTCTGATGAACACGCCAGCAGCAGGGAAATGCGCTCGCCCGCAAACTCGGTGCGCAGCAACGCCGCCAGCGCCGCGGCTCCCGCCGGATTGTGCGCGCCATCCAGCAAGATTCGCCTTCCATCCGGCTGAGTCATGAGCTGTGCGCGGCCCGGCCATTTCACCGCGGCAAGCCCGGCTTGTACGGCGCGTTCTTCCAGCCCCACCTGACGGGCCACCGCAGCGGCAAGGCCCGCATTGCGCCGTTGGTGTTCGCCCAGCAACGCGCACGAGGCTTCCTCCAAAACCCATGTCAGCGGGGCTGCTTGCGCCCGCGCCACTTCCTCAATCGCCCGCCGCACTTCCACAGAGCCCGCCTGCGCCAGCACAGGAACACCCGGCTTGATGATGCCCGCCTTCTCCCGGGCGATTTCGCCCAACGTGCTACCCAGCCAGTCCTGATGATCCAGCGCGATGGAGGTGATGACGCTTGCCCGGGGCGTGACGATGTTGGTGGCGTCAAGCCTTCCACCCAACCCGGTTTCCCAGACGACCCAGTCGCAGTGGTGCGCCACGAACTGTAGCAGCGCCATCGCCGTCACCGCCTCGAAGAGCGTGCAGGTGCCTTGGGGTGTGGCGCGCAATGCGGCGCGGACGACTCCGGCATGTTGGGCGAACTCCGATTCACTGATCCATTCGCCGTTCACTTGGATGCGCTCACGCACGCTCAGCAGGTGGGGCGAGGTGTAGAGGCCCACACGCGCGCCCGAGCAGCGGATCATGGAGTCGAGCATGGCGCACACCGAGCCTTTGCCGTTGGTGCCCGCGACGTGGATGAAGCGGAGAGCGCGGTGGGGCTGGCCGAGGGCGCCCGTCAGCGCCCGCATGGTGTCGAGCCCAAGAAGCGTGCCCGCGGGACGCAGGCCGGCCAGCCAGTCCGTCGCCTCGGGGTAGGTCACGGCCATCAGTGGCCCGACGCCACCGCGTGACTGCGCGCGGCCTTGATGAACCCGGCGAAGAGCGGATGCGGTGCGTGGGGCTTGCTGCGAAACTCTGGGTGGAACTGGCAGGCCATGTAGAAGGGATGGTCGGGAATCTCGATCAATTCCACGAGCTGCCCGTCGGGCGAGGTGCCGCTGAAGACAAAGCCCGCGTCGGCAAACTGCTGGCGGTAGCGGTTGTTAAATTCATAGCGGTGCCGGTGGCGCTCGTGGATGGTGGAGGCGTTGTACACCTCGCGGGCGCGGCTGCCTTCCAGCAGCCTGCAGGGGTGGCTGCCCAGCCTCATGCTGCCGCCCTTCTGAACGACGTTGCGCTGGTCGTCCAGAAGCGCGATGACGGGGTGCGGCGTCTGCGGTGAGAATTCGGCGGAGTCGGCGCCGGCCAGTCCCAGCACGTTGCGCGCAAATTCAATGGAGGCAATCTGCATACCCAGGCAGAGGCCCAGATAGGGCAGGCGCTGCTCCCGCGCAAACTGCGCCGCGCGGATCTTTCCATCGATGCCCCGCTCGCCAAAGCCGCCGGGAACGAGCACGCCCGAGAGATCCTTCAGCGCCAGGGCGCCGCCGTTGCCCTCGAGATGTTCGGCGTCCACGCGCACGATGTCCACGCCGCAGTCGTTCGCCGCGCCGCCGTGGGTGATGGCCTCGTACACGGACTTGTAGGCGTCCTGCAGCTCGATGTACTTGCCCACCACACCGATTTTCACCCGGTGCCGCGGCTCGATGAGGCGGCGCAGCACATCCTCCCAGCGGCTCATGTCGGCGGGGCCGGTCGTCAGGCCCAGCATGCGGCAAGTCAGATCGTCGGTGTGCTCGCGTTTGAGCATGACGGGCACCTCGTAGATGGTGTGCGCCACGTCCATCTCTTCAATGACGGCCTCCACCGGCACGTTGCAGAAAAGCGAAATCTTGCGGCGCAGCTCCATCTCCAGCGGCTTTTCCGCACGGCACACAAGGATGTCGGGCGTGATGCCAATCTCGCGCAGCTTGGCCACCGATTGCTGGGTGGGCTTGGTCTTGAGTTCGCCAGCGGCGCGGATGAAGGGCACGTAGGTGACGTGGACGAACAGGGCGTTGCCGCGGCCCACCTCCAGCGCGAACTCGCGGATGGCCTCGAGGAACGGCAGCCCCTCGATATCGCCCGTGGTGCCTCCGATCTCGGTGATCACCACGTCAGCACCTGAAGTCTGCGCCACCTGCCGGATGCGGTGCTTGATCTCGTCGGTGACATGGGGAATCACCTGCACCGTCTTGCCGAGGTAGTCGCCACGCCGCTCCTTCTCCAGCACCGTCTGGTACACCTGGCCGCTCGTCAGATTATTGAAGCGCGTGAGGGTCGTGTTCGTGAATCGTTCGTAATGACCCAAGTCCAAATCGGTTTCCGCGCCGTCGTCCAGCACGTACACCTCGCCGTGCTGGAAGGGGCTCATAGTGCCCGGATCCACGTTGAGATAGGGATCAAACTTCTGCAGCGCAATCTTGAGCCCGCGGCTTTCCAGCAGGGTGCCCAACGACGCCGCCGTCAGCCCCTTTCCAAGCGAACTCACCACGCCTCCCGTGACAAAAATGAACTTCATCGCCGCAATAAAGCCTCAACCCGAGCCACATCCTCCGGAGTGTCCACGCCAGCCGCTTCATAGTCCACCCGGCACACCTTGATGGCAATGCCGTTTTCCAAGGCGCGCAATTGCTCGAGCTTTTCGGCGCGCTCCAGCGGCGAAGGCGGCCAAAGCACCAGCCGCTCCAGCGTGTCGCGCCGGTAGCCGTAAATCCCCAGATGCTTGAGAAAGGGAAACGCCGCAAGCTGCGCGAGCGCCGGTTGACCGGCCTCGTCGCGCAGGAAGGGAATGGCGTGGCGCGAAAAGTACAGCGCCTCGCCGCGGGTGTTGACGACCACCTTCACGACGTTGCGGTTTTCATATTCATCAGCATGCCGCAGGATAGTAGCTGCCGTGCTCATGGGTGCATCGGCCAGCGCCGTTGCCACCGCGTCAATCACCGCCGGATCCATGAGCGGCTCATCGCCCTGCACGTTTACGACAGCGTCGCATGCGTGCCGCGCCGCCACCTCGGCGATGCGGTCGGTGCCGCTGGGATGATCCGCGCGCGTCATCTCCACTCTGCAGAAGCCGCGCGCACACGCAGCGATGCGCTCGTCATCGGTGGCCACCAGCACCTCCGAGAGCGAACGCGCCTGCAGGCAGCGCTCCACCACATGCTGGAGCATCGGCTTGCCCGCGATGCAGTGGAGCGGCTTGCCGGGAAAACGTGTCGCGCCGTACCGAGCCGGGATGATGCCAAGGATTCTCATGACGGCTGCTCCAGAATCCACACGGCTGCGGCCGCCACGTCGTCCACCACGATGGCGCGCGAGGGCGAAGGCGGATGGGATTGCTCCACCGCCGCACCATATCCGGTGCGCACCAGAATGCTGGCGCGAACTCCGGCGTTCCAGCCGCATTCCAGATCGGCCAGCTTGTCGCCCACCATGTAGCTGGCGCCCAGCTCCACGCCAAATTCGTCGCGTGCGTCGAACAAAAAACTCGGGCTGGGCTTGCGGCCGCGGCTGGGCTCTTCGGGCGCCTCGGGCGCGTAGTAGATCTTTTCCAGCGCCGCGCCTTCGGCAGCCAAAGCTTCGCAGAGCCGCGCATTGACGCGCTGCATGTCGGCCTCGGTGTAGTACCCGCGGCCGATGCCGGATTGATTGGTCACCACGAACAGCAGGTAACCGGCCTGTTGCAGCCGGTGCAACGCCCCCCCGGTGCCCGGCACCAGCACCAAATCCTCCGGCCGGGAGAGATAGCCGCGCTCGACATTGAGCGTGCCGTCCCGGTCGAGGAACACCGCGCGCTTCATGGCGAGGTCGCGAAGCGGGCCATGAGCTCGGCAGGCGTCACCGTCGCCGTCCCCACCTTGCCCACCACCACGCCCGCCGCGTGATTGGAGAACTCAGCCGCCTCCTCGGGCGACGCGCCCGCTGCCATCGCCAACGTGAAGCTGGCAATCACCGTGTCGCCCGCACCCGACACGTCAAATACCTCGCGCGCGGCCGTAGGCACGTGCAGGGGGCGGCGGCCGCTGCGGCATAGCAGCATGCCCTGGTCGCCCAGTGTGATGAGCAGCACCGAAGGGGTCAGCGTGGCGAGCAGTCGTTTGGCCACGCGGCACAGAGCTGCGTCGGCCAGCGGGTTTCCGCGTGGCGCGGTGTCCTCCATGCCGGCGAGCGCAAAAGCCTCCCTGCGGTTGGGTGTGATCAACGAAAGCCCGGAGAGTTTCAGCGCATGCACGGGCTTGGGATCAAGCCCCAGCCAGACACCACGAGCACGGCAGTGGCGCCGCAGTTGATTGAGCAGGGGCTGCGTCACCAGTCCCTTGCCGTAGTCACCCACCAGCACCGCGTCAGCACGCCCAATCGCAGCGATGGCCGCCGAGATGACCCGCCCTTGCAGAGCCTTGTCCGCCGGCCCGCGCGATTCGCGATCCACCCGAGCGATGTGTTGATGGTGTGCGATGATGCGGGTCTTGCGAGTGGTGGCGCGGCCCTTGTCGGCAACCAAGCCAACAGTGGAAACCCGCTCGCGCGCGAGCAGTCGCCGCAATTGGGCGCCGGCATCGTCGGCACCGACGATGCCGACCACGGCCGCGCCCGCGCCCAGTGCCGTCAGGTTGCGCGCCACATTGGCCGCGCCCCCGGGCATGAACTCCTCGCTTTCAAACTCCAGCACCGGCACGGGAGCCTCCGGCGAAATGCGCGACACGCGGCCGCGGACAAACTGGTCGAGCATCACGTCGCCAATCACCAGCACGCGCAGCCGTGCGGCCGCGGCCAGCAGTTGGTGGACGCGTTGCGGGGAGAGCCGGCTCATGAGGAGAGAAAGCCCGTGAGTGGGCTCGTGGCACTGGCGGTCGCCGTTGGTGAGGCCCATCCTATCTCGAAGGCGTCGCGCCCGGCTTCCACCGCCTGCTTGAAGGCCCCGGCCATGCGGCAGGGATCAGAAGCCACGGCAATCGCGGTGTTCACCAGCACGGCATCGGCACCCATCTCCATGGCCTCGGCCGCATGGCTGGGCGCGCCCAAGCCCGCGTCCACCACGACCGGCACGGTGGCTTGATCGAGAATAATGCGAATCTGATCGCGCGTGCGCACACCGCCGTTGGAGCCGATGGGCGAACCCAGCGGCATCACCGTGGCACACCCCGCCTCCTGCAGCCGCTTGGCCAGCACGGGGTCGGCGTTGATGTAGGGCAGGACGGTGAACCCTTCCTTCACCAGTTGTTGCGCGGCGGCGTAGGTCTCGATGGGATCGGGAAGCAGGTAGTGCGGGTCGGGGTGGATTTCCAGTTTCACCCACTTGGGCAGCCCCGCGGCAGCGGCAAGACGCGCAAGCCGCACCGCCTCGGCGGCATTCATGGCGCCGCTCGTATTGGGTAGGATGAGGTACCGCTGCGGATCGATGAACTCAAGAATGTTGGCGAAGGGATCTTTTCGCCCGGACAGATCTGCGCGGCGCAGCGCGACCGTCACGATCTCCGCGCCACTCGCTTCGAGCGCCTCGCGCATCCGTTCTGGCGAGGCAAACTTTCCCGTGCCCAGCAGCAGGCGCGAGGCGAACGAACGGTCGGCGATTTGGAGCGGGCGCGAGGCCACGGGCGAAAACTACGCCGCCCCCCGCGACGCGTCGAGCGCGCTTTGAAATTGCGTTGGCAGCACCGGCGCCATGCCGCATCCTTTCCCCAGCGATGAATCGCAGCGCGCTCTCGCAACTGGCCCGTCGCACGCGCGCACCGGCCATCACCTGGCTCATGCAATCGGCCCTGCAGCGGCCGCGCCTCATTTCGCTTGCGGCAGGGTTCACGGACAACCCATCGCTGCCGGTCGGTGCCACGCGGCGGCTGGCGGCGCGCCTACTGCGATCCACCCGGCGGGCGCAACCGGCGCTGCAGTACGGCACCACGGCGGGCGATCCGCTGCTGCGCGAGCGCATCGCCCAGCACGTGCGCCTGCTGGATGGCGCGGGCCCGCGCGCTCCCGGCTACGGGAAAGACCAAGTCGTCGCGACGCACGGCTCGCAGCAGCTGCTCTACCTCATCACCGAGGTGCTTTGTGATGCGGGTGACATCGTGCTCGTGGAAGACCCGACCTACTTTGTCTTTCTGGGGATTCTGCAAAGTCACGGCTTGGTGGGGCGCGGCATCCGCACCGAACCGGACGGACTGGATTTGGCCCACTTAGAAGCGGTGCTCGAGGATCTGCGCGCACGCGGCTTGTTGCCCCGACTGAAGCTGCTTTATCTCGTGAGCTATTTCAGCAATCCCGCCGGCACCACCGTGAGCCTGGCCAAGAAACAGGCGGCCCTGCGCCTCTTGCGCAAGTATGAACGCGACGCCGGCCATCCCCTCTACTTGCTGGAGGACGCGGCGTACCGCGAGCTGCGCTTTGCGGGAGAGGACATCGCCTCTGCCATCACCGCCGATGCTGGGCGCGGCCGCGTCCTCTACACCAGCACCTTTAGCAAGCCCTTCGCCACGGGCCTGCGGCTGGGCTACGGCCTGCTGCCCGAGCCGGTGCAGAGCGCCGTGCTGCGCGTCAAAGGCAATCACGACTTTGGCACGACCAACTTTCTGCAACACCTCTTGAGCGACGCGCTGGCCTCCGGCGAGTACGCCCAACAGGTGGCGCGCCTGCAAGCGCGCTATGCACGCAAGGCGGTCGTGTTCACTGCCGCCCTGCGCCAGCATCTGCCGCCCTCGGTGACCTGGCAGGCACCCGCGGGCGGGCTCTACGTCTGGGCGCGCTTCCCCAAAAGCGTGCGAACCGACGCACGCTCCGCGCTCTTCCGCGCCGCACTGCGCCACGATGTGCTCTACGTTCCCGGCGGCCTGTGCTACGCCGACGATCCCGCCCGTCGCATCCCCAACCACGAAATGCGGCTGAGCTTCGGCAGCGCCAGCCTTGCAGATCTTTCAGAAGGCGCCGCCCGTCTCGCGCGTGCCCTGCGCCGGGTACTCTAAGAGCGATTTTCCCCTCGCGGCCCCCCGGTCTCAACCTTTCGCCCTGCCCACCCCCTCTCGCCACGTCAAACACCTAGCTAGCGGTTCCATTGTGAGCAACCCTAACTTGGTTGTTTGTTCCCTGCCGTTCAACATTTACAGCATCAGGGGGGTGTCATTTGCTTAGTCTCGCATCCCCATCGCTAAGTCGAGGGAGGTGAATCAATTGCGACCGTGGGCTGAAGGCGGTTCCGCCAGCTATTTGCGTCATTGTCTTCTGTGGATGGGATGGATCGTTTTTTTGCTCCAATCCCAAGGGTGGGGGTTTGTCCTCATGGGGCCAGTGGATGGCGAACGTCGAGCGCCAGTGAATCAGAATCTGATACGATGGAATTATTTATCCAGCTATGTTGCGGGCAGCCCCGCAAGAATCACTTACACGGATCCGTGGGGTGCGCCCAAGGACATTGATCGCTTCTTCCGTTGGAATATCCCGGACTTCGCCTACAGCTTCGATGCCAGTTTCGTGGGCTACTTCGGCCCAGAAGGTGTGGATGCGGTGAACGAAGCCATCTAGACCATCAACGACTTCTTTGACAACGAAGATTATTCGGGCTGCAGCCAGCTTGATTTCACCAAGCATGGGTTTGCTGGCAACTACAATACGACTTGGATCAACTCGACGGCTCAGAACGCGCAGATCATCGACCTTAAATCGCTCGTGCTGGGGATGATGGTGAACTTTCTGGGCGTGGGCAACGCGCATCGCCACGCCTTTTCCATTGTCGCACAAACCCCCAATGCTTCGACCAACGCCATCAACTTCCGCGTGCGGCTGCGCAACTACGATCCCTTGTCCCGCCAACCCACCGACCGGATTAACGGCGTTCAGTACAGCTACCGGCTCATCCACGACGCTGGCAACACAAGCCCCGGCACACCTTTGCCAACCTTCACGGCAGCCGATATGGAAGAGTTCACCGCCGACCAGAGCGGCAACGCCTGGTCGGCCGTGGCCGCCATCACGTCTGCTTTCTACGGAAACAGCCGCCTGTTTTGGACCGAGACGCCCTCGCTCTTCAACTTCGGTGTGTACTACGACGGCCGCAACGCCATGGGCGGCCGGTTTGCGCCACGGCACGCGCTCACCTACGACGACGCGGGCGGCTTGAAATATCTTTACTCGACCAACACCTACGTTTGGGAATCCATTGATCTGGCAGGACAAAGCTTTGGAAGCGGCCCGCGCATAGTAGGTATTAACCATATCGTTGCGGAGCCAGCGCAATTTGCGCCGAGCCATCTCTCCAAATACTTGGGGTTTGAGCACGGGAACTGGCCCATGCGAGGCAATTCCGGGATCACGCCAAGCCTGGGCACAGCTCCCTTGGGCAGCCCTCTACGTGGATTTCCAATCCAATCGAAAATTGTTGGGCCAGGATCGTCGTCCCCAATCGGGGGAACAGTCACGTATCCTGAAATCGGTCCGATAAGAACACGAGCTGGGGTTTTTTCAAAATCCAAGCTGCTCGCCATTCGTGGTGGGATTGACCGCATTCGTTTTCATCACCGCTCCTTCGATTCGTTGCTGGGCCAGAACTACAGCTCAACCAACTTTGTCTGGACGGACACTTTCCTCTTTTCCCCCAACTTCATTCCTGATTTGAACGCCACGATGACTGGTTTGAGTGTTCAGAACGCGCAGGGCGAGGAAATTGGCAGCCATACCCTTGGCCGGCCGGGCATTGTCTGGAACCAGCCCAATCAAAACTTTGAAGGCGCCACCTTTTCACTGCGACCGGAAACCATGGCGAGCTCCCGGTTCTTGCAACAAAAACTCGCGCGGCCTGTGGATGAGCCGGACATCCTGTTTACAGCGGAGAATCTGGTTGAATCTGGGGATGGTATGCCCATTGGCTGGATAGTGGACGGGAAGGGCTATGCCGGTGCTGAGTTTACCGGACCAGTGTTTAAGGTCGTTGATGAACGACTCAACAGCCCGGAGGTATTTGGCAATTTCGATGGCACAAGAGGGCCGGGCCATTTCACGATGTACAACCTAAATGGCGTAAACCCACTGACAGATTATTCGGAACATGGATTTGTTTTCCGGTTCGCCAAATTTCATGAAGATCATGAAATCCTCTGGAGTGGGGAGGCGAGTGTGGTGGGGAACCTGACGAAGCTGGCGTCGTTGTGGGGGCACATCAAGGGGCCTGGTCCTGCGGATGTGGTGACGTTTCCGAGGGGGAACACGCAGGCGCGTGTAGAGAACGCGGTGATCCCGGATGTGTCAGCGCCATCGATTACCTTGGTGAGCGACAGTGGAGGGGCGGCGCCGATTGAGGCGAGCACGCTGACGCGGACGGAGGAGGTTCTGACGATTGTGGGGAGTGAGATGGCGAGTGCGACGGCGATTGACGTGATGTCTGGGGATCTGGTGGTTCAGACGATCTTCCCCGTGGACCAGTACATTGTGTCGAACAGCCGGATTGATCTGCCTGCGGGGACGATCAGCGATGCGGGAGAGGGGACGGAGCGTCAGGTGCGGGTGTGGAACTCGGTGGGAGCGGGGGTGAAGAGCGTGCAGAAGTTCAAGATTGAGACGGGGCGCCCTGTGATTACGTCGACGGACGC
>SXGS01544677.1_pt1 | contig 13614 bp, 14 predicted proteins | sample 3174681 | NCBI WGS metagenome assembly SXGS01 (sample SAMN11356861, study PRJNA531348) | freshwater metagenome | isolation source: freshwater sample F1-80 | place: China: Fuxian Lake, Yuxi | collected 2017-12-25
TCGGTGGTGTTCGATCAGGCCGAGACCCGCCTGCACGCGCAGAAGGCGCTGCTGCTGCAGATGCTCACGTAGGCGGGCAGCACCACGGCGTTCCGGGGTCGACCGAACGCCCGCTCCCACACCAGTTCATCACCATCAAGCAGGTAGCGATTGGCGTCGGTGTAGGTTTCGGTGATGCGCAGGCGCACCGACTGACCGGCCGTCACGGCCGGAAACGAGATCACTACGATCTGCGTCGTGTCGGTGACGGGTTCGTCGGTATCGAGCAACACCGCCGATGGGTTCGACACGGTGCTGCCCGCGCGCACCACGTTGAAGTAGTGACCGACGCCGGGAGGCGACTCGGTGTAGTCGTGATCTGGGCTAAACGAGTGCGCCGCGGGATCGTTCGGGAAGTACACGATTTCACGGTCCTGGTGCGCGCGATCGGAGAGCCGCGCCGCCTGGGACGGGAGCGTCACCATTCGTGGTGTCGCACCTTCAGGTTCGGCCGCACCAGATAGACCTTGAGCCATTCAGTCTCGAGGTCCGCAGTCGGGTGCCCCTCGGCGCGCGCCTGCTGGCCGCTGACCACTTCCCATTTGAGCGGCTGCCCCGTCATCATGTCGACGACGCTCTCGTCGGTGGCGATGCTGCCGCGACGGATGGCGTTGAAGAAGAACGACGCGCCGGCGGTCGTGGCGGTGACTTCGTACAGGATGCGGAACTGGGCGGTGTCAGGTCCAAGCAATGCGTAGCGGGTGTAGTCGTCTTCCTGTGTCTGGCGCTGAGGGGCCTGGGCGGATGCCGATCACGCCGACAACAACCGGATCATCAGAGCCGCAGATGACGCAGATCTCAATCTCATGCGCCAGATGGTAGCGCCTAACGGCGCGGACCTGGAGGTGGGACGACAGGCAGGTTGAACGAATCACGGGAGTCGCCGTCGAAGTCGCGGATGTCGATGACGACGGTGTTGCCGATGATCTCGACTCCGAGCACCGAGAACGCTACGCTGCTTTGGGGACGTCATCAGCCGGCGCTCGGCGTCGGCGAATCCATGCGGTGAACCGGCGGAACGCAAGGGCGAAGCCGGTATAGACGAGAACCACTCCGCCGGCCGACACAAGCCCGGCGATGGTCTGTCCGGTGAGACCGTAGATTTCTCCGGTGTGAGCGAACCGCAAGAACGAGCGCAGCCGGCGGCCGGCCGAGAGGTCCGAAAATTTTTCCGACTTCTCAATCTCCGCCGATCGATTCACGGTCAAGGTGGTGCGTTTTTGCGGCTGCCCGCCGTAGCCTTGGTCAACGGTCAGGGCCAGCGGCCTGCTGTCGGCGGACAGCCGGACGGTCATGGTGCGCCACGCGGGCACCTGCGCCTGGGCATGCGACCACGCGGCGTTCAGGCCACTTGCAGACACCGGCTCGGGTGTTGCGGCGGCCGCGGGCGCCGCGGCGGTCGGGGGGCGATCGCCCGCCAGCCGGTAGACGAGGTTGCTCGCCCACGGATACGAGATCGGCACGGCTCCGGCCACGACGACCGCCAGTGGCACTGCCGACCAGAAGCCAATGACGTTGTGCCAGTTGAAGTCGCGACCCTTGGCCGGCAGGCCGCGCCGGAACCACAGCACGTTCTTGAACTGAAGCCAGCTCCACACGCGGGGGAACCACAGGTAGATGCCGCTCAAAACGATGAACAGGAAGCCGAGGTTGGCGGCGCCGGTAATGGCCTTGCCGGTCGAGCGGCTGGCGCCTTCCAATGCCAGATCGCGATGCCACACCGTCATGGTTCGGAAAAAACTGCGAAGGCCGGCTGGTGGTTCGCCGATGATTGTGCCCGTGTAAGGATCGATGAGAAGGGACTTGTTGCCCTGGAACGTCACGGTGGCCGGCGCCGCGGCGTTGGCGCGCAGGGTGACGCCAGTTGGTGCCAGCCCCGGCTGGGCTGCGGCCGCTTTAGCCAGCAGCGTCTCCGGCGGGAGGTGCCGGGCGCCAACCGGGGACGGCGCCGTCCAGGCGCCGCGGTCCGCCCACTCGAGCATTTGCTTCTCGTAGGTGAGGGCCACGCCGGTGATCGACATGATGAGGACCACGACCCCGGCGACGACGCCGCAGACGAGGTGCATCCAGAAAATGACCGAACGAAAGATCTTCATTGGGTTCGAGTTGAGACCTAGTCTCAACTTCAGAACCAGCATATTGCCGACTAAAATGGTCGGTCAAGGACAAAATGAGAATTGATCTCAACTCTGACCTCGGCGAGTCATTTGGCCCCTGGCCGATGGGTGACGACGCCGCCCTGATGGCGAGCATTTCCTCGGCGAATGTCGCCTGCGGCTTCCACGCCGGCGACCCGGGCACCATGCGCAGCACGATCGCGATGGCCAAAGCGAGCGGTGTCGCGATTGGCGCTCATCCCGGCTTTCCGGATCTTGTCGGCTTTGGCCGGCGCGAGATCCAGGCGACGCCGCAGGAAGTGGAAGACTTCGTGGTCTACCAGGTGGCGGCGCTCGCCGGCATCGCGGCCAGCCAGGGTGTGCGCCTGCAGCATGTCAAGGCGCACGGTGCGCTCTACAACCTGGCGTGCCGCGATCGCGCGCTCGCCGATGCCATTGCCCGTGCCGTCGCCGCCATCGACAAGAAGCTCATTCTGTTTGGATTGCCGAATTCGGAACTGATCAAAGCCGGCTTGCACGCCGGGTTGCCGGTGGCGGCTGAAGTATTTGCCGACCGCGCCTACGAAGCTGATGGCTCGCTGGCCTCACGCCAGAAAACCGGAAGCGTGATTCACGATCCGGCGGCGGTGGCCGTACGCGCCATCAGGATGGTGCGCGAACGACAGGTCGTCGCGCTCGATGGCTCAGTGGTCGCGCTTGACGCCGACACCATCTGCCTGCACGGTGACACTCCTGGTGCCGCCGACCTTGCCCGGGCCGTGCGCGCCGGCCTCGAAGCCGCCGGCGTCACCGTGTCGAACTTGGCGGACACGCGCCGGGCCTGAACACCGGCCGCAGATTGAAGGCGAATTCTACCGGCGGATATCCAGCCGCAGATTATCGAAGATTCCGATCCAACCGATGGTCACACGCCGATTGAAGACCAAGGGCTCTGCGTTAAATCTGCAGCTGGGAACGTAGCGGCAAGTCAGTGCCTACCCGGCCGCACCCTCGGGGTACTGCAGGGCGAGCCGCAGCTCCTTGGTGAGGTTGTCGACCGTGGTGCCCTGACGCTTCCAGGCGCCATCGGTCTCGAAGCGGAGCGCGCCAATGCGGCGGCCCCACGGCGAAATCACGCGGCCAATCGCGCGGAAGTCGGTACGGTCGGCGTGTTGCTGGTCGATCTTCTGGATCACATCGGGCGCGACCCGGATGAACGCGCGTAGCGCTGTGGCCGACTTGATGCTGTACTTCCGGCCGTTCCACGCCGATTCGAAGATGCTGGCGATCTGCCGGAGGTAGTTGACGAAGAACTTCTTGGATTCTTCGCGGAACTCGGCGCTCTTGCGGGCGCCGCCGAGCGCGGCCTCGTCTGCGAACAGCTTCTTCAGCTCCTGGGCCAGCGGCGCCTGACCGACGCGGCCCTTGCCGACGCCGAGCAGCTTGATATCGCCAAGCAGCGGAGATTCGTCGCGGTCGTTGAGCGCCCGCACGACGTCGTGGGCGGCGGCCAGGGACTCGTCACGATAGAGCTGGCGTCCGGACAGCGACACCAGGTGCGACGCGTTCAGGCGCGTGTGCTTGGCGTTGATCGTCACGAACATCTGGACAATGTGATCCTCGGGGACCCGATCGAAGATGATCGCCGGCACGGTGAAGGGCTCGTCGCCGAAGCGCTCGATGTCGGCGTGCAGCGCGAGCAGGCGGTGCTGGCCATCGATGGCGCGCAGAATGCCTTCGCGTTCAGGCACCTTGAGGCGCCCGACCGACGAGCCGCTTTCGACCGCCTCGAAGCTGAGCTTCTCGTCGCACGAGATGATCACGGCGCCAGGAATGGACGGCAGGTCGCGGGCTTGCCGGCACTGCTCGTAGTACTGGACGAGCTCGTCGATCTTCTTGCGGATGATTTGCCGCTGATAGGCCTTCTCATTCGAGGCAATGCGGCGCTCGAGCAAGTCCCAGTTGATCTTGGATTGCGCGCCCTTCTTCTTGCCGCGAACGCCCGCCTGCGCCTGGTCCTGATAGCTCAAGACCTCGAAACGCACGAGCTTGTCGATATCGCTGGCCGTGAGGGAGGCCTGATAGAATTGCACGCCGAATTGCTGCATCCGGATAGCGGCTACGCTGATCATATGAGTCTGTCCAAAGATGCAGATTCTATAATCCCGACCGCGCCCGCTCAATGCCTTTTGCCCAATTTCGAGGGCGATCCGGCCCTGTAATGACCTCGGAACCGTCTGTAAGTCACTGAATATAAGGTGTTTAAAAAATTATTGCCCTCCGTCACAGAAAAGCAATCTTTAGTCTTCTCCTCATCTTCGCCTTGACCATTTGGGCGCTTCCGGCTACCGACCCACCGTGCCGAGGATGGGCAGGGTAATCGCACTGTCCCTTAGCCGGAAGCGCAGGTCGTCAGCAAGGTCGACAAGAAACTGCGGAGCCTGGAGAAATACGCCGACCGTTGACCGCTACTTGATGACCAGCAGCCGGTAGTTCGCCGGATGCAGGAACTGGATGCCCGCAGCCGTCAGGATGGCATCGTCCTCGATCGGAATTCGCAGCTTGGCCCCGCCCCACTCGGCGATCGGCGTGTAGGCGAAGTACTCGAACGAGAACATGTGCTGCGCGTGCATCACGAATGTGCTCTGGAACGGCTGCCAGGTGGTCAGCGACGGCCCGATGTCGTGGCCGGTGTTGCCGACCGGGTGAAACCCGTAGGTGACGTCAGTCTTGTCGTCCTTGTTCGGGCGGTTGAACTCGATCACGCCGAAGCCAGCCGCCTGTAGCGCGGCGTCCATGCGCTTCATGGTCTCGTCGGCGCGCACACCGACCTTGATGGCCTTCTTGACGACGTCGCGAACGGAGATGGCCTTGTCGAACGCGGCCTGGATGCTCTTGGGCGGCGCGGTCTCACCCGGCCTCAGGACATAAGCCACGCGCTTCACGTCGGTCCCGAAGTTCATCAACTGAACTCCCCAGTCGATCATCATCACGTCGCCCGGCTGGATGATCCGATTGGACGAGGTGGCGACGATGCCGGCGGGGCCGGTGACGTAGACGGAGGGCATGTCGAACTCGGACCCCAGCGCTCGGTCGAGAAGACGGTCCTGCATCCACCAAGCGACGTCTTCGAGGGTCGTCTTGCCCGGCGTGATCACCTCGTTCGACAGGGCACGCTCGGTTAGCTGGATCGCAATGCCGGCGGCCTCGCCGAAGGCGACGATCTCGGCGGCGACACGGTGCGATCGGAAGTCGGCGACCAGCTTTTCGGCGGTGACGAAGCGTGATGCGTACGGTTCGCCCAGCGTCTTTTTCAAGTGCGCGAACATCGTCACCGACAGGCCGTCGGCCGGGCCGATCTGCTCGGACATGTTCACACCAATGCGCTTTGGATCGCGAGTCTTGACATACTCGGCAAGGGTCGCGGCCGGCGCGAGGATGTCGTAGGCCCCGGATTCGGCCAGCAGGTAGCCGCTCGGGCCAAGCGCGGCCCGCTCAATGCGATCGCCGCCGCGGTCGGTGAACACGTAGTAACCGATACCCGTGATGTAGCCCCGGCCCAGGTCCTTCCACAGCGGGTCGTAGTGGTTCTCCTTGGCGGCGACGAGCCACATGTCGATGCCGTTGTCGCGCATGGCGCGCGGCAGCACCTGCTCGAACTTGTCGAGCCGAATCTGGCGTTCCATTTCCCAACGCCGGCGGGCTTCCTGTGCAAAAGCCGGCAGAGACAGCAACATCACCAGCGAGGTAGTTAGTAGAATCTTCATCAAAAACACCCGTAATCGTGCCAGGCACCTACGACGGCACGGTGGCGCCGACGCTTTTACAACTTGTTATACCGATCAAACGGCATTCCAGGACACGATACACGATTCCTGAACGATCCCAGTTTCGCCACACAGACTACGGCATGACTTCGATGACGCCACTGGTTCGCCTGTTCGCCTGCGGTTTGTTGCTCGCCTCGGCTGCCGGGCGTTCGGCGCCGACGCGAACTTTCGCTTCTTTCGCGATCTCACCATGAACTTTGCCACCGCGCGCAGCGCCTCACCGGCAGCGCGGGTGCCGGGAGAGGGTGATGACTGGTACTCGAAGAGCAGCTTCGGCTATCGCGACAGCTTCTGGGGAACCCGGGGGGCCTACCAGACGATCGGCTCGTGTTTCAACGACGAGATGGGCTTTGTGCCGCGTACCGGCGTCGACAACGCCGAGTTCTACCTCGGCACCCACCTTCGGCCGAAGCATTTCCAGAGCTGGTTGCGCGAATCCTTCCCGCACTTCCAGCTCGAGAACTTTACTGAACGTAACGGTGGTGGCCTGCAGTCACGCTACATGGACTGGCACTGGCCGATCATGCTGCAGAACAGCACCTTCATTGAGGTCGGCACCAACCCCACCGTCAAGGTGATCGACGAGCGGTTCGCCATCAACGCCAGGCGCCGCCTCTCCGTCGAGCCGGGCCGCTATGACTTCAAGGAGCACTTCGTGCTCGTCAACACCAACAGCGCGGCGCCGTTCTCGATGAACCTCCGTTATGGCATCGGCGATTTCTACGAAGGCTACAAGCGCAGCTACACGCTCGGCGGCACCCTCCGTCTGAACGAACACCTCAACGTGTCGCTCAGCGATTCGATCAATGACATCAACCTCGACTCGGGGTCGTTCGTGACCAACCTGCTGACCGCCCGCCTCAACTACTACTTCAGCACCAAGGTGTTCGTAAACGCGCTGGTGCAGTACAACACCGACACCAACCAGTGGAGCTCGAACGTGCGGCTCGACATCATCCACCGCCCGCTGAGCGACATCTACCTGGTCTACAACGAGCGTCACGATTCACGGAGCGGCGCGGTGATCGCGAAGATGACTTACCTGCTTGCGTTCTGACCCTTCGACTCGCTGCGCTCGCTGATGGCAGGTGGACGTTACTTCAGGATCGGCGCGAAGATGCGGAAGGGGCCGGTGAGTTTGGCGCCGGCCATCATGCGGTTCTTCCACTGGACGATGGCGTAGAGGACCAGGCACAGCACGACCGTGGCCCCCAGCGACGCTTCCAGCGTCAGGCTGCGGCGAAACGGGCGGCCCAGCACGCCGTAGACCATCTCGACGTGAATCCAGTAAACAAAGAGCGACGACCGGCCCAGCGTGGCGACCACGCGCCCAGGGGTATCCATTGAAAAGATGCCCGGGTAGCTGCTGCGCATGAACACGTGGAACAGGTCGATCGCGCGTGAGATCGGCACCAGGGCGATGCAGATTCCCAAACGAATGAAGAAGAACGTCGGCGAACTGGTCCAGAAGTTCGCGACCGGATAGATCGACGGCTGGAACGACGCGGCGTAGCCAAGGCCAATGCCCGCGGCACCGGCTGCCACTAGCGACCACTGCAACCGCATCTCCTGCCCCCTGGTGCGAGCGGCGTCAATGGCCTCGCCGGCAAACGCCCCGGCCAGCAGGAATCCCGCCCAGGGGAACAGCGCAAAGTTGGTGCGCCCTGGTAACGGCCGGAGGTACGCCTCAATCGGATCGGGCAAGATCGCGAGGCTGCCCGCCTCGCGAATCAGCGGCGTCCCCATGGTGACCGCGAGCGTTGCCACCGCGAACCACCCGACCCGGACCAGGCGCGACTCGGATGCGCGCCAGAGCAGCGCGGCGGCGATCATGGCGAGGCCCATGACGTTGAGGATGTCGACTTTCAGAAAGTTGCTGAAGGCGCCCCAGCCGAGCAGCTGCGATTGCAGCCGGAACAGGAACGCCAGGGCCAGCACTTGTGCACCGCGGGTCAGCGCCAGGCGTGCAGCATCGACGTGGTTCAGCGTCGCTGAACGCATGGAGGCGGCCATCGACAGCGACAGCCCTGCGAGAAACAAGAACAGCGGCGCGGCGAGACCGGCGATGAAGACCATCTGCATGTAGAGCCCGCCCTGCCGATCGGCGTCGCGGGTCGAGGCGTCGTTGACGTGCGCCATGACCATGACGATCACCGCGACGCCTCGCAGCCAATCCAGGTAGACCTTGCGATCCACTGCGCTCAGGAGCGGACCTCGAACGACGTCTCGCACTGAAGGTCCTGGCGCAGCGAGTGCCAGACCGAGCAGTACTTGTCTTGAGACAACTGAATCGCGCGCGCCATGACGTGGCCCGGCACCGTGCCGGTGATGATGAAGTGCAGCGTGAAGCCGGTGAAATGGCGGGGCGGCTCCTCCCGGCGCTGTCCGACGATGGTCGCCTCGAGGGCGGTGAAGGGATGGCGACCCTTCGTCACAATGTCGGCGACATCAATCGCCATACAGCCCGCCAGCGCCATGGCCAACGCCTCCACGGGCGAGGGGCCGACGGTGCCATCGCTATCAAGCATGATTTCGCTCGTGCGGGTGCGGGTGGCGAAGCGAAGATCGCCTTGCCAGGTCAATGTGGCGGTGATTGGCGGCGTCATGTTCCCGGCTGGCGCGCCCGCATTACGCCGAGTGGACGACGGTGCGAACACTGCGGTGGCGGTGGGCTAATTCTGCCGGCAACAGCTTGCTCAGATAGACCTTGGACTCAGCGCGGTCATTCAGGTTCGGCTCGTGCTTGACGACGTTGAAGTGCAACTGCGCGAGGACGGAGCGCATGTCGTAATGGCGGTTCTTGGTCTTGACGACGACTTCCTCGAAGCCGGCCGCCTGCGCCCAGACTTCGGTTTCTTCGGTCAGCGCGCGAAAGTGGCCCTGGCCGCGCCAGTCGCGCCGCGTGCCGCCAATCCACGAATAAAGAATGCGACGGCCGTCGAACGAGACCGGACCGGTCAGCCGATCAACCAGGTCGCGAAGCTTCGGCACCAACTCGTCGTGGCGGATCTCGTGGACGATCTTGTAGGACACCGGCACCAGCGCGCCCGAGGGGTCATCGGGGAGCGGCGCTTCCGCCATCAGGATCAGCGATTCGCGATTGTGCAACCGCTCGATGATCTCGGCGGCCGTCTTGCGGCGTGGGAACTCGCCGAAGTACTCCTCGATGTACTGGATCTCCAGCGCGCCGGGCTCAAGCGCGTATTGTTTGATCAGGTAGTCCACGGGTCGGGAGAATTATACGAGATGCGTCAGCCGAGTGGTCAGCCACCGTTGCTCGGGGGTCGGCCTAGCCAGGGTGAGCGCCGACCGGTAGCTGGCGGCGGCCCGCACCCGGTCGCCGGCCTCGCGCCAGAGTTCGGCCGGCAGTAACGGATAGCGGTCGAGGGTATCGCGCGCCGGCGCGGCCTGGACCGCGTCCCCGACCATGGCAAGGTAGCGCGACCCGAGGGTTCGGGTCAGCCTGGCGACCATCTGTCCTGCCTGGCGGCGGAACAGATGACCAACAAGTGCGATCGAGTCACTGGCCACTTACGTCGGTTTGACTTCGCGGAACTCGATGGTGCCGAAGTCGAGCTGGGGGCAGTCCTTGCTGAGCTCGACCACTGCGTCGAAGCTGGCCGCCTCAACCATGAAGATCCCCTCAATCACTTCGCGCGACTCGGCAAACGGGCCGTCAGTAACATTCCGGGCTTGGTGATGCATCTGCGTCAGCGCCGCCAGAGGGCGTTATGAGGGCGAATCAGCTTCATTCCCCTCCTAGGGGGGGGGGTAGGAGATACCCGCCAGTGAGCTGATAGGGGGTAGCTGTTACCCCTGACAGATGAGAGATTGCGAGGTGTCTGGGATGCCCGTCAGGAACAGATGCTCACCATCTCTTGGAGTGCGCGCCACTCACTGGCGGTTGCTGTCAAGCGCCACCGCTGCTTGATACGAATCCACGCCTGCGCGTAGTGACACCAATAGGTCCGACTCGCAGGACGCCACGCGTCGGGACCGCTATCCCCCTTGCTGCGATTCGACGATGCGGTGAGCGCGACAAGGTGGTCAGCGTCGGACAGGTCGTTGGCATAGCGTTCTTTGTCCGCCGCCGTCCAGCTCCAGCCCCCAGAGCGATGCGCATTCGCGAGCGGCACCAAATGATCCACGTCTAAGTCTTCGGCGCGTAGCACTCGTGTGTGGTTGTCTGGCGTCACCCACACGCCCGTATCCACTGTGCAACGCCGAACGTCTCGAAACAGCACGGGGGTCTGCGATTCCGCAATCAAGACTTCCGCACGGGTGTCCTGGCAGTCTCCATCCGCATCAATCCAGTGGCGCCAGTTGTTGCGAATGTACGGCGAGAGCGACGCGGAGGGATCAGCGATGACCAACGGCGCAGAAGCAAGCGGCGTCGGACCGAGCGGGGAACCGTCGTCCCGACACCCGACGAGCACGCACAACGCAAGACACGCCGATAACCGCCAGCGGCGTAGCGTGCTGAGGCTGGACAGACGGGGTAACAAAGTCATCAAGCAGAGCGTCACAGGTAAGCAATGGAGCCTACCAGAGCCGTCGGTGCAGTCGGGACTGGGATGTGGAACATCAACCAGACCGTGCCAGAGGGCCGCCCTGGCGTGGAAGCAGACTTTCTGTTGTTCTTGACCGCACTGGCCGCGAGGAAAGCCGATGACGTTCCTGCGTGCCACGTGAAGTGGCTCCTTCGGCCAGACGTTCAGACCGGATCGCCGGCTCCAGATCCCCTAAACAATTGAGGCGCCGGTCGCCGGCCAGAATTTCGGGGCGAAGCAAGGCGACCGCGTCCGCGCAGTCTTCAAGACGGCGGCGTCGATCGCCGCGGCCTTCAGGCGACGTTGTTCCTGCGGATTATCGTCGGTATCGCGCCGGTCGTGGTCCTGTCGGGCCGTCCCGAATTCGCGCTGGCCTGGATCTGGTGGTTCACCGTGGTCTCGACGACGCTCCAGATGGCGCTCAACCTCGTGTTGCTGCAGCGGGAGTTCAGGACCAAGCTGGCGTGAGCCGCTCTCCTTAGCTCTTGATCTCCTGTTAGTGCCTATATAATCGCCACGCACATGAAGCTCGCAATCCCGAGAGAATGCCGCCCCGGCGAACGCCGGGTCGCGGTCACCCCTGAAAACGTCGCTAAACTCGTCAAGCTGGGCTTCCGCGTCGCGGTCGAACACCATGCCGGCGCGGCCGCCTCGTTCGGCGACGATGACTACGCGGCGGCCGGCGCCGAAATCGTCACTGGCACCCGCGAGATTTGGCAGGCCAGCGACATCGTCCTCAAGGTGCAGCCACCGGCGGCGCATCCCGTCCTGGGCGTGCACGAGGCCGAACTGATCCGCGAGGGCGGGACGCTGATCTGTTTTCTGTATCCGGGCAAGAACACGGACATCATCGACCGGCTGGCGGCGCGCAAGGCGACGGCCATCGCCGTCGATCAGATTCCGCGCATCTCACGAGCGCAGAAGATGGACGCGCTGTCGTCGATGGACAACATCGCCGGCTACCGCGCGGTGGTCGAGGCGGCCAGCTTCTACGGGCGTTTCTTTACCGGCCAGATGACGGCAGCCGGCCGGGTGCCGGCGGCGAAGGTACTGGTAATCGGGGCCGGTGTCGCCGGGCTCGCGGCCATTGGCGCAGCGCGCGGCATGGGCGCCATGGTCCGCGCCTTCGACACCCGGCCGACCGTGAAAGAGCAAGTGAAGAGCATGGGCGCGGAGTTCATCGAGCTCAACGTCGAGGAAGACGGTGAAGGCACTGGCGGCTACGCCAAGGAGATGAGCCCGGCGTTCATCAAGGCTGAAATGGCGATGTTCCTGGCTCAGGCCAGGGACGTCGACATCATCATCACCACGGCGCTGATTCCCAATCGGCCCGCGCCGATCCTGATCACCGAGGAGATGGTCAAGGCGATGAAGAAGGGGTCGGTAATCGTCGACCTCGCGGCCGAGAACGGTGGCAACTGCGCCCTCACCGACCCTGGCAACGTCGTCCAGAAATACGGCGTGCACATTCTGGGCTACACCGATCTGCCGAGCCGCCTCGCGCCGACCGCGAGCTTCCTGTTCGGCAACAACCTGACGCACTTGCTGTCGGACCTCGGCGGCGCCAGCCACTTCCACCTGGATCTCGCGGATGAAGTGGTGCGTGGCGCGCTGGTGCTGCGTGACGGCGAACTGCTGTGGCCGCCCCCGGCGCGGCCGCCGGTCGTGTTACCGCCCGAGCCGAAAGTGATCGCCCCGCCGGCCGCGGCGGTGGCCGCGAAGGCGCCGGCCTCCGGTGGCGCGGCTGGACCGGTCTTCGCGTTGCTGGCCGCCGTCGCGCTGGTGGCGCTCGGCATGGTCGCACCACCGGCGTTCCTGTCGCACCTCACGGTGTTCGCGCTGGCGGTGATCATCGGCTGGCAGGTGGTGTGGAACGTCACACCGGCGCTGCACACGCCGCTCATTAGCGTCACGAACGCCATCAGCGGCATCATCGTGCTGGGTGGCATGCTGCAGTTGAGCGGCCCGCTGACCTCGCCGGTCGTGCTCGTCGGCGCCGTGGCGATCCTGCTCGCCACCATCAACATCGTCGGCGGCTTCATGGTCACACACAGAATGTTGAAGATGTTCAGGCGATGATTACTCTTCCTGAGACTCTGGTGACGATCGCCTATCTGGCGGCGGGCATGCTCTTTATCCAAAGCCTCGGTGGGCTGTCGAAGCAGGGATCGGCGCGCCGTGGCAACCTGTTTGGCATGCTCGGCATGGCGCTGGCGGTCGGCGTCACGGCCGTTGGCCCGCATGCCGGCAACTACGGCGTGCTGATCGGCGCGCTGGTGATCGGCGGCGGCATCGGCGCTGCCCTGGCCGCGCGCGTCGAGATGACCAACATGCCGCAACTGGTGGCCGTGCTCCACAGTTTCGTCGGCTTGGCCGCGGTGCTGGTCGGCTTTGGCGGCACGCTCGAGCCGGCCAACCCGCTGGAGGGCGTCGAAGCAACCATCCACGCGGTGGAGACCTTCATCGGCGTGTTCGTCGGCGCGGTGACCGTCACCGGCTCGATCATCGCGTTCGGCAAGCTGCAGGGGTTGCTCGGCAGCCGGCCGCTGCTGTTGCCGGGTCGCCACCTCCTGAACCTGGTGGCACTGCTGGCCTGCGTGTTCCTCGGCTTCCTGTTCGTGACTGCCGAACACGGCGCGGCACTGCAGCCGCTGATCGTCGCGACGGTGGTCGCGTCGCTGCTCGGCATCCACCTGGTGATGGCGATCGGCGGCGCTGATATGCCGGTGGTGGTGTCCATGCTCAATAGCTACTCTGGCTGGGCAGCAGCAGGTATCGGTTTTTCACTCAACAACTCGATGTTGATTATTGCCGGATCGCTGGTGGGTTCGTCTGGTGCGATTCTTTCTTACATCATGTGCGCGGCGATGAATCGTTCGTTCATCAGTGTGATTTTGGGTGGTTTTGGTGGTGAAGCAGGCGATGCAGCGGCAGGTTCCCAGCAGCAGCGTAATGTGCGTTCAGGTTCGGCTGATGATGCAGCGTTTGTGATGAGCCATGCAGAAACGGTGATCATCGTTCCGGGTTATGGCTTAGCAGTTGCCCGTGCTCAGCACGCACTAATGGAATTAAGCGAAAAACTGACCCATCGTGGCGTCA
>SXGS01075819.1_pt1 | contig 13612 bp, 10 predicted proteins | sample 3174681 | NCBI WGS metagenome assembly SXGS01 (sample SAMN11356861, study PRJNA531348) | freshwater metagenome | isolation source: freshwater sample F1-80 | place: China: Fuxian Lake, Yuxi | collected 2017-12-25
CCGCTACCATCCCCCCAACCCTGATAAAAAACCTCTCGGAGATCCCAAACTCAGCCAGCTCTCTCCGCAAGAAAAGAAGCAACTCACCAACTTCACGAATGAAAACATCGCCGCTTAAAAATTCTTCACGGCGTTGCCCGAAGGGGGCAGAACTCGAAAGCGTTTCCCTGGGCTGTGCCCTGGGCTTTCGAGCCTGGACTCTTCGGGCCGAAACACACGCAACGAATCCCGTTCAGTCTCTAGTCCCCGTCAATTCCGATAATTCATCACCCGAAGAGTCCACTGACTTGACGCGCCAAACACACTGTACCATTAATGCTAGTACAGTCCTTGAGGCCGTCATGCAGTTTCAAATCAACACCGCCAGCAAAGTCCCGATCTACCGGCAATTGGCCGAGCAGATTCGATCGGCGATCGCTCGCGGCGATTTGCAGCCGGACGAGCAGTTGCCGTCGGTGCGGCAGTTGTCCAAGGACGTGGTCGTGAACCCGAACACGATCGCCCGCGTTTATCAGGAGCTGGAACGCGAAGGGATGCTCGTCACTCGGCAGGGGTTGGGGGTGTTCGTCGGGGCTCCGAAGCGAGACTTGATGAAGCGTGCTCGGGACGAACGGCTGGTCGAACAGCTCGACAAGCCGCTGACGGAAGCAGTGCATCTGGGGTATTCGGCGGCGGAGGTGAAGGACATGTTGGCCAAACGGATCGGACAGTTTCAGTGGCCGGAGGGGAAATGACCAATTTCCAAGCTTCAATGAGCAATGAAGCCCCATTTTCCAAATCTCAATGCCCAATGAATGACCAAAGCTGACAGGCGATTACATTCGCGAAGTGGTTTCGGGATTGGAGTTTGAGGTTTGGACATTTGGGTTTCCTTGGACATTGAGATTTGGAAATTGGGATTTAAGACCGAGGTTCAAAATGCCTGACGCCATCGTGACTGACGGATTGACTAAGTGGTACGGCTCGAAATGCGTCGTGAAGCAACTGAGGCTGCGCGTGCCGGAAGGTTGCGTGTATGGCTTCCTCGGCCGCAATGGAGCAGGCAAGTCCACAACCATCAAGATGTTGACCGGCATGGTGCATCCGGATGACGGGACGGCGTCTCTATTGGGGCAGGACGTGGCGACGTTACCGCCGGAGATGCGGCAGCGGATCGCTTACCTGGCCGAGGGGCATCCGCTGTACTCGTGGATGACGATCGACGGATTGATGCGGTTCAATCGGCCTTTTTATCCGGCTTGGAACCAGACGTTGTTCGATCAGATTATCGAACACTTTCAGCTCGATCGCCGGCAGAAGATCAAACACCTGTCGAAAGGGCAGGTGGCTCAGGTGTCGTTGGCGCTGGGAATCGCGCCGGAGCCGGAACTGCTGATTCTCGACGACCCGACGCTCGGCCTGGATACGGTCGTGCGGCGGGATTTCTTGGAGTCGCTGATTCAGATCATCCAGAAGAAGGGTCGGACGATTTTTCTGTCTTCCCATGTGCTGGGTGATGTCGAACGAGTGGCCGATCGGATCGGCGTGATGGTCGATGGCGTGCTGCGAGTCGATTGTCCGACGGATGAGTTTAAGCAGTCGATTCGGCGAGTCGTGTTGTCGTTCGACCGATTGCCTCCGGCGTTTTCCGGGTGCGACGGATTAGTGGCCTCGCATGTCGAAGAGCGGCGGTTGGAGTTGGTCATCGTCGGCTTTGGCGACGCACATCAGACATTGTTCGCGGCGATGACGCCGGCTCCGAAAAGCATCGAGGTTGTAGAACTGAATCTGGAAGACGCCTTGATCGAATACACACGCGGCTCGCGCCGCGCGATACCAGTGTTTGCGAGGGATTGAATTGGGCATGTCCGAAGCAAACGAACAAGGCGAGCCGGGAGGCGTTAGCCCCCGGACGTGTCGGAATCGAAGAACAACGTCCGGGAGCTAACGCTCTCCGGCTCGCCAGGAAACTTTTCGATGTTCGCATTGATTCTTAAAGAACTCCGTTCGCTCGCATGGGTCATCGCGCTGGCGTTGTTGGCCGACGGGTGGATGCTGAGCGAATTGACTGGGCAAACGCATTGGGTGCGTGGGGACATGGAATTGCAGCCGGGGTTCGCGTTGGTTCAGACGGAGTGGTTGATCTGGTTTGGATTTCTCCTGGCGTCGATCGCGAGCGTGTTGGGATTCGCTCTGTCGTTGGATGATGGGCTGCGTGGGACGTGGGCGTTTGCGTTGTTTCGGCCGGTGTCTCGGCGAGCGTATATCGGGGCCAAGTTGCTGGTCGGCGGAGTGATGACGCTCGTGCTGGCGCTGCTGCCGGTGGTGGCGTACTCGATCTGGGGAGCTTGGCCGGGGAACTTGGGGGCTCCGTTTCATTGGGCGCAGTTGCAGCCGGCGATCGAGGCGTGCGGCTGGAGCGTCGTGGTCTTCTTCGGAACGTTTCTGTCGGGCATTCGTCCTGCGAAGTGGTGGTGGTCTCGGCTGTGGCCGCTGGTCACGACGGTCACGTTGGGGATGTGGCTCTGAATGGGATCGTTGGAGTCAGACCTTGAGTCGACAGCCCTCATGCCGACGGCGGCTCAGTACTGGTGCGTTTGCCTCGCGATGGTGATCGCCTTGAGCGTTTCGATCCTGGCCGTTGTTGAGGAGCGGGAATTCGCATGAGTCGTCCGCGTTCGACAAACCGATTGCGTGTCTCGACCGTTTGCCGAGCGGCGTTGCTGACCGTGGCCGCGGGGATGGTGTGGGTGTTTGCGTTGGTGTTCGTTGGCAGCATCGTTGTGGAGTTCTTTCAACAGCCGCAGACGGAGTATGTGCAGCATCAATTCCTCTTTCGCAAAGACGGGCTGCCGGTGTGGAAGACGAGGTCGGTTCGCCACGGCGAAGACGTCATGACCGAGTATCACGACCTCAATGGCAAACCGGTCGAGATGGAGGAAAAGGAAGAGAGCCATCGCGCGGTTGTGTTCGTCGATTCCCGGATCTGGAAGCGCCCTCAGCGAGCGACCTGGCGATCAGAGGTCGTGCGGTTGGATTCGCGAGTCAATGAGGCTTGTTACTTCGAGGAGTTGGGGACGCGCGGACAATTTACGCTGTTTGAATTGCCGAGCAAGCAGCGGGTCGGATGGATCGGACAGCAGGGGTTCTCGAAGACGCCGTTGTCGGAGGGGCAGCAGTTCCCGACTCAATCGGGAACCGATCGTGCCGGCCTGGTCGGCATCGGGAATGACGGCGCGAGGTCATTGGGGTGGATCACGTCGAGCTACTACCAGATGACGGATCAGCGAACCGGCAAGGTGTTGATCGAACCGGGTGGTCGGCGCGTGTATTGGATCGACTTGCGTGATCGGTCTAGTCGTCTCGTGTGGGACGGTGAGCCAGTCTGGGCGGCGAGCTTTGAAGGGCCGGATGATACGCAGACAAAACAAATGCGTGTCGTGGTGCGAACGGAGGATGCGTTGCGTGTGATCTCGCTGGGGGAAGCGGCGTTACCGGGGGAATTACCGGCGGCTAGCGCCGTGCCGCTCACGGGGACACCTACTGTGGTGGAGACGTTGCGATTGCCGGAGAGCGTGCATCGTGCGGCGCTGTTGCAGTGGGAGCGAACTTCGGAAGGACCGTTGTTTGTGGAGCCGCTCTTCACCAATGGCTGGAAGCTGACTTGGGCTACGCCGGAGGGGATCGTGCTCCGCGAGCGGATCGTGTCGCATCGCGACATCTCTCCAGGTGGCGAAGAGCAAGGGGCGTGGATGACGCCGTTGATTCAAATCCCGGTGTTTGGTGATTTCATGATGTGGGCGACGACACATCCGGAGGACTCTGAATCCTCGTCCCTGGATCATCGCCGCGCACGACAATTGGATTTGGAGTTGGCTTGTGAGTCTCCTGGCGTCGAATGGAAAAAGATCGCGTTACCAGTGTTGGCGTTGCATGTGTCGGTGGCGCTGTGGTCCTGGCTGGCGATGCGGCGGCTGCGTCGCTTCGGCAGTTCGATCGGCGAGCAACTGTTTTGGGGCGGTTGGATGCTGGCCTTCGGAGTGCCGGGGTATCTGGCGTTTCGCGTGCATCGAACGTGGGGGCCAGTAGACGATCGACGGATCGAGTTATCAGCCGTACCGCGACCGTTAGGGAGCGGCCATGGAGCCACCGGCGCGGCGACTCCTCAGACGCGGCCGCTCCCTAACGGTCGCGGTACGGTTCTCGGTCACGCGATTGTTGCGGTCGAGGATCGCGGATTGACTCTGCTTGCGCGAGTCGGCTTGTCTCCCGGTCATGCCGCGCTTGTGCTCAAGGAATTGCGATCGACGGCGATCATCGGAGCAGCGGCGTGCCTCGCGTATCTGCTGGTCGTTGCCTCGCTGACGAACGCGACCGGATTCGGGTGGATGGGAAATTTCGTCCCGAATCATGGCACGCCAATTCCCTTCTTGGATGGAGTGTTCCTGCGTCCGTTCTCGGTCATCTCGTTGTTATTGGCAATCTGTTTGGCGGTGTGGCAGACGTTGAGCGAATCGCGTGGCGTGTGGCTGTTCTTGCTGTACTGCCCGGTCAGTCGGCGAGCGATCGTGCTCAGCAAACTTATGGTCGGGTTGAGCGTCGTGCTGATCTGCTCGGCGCTGCCGATCATTGCGTATGGAGCGTGGGCCGCTCGGCCGGGGACGCATCCGTCGCCATTCGAGTGGAGCATGACGCACGAGACGTGGCGGTTGTGGTGGTCGATGTCGCCGCTGTATCTGGGGACGCTGCTGACGATGCTCCGTCCGGCGCGTTGGTTTGGGACTCGCTTGCTGTCGTGCGTGGCGGGGTTCGGTTGGATGGTCTATCGCGAACCGCTTGGCGCGTGGCTGTGGCCGATGTGGCAAGAGTTCGCGGTCGTGGCGCTGATTGATCTGGTCTTCGCGGCGTGCCTGCTGTTGATCGCTCGCGAACGGGAGTATTCGTGATGGCGACTTGGGAATTCGGAGTTCGGAATGTGCGACGTCACAGCAGCGATTGGCAAACCGCTGTGACTCGCTTGTTGCTGGGCTTGGTGCTGTCGATTGGCGGAGCGATCGTCTGGCACGCGATCGGGAGCATGTCGTCGAAATGGGTCTTTGACCGCGTCCATTCAGGATTTGTCTTGGAGGATCGATATCCCGTGTATCGCGAATCGGGTGAGCCGGTTGTTCGATACAGCCACAGTCAGGGCAATTACAGCACTCCTAATGAGTACCGGACGTTCGACGACGAACCGGTGACGATAACGGATGAAGAACTCCGCAAGATGTGGCATCCAACCTAGCGGATTGATTTGTTTCCCAAAACGCCGATGCTGGGCCTCAACCTCTCAATCGTGAACTGGCCGCGAAGTCTCGCGGATGCGCCGACTCCGCTCCCTTGGTTATTGCGGCTGGAGGATTGTGCGATTCACCGCCGAGATCGATATCCAGAACATTGGTACTTTCTTTGGCCCGATCGGACGGGAGACTCGGCCTTCTTGCCGAGTTATGACAGCAGGACGAAATCGCTGCGTGGATATCTTGGCCCTGCGGGATTTCAGACCGAGAAGCCGTCGAATGAACAGGGGTTTCCGGCTTGGGACCGCAACACGGGCAAGATCGGGCAATTGCTCTCGGACCCTCCGATTTATGGTCCGCTACATCATGCGAACGCCTTGATCGCATTGTCGGACGAACGTGATGCCGATTTGGGGATGCTGTATCTGACTCCGGCACGCGATGCGTTTTACCTGATCAATCTGACTCAGAAAAAAGTCGAACTCGTCCGCGCGATTCAAGGTGACTCGCTGCGAGGCTACTCGGCGAAGTCATTGGATCGCTTTGTCGCCGACGATCCCGGTATGGCTTACGCCCAAAATGTGCTGAGGCCGCGAGTGATTCTCCGCTGGCCGGACCATCTGGAGTTCGTGACTCCGTACCTCAAGACGCTCTGGACGGTCACGCTGCCCGAGGAGCTTCGAGACCGATCGTTTCAACTCTCCGAATTGAAGGCCGGTGGTTTCGTCGCCGAGTTCTTTTCACTCAAGGAATACCAATTCGTCTGGTTCAACGAGGACGGAATCGTGACCAAACGTCGAACCCTGCCTCAGCCCGATCGCCCATCGAGTTTGGCCTGGAGATGGGCCATCTGGCATGAGTGCGATGACCTGAGACCCACCGCCTTGATGCCATTGAACCTGTCGGTCCTCTGGTTCAATTCGTTTGCCGGATATGTCATGGGAGACGACGGACAGTGGATTGGTGACAGCGACGAACCGACAATCTGGTCGATTCGTCAGGCGGCACTCGCCACGGTCATTCGACGATATCCGTGGTCGTTCGGCGTGTGCCTGTTGAGCGGCGTGCCCTTCGCGATCGCCTGCTGGCGACGACAGCGGCGATGCGGCGCGTCTCGGTTCGAGCGGCTGGCTTGGACGGGGCTGGTGTATCTCTTTGGGCTGGTGGGTTGGATCGCGTTTGTGGCTCATCGGGCGGGAGGGGTTCCAACATCACCAGACTTCCTCCGTAGAAGAGAAGGTTAGTTTTTCAAACTGGGGGCGATTTCAAAGCGAGCGATGTTCAACCGGCTTGTTTCATCCGCAGTCCGGCTCTGCCATCCGCAGGTGAAATACGGATCCCCAATAGCCTGCGGATGGCAAAGCCGGGCTGCGGATAAAGACAGCCGCGACTCTACCTACCGTGCAGGCAACCCATCCCAAATGCGGAAACGAGCCAGCCCTTACCCCTGGAGTGGGCCAACTTGCCGGTCGGGGGGGCCGCTTCTAACATACGCCCCCTTTCCCGGCTGGTTTTTCAACGGAACGTCTTGTGCGGCTGAAGGTCCGGGCGTTCGTGAAAGTGCCATCCGTTGCTTTTTCGATGAGACGATGAGAACAGACATGGAGTTTTTCATGGAATGCGTGGTCCTCGCCGAGGGGAATCCCAACCCTCAGCCCAGTTTTAGCGAGGCAATGGGCCCGATGATCCCCTACTTCATGGTGATCGCGGGGCTCTTTTATTTCATGATCCTGAGACCGCAAACTCGCGAGCGTCGCCAGCGCGAGCTGCAACTCGCCAGCTTGAAGCGGAACGATCGAGTGGTGACGTACTCTGGAATCATCGGCACGATCACCGGTTTCTCCGACGACAATAAAGAAGTGACGCTGCGAGTGGACGACAACGTCAAGCTGCGATTCTTGCGGAGCGCGATCCAAGGCCCTCTGGCCGAAGTGGCGGCTGCCCCGGAAACTCCCAAGCCGGGGGCCAGCTAGCACGTATCGCCGACGATCAGGCCAAGATTGAATGGCCCCACACGAATGGAACCCTCTGATTTTTAGCGGCTTCCATTCTGAGCGAGACTCAGGCGAGTTTCGCGAGATTTCAGACCAGACTTTCAGGAAGAAGATTCGATGGACGTTTTCTCGATGGGACTCTCCGTGTTGGCGGACGCCGCCGACAAAGTGAAGGTGGTCGCGCCTCAACCGGCGGATGCGGTTGATATTGGTTTCCGATTGATGATGTTGGTCGCACTGTTTGTGGTGCCGTACCTCGTTGGAGCCGTGCTGTCTCGCGCGTTACGGATGAAAGATTGCTCCAACCGAATCGGCACGGTGTTGCTGGCAGTCACGCTGGGGTTTGCCCCGTTCGGCTTCCACATCATCCAGGCCGGCAAATTTGACGGTTGGAAAAACGCCCTCCGCTGGGGCATTGACCTCGCCGGCGGCACCAACCTGATCTACCAAGTTGAGACGACGAAGGCCGCGGCGGAAGGCAAGCCGATCTCGCAAGCGATGGATCAGATGGTCGGCACGATTGCCAAACGCATCAATCCGTCCGGAACGGAAGAAGTCTCCATCCGCCGAGTCGGCGTTGACCGAATCGAAATTATCATCCCCGGTGCCGATCAGGGAGTCGTGGCCGAGAAGAAGGCGGCGATGGTCCGCTTGGGTAGCTTGGAATTCGGGATCGTCGCGAGTGTGAATGATCCCCGCAGCGAACATCGCCGATGGCTATCCGCCGCGAAGGCGCTGCCCAGCACACAAGACAACCTCATTGAGGACACTCAAATCGTCGCCGTGTGGCGAGAAATCGCCGAGAAAGCGGACTCGATGCCCAGCGAGTCCCTCCGCCCCCCCGTGCTCCGCAAAGACAAGAAGGGGAACGATGTCCCAATCAGACAAGTACTCATCATCCAAGAACCCGAAGAAGATATGGTGACGGGCGGTTATCTGCGTCGAGCCAGCCCCAGCATCTCGGACGATGGCTCGCCCTGCGTCAATTTCAACTTCGACAACGAAGGGGCGATGCGATTCTTCCGGCTGACCAGCCGCAACAAACCCGCCTCTGACGGCACGAAACGCCAATTGGCGATCATTCTTGACGGCAAGGTCCACTCGGCCCCAAACATTAACGGGCCGATTCGCGAGAGCGGACAAATCACCGGCAACTTCCCTCCCGCCGAACTCAAAGCTCTGGTGGATGTGCTCAACGCGGGTGCTCTGCAACTCCCGATCGACCCCACGCCGATCAGCGAATTCACGATCAGCCCCTTGCTGGGAGCGGACGTGCAACAAAAAGGGATTCAGGCTCTGTACTGGTCCTCATTGGCCGTGTTTCTTTTTATGGCGGTTTACTATCGGTTTTCCGGCGTGGTCGCGGACATCTCGCTGTTGCTGAATCTCCTGCTCACCGTGGGATTGATGGCGATTTGCAACGCGACATTCACGCTTCCGGGACTGGCGGGAATGGTGTTGGGGCTGGGTATGTCGGTCGATGCGAACGTGCTGATCTATGAACGCATGCGTGAAGAAATGGAGCGCGGCAGTAGCCTGCGGATGGAAATTCAGAACGGCTTCAGCAAAGCCTTTTCCGCGATTTGGGACTCGAACGTCACGACGCTGATTGCCGCCGTCGTGCTCTACATGATCGGGACCGATCAGATCAAAGGCTTTGCGGTGACGCTCTTCATCGGAATTTGCATGAGCAACTTCTCGGCCTTGTATTTCGGTCATCTGGTCTTCGATATCGCCGAACGCAAGCGTTGGATCTCGAAGCTGCACATGATGAAGGTCATCGGTGTTCCGAAATTTGACTTCATCGGCAAGCTGAAAGCCGCGCTCACTTTTTCGCTGGGATTTATTGTTCTCGGGTTGGCTCTGCTCTGGTATCGCGGTGACGAGAGCTTGGACATCGACCTCAGCGGTGGTTCAAGCGTGACGTTTCAGTTCGTGAAGGACCAACAGATCGACGATGTGCGCGGCAAGCTGCAAAAGACTTTCGACTCGATGTCCTTGGAACGGCTCGCACAAAGTGGTGAGTCGTCAAGCGGCGAACGCGGAGTCCAGTTCCGGCTCCGCACGAAGGAGCAGAACTTTGAGAAGATCCGCAGCGGCATCGCCAAGACCTTCAGTGATCCGAATTACGAACTGAAGCGTGTCACGTTGGGCTTCACGCCTCCCGCGAAGAAAGCCGACTCCAAGACCTCGTTGCTGAATCCTCCTGACAGCCGAGCCATTGGGGCTGCCGGGGAAGACGAGATCAAGACCGAGACTTCGCAGAAGACCGAGGCGAAGCCCGACGAGACCAAGAAGGCCGTCGAGGACGAACCGAAGGCTGCTGAAAAACCTGCTGAGAAGGAGGCGGCTGAAAAGGCCGACTCGAAGTCAGAGGAGAAGCCGGCCGAAGCCGAAAAAGTTGAGGACTCGGAGAAGAAGGAAACTCCCGCCACGGCGAAGGCCGAAGACGATTCTCCGAATTCGAGCAAGAAGCCCGCTGGTGACTTGAGCAACTCGGACCCGCTTGATCCCTTCGCCGATGCCAGTGAAACCGAGCTGACTTTCAGCAGCCCAATCTCCACCTCGACGGCGGCCGACTACCTGCTGAACGAACTTCGCAAAATCAACCCAGGCTATTCCGACGCCAATGCGATCTTCCGTATCACGGGCACGGCTGGCCCCGGACTCACCTCCGCCGAGAACAAGGCGAAGACTTGGGACAAAATGCGGCTCGAAGTTCGCTCGACGGTCAACAACGACGAACTGATTCAAGCTCTCAATGCGATGGTAGCTACGCTGAAGGACACGCCGATCTTCGAAGAGATCAGTAATTTCGCGTCGTCCGTCGCCGAGGACATGCAATACATGGCCTTCTTGGCGCTGTTGGCCAGCGGTGCTGCTACCATCGTCTATCTCTGGTTCCGGTTTACGAAGGCGGACTTCGGCATCGCGGCCGTCGTCGCCGTATTCCACGATGTGTTCTTCACCATGGCCTGTCTGCCGCTGGCGTACTACCTCTCAAAGACTCCGCTGGGACCGATTCTCGGCCTGGAAGACTTCAAGCTGAACCTGTCGATTGTCGCCTCGCTGTTGACGATCGTCGGGTACTCGCTGAACGACACCATCGTGATCTTCGACCGCATCCGCGAAATCCGAGGCCGCAATCCGCAGCTCACCATGCAGATGGTCAACGACAGCGTCAACCAAACTCTGTCCCGTACGATTCTGACCGCAGTGATTGTGTTCATCACGGTCATCATTCTGTACTCGATGGGTGGCGAAGGAATTCACGCCTTCGCATTCTGCATGTTGGTAGGCACGTTGGTCGGGTGCTACAGCACGATCTACATCGCCAGCCCGCTTTTGCTGTGGCTGTGGAACCGCGAATTAAAGCAACGCCTCGCCGGACGACTGTAAAAAGTCACCCGAAGCGTGAGTTTTGAAGTTGCGCCTTTTGGACTGCGGTGACTTGTCACCGCTTTGTGATTGCGGCGGAGCCGCTTTTTTGAATGTTCTTTCACGCGACTGAAAAGTCGCTCCGTGACAGTGAAAAGTGGTGACAAGTCACCGCAGTCCAAAGAAACGCCCGTCCTTGCAGATGCTGCGGCTTACTACGTTCTTTGCCACGTCGCACGAAAGCGGCCGCGCAGGGCGTCCCACAGGGCGACGACCGTCGTGGCGTTGAGTGCCACGAACATCAACTGCGCTCCGAACAGCACAGATCGCCGACCGGCTCGCTGGAACCACCAGCCAACCAGTGCCGAGATGTAGAACGCGACGTGCCACATCAGCAGCACGGCGTAAATCGGATGGAACGCCAACCACACATTCGTGACTGCCCCCACGATCAGCAGCAGCGGGGAAACTAACCGCATCAGCTTGTGTGAGACGAACTCGAACCAGATGGGATTCCGCCACGGAAGCAGCCAAGCGGGATGATTCACGATCAACTGCGCTGCCCCCGCGACCGTGCGGCGTTTGCGAATCGACTCTTTTGTGGTCGAGTCCGACGGATGATCGAAGGCGATCGCCGCAGGCTCGAACAGACAGCGATATCCGGCGGTCACGGTCTGCATCGGGATGACCACGTCATCCAAGATCGTCTGCGGCGGGATCGCTCGAAACAGCGAGCGTCTCAATGCGTACAAGGCTCCCGTCGCACCGGGCACGCTGCGGAAGCGTCCTTCGCATTTGCGAATGAATTTTTCGTAGCGCCAATAGATGCCAATACCTTTGGAGACGGTCGTAACATCCCCTTCCGAGCGGAAGACCAGTTCGCCGGAGACCACTCCGACCGATCCGTCCGCGAAGTTGGCGGTGAGTTCAGAGATCGCTCGGCGATCTAGCTCTTGTCGAGCATCTAACAACACAACGATTTCGCTCTGACATTGTGGAATGACGTCGTTCAAGACGGAGGGCTTACCGCGACGCTCCGAAAACGAAATCAGCCGAACGCGAGGATCGGCCACAGAGGCGATCACCGAATCCGTGTCGTCCGTCGATCCGTCCGAGGCGATGATTAATTCGCGGATCAGGTGCGAGTCGTCGCTGGCCAGCACGTTGGCGATCTTGGCTGGCAAGCGTGCGGCTTCGTTGAAGCCCACTAGCACCACTGAGATTGGCTCTGTATTCGCAGCCTTCGTGGTCCGCAACGGCCGCAGTCGCGACAGCGCAAACACCAGCAGCGGGTAGCCCACAAAGATGTAGGCTACGCCGAGGATGCTCAGCCAGAAGATGATTTGCCAAACGGCGAACGCGGTCATGTGCTCTCAGTAGGTCAGGCTTTCCAGCCTGACCTGTTCCGGGGAAATCGTTGTTGGATTGGAAGCGTTGTGACGTGCGGGGTCAGCCTGGAAAGGCTGACCTACTTCGGACACTCGTCCCAACAGTTCTGCGAGTTGTTCGGTTTGCCGACGTCGCTCGAAGGGAGACGAATCCCACAGGCCCGTGGGTAGCGAGACTCCGAGCGAATGCCGTTCGATCTCGTCCCCCAAGCGTTGAGCCAGTCCGGCCACATCACTCGGCGAATGCACGAATGCGAACGGGCAATCGTGCAGCAACGACGAGACCTCGCCTGGCGGCACGATCGCGAAGATCGGTCGGCGGACGGCGAGGTACTCGAACATTTTTGCCGGCACGACTCGGCCCGCTTCCGGGAGGTCCGACAGCAACAGACACAAGCCATCGGCGGTGCGCATCAACGCTAAGGCTTCATCATGATTGAGGTACGGTTGCCGGACGACTCGACACGGCAACGAACCAAGCTGATCGAGCCATTCGTCCTGAGCTGGCGTGCGTCGGCCAACAAAATGCAGTTCCAACCGCGAGGCCAAGTCGGGAGAACGCTCCGCAAGTTGTCGCACTGCGCGGACGACTGGCTCGACCGACGTCAGGTTCCAGAGTGTGCCGATATAAGCCAACTTGTACGGCTGAGTCGGATCACTTACTGCCTCAAAGGTCGCATCGGGGAGCGGTGTTGTTCCATCGTGGAAGTCCGCCGCGTCAAATCCGTTGTAGATGTGTGTGACTAACGGCCGGCTTTCAGAGGCGCTCGCGACCTCTTGCAGCGACTCGGCACTATGCCGCGTCGTGGCGACCAGCGCTGAAGCGGCTCGCACGCAGAGGCATTGCTGGTGCTGCTGCCACGTTCGCGACAACCAGCCCAGGCGTTTGTTTTCCAGATACGAGTTGCTGATGCTCCACTCATCGCGATAGTCGAGCACCAGCGGCAGGCCCGTGCGGCGAGCCAGTTCCGCTCCCACCAAGAATGACGAAAACGGCGGAGCGGTGACGAAGATCGCATCATGCTTTCGCTGTCCGAGAACTTTGAGGCCGGCCTCGATCGCCTGAGAGTTCCACAACACCTGCGGATCAGGTTGCAGCAGCAGATTCGCGATCCCGCGCAACACTCGTTTCGCGGCGGTACTACCCCGACGCGTCAGCGAGGGCGAATCACCTGCAGGCATCGTTGGCCGTTCGCCCTCGCTGACGCTTCGGGTTACTAGGCTCCCTTCGCTGACGCTGCGGATTCGCGAGCTACTCGCAGAGACGATTCGCTTCAACGCGTAGCCGGGTTCGAGCGTGCGGGCTTTCACGACCATTGTTTGCGGTGGAATGTCCGCCAGCAGCGATTCGTCGTAGACCGGCACCGACGGATTCTCGGTGGTCAGGACCGTTGCGTCCCATCCGAACTGCGGCAGGTACTTCACGAACTTAGTGACGCGCTGAACGCCGGCCCCGCCGACGGGCGGAAAGTTGTAGGTCACGATCAGAACACGCTGAGAGGGCATGAATCCGTCCTGTCGCACAAGGGGTCGTGAAGAAACAAGGGGTCGTGAAGAAACAAGGGGTCGTGAAGAAACAAGGGGTCGTGAAGAA
>SXGS01155258.1_pt1 | contig 13612 bp, 16 predicted proteins | sample 3174681 | NCBI WGS metagenome assembly SXGS01 (sample SAMN11356861, study PRJNA531348) | freshwater metagenome | isolation source: freshwater sample F1-80 | place: China: Fuxian Lake, Yuxi | collected 2017-12-25
CGGCGGCGGGCGGCTGGCGGTGTTCGACGAGCCGACCGAGGGGCTCGACGCCGACGGCTGCCGCGCCGTGTACGGGGCGCTCGACGCCCTGCGCGCGGCCGGGCGGACGATCATCGTGTGCTCGCACTCGCCGGCCGTCTATACCGGGGCACACCGGCTTCTCGACCTGGCCGCCAAGCCGGTTCCGGCGCTGCGGCATGTCGATGCCGCCGGCCGGGCGGGGCGGCCCGCCGCATGAACGGCGCCGACGTCATGCCGCCGCCCCCGGGCATCGCCGCCGCGCTGCTGGCCGCCGTCGGGCTGCTCGGTGCCTGGGCGTATTACGGCGAGATCGAGATCTTCTCGGTGGCGCAGGGCGAGATCGTGCCGATCTCGCAGGTGAAGACCGTGCAGCATTTCGAGGGCGGGATCGTGCAGGCGATCCTCGTGCGCGAGGGCGACCGGGTGCGGACCGGCCAGCCGCTGCTGCGGCTCGAGCCGGTATCGCGCGGCGCCGACGTGGACGAACTGCGCACGCGCATCGGCGCGCTGCGCATCGACGCGGCGCGGCTTGAGGCCGAGTTTGCCGGCGCGCCGGAGCCGGCGTTCGCGGCCGAGCTCGCGGCCGAGTTCCCCGACGCCGTGCGCGAGGCGCGCCAGCTCGTCGAGGTCCGGCGGCGGCGGCTGGCGGGCGACGTGCGTCGCCACGAGGAGGCGGTCATCCAGCGGCGCCAGGACATCCGCGCCACCCGGGCGCGGCTCGACGGCCTGCGCCAGAGCCTGAAGCTGGCGAAGGAGCAGGTCGAGATCAGCGAGACCCTGCTGCGCGAGGAGCTGAGCAACCGTTTCGCCCATCTGGCGCTGCTGCGCGAGGCGAAGACGATCGAGACGCAGATCGAGCAGGATGTCGCCGCCCTGCCGCGCGCCGAGGCGGCGATGGCCGAGATCGAGCAGCAGATCGCCCTGCTGCGCGCGACCTTCCGCGAGGAGGCCCAGGCCAGGCTGGTGGAGACGCGCCAGAAGCTCGACGAGATGCAGCGGCGCCTGCCGAAATATCTCGATCCTCTCGAGCGTACCGTGCTGCGCGCGCCGGCCGACGGCATCGTCAAGGTGCTCCGCGCCACCACGGTCGGCGGCGTCGTCAAGGCGGGCGACCCGGTGGCCGACATCGTGCCGGTCGACGACCGCATGATCGTCGAGGCGTATCTCGCGCCGGGCGAGGTCGCCTACGTCCAGGCCGGTCAGGAGGCGGCCGTCCGTCCGGCGAGCGCCGACGCGCTGCGCTTCGACCGCATCGCCGGCCGCGTGACCTTCGTCAGCCCGGACACCGTGACGGCGCCAAACAACTGGCCGGCCTACCGCGTGCGCATCGAGACCGAGAAGGGATACTTCTCGCGCGGACCCGACCGCTACGACCTGCGGCCGGGCATGCAGGTCGTGGCCGACATCCAGATCGGGCGGCGCTCCGTGCTCGAATATCTGCTCGATCCCTTTCTCGTGTCGCTGGAGCGCGGATTGCGGGAACGATGATGCGCAGCGGCACCGACAGAGGAGGACGACATGACGGCGATCCGGAAGACGCTGACGAGATCGGCGGCTTTCGCAACCGCGCTGCTGGGCGACCGCGGCCCCGGCCCCGGCCGCCTCGCGCTCAGCGCGTCCGGCCGCTTCCGGCGGTGGCGAGAGCTTCGACCCGCGCCGCGGCGACTGCCAGGAATGCTGCGTCAAGCGTGCCCAGGCGCGGCTCACGGCCCCGGCCCGGATAGCTGTCGAGGAGGGCGCGGAAAAGGGCGCTTACCTCCCGTGACTGCCCGTCCGGAAGGCGGATCGCGCGCGCGACGGCCGCAAGCCGGCGGAGTCCCAGCGAAAGACCGTTGAGCGATCCGTGGTTCGGTCCGTCGACCGCCGGTTGATCGTCCCGGAGGAAGAAGTAGGCGGCAACGAACTCGGGTGCCGGCCTCAGCGACGGGGCTTTCGCCCACACGCGGGCCGCGATGGCATAGCCGCCGCGGGCCAGGATCTGCCGTGCCCACATGTCACGCAGCGTTGCCGACGTGGCGTCGGACGATGCCGTCGCGAGAAAAGCCTCGATTGCGGCAGCGTGCTCCGCCCAGAACTCGGGCGCGGCCTGGGCGGCCAGCAGAGACCCGAAAAGAAGACGCTCGGCGCCCGACCGTTGCGCGAGAGCCGCAAAGACCGCCTTGCTCGTCTGCGGCGCCGGCAACCCGAGACTTGCCACCTGGCGCGACGAGATCACGGCCCGCTCTACCTCGCCGCGCAGCTGGCCGTCCGGAATGTAAGCGCACAGGGTCAGGGCTTCGCTGAAACGGCCGACATTGACCAGATGCCTCACCAGAGCGAGCACGCTCTGCGGATCTTCCGAGCCCGCAAGTTGGCGCAGGATGGCGGTGTCATCCGCCCTGAGCTCGGCGTTGAAGAAGAGGCTGTGGGCCAGACAGCGGGGCGGCGGTCTCCCCTCGGCCAGCAGGCCAGCCAGGGCGCGGCGCAACTCGGCCGGCCGCAGGTCGGAGAGATCGCGCACGACGTGGCAGAACTCGCCGTCGGCGGCGGTGAGGGCCGGCCGGGTGGTGCGCGCGCCGGGGTCATCCAGCAGGGCGCGTACCAGATGCCGTCGCGATTCGCCGCGCGCCAGAATCTCCTTCTCCGCAAGGCCGTCGATCCTGCCGGCATCGACGAACGAGAGAAACGCCGTGAGGAGGCCGGTCTCCGCTTCCGCCGATTCATAGCGGCGCCCGGCAACGCTCCGGTCGTAGACCAGCGCCACGCGCACTGCCTGCGCGGCAGCGAGCGGCTGCCCGGCGGCTGCGAGCTGCCGCGCCGCCGGGAGAGCCTGCTCCAGGCCGAACCCCGCCGGCTCTGCCGTCGCGGCTTGGGACGTACCGACGGCGGCGACAGCAGCAAAAAGCAGCCATCGGCAGAAAACTGACCATGATACCGCGCGCGGTGACACGTTCTTAAGCTTTTTGCGCTATGTCCTGACCGTATGTGCCGCCGATTGTGGATCGGGGAGTCGCAGAGGTTACCGGCCATCGGCGTCAAATTGGATCAACATGACGGGGCTTTCCCCCCGCAAGCCCGCTTATCGTTAGTGTCGAGTTCCCGATGAACAGACCTCACACTATTCTGGTGGTTGACGACGATCCGGTCCAGGCCCAGGAAATCGCGGAAATGCTCACTGCGGCGGACTACGCGGTCCGTACGGCACTGACCGGCAACGAGGCCCTGACGGCGCTGCTGTCCCAGCCACCATCGCTGGCGGTCGTCGATTGCCATCTCCCCGACCGCAGCGGGCTCTCGGTCATGCGCCTGGCGCTCGGGGCGGGCGGGCGCACGCCGTTTGTCGTGATCACCGGTGAGCCGGACCTGCCTGACGCCGGGGCGGGTCTCGCCAGCGCGGTAAGGTTCCTGCGCAAGCCCCTGGACCTCCGCGAGTTGCTGAGCGTTGTCGACAGCCTTCTCCACCATACGCGGAGCACGGCGGCATGACGGGCGCGGCGGCAGCGCAGACGGCGGCCGGCAGCGCGGGCGAAATCAACGTGCCGGCCGAGCGGCAGCGGGTCCTTGTTGTCGATGACGAGAACGACATCCTGGAAGAGATGCGTGAATTTCTCGAAAGCAAAGGATTCGCAGTCAGCGTCGCTGCGAGCGCCGCCGCTGCGCTGCAGCAGCTCGCCGCGGATCCCGAGCTCAACACGGTCGTTTCCGACATCCGCATGCCGTTGGTCGACGGGGTCGAGATGATCGACCGCGCGATGAGCGATCCCTTGCTGCAGGATCGTCCGTTGCGCTTCATCATGGTGACGGGGCACGCCACGCTCGCCGACGCGCAGCGCTCGATCAGGGCCAGCGCCGTCGATTTCGTGGCGAAGCCGATCGACACCGGTCATCTGCTGCGCGCTATCGCCCAGGCCGGCGCCCAGATCGCCGAGGAACTCGCCGCGCGCCGTAGCCGCCGGGAGCTCGCCGCCCGCATGGAATCCGAGCGGAGCCAGCGGTTGGCGGTGACGGCGCAGAACGTAACCCTGGAGGCGCTGGCGGCGGCACGCGGCCCCGCCGGTTCCGAGGCGGATTCGCTCTACGGCCGCTTGGCCGACGTGCTGCGCCGAACCGTGGATCCGCAGCGGCACAGTAATGCGGCGCCGCGGTCGGCGGAGGTGACGGCAGTTGCCGCATTCCTTGCTCGCGCCGCGGCGGGGCTTGACCTCTCGGTTTCAAGCGATGACGTCCAGGGCGAGCGGCTGCGCGGCATTCCCGCCCCCGCGGTCGAGGACGCGGTCGAGGCAGTACTCCTCGCGTTGCGGCTGAATGGCGCGGACCGCTTGTCGGTCGAGGTCGGCCGTGATGTGCCCTATGGGCTGCGCCTTATACCCGATGAAGCAGACGCGCCAGCGGACGCCAAAGCCGCTGGCCCGTTCGCCGCCGAAGCCGCCCAACTGGCGCTGCATGCTGCCGGGATCTCGTTGGGCCGGGTCGGGGGCACGCTGTCCATCGAGGATCTCGACGCCGATCGGCAAGCCCTGCGGATTGCTCTGCCAGCCCCGGATCGGGAATGACCCTCCGGACGACGCGGTTCGACGGGGTCTCGGCTATCGTGCGGGCCGGGGCGGCCCTCGTCGCGATCGGCGGATTGCTGGTAACCGCCATCGTCGTCTCGACCAATTACGCCGTGAACGATGGCCGCGAGCGGCGCATCGAAGCGGCGGTGCGCGACAGCCAGAACATCGCCTTCTTGATCCGTGCCAATTTCGAGCGCGTCGTCGAGTCCATCGACCTGCAGATCGACGAATTTCTTCGCGTCTATGGGACCGGCCGCAGCGAGGAGGAGTTGCAGGAGCTTTTCCGGGCCCGCCGCTATCCGGCCTCGGTGGTCCAGATCGCCGTGGCCGATGCGGAAGGCCTCTTGGCGGCCAGCAATCTGCGCTATCCCGTCGAGCGGATATCGGTTGCCGACCGCGAGCATTTCCGGGTTCACGCCGACGGCAAGGTGGCCGGCACCTTCATCAGCAAGCCGGTCTACGGCCGCGTCTCCGGGCTGTGGGCCCTCAACATCACCCGCGCCCTGCGCGGCGGCGAGGGCCGTTTCGCCGGCATGGTCGTCTTCTCCTACGATCTGACGGATTTCACGCGGTTCTACGACGGCCTGGACGTCGGGCGCCACGGCATCGTGGCGATGACGGGTTTCGACGGCGTTGTACGCGTGCGCAGCGGCTCGACGGAATTCTTCGGGACCGACGTCTCGGCTGGTCAGACCTTTCAATTTATGCTCCGCGAGCGGCAGGGCTTGTACGCCGTCCAAAGCGCTGTCGATGGAATCAGCCGCGTCGGCTACTTCACGGCTTCCGATCGGGTGCCGTTCTTTTTTCTCGTCGCTTACGACCGTGCCGGCGTCCTGGCCGCAGGTGCGCGGAGCGAGACGCATCTGTGGGCCGGGTGCGGGCTCCTGGTGCTGCTGGTTGCGACGGCTGCCGCAGGCATCTACCGTGAGCTCGGGCAGCGCGAACGGCTGCGGCAGGCGGAGCTTCATCGTTCGATCGAGCGGCGCAACAGTGCTTTCCTCGACGCGGTACGTTCGATCCCCGGTCTGGCCGTCGGCGTTGCCGCCGGAGATGGCCGAATCCTGTCGAGCAATATCGATCAAGCGGCGGGTACAATCGCCGGCTCGCGCGGGTCTTCGGACGCGGAATTGCTCTTCCGGCTCGAAGATTTGACGGCACGTATGGCCGGTGGAAGCGCGGGATCGTTCCCTTTACGCGCGGTCGACCGGTTCACCGACGCCGCCGGAGGGGAGCGCGAGGTGATCTGGGCGGCGGCCGAGATCGCCGATGCCGGGGCGCCGCCGGAGGGGTATGCCGGCGGCGGACGCTTTATCGTCCTCGGTCTGGACTATACCGAGCAGCGCCGGCAGGAGAGCAAAGTCATCCATATGTCGAAGCTCGCCACGCTCGGCGAGGTCGCCACCGGCATGGCGCACGAGCTCAACCAGCCGCTCAACGTAATTCGCATGGCGGCTGAGAACGCGCTCAGCCGGCCGGGGGTGGACGCCGAAACCGCCGCCTATGTACGGGCCAAGCTGGAGCGCATCGTGGCGCAGGTCGAGCGTGCGGCGAAGCTGATCGACCACATGCGGATTTTCGGGCGGCGTGGGGCAGCGTCCGATGCCACCCACGACCCATGGGCGGCGGTGGATGGTGCGCTCAACATACTTGGGGAGCAGATGCGGGTCGCCGCTATCGCCGTCACGGTCCACGGGGCACCGGGGTTGTGCCTGATCGACTGCGATCAGACGCTGATCGAGCAGGTGATCGTAAACTTGCTGCTGAACGCGCGTGACGCGATCGAGGATCGGCGCGGCCGGACTCCCGGCGGAACCGCGGTTGGGCGCATCGAGGTGTCTATCGATATCCTCGTGCAGTCCGAGGCAAGCGGACGCGTGAAGCTCGCCGTGAGCGACAATGGCAGCGGAATCCCGAAAGACGTCCTGCCGCGGCTGTTCGAGCCGTTCTTCACCACCAAGCCCGCCGGCAAGGGTACGGGCCTGGGCCTTTCGGTGAGCTACGGCATCGTCCGCGATCTCGGCGGGACGCTGTCGGCCGTCAACATCGGCGAAGGTGCATGTTTCGAGATCGAGTTGCCGTGCGTTCTTACACGCGAGCCGGCCGGCTCGCCGCCCCTTGCCTAGTCGTTGCCAGGCACATTGTTTACGCCGCAGGCGGCGGCGCCCGCAACTCGGCTTTCCCGAGTTCACCTTCCAGATATTCCCGGGTCACGAGGATCTTCGGAGGCAGCTTTGCGGCCTCCCCGATGAGCGTCGCCGAGTCGGCGCCGCTCTGGCGGAAGAACTGCTGCGCTGCCCGGTGCTTTCGCTCGACATCGGCAAGGGCGGCCGACATCCGGCTGTGAAGCACCAGAGCCAGCAGCAGCGCGCCGGCCACGGCGATGACAGCAACGATGATCGCGACGCCGTCCATATGTCACTCGCGCTGCAGGAGAATTTCGATGCGGCGATTCTCGGCGGCCAGGGGATCAGCGGCATTGCGGGGCATCCGGTCGGCGCGCGACGAGACGTTCTGTATCCGTGCCGGGGCAATGCCGGAGGTCAGCAGCACGCGGCGTGCCGCATTGGCCCGGTCGGCAGCCAACTCCCAGTTGGTATAGGTTGCCGACGCGAACTGGCGGGCGTCGGTATGGCCGAAAATCGCTAGGGGCTCGGGACGGCCGCGGACGACATCGGCAATGATGCCGAGAAAGCGCAAGGCCTCGGGCTGGAGGCGGCTGCTGCCGATCTCGAACATGGCGATGCCCGGCGCGTCGATGATCTCGATCAGCAGTCCGTCCGGGCGCACGGCGACGTCGAGATTGGCCCCCGTGATGTCCCGCAAGCCCGCGCGGCGCGTCTCGTCGAGGATCCGGGCGCGCAGCTCGGCAGCTTCCTTCTCCGTTGGCGCGCCGCCGGCAGCATCGCCAGCCTGGCCGGTGCCGGCAGCATTTCCGGCGGCGCTCGCGGTGGATTTCGCCGCTTCTGTCGTGGCGTCGCCTGCCGCCGCGCCGCCTTGACCTTGCCGGAGGGCCTCGGGAACCGGCACGACGGTGGCCGAGCCGACCGTCTGTGCCTGCATCGGGGATTCGACCGACACGGTGAGGCCGAAGAAAACGTCGCCGCTGCCGCTGGTAGAGGTTGATACCGACTCGGGCGAGAAATACTGGGCTATGCCTGATTTCATCTCCTCTGATGTGACGTTCAGCAGCCACATCAGCAGGAAGAATGCCATCATGGCGGTGACGAAGTCGGCGTAGGCAAGTTTCCACACGCCGCCGTGGAAGCTGTGCTCACCGCCCTTCTTGACTTTCTTGAAGATGGCGGCCTTGGCGTCTTCGCCCTCCTTTGCCATGCGGTTGCGGCCTTCGGCTAGAGCAGCAGGTTGAGAAAGAAGCCGGGCCGGCCGGCGTCGTCGCGGCTGAGCCGGTCGAAGCGTGCGCGGAAGCCGCCCAGCGCGAGATCAACGGCGCTCGGCGAGCCGGAAGCAGGCTCGCGTCCGGAGGGCGGGAGCCGGGGCACAGCGGTGGTTGGGGTATGGCCTGGCCCGCGCGGCGGAAAAGCGGAAGCGTTGGCAATCATGACGAAGCCTTAGCCCCGCCGCGGCGGACGGGGCGGGGGATTCTCTCCGAATTGAAGATACTCTGCCGCCGCCGGCAAGGCATTTTTCATAAACGAAAGGCTGAATGGAACAGAGTAACAGGACTGCGATGCCAAAATTCGAAATCGTTGTTTACAATCGCGAGGTGCGTCTAGCGCTTGACAAGATGCAGCCCAACGAAACCGGCCTCGAGGACAAATGGGCGGACAACAATTATGTCGTCATCGATATGAAATCCCTCGACGAGGCGCGCCGTGAGGCCAAAAAGCGCTATCCAGAGGAGCGGGGCTTCGTCATCGATTGGGGCGAGACGGACTGAACCTGGCAGCGCACCCGCTCACCCCGGCAGAGACTTGCCGCGCAGCCGGTAGACATAGACCAGAATCCGCGCCACGTCGGCGTAGAGCGCCTCGGGCACCTCGGCGTCGATGTCGGTGGAGCGGAAGATCGAGCGTGCGAGGGCCGGCTCGCGCAGGATCGGGATTCCGGCGGTCCAGGCGAGGAGCCGCAGGCGCCGCGCGAACAGCCCCGCCCCTTTGCCGATAACCATCGGCGCCCGCCCGCCCCCGGGGTACCAGGCCAGGGCTACGGCATAGTGCGTCGGGTTGGTGAGCACGACATCTGCAGTCTTGAGCGGGTGCTTGCGGCTCGTGCCCCGCCGCTGGCGCCGCAATTGCCGCAGTCGGGCTTTGACCTCGGGGTTGCCCTCGGTTTCCTTCAGCTCTTCCTTCATTTCATGCCGGCTCATGCGCAACTGGCGGCGGGTCAGGGTGCGCTTGAGGAGCAGGTCGGCGAGGGAGAAAAGCGCCAGCAGGACGAGCACGGCCAGGGCGAACGGCAGCGCCGCGCGCGCGGCGAGCGCGGCGGCGGTCTCGCCGGTCCAGATATCGGCGCGCAGGAAGCCTGGCCCGAGGAGCGGCAGCAGCAACGCGCCGAGAGCAGCCAGGGCCGCCGTGAGCTTGAGGGCGGACGCGCCGCTATGCGCCAGCCCTGACACGCCGAACACCCGCGCCAGCCCCTTGGAGGGCAGCAGGTTGGTGAGCGTGGCGCGCAGCGGGCGGGCGGTCAGCCGGAAGCGCTGCTGCGCGAAGCCGACTGCGAGCGCGGCGACGAAAAAGATGCTGGCGGCGAGGAGAGGCAGGCGGAATGTCGCGCTCAGCTCCGCGCCCGGATCGAGGCCGAAGCCGGCGCCGAGTCCGAGCAGCGCGGCGAACCCGCGGCGGTGCATCTCGCCGACCGCACCGACAACGACCAGCCACAGCGGAATGGCCGCCAGGAGCGTCACCGCTGCCGCCAGCACATAGAAATCCTGCGCCTGCTGGACCGAGCCTTCCTCGAACGCTTTCTCCAGCCGCCGCTCGGTGGGCGCTTCGGTTTTCTCCTGGTCGCTCGGGCTATCCGCCATGGCCGCGTTCTAACCGATGCTGCAGCGACCAGAGCAAGGCAGGGCGCGTTCGCACCGCGCGCTCTTCGCCGGTCAACCGAATACGCTCAGGCACGTCGGCGCTGTTGCCAATGGTCGCCGCCCGAACCTAGCATCCAGCAACCCCGCAGGTCACTGGACACGCTCTAAAGGGGGCGGCCGATGTCTGCCACCGGGACTGCCTTCATCCCGGTGTTTCTTGCTCCTGACTCTCTCCGGCAGCGCCAGCTTGTGTCCGTATTGGTGCTGATCGGCCCCGCCGCGCTCTGCATCGCCACGGTACGTCGATGCTGTTCGGGGAAGGAGTACCGCGTGCCGATATCCATGAGGTTGTCGAACCGGTGCGCCGGGCTCGGTTGGCGGTGCTACGTCTTTGCCATGCTATTCCTCGCCGGCTTGGCGTCGGCACCCGGCGGAAGCGGTGCCACTGATGGATCCGCTCTGCCGGCATTGATTGGCGCCGATCTTTTACGACGTCGCTAGCCGAGCCGCCCCGCCGCATCGTAGGTCGCGACAAGGGTCCGGCGCTGGCGCTGGGCATGCTTGACCGCGTCGCGGACCGTCGTCAGCACCTGGTGCCGGGCGGCGAGACGGGCGCGCAGGAGCCGCGCGGCCGGGGCAACGGCGTCGAGATCGCCGCGCCGCAGCGCGGGGGTTCGCAGGAAGGCCTCGGTGCGGGCCATGAGGTCGACGAGGTGCGCCAGCCCGGCCGGGCTCCAGTCGGGCCGGGCCGCCGCGGCGCGCAGCGCGCCGACGATATCAGGCACCTTATCCATGGCGGCGGCTCGCAGCTTCGGCAACCAGCCGTCCGAGGCCGAAGGGATCGCGCTCGGCGAGCTTCGACGAGATGGCTTCGCCGAACAGGAAGCCCACCACCTCGGTGGTAAACTGTCCGCTCGACGACGACAGGGCGCCTAGTGGCGCGAGATGCGGGAACAGCGGCCGCATCAGCTCGGTAAGCATGGCGGCCTGGAACTTGCGCGCTGTTTCCGGCGAGCGCGGCGCCGAGGGGAGGGGCTTCCCGCCTGCGAGTGCGGCCGCAGGCGCGGCGAAACCGGGCCCCGTCATCAGCGGACCTCCAGGTCGGCGCGCAGCGCGCCGGCCGCCTTGATCTACTGCAGGATGCTGATCAGATCGCGCGGCGACACGCCGAGCGAGTTGAGGCCGTTGACGAGATCCGCGAGGCTGGCCCCGCGGGCCATGAGGGCGAGCTTGCCCGTGCCGCTCTCCGTCACCTCGATCTCCGTCCGGTCGACCGTGGTCGTGGTGCCGGTCTGGCTGAATGCACCCGGCTGGGAGACCTGCTTGTTCTCGGTCACCCGCACGGTGAGGTTGCTCTGGGCGATGGCAACCGGCGCGATCTTCACCTCCTGGTTGATGACTACGACGCCGTTCTCCTCGTTGATGATGACCTTGGCGTTCTGGTCCGGTACCACCGCGAGTTGCTCGATCTCTGTCATCAGGCCGACGATGCCGCCCGGATAGGCTGCCGGGACGGCGATCCGGATCGCCACCGCGTCGAGCACCTCGGCCACGGGGCGGCCGATGAAGGTATTGATGATGGTCGCGACGCGGCCGGCGGTGGTGAGATCCTGGGTGCGCAGCGCCAGGGTCAGAACCTTCATGTCGCGCAGCGCGAAGGGCACGGCCCGCTCGACAATCGCGCCGTTGGGGATGCGGGCGCTGGTCGGCACGCCGCGAGTCACGGTCTGCGCATTACCTTCGGCCTTGAAGCCGCCGACCGCGAGCGGCCCCTGCGCTACGGCGTAGACCTCGCCGTCGGCGCCAAGCAGCGACGTGACGAGCAGCGCACCGCCCTGCAGGCTCTTGGCGTCGCCCAAGGCAGAGACCACGATGTCGATGCGCGAGCCGGGACGGGCGAAGGGCGGCAGGGTCGCTGTCACGATGACGGCGGCCGTGTTCTTGGTGCTGAGTGAGGTGCTGTTGGCGTTGATGCCCATGCGCTCCAGCATGCCGATGAGGCTTTGCTTGGTGAAAACAGAGCTCGACAGCGTGTCTCCGGTCTGGTTAAGGCCGACGACCAGTCCATAGCCGACCAAGATGTTGTCTCGGACCCCTTCAAAATCGGCGAGATCCTTGACGCGCGAGCGATAGTCGGCGGCGGCTGGTTGTGCCGCTGCGGGCTGAAGCGAAGCCGCCGCCAGGGCGGCGATGGCAAGGAGAACTAGGGCTGCGCGGCTCATCCTGTGCGACCAATTCCTTGGGGCGGCGAGGTGTTGGCCCCGGAGTTGCAAAGGATGTGCCACAGCCAATTATTTGCCGGCAGCCAGGGAGAGCATCCATGCGCGTGAGAGGTACAGGCGGAACGACTGGCCCGGAGGGCTCAAAACCCGCCCGACGCAGCGCCGGAGGCTTCGCGCTCGGCGGCACCGCCTCGCCGGCCGCTGGTCCGGCCGCGCCGGGACCTGCGTCAGCGGAGCGGGCCGGCGCTGTCGCCGCAACGTTCCTCGATGCCGCCGAGGTGCTCCGCGGCCTGGACCGGCGCAAGGCGGCTATGGAGAGCGGCCGGCGCTCGCTCGACCGGCTGCGCGAGCTCCAGGCGGCGATCCTGGCCGGCCGCATCGAGCCGGGCTTGGCGCGCCGCCTGGCCGCTTTGGCGGGCGAGCCGCGCATCGCGGTTGACGATCCCGGACTTCAAGGCGTCCTCGACGAAATCGCCTTGCGGGTTGATCTGGAGCTCAAGCGGATCGCGCGCGGCCCTGGCCACGCCAAGCGCCGAGGGCGCGTGTAGCTGGCGTCGCCGGCTGCTACGGTCGGGCGGCTCGATGCCCGTTTCTGTCTCGTAGACGGCGATCACTGTCATCCGTACCGGTGCGGCGGACTGTCGGCGATCCAAACTTGAGACGTTTGTGGCAGGCGCCTCCAGCATGAGCTCCAAAGGACGTGGGTATCGAGAACGATGACCCGACAAGGGGGGCCGGCGGCGGCGGACCGCTGCGGCGTTGCTCAGGACCTCGCGCACCTCTGCCTCAAGGCTCCGCCCCTTGCGGCTGCAAGCTTCAGCCGTGCCTTGGTGTCGCTGGCCGGCATCCTGAGACAGGCCGCACGCCGGGGCTATCCGCGTCCGACAGTTTTGCCGCCAGCTCGGCGACATCGTCATAGAACCGCTGCCAGGCCGCTGAGGATACTGCCGCGGCAGGTGGGTGAACGTAGCCAGCCGCTGGCAGGCTGATGAAGGACGATGGCCTGGCGGGCGAAGCCCAACCCCCTATCGATCGTCGCGCGGCGCGGCGGTGGAGGCTTCGTCGCTGCCGAGATCGACAGCGCTTTGCGCGGCGGCGACGTTCTCCTCGCGGATGCGGTCGTATAACTCTCGGCGCAGCACCTGCACACCGGCGGGATGGCGCACAGCCAGCTTCACCGTGCGGCCCCGCACCTCGTCGACAATGACCTCGACGCCGTCGCCTATCATCAGCGACTGTCCGACCCGCCGGGTGATGTAGAGCATGAAGCCGCCGTTCGCTCGGTCCGCCCCGCTTTCCTAGCATCGGACCGTGGCCGGCGCCAGCGCGGCCACGGTTCTCTCACCGCTCGCCTCAGGGAGCGCGGTAAACTGCCAGGGTGTCGCCGGTGAGGGCGATGACCCGCACCAGCGCGACCGCCGTCTCCTCGCCGGCATGACGGGTGAGCCATAGACCGGTTTCGCCGCCCGCCACGGCGGCGAGCGCGAAAGCGGCAAGCGCGAGCGCCCGAAAGAACAGGTTGCGGCGGTCGTGACGGTACGGCATTGAGGCCGGACGATAGAGCGGTTAGGGGATGCAGGGCCGCAGGACTAGGTCGTGGACTCATAAGCACGCATCCAGAGGCGTGCTGAAGCGAGGGCGACGGCGGCGAGGAAGTTTCGCGCCAGCTTGTCGAAGCGGGTTGCGATACGTCTGAAGTGCTTGAGCTAGCAGAAGAAGCGCTCGACGAGATTGCGTTGACGATAGATGCGCCGGTTGACGGATCGGTGGATGATGCGCTGACTGGTCGAAGGGATATGGGGCGTGGCGCCGGCCGCTCTGATCAGCTCGAGCAGGGCATCGGCATCGTA
>SXGS01747994.1_pt1 | contig 13609 bp, 15 predicted proteins | sample 3174681 | NCBI WGS metagenome assembly SXGS01 (sample SAMN11356861, study PRJNA531348) | freshwater metagenome | isolation source: freshwater sample F1-80 | place: China: Fuxian Lake, Yuxi | collected 2017-12-25
GCATCGCGCAACGCCTGCCCGCGCTTCAGCCGCTTGATGACGAACGGATAGCCGCTCTCGGTCAACGTCGGCTTGTCGCCCGAGAGATCCTTGTTCTCATTGCCCCAGTCTGTTGCGATCAGCAGCGTGTCCTGGTCCTGCCACTCGATCGAACTCTTCGCTTCCGGAATATCGAACCCGCCCGCGACGAACCCTGCCTTCGCGCCGCCCTCCGCGATCGAATACTCGCGCACGCGCACCGCATCCTTGCCGCCATCCGACAGCGACAGCAGGCAGCGCGTCTGCTCCGGCTTCAGGCACGACACACCCTTGTAGACCCAGTTCGCCCCCTCCGCCTTCGCCAGCGCATCGACATCGAGAAGCGTCTCCCACTCCGGGTTCGCACTCGCATAGCTCGCCGGCGTCGTGCGCCGCCACAGGCCGCGCTCATGCGTCTCGTCCTGCCAGAAATTGTAGACGTAGCCCTTCCGGATCGACCCGTACGGGATCCGCGCCTGCGACGTCGCGATCCCCAGCGCCGCTTCATAGTATCCCTTGAACCGCGCATCATTCTCGAGGATCGCGAGCGTCCGCTCATTCTGCGAGCGCACCCACGCCAGCGCCTCGGCGCCCTCCACCTCTTCCAGATAGAGATGCTTCTCGCGATCCACTGCCGTCGTCACTGTTGTCGCCTCCTGGGATGCACAGGCCGCCAGCACAGCCGCCGCCACGCCCATCAATACAGTGCGCATGCCTATCCCCTGTTTTCCTGTGCCGCAGGGTTAACGCCTGCGCCGCAGCGTGCAAGCAGAACCCGAATGCCCCCGCACGCAGCGCGGCTTGATGCACGTCAAGGCGGCGTGGCGGGCCGGGCGCACACTCTCCCCGGCAGACGGGAGTATCTGATGCCTCTTTCCCCTCAACTGGGCCTTGGTGCAGCGCTTGCGCTACTCTCCGTCTGCGCCCCTCCCTCCGCCAGCGCGCAGACCGGCGACGCAGCCCGCGGCAAGGCCTACGCCCGCGAGGCCTGCGCCGACTGCCACGCCGTCGAGCCCGGCATCCCCACCCCTCCCTTCGCGAAGGCGCCCAGCTTCTCCAGCGTCGCCGCCACGCCGGGCATGACGTCCATGGCGCTGAATGTCTGGTTCAGCACCTCGCACCCCAACATGCCGAATCTGATCATTCCGCAGAAGCAGAAGGAGGAGCTGATGGCCTACTTCGCCGCCCTCCGCGCCGCGGGCAAGAATGCCGAACCCGACCAGTAGGCCGCCCGCTCTAGCCTCCCCGCCCGCAACGCCCTAAATCTACCCCATGAAATTCTGGAAGATGAACGGGGCCGGGAATTCCTTCGTCATATTCGACGACAGGAAGGGAGGTCTGGGCCTCCAGCCCGAGCAGGTCGCGGCCATCGCGGACCATAAGACCGGCGTCGGCGCCGACCAGGTCATCGCCATGGAGCAGACGCTCCGCGGCGACGTCTTCATGCGCATCTGGAACCGCGATGGCTCCTCCGCCGAGGCCTGCGGCAACGCCACGAGATGCGTCGCCTGGCTCGTCATGGAAGAGACCGGCAAGGACAAGCTCGTCATCGAGACCGTCGCCGGCAAGCTGAAAGCCGACCGCATCGCCCCGACGCGCATCGCCGTCGACATGGGCTCGCCGCTTCTCAAGTGGGAAGAGATACCTCTTGCTGAACGGATGGATACTCGCGGCATCGATCTCAAGATCGGGCCTATTGATGCCCCGTACCTTCAACTTCCCGGCGCCGTGAGCATGGGAAACCCCCACGTCGTCTTCTTCGTGCCCGACCTCGACACCGTCGACGTGAAAGCCGCAGGCTCCCTCGTCGAATGGCACCCGCTCTTCCCGCAAGGCGTCAATGTCGGCTTCCTGCAGGTGATCTCCAAAACAGAAACCCGCCTGCGCACCTGGGAGCGCAATGTCGGCCTCACCCTCGCGTGCGGCTCCAACAACTGCGCCGCCATCGTCGCCGCCGCGCGCCGCGGCCTCACCGACCGCAAGGCCCTCGTCCACAATGACGGCGGCGACATCGAGATCGACTGGAGCGAAGCCACCGACCACGTCATCATGACCGGCCCGATCGAGCTGGAGTATGTGAGCGAAGTTTAGGGGCGTTGCGGAAGCTCCGCGCTCCAATAACCCCATGGCGAAGCGCGCTCACGAGCGTTGTAGCATCTGGAAGCGTGCATCTTGCACGCGTCCCCGGCGGAGGCCGGGGTAGCCATTCGACAGGTAGAAGTACGGCTCGAAACTGTCCTCGAAGTTCTCTTCGTCCTTCAACCCGTCGAAGCCGAAGGTCGCCTCCGCGATCACTTCCTTCAGGTCGCCGCAGTAATCCTGCGCGTGCGCCATCGGCGCGAGAACAAGCGCGATCGCGCCAGGCATTGCCAGTTTCATGAATCGCTCCCACCCAGATCGCGCAACCATCGCGAGCCCCGGGCGGTCCCTTCAATCACCTGCAGCAGGCGCAGCTTTACCCCACCCGCCGCGCCAATCCCGCCGCAACCCAGAACCCCACCGCCAGCACCAGCGCGCCGAGGAGCATCGCGACCAGCACAGGATCGTACGAACTGTTGATCGACCACAGCGCCGCCGCGCCGAGCGGCGCCAGCGCGCGGGCGACGGTGGCGGGCGTGTTCATCACGCCGGCGATCGCGCCATAGTCCTGCCGGCTTACCATCTCCGGGATCGATGCGCCGCGCACGATGGTGAGGATGCCGTTCGTCACGCTGTAGAGCGCCACCACGGCGACAATCGCCGCGAAGGACGGCGGCAGCCACACCAGCATGGCGAGGCTCAATGCAAAACCCGCCACAACCCATGCGCCGACAACCCGCATCGGCGCCTTGCCCGCGAAGATCGTCATCGCAATGCGCCCGCCCACCTGCCCCGGTCCGATCACCGCCATCGCGGCGATGACGGCCGCCGTTTCAAAGCCGCGCTCCAGCAACAGCGGATAGAGATGGAAGGTGAAGGCCGTGAACACGGCGGCATGCGCCGTATAGGCCAGCGTCAGGCTCCAGAACACGGGCGAGGCCATCGCCTGCCGCACGGCCGATCCGCCCGTCGCCGCCTGCGCCCCCGCAGGATCGCGCTGGACCAGGTCGCGCTCCGGCCGGATCGCCCAGCCATAGAGCCCCGCACACACAACCAGGTTGATGACGCCCAGCGCCGTCACCGCGCCGCGCCAGCCCCACAGGTCGATCATCAGCTGGATCAGCGGGATGAATACGGTCGAGGCAAAGCCTGCCCACAGCGTCACGGCGACAATCGCATCGCGCGCGCCCGCCGCGCCGAAACGGCGCGCGGCCACCGCGAACGCAGCCTCATAGAGCGTCGCCGCCTGAAGCACGCCGAGCAGTCCGACAATCACATAGAGCCCGACAAGATCGCTGACCTGCGACCAGGCCAGCATCACCAGCCCCGCCAGCACCGAACCGCCCGTCATGATGGCGCGGCCATGCCCGCGATCGATCGCCCGCCCCAGCGGGAAAGACGCCGCCGCAGCAATCAGCAACCCCGCCGTCGCCGCGCCATAGAGCGACGTACGCGACCAGCCGGTCTCACGTTCGATCTGCTCGGCAATCAGCGGAAAGGCGTAGTAGAGCGCCCCCCACGAACAGATCTGGCCAATGCCGAGCGCGGCGATGAAGCCCTGCCTGCCTGCCCTCCCCACGCCGGGCGGCGGCGGTGCGATTGCCGTCATCGAACAACGCCCCCGGCCGAAGACAGCCTAGCCCACCGCCACATCCACCATGATCTCGCCCGAGATCGCCTCCAGCGCGTCCTGCACGCGTGCCGCCGACAAGCCCACAGGCAGGCGCAGGTTCGCCGCCATGTTGAACAGCGGGGCGCCGGAATACGCCTCCGTACTCAGCCATGTGCGGAAGCTTTCGATGTTGGCGCCGAGGTCGCTGATCGTCGCCGTCACCTGGCGCACGATGCCGGGCCGGTCCTGCCCAACCACGCTGAACTCCAGCGTCTCGCCCGCCACGGCTGCTGGCGCGCCCGCCGGCGCAATCCGCACTTCAAGCCCAGCCGCATCCACGGCAGACACCGCGGCGCGCAACGCCTCGACCTTGCCCTCCGCAAGATCAACCAGCACCGAGCCGACATAGAGCCCGCCCAGCCGCGACAGGTGGCTCTCGAGCCAGTTGCCGCCCGCCGACAGCACAGCCGCCGCCAGCGCCTTGGTAAGGCCCGGCCGGTCGCTGCCGACAACGCTGAGGACAAGCAACGCCATGGAAAACCTCGCTGGGAATGACGCGCCATGGTTAGGCCAATGCGCAGCCGCGCGCCATGGGCGCCGATTTTGGGGGCGCAGAACAACCTTCCCCGCGCAGTTCCAGACATTTGCCACAGAAATCTGAGGGAAACAGTGGCGTCAAATCGGTGGGGCTATTTGTGGCCGCATGATCGCGCCCATAAAGCGCAGGATTTTCCCCTGGTGGATCATCCGCGATCTGCCGTTTTCATCGGCATCACGCAGACCTTCTGGCGCGGGTGATCATGGTGATCGCCAACAGTCGCAAGGCCATGCGCGTAAGACGGATCGCCCCAGCGCCCTATGAGCACCGGACGCTCATGCTTCCGCTCGCCGAAGCCAAACTCCGCCACGCGCCCTGGCGCCGGGCCTTCCGCGCCCTCGCCTGGAATGTGCGCATCGGGCCGCACGAACAACTCACCGCCATCACATGCTGGGCCGAATTCCTGCCGCGCTTCGAGCCTTTTGGCCTGGCGATCGCGGACCTGCGCGCGACCTCGCAGACCTTCGCCGACATGCTGCGCCACGATGACCGCACCCGCCTCGATTCGAACGCCACGCATGCGGCCCTCCCACGACTCCCCGCTCCCCGCCACCTCAGCGCTCACGCGCCTCTGAGGCCACTTGCGGTTGTCCGTACACGGACATACTCGCAAGCATCACATTCCCGCCGCATTCCCCACGCGGACGCCACATTCCCCACAGTCCAACACCGGAACCCGCTGGAGCAGCGCTGCGTTTCATATGCGCAAGGCCATGGGGCCAGACTTGCCGGTCCCCATATTGAATATACGGACAAGTGGGACACGCCCCTCATCCGCAACGGAGGAGGCTCCATCATGTACGTTCGGGCCCACAAGCAGGGCAAACGCACGCAGGCCTTCGGCGCAGTCGCCGCTGTCGCGCTGACGGTCGGCATGGGCGGACTCTTCACCGCGATGAATTTCAACGCCGAGAAGATGGAACGCGTCTCCTCCGAACTCGTCTTCATCGAACCGCCCGCGCCGCCCGTGGTCGGGGAGATCGAGCCACCGCCTGTCGTGGAGGAGGTCGAAGACACGCCTGCCCCGCCCACGCCTCCCCCGCTCGTCGCGCCCGACATCGACTTTGTGCCGGAAGAACTTCCGGTGATCACCGCGCCCGTCGCTGACCCGGTTCCGATTCCGGATCCCGTCCTCGTGACGCCGGCGCCCGCGCCGATCCAGTCGCGCTCTGCGCCCAAGCTGATCGCGAGCGACAAGCCCGCCTACCCCACCGCCTCGCAACGCGCCGGCGAACAGGGGGCGACGCAACTTGATGTGTGCATTGCCGCGAACGGACGCGTCACGTCAGTGAAGGTTGCACGCTCAAGCGGTCACGCCCGTCTCGACGACGCCGCCGCCAAATGGATCCGCGGCGAGCGCTTCACGCCCGCCAGGATCAACGGCGCCGCCCGGGATGTCTGCGGCCACAGCGTCATCTATGAGTGGAATCTGCGCGACGCGTAGCGGTGAACGCCGAGCCCAAAACAAAACCGCCGGCCTGTGAGGGCCGGCGGTTTCAATTTCTAATCTTCAATTTCGAACTGGGGAAAATCAGCCCTCGGCGATTTCCTTCGCGCCGCCCAGCTTCTCGGCGATGCGGGCGCGTTTGCCGGTGCGGCCACGCAGGTAGTAAAGCTTGGCGCGGCGAACCTTGCCCCTGCGGCGCACTTCGATCGAGTCGACCGACGGCGAATTCAGAGGGAACACCCGCTCGACGCCTTCGCCGAAGGAGAGTTTGCGCACCGTGAAATTCTCGTTCACGCCGGCGCCGGCGCGGGCGATGCAGAGGCCCTCGAAGCCCTGGATGCGCTCGCGGTCGCCTTCCTTGATCTTCACGTTGACGCGCAGCGTGTCGCCGGGCGCGAAGTCGGGGATTTTCTTGCCTTCGGTGACGCGGGCAATTTCCTCGCGCTCGAGGGTCTGGATCAGGTGAGCGGCCATGGATCAGGTCTTTCAGTCGCGGGGTTTCGCCGCCTTCCCCCGCTGAGGGGAGGCTTCCCGGAAAGCGGCGTATAAATCGGGTCTTCTGGCTTTAGTCAACTCCTCGGCCTGATTTCGTCGCCAGGCCGCGACCTTTGCGTGATCGCCAGAGGTTAACACCGCGGGAATCTCGCGATCCTCCCAGACCTGAGGCCGTGTATAGTGCGGATGCTCCAGCAGCCCCGCCTCGAAGCTCTCTTCCGCCAGGCTCTCGGCATTCCCCGCTACGCCAGGCAACAGTCTGATGCAGGCTTCCAGCAGGGCCTGCGCGGCGACCTCTCCCCCTGCCAGCACGAAATCGCCTACCGAGACTTCCTCCAGTCCCCTCGCCTCGATCACCCGCTCGTCGAGCCCCTCGAACCGGCCGCACAGGAGAATGACCCCGGGCCCGGCCGCCAGTTCGCGGACCCGCTTCTGGTCCAGCGGCTTTCCACGCGGCGACAGATAGATGCGCGGCCGCCCATCCTGCGCGATGCTGTCGATCGCAGCCGCCGCCACATCCGCCCGCATCACCATGCCGGCCCCACCGCCTGAAGGGGTATCGTCCACTGTGCGATGCTTGCCGATGCCGAATGTCCTGATGTCGACGGCCTCGATCTCCCATATCCCCTGTCGCAATGCGTTGCCGACGATCGACACGCCGAGAATGCCGGGGAAGGCTTCGGGAAAAAGCGTAAGGCATGTGGCGCGGAAACTCATTCGTCCCGTTAGCGCGGGGCGTCGCCGATTGCACCTGCAGAAGCCCTCTTTTGGCGAAGCCGGAACGGTGGTATCGGAAACTCATAGGTTTCCAAATTTTCAGATCAACCATGTGGGAGGACAACCCTTGAAACTTCGACTTGCGCTTTTTGCCGCCGCCATGATCGCCGCGCCGGCCATCGCACAGGAACCGCCCTCGGACACGGTGAAGGCCGTCGTCGAGAAAGGCGTCAGCATGGACGTCCAGGGCAATGTGGGGACGATCGAGTACAAGCCCGACGGCACGTTCTCCGGCTTCGACGGCATGTTCGCCGGCACCTACAAGACGGATGGCAACAAGCTCTGCATCACCGTCGAGGCTTTCGGCATGGTCGACCAGTGCCAAGCCTATCCGGACGGCAAGAAATCCGGCGACACGTTCGAGCTCACGTCCGACATGGGCGCGATGCAGGTGACGATTCGCTAATCTTTGGAGCTGCACCTGCCCTCTTGCCTGAGGTTCCAAGTCGAGGTTCACTGCGACTTGACACCATCAAGTTGAGGGGTCTGGGAGAAGACACATGAAAAGCATGAAAACACTGCTGGCCGCCGCTGTGGCCCTCGCCGCCGCCCCTGCCCTCGCGCAGTCGGCGCCGTCGGACACGGTCGCGCTGGTGCTCGAAAAAGGCGTCACGATGAACGTGGCCTCGATGGGCGTCACCGGCGACGTCACCTACAAGGCGGACGGCACCTTCTCTGGCTTCGACGGCCAGTATGAAGGCACCTACAAGGTCGACGGCTCGAAGCTCTGCCTGACGGCTCCTGCTGTCGGACAGGACAACACCTGCTTCACCTACCCGGACGGCCAGAAGTCCGGCGACAAGTTCAAGATCACCGATCCGACGATCGGCGAGATCGAGATCACCGTGAAATAGGTTCCAGCCTCTTCGGCTGAAACTGCGGCGGGCGCCCCTCAAGGGCGCCCGTTCTGCTTTCCGGGCTGCGCTTCCTGCCCGACATCTACCGATTGTGATGTGGCGCCAGCTTTCGCGGCGCCTAAGAATACCCCGATGAAGGCAGGCCAGCGCCAGTCGGGTTGGGCATTTGCAGCAGCGCTCGCGGCGCTCGCCCTCTGCGCCTGCGAGAGCATGTACGAGGCGCAGGCTGTGCGCGAGCATCCAGCCCCCGGCAAGCTCGTCGCGGTCGAAGACGGGCGACGCATCCACATCGACTGCCGCGGCACAGGCTCGCCCACCGTCGTCTTCCAGTCCGGCGGCGACCTGATGGGCGCGCTGGGCTGGCAGCCGGTGATGCAACAGGTCTCGCAGAAGTCGCGCGCCTGCGCCTACAGCCGCGCGGGCATTCTCTGGAGCGATCCGGCCAGCGACGCCTTCACACCTGAAGAAGTCGCGCGCGACCTGCACGCAGCCCTCGATGCGGCAGGCGAGAGCGGACCCTACGTTCTGGTCTCGCATTCGCGCGGCGGTCTCTACAGCATGATCTTCGCCGGGCTCTACAAGGACGAGATCGCGGGCATGGTGTTCGCGGACTCATCCCATCCGGACCAGGAGGCGAAGTTCAGGCAAGCGGGGCTGAGCGTTGGCGACTATGTCTCGCCCGCGCAGGAGCTTGCCCTCGCCTTCAAGTGGACGGGCCTGATGCGGCTCTCCGACTATCCGGCCGACCCCGCAATCGCGGAAACCGTGAACGCCTTCTATCCCAAATCCGCCGAGGCCAACGCGCGCGAGGCGCGTCTGCGTTCAGCAACCATGACGGAAGCCGGCAAGCATCGCGATTTGCAGAACTGGCCCGTGGTCGTGCTCGCGCGCGAACTGCCGCAGCAGACGCAAGCCCGCAAGCGCGCCGATGCGCACGATGCCTATCTGCTATCCGCCGATGGCCTCGTCGCCGGGTCCGACACGCCCGAAAGCGAGATCGTGTGGCGCCGCCTGCAGGCGGACCTCGCCACATGGTCGAGCCGTGGGCGGCTGCAGATCGTGCCCGAATCCAACCACGCCTTCTTCTTCCACCGGCCAGACATGGTCGCAGCCGCCGTGGACGAAGTGCTTGCCGCCAGCCGCGTTGTCAGGCGGCCGCCTGCTCCGGCGGGATAGTCGCGGGCTGGTTCTTCGCGACGATCTGTGTCGCCGCCATGTCGCCCGATACATTGCCCACCGTGCGGAAGATGTCTGGCACCGCCTCCACCGCGACAAGCAGACCCAGCAACTCGATCGGCACGCCCATCGCCATCGAGATAGGCGCAACGCTGGCGATGAATGAAATCTCCCCCGGCAAGCCAACCGAGCCGATGCTGATCGCTATCGCCACAAGCCCGCCGACGATGATGGCGCCGGGCGAAAGCTGGACGCCGAACACGGCCGCGCAGAAGAACACGACGCCAAGATTGGCCACAGGGCTGGTCAACCGGAACACCGCGACCGCCATCGGCAGGACGAGGTTGGCAACCCGCTCCGGCGTTCCCATCGCATCGCGCGCGCGTTCGACCATGAGCGGCAGGGACGCCAGCGAGGATCGGCTGGAGATTGCAACCGCGAGCACTGGCGCCGTCGCATTGATGAACCGCGCCGGGTTCGCCCCGCCCCAGATGAAGGCGAAGAGAAACGCGATCGGCACGATGGCCGCTGTCACCGCCGAGACGAGCACGATGTAGTGCAGGATCAGTCCCGCGATCCCGACGCCCGCCGTCAGCCCGACGCCAAGCGCCAGCGCAAAGACGCCAAGCGGGGCCGCGAGCAGAACCCAGCGCACGATGATGATCATCGTGTCGGCGACCGCCCGGAAGAACGCCACCATCGGTGCGCGCTGCGCGGCTGGCAGCTGCGTCGCGGCAAACCCGAAGAACAGTGCGAACACCACGAGCGGCAGGATCGCGCCCTCGGCGGCGGCTGCGACGGCATTGCCCGGCGCAAGCGCCGCCAGCCATTCGCCAATCGTCGGCGGGGATGCGGCCTGCACGGTCTGGTCACCGGCGCGCGCGATGAAGCTCGCCGCCGCCGTCGGATCAACCGGGACAAGCGACAGCAGCAGCGGAAAGACCAGGCAGGCAAACGTCGTCGCCGAGACCAGCAGGACGCCGAAGACGAAGATCGCCCGCGCCGCGACCCTGCCGCTTGAAGCAGCGTCCGCGACCGAGGCGACGCCCGTCACAAGCAGCGAGAACACCAGCGGGATCACCGTCATGCGCAGGAGATTGAGCCAGAGGTCGCCGACATGGCCAACCTGCGTGAGCAGGCCGGTGATGTTCGGATCGCCCGACGCCGCCCCCCACGCGCCCACGGCCACGCCAGCCGCCAGCGCCAGCAGCGTGATGACGCTGAGCCATTTCAACATGCACGAACTCCAGCCCCGGATGCCTGACCCAAGATACTGCCCCGGAGACTGGCCCCGGAAGGCAGCGCGAGGCTAGCAGGGAAATCGCTGCTCGCGCCACAACCCGCGCAGGCGCCAGACCGGCATGCAGCGAATGCGAGGATCGGGATACAGTTCGCATTGCCGCCGACCTGGTCTATAAAGGCCCGGAATGACGCAGGGCGGGACACAGCAGGCACAGGCGAGGGAGAGCTCGGGGGGCGACGCGATGCGTGCGGCCTTTCTTGCGTTCGCCGTTCTCGCCATCGTCGTCTGGATCGGCATCGCCATCGGCGCCAACACCCGTACGCCGGGCGTGGTTGGCCTTGCCGCCACCGTGTTCGGCGGCCTGTTTGCCTCGGTCCTCACCATCGCAATCGGCGGGGCCGTCGCACTGAAGCTGGGCAGCGCTCCGGCGCAGCTGGTTGCGCGGCCAACGGCCGAGACGCCCTACCCCGAACTTGCGCCTGCGCTTGCCGAACTCGATGCGCTCCAGCAGCCCATCGCGCGCCGGACGGTTGAATGCGCGGCCTGGCGCGCGCCGCTGGGCGCATCAGTCGGCATTGCGATCTGGTCCGCAATCGTGGCGATGGGCGCACCGGGCGGCGTGTTTGACTTCGCCGCCGTGATGCTCGGCGGCGCGCTGGCCGGCTATGGTTGGGCGCTGGCGAAGGGCGCGCGCGAACATGCCGACATCTATTCGCAGCGCGCCGTCGACGTGCTGATCGGCGGCCTCGGCGCGTTCAACTGGCGCAAGGCCGCGACTGTCGATCTCGAGAAAGCGTCGCGTGCAGGTCTGCTCCCCACGGCAGCGGGCTTAAGAACGAGCGGCGAAATTGCCGGCGCGCATGCAGGTCTTGCCCTGCGCATCACGCCGATCGAGACGATCCCGCCCTCCGGCGCCGACAAGGCGTCCGCGTTCAAGGGCCTGCTGGTGGAGATCGAGGGACCGCCTGCCGGCGCAACATCGATGGACCAGCTTGCATCCGGGAATCCCACCGTTCCGGCCCTGATCGCGCAGCTGGCCACGCTGCCTCATCTCGGCGCTCCCAGAAGTGCGATTGCTGATGGGCGGCTTGTGCTGGTGATACCTGAGACCGGCGCGCCTCGCGTGTTCGATCCGCCTTCGCAACCGGGCGCGCGCCAGGCTGCGCCGCGTCTTGCACGCATCCGTCAGGTGCTTGGAGCCGTCCTCCACGTCACGGATGCGCTTGCGGCGCCAAGGCAAGCCTGACTCAACAATCCCCTGTTCCGCCTCAATTGACGCCGTTCGGCGGCCTTAATCGGCTGCGACAAGTTGTGCACGACGGGACCGGAGACCGGCCCGCGGGACTTGCAGGGGACTGAACGTGAGAACCTCCATCCGCCTCCTGCTCACTGCGCTGCTGATCAGCTGCGTGACGTGGGCTGCCGCGGGCGCGCTGCCGCCCCAGCCGGACCGCCAAGCCGCCAGCCTCGCCTTCAACCTGCACTAAGGCACAACCATCCGCGCTCCGGCGCATCTCCTGGGGACCCACAATGAAAGCCCGCACCGCCCTCGCCGCCATCCTCGCCCTGGCAACAGCAGGCGCGCTGACCACTACCTCCGCGCTCGCCAAGCCGCCGCGCCATCCCGCTGTGCACTCCTATATCCTGCTCGACCGGACGGGCTCGATGGAGCCCATCTGGACAGAAGCGCTCTCCTCGGTGAACGCCTATGCCGATGGCCTCGCAGCCCTTGATGGCGGCCCGCGGGTCGACGCCGACATTACCCTGGCCGTGTTCGACGCACAGGACGGCCTCCAGTTCGACGTGCTGCGCAAGGGCGTCGACGCCGGCGACTGGAACGACGTCACCACCCGCGAAGTGAACCCGCGCGGAATGACGCCGCTCTATGACGCGATCGGCCGCATCGTCTCGCTCGCCGAGAAGGACAAGCCGGAAAAGGCCGTGCTCGTGATCATGACGGACGGCGAGGAAAACTCCTCCACCGAGATGAGCAAGACTGCCGCCAAGGCTGCCCTCGACCGCGTGCGCGCCAAGGGCTGGGAAGTCGTCTTCCTCGGCGCCGAATTCTCCAACTTCGACGACGCCGAAGGCGTCGGCCAGAGTTCCTCGCGCAACATGGCCGTGTCCAAGGACCAGCTGTCGGATTCGATGAACCGCCTCGCCGGCAAGTCGAAGGCCTATGGCTCGGGCGCTGCTCCCTCTGTCGAATGGAATGAGGAAGACCGCGCCGCCGCCAAGGAAGAAGAGGTCAAGCAGCGCACCGGCGGCAACAACCGCTAGGCCCAGTCCTTGGGAGCACCAGGGACCCCGCCAGCCCACATGACGCGATCCCGATTGGACGGCCGTCCGGCCAGTGGCGGTTATCCCTGCCGCTGGCCGGATTGCGTTCTGGCTCTTGTGATTGCGCCGGGTTTGTTGTCCCCATGGCGCCGCCTCGCCTTCAGGAACTCGCCATGAACTTTCGCTTCGTCCTCGCCGCAAGCCTCCTCGCCCTGGCCGCATGCCAGCCCGCGACGCCGCCAACATCGGAGGCCGCTGCGCCTGCAGCGCCCGAGACAGCGACCGCCCCGCCCGCAGGCGCATGCGACATCCGTGTCGACACGCCGTGGATCAACGAGGCGACACGCCGCTACACGATCGAAGCAAGCGTCTCCGGTCCGACCTGCAAGCAGGGCGTTGTCCTGCTGGTCGTCCGGCAAGGTGACGGCGCGCCGGTGTTCAGCTGGTCAGGGCTCACCGACTATCTGTTCGGCCTGAGGGACGCTGCCGACCACGCCGCGATGAAGGCCGCCCTGTCTGACTGGTTTGCGGGCAATGCAGAGGTCGAGACCACCGAAACCCTGCCGCCGTGGGAGCAGACCGACGGCCAGCCTGCACGCGCCGAATTCCCCTTCATGCCGGAAAGCTGGTTCGACAAGGCGGCATGGGACGCGTTGCGGGCCGAGAAGCTGCCACTCTTCTGCTTTCCCCAGGGCATCGAGAGCATGCAGTGCGCGGTCCTCCGCGAAGGCGAAGACGGCCAGCCGGCAGGCATGGAAGAGATCGGCCTGCAGCTGTTTCCGGGCTGATGCGCCTCGCAACCGGCCGGCTGCGATGGTTGCAAACTGCCCACAGGACGCGCCCTCTGGCCTGAATCGCCCGGAAATTGTGGTTTACGGGTAGCTCAGGACGCGCCTGTGCGCGTGCGGCGCCGTCCGTGCTCGCTTTCTTCACAAAAGCCCTGTATTGCCGCGCCAAATCCAGCCCCTCCCCCGGCCCAGACCCGAAACGACGCACCCATGCAACTGCGCAACATCGCCATCATCGC
>SXGS01575970.1_pt1 | contig 13608 bp, 8 predicted proteins | sample 3174681 | NCBI WGS metagenome assembly SXGS01 (sample SAMN11356861, study PRJNA531348) | freshwater metagenome | isolation source: freshwater sample F1-80 | place: China: Fuxian Lake, Yuxi | collected 2017-12-25
CGGGAGCGGATGCATCCGCAATCCATGGACGGTCGGGCGCTCGGGTTGCACTCCTGCAGAGCCCTATCCTCCCCACCGCGATTTAACCATACAGAACAATCTAAATTTCGGAATCTTCCCGTTGACAAACCACATACCCGTTCTTCGCGGCGCAGTTTCCGGATGGGATGGCCATCGGTGAATCAGAGATAATCCCTCAAAAATGGGTGGGATTGACTCCAAACCCTGGTTCAAACCTCGATCTGGGTTGTTTCAAATCGCAACCCAGATGGGGAAAGCTGATCCGTCCTGGGTTGCGACGGCCACGGGACGGATAGACCGAATGAAAGGCTCAAGTCTTTACGAGCACCGCTTTGTTCGTCTTGAGGTACTTCTGGACGGTGCCGATGGCTGTCATCTTGACCGGAACTCCGCGCTGTTTCAGCCCTGTGGACATTTTGTAATGGATCAATGTCTTGCCAAGATCGACGATGTGGAGGTACTCACCATTAACCTTCCAGAGTTGATCCTTGGCGAGAGATACAGCCGTTTTGCTTTTGCCTTTCATGTTCTTAGCAGAGTGAGACTGAAAAAGTGCCGGTTGGTTCAATTTCTTTTCGGACGGTCAAAACTAACTTCAACTCCCTGGCTTCCGGTGTTCCCTTCTTAACTCGGGCAGGCGAGAAACGCTTCCGTTCCAGCAGCGACTTCTGCTGATGACGGCAAGCCTGCCACTGCCCCGCAGGGAGTATCGGTTTCATAATGGCCGTTATCATCGCAGAAATGCCCGCAAGTTGCAACTCAAGGATTTTCGGTCGAAAAACCGCGTCAAAACCGGATGATTCGGCTGAAACTCGGGCCGGAAATCACCCCTGATGCTTGAATTTCGTGAAAGTTCATGGAACCCAAGCCGCTGGCCGCAATGCCCGCATTCCTCTCTCGTTTTTTTGGTGGGAGACGCGAGAGTGGCGGCATGTCAGACGTCACCCGCCTTCTTGACCGCGTTCATCACGGAGATTCCAAAGCCGCCGATGAACTGCTCCCTATGGTCTATGATGAATTGCGCAAGCTCGCCTCGTGGCGGATGGCTCGGGAAGCGCCGGGGCAGACGCTTCAAGCCACCGCTCTCGTTCACGAAGCTTATCTGAGGCTCATTGGACAGGAGGATCAATCGTGGCAGAACAGCCGGCATTTCTTCTCCGCCGCAGCCGAGGCGATGCGACGCATCCTCGTTGAGCGGGCCCGCCAGAAGGCCCGCCAGAAGCACGGCGGCGAGTGGCAGAGGGTGGACCTTGATGAGATCAACGTGGCGACCGATAGCAACGAAGAGACACTGATCTTCGTCAGCGACGCCCTCGAGAAGCTGGCGGTCCAAGATCCCGTCTGTGCGGAATTGATCAAACTGCGGTTCTTCGCGGGAATTTCGAACCATCAGGCGGCGGAAATGCTCGGCCTTTCCGAGCGCACTGCCAAACGCAATTGGGCTTATGCCCGCGCCTGGCTGGCCAGGGAAATCGAGCAGACCAAGGAAATCGAAAAATAGTTGGCCCCATCCCCAGGCCAATTATCGCATAGGTGAGTGAAAGACGATTTGTTCAACACTCAACCGATTCTGCAAATTATGAAAACACCGCTTCCAGCTTTCGTGCTCGCGGCCGTCTCCCTCCTCGTCGTGACGTTGGCCGCGCAGGGCCAGAATTCTCTTCCAGCGGATGCTGTGCGCGTCGCCACTCCAGTTACGACCCATGCCTTGCCGATCTCATCCGCACCCAAGGCCCAGGTCTTCGGCAATGGACGCTGGGTCGCTCTTGGTGCTGACGGCAGACTGAGTTGCTCGACCGACGGTATCAAATGGAACGCGGCTTGCCTCCCGGCGGAGAGTTTCCTCCGCGGGGTGGCTTTCGGAAACGGTCAGTTCGTCGCGGTTGGAGGCTCTTACTCGTGGGGCGGATCGGTCATCCTGACATCGGTCAACGGTCGTTCCTGGAGCCTCCATACCTGCCCATCCAGGCAGGTCCTTCACGGTGTGACCTATTCTGGAGATGAATTTATAGCCGTGGGCGCGGGCGGCACAATCCTCACCGCAAAATCGGGGCAACGCTGGCGGAAACAGGCCTCGGGCACGGACGCCACACTCGCTGCCGTCGTCCATGGAAACGGAACCTGCGTGGTCGGCGGTGATGATGGCTTGATACTCTCCTCGCGCGACACATTGCGTTGGACACGCCAAACCTCTGGAACCAGCCGTTATGTCGGCAGGATTGCTTTCGATCACGAGCGCTTCGTCGCCAGGGCCGGAAACTTGCATCTTGAATCGAGTGATGGCTCACACTGGCAGGCCATTGACGGCGATACCGTTCCCTCAAGCGCCTTTCTGGTGCAGACCAACGTAACGGTTTCAAAACCCCGCCTCATCGAATGATGGTGACTCAAACAGCCACATTTGTTAGAAAGAACCCAATACCATGAACCCATCCATCTTCACGGCCCTCAACCATCGCCACACTCCGCTTCACGGTCCAATGACTTCCCTTGAGGCTCGTCCCGGAGGTTTGCACCTTCCTTCCGAGTCAGGTTTACGCAAACAAGGTTCGACTCGTTCGACGATCCGTTGGCACCGATGGATGATTGTTCTTCTTCTGCTGACCTGCCTCCCTTCAGCCTTCGCCCGATCTTTTCGTCCCGGCATGTTGCCGAACGGCAGTCGATTTAACTGCTCCAATTGTCATGTCAGTTCGGGCGGCGGCGGCGCGCGCAACCCGTTTGGCGCGGATGTTCTGGATATCGTCGGAGGCTCCTCTTCCATCAAGTTTTGGAGTCCCGAACTGGCGGCGTTGGACTCGGATGGCGATGGTTTCACCAACGGCCAGGAACTCGGTGATCCCGATGGCGATGGAACTCCTATTCCCGGAGCCAGCGTGAGCAATCCGGGTAGCGCCACCAGCAAGCCCAATCAATTTCCCATTGCTGCCTTTTTGCTTCCCATCAACGCCAAAACAGTGGTTCAGCCCGCGTTGGTGAACATCGAAGCCAGCGCCACGGATTCCGACGGAACGATCGTCCGCGTGGAACTGCTGTTGGGTAACAACGTCGTGGCGACGGTCACCAGCGCACCCTTCGTGTTCAAGCTGGACACGGCCGCGCTTACCCCGGGGACTTTGGACATTGGAGTTCGCTCGATCGACAACAGGAACGCGGCCAGCCCCATCGCCCGACTGGCGCTGACGCTTCTCCAGGAAGTGCGCATTCAATCGGCGGGCGTGGTTGACGGGCGCACATTTGAACTGGCATGGGCCGCTCCCGTCGGAACCCGGTTCGTTGTGGAAGCGTCGGCCAATCTCACCACGTGGACGCAGGTCGGCACCGTCACCGCCTCGGCGGAGGGAGCGAAGTTCACGGAGGTTCAGCCGCCGGATGCTTCACCGCGCTTTTACCGCGTGGGACTGCCGGAGTAAGATTGAATCGGAAATCGGAAGTCCGAGTCCCCGAAAGCCGAATGAAAACCGAAAACCGAAAGCCGAAACGCGAGATCGAAAAGTGACACGCGGTGCCCCGCCCACCGGGAAAGATTCGGGCTTCTGATTTCTTTCGGCACTCGGATTTCGGTTTTCGGTTTTGTTCCGTCGCATCCTTTTATCGTGTTGAGGCGAGGAGATAGGGGTAGCCTCACAGACCCGAACCCAAACTCAATCAATCGCTGACGATGAACTCAGACCCGAACATCGAGAAAGACCTCTTCGCCGAGGCGCTGGAACTGCCGGCGGAGCAACGCGAAGGTTTTCTGAAAGGCGCCTGCCGCGCTGATGAGCAATTGCGCCAGCGTGTTGAAGATCTGTTCCAAGCTCACGGACATGCCAGTGGCATTCTCCAGACGGGAGACGAACTGCCCACAATTCACGCTACGCCCATTGGGGAGGGCCCCGACAGGGTGATTGGCCGCTACAAGCTCCTCCAAAAAATCGGCGAAGGCGGTTGCGGTGTCGTCTATATGGCGGAGCAATCCGAGCCGGTCCGCCGCCGTGTCGCACTCAAGGTCATCAAGCTGGGCATGGACACCAAGTCCGTGATCGCCCGTTTCGAAGCCGAGCGTCAGGCGTTGGCACTGATGGATCATCCCAACATCGCGAAGGTGCTCGACGGCGGCGCCACGGACGCGGGCCGGCCATACTTCGTCATGGAGCTGGTCCGGGGCACAAAGATCACCGAGTATTGCGACGAAAACAATCTCACCACCCGCGACAGGCTGGATCTGTTCATCAAGGTTTGCCAGGCCATCCAGCACGCGCATCAGAAGGGCATCATCCACCGTGACATCAAACCTTCGAACATCCTCGTCACCGTCAACGATGGCGTGGCCGTGCCGAAAGTCATCGACTTCGGCATCGCCAAGGCGACCAACCAGCAGCAGCTCACCGACAAGACACTCTTCACCGCCTTCGAGCAATTCATCGGGACACCCGCCTACATGAGTCCGGAGCAGGCGGTGTTGACGAGCGTCGATATTGATACGCGGAGCGACATCTACAGTCTGGGTGTGCTGCTCTATGAAATGCTCACGGGCAAGACACCGTTCGATGCGAAAGAACTGCTGGCGTCCGGCCTGGACGAAATGCGCAAGACGATTCGCGAGAAGGAGCCCGTGCGTCCTTCGACGCGATTGAGCACCATGCTCGAAGGCGAACTGACAACCACGGCCAAGCACCGTCGATCCGACGCGCCCAGGCTGGTCAATCTCCTGCGTGGCGACGTGGACTGGATCGTGATGAAGTGCCTCGAGAAAGATCGGGCCCGGCGCTACGAAACAGCCAACGGTCTGGCGAGTGACATCCAAAGACACCTCAATAACGAAGCGGTCCTCGCCCGTCCCCCGAGCACGGCGTATCGGTTTCAGAAGGCCTTTCGCCGGAACAAGCTCTTGTTCACGGCGGGCACCGCTGTGGTCCTCGCGCTGGTCGTCGGATTGGGTTTGGCGGCGGCGGGGCTGCGTCAAGCGATGAGGGAACGCAACAGCGCGCTGACGGCCCGTGCCGGAGAAGAAGTTCAACGCCGCGAAGCGCAGCGTGCTCAGACCAACGAAGTTCAACTTCGTCGCGAGGCTGAAGGACTGACGCTCGCCGCAAGCCGCCGCGCCTACGCTTCGGACATGAACATCGCCAAGCAGGCGCTGAACGACAACAACCTGGGTCGTGCCCTGGACATGCTGGACCAGCATCGGCCCAAGCAGGGGCAAACAGACTTGCGTGGTTGGGAATGGCGTTACCTGTGGGACCAGACTCGCAGCGACGCCCGGTTCACGCTCTGCCAGGAGACCAATGAGATTCGTTCGTTGTCCATCTCGTCTGACGGCAATCTCGTGGCAGCATCGGTTTCTGGGCGGGGCGGTCTTTCGCTGTGGAGTGTCCCGGATCGCCGGGAGGTGCTTCGCCTCGCGCAGGGCGAACAAAATGTGCGTGCAGTCATTTCGTCCTCCGAACCGTTGCTCGCGTTCACCGGCATCACCCTGGACGCTTCGCGCAAGAAACAATCGTCGCTTCGGTTGTGGAATATAGCGACTCGACAACTGATCATGGAAAAGCCGCTGGACGGAGAATGCGTGAACCTGGCCATTGCGAAGGATGGTGGATCTTTGGTGACCGTCACGCGTGGAAACAGCACGACATACACGTCTGGAGGACACATCACCTTGTGGCACCTGCCGGAGGGAACTAAACTGCGAAGTTATTCCTTGCCCGACTCACCGGCAGGTATTGCGGTAACACCGGATCTGAGTCTGGCGGCGGTGTCCGAGAAGGGAATCCGTGTCGTCGAATTGAAGGATGGGCGAGAGCTTTGGAACAGGGAAGGCTACGCCGGAGCACTGGCGCTTTCTCCGGATGGCAAACTGCTGGCCGGCGGCGGCGATGGAGATGACATCCTTCTTTGGGATGCGGCGACCGGACAGGAGGTCGGTCGATTGGCGGGCCACAAGTCAGGGGTCAACTCGCTCGTGTTCTGGCCGGACGGAAAGAAACTGGCCTCCGGCAGTGCCGATCGGATGATCCGGATCTGGGACATTCCAACCCGGATGTGTGTGGACACGCTGCGTGGCCATCGCCAGCAGGTCGGGCAAGTCGCGCTCATGCCCGACCACCAGACGCTGGTCAGCGGCGGCCGGGACGGCTCCGTGTGCCTGTGGGATGCTTCCGTCAACCATCCGCGACGGCCACGCATTGATATCCAGGATTCGGCCCTGGCGTGGGCCTTTGAAGCGGACAGCAAATCCGTCGTCACCTTCAATGGCCATGGCCGCGTCACGCGTTGGAAGGGGCCGAACTTCGAGCTTCCCGAGCCCCTGCTGGAGACGGGGGCGATAGCGGACCAGAGTGGGTTCGCCTGGTGCTTCTCCAGGGATGGACGCCGTCTGGCCCTGGGTTCCGTGGATGGAGTCGTTCAAGTGTGGGACACTCCGCGCCAGGCTTTGTGGCGGCGGCTCACGAATTCCACCGAGCGGGTGCGGGCAGTAAAGTTTTTCGCCGGGGGAAACCGCCTCCTGACCTTGTCAGTGAAGGACCACATCTTTCACGATTGGGATCTGGCCACGGCATCGAAGGTTCAGTCCTGGCAGGCGCCCGCGGATATTCTCCATTTCGCTCTTTCACCGGACGAACGACAATGCGTGATCATGGGGTATGCCGGCGACGTGGTCCTGAGAGACTTGACGGACAAAATCACAATCAAACTCGACCTCGATATCCGGGAGAGTCATGACGGGAACTATTCTCCCGACGGGCGGTTGCTGGCCGTGCCCAGTTCCCTCGGCTTCGCGCGGATCTGGGATGTCGCGAGCTGGACGCAGGTAAAGACGTTGAGTGGCTTCTTCGCCGACGTCTGGGGATCCGCCTTTTTGCCCGATATCAGCAGGCTGGTTGTCGTCTCCAGCGACCGGGAGGCGGTTCGTTTATATGACACCTCGACCTGGCTCGACACCCTCACGCTCGAGGGTGATGGAGGCGGCTTATGGCCCACGATGATTTCCCCGGATGGCAACGTCATCGGCGGGATGGCCTTTGAAGGACGGGTGCAACTGTGGCGCGCACCGTCGTGGGGCGAAATCAAGGAGGCGGAGGCGAAAGCCGAGATCAAGCAGCCATGAGCCCGAATTCCGAAATGGGAAGTGAGCACACCCGCCCGCGCGTGTTGTTTTCTGCACTTTGGTGGAAAAATCGGAGCGGGTGGGAAAATTACGCACGCCTGCATCGGCGACGCGGGCCAAATTGCTGGACGCGAGGCGCGTCCAGCAACACCCGGGACGGATGTACTCCCCGAACTTCGGGTTTGAATTGAAGCGACAGGCGATGGTGGCGGTTTGACGGGTGAATCACATTCGACTCGTGACAACTCACTTTGCCCGAGATTCACGTGACCCGTGATGCAGAATCGCAGCCTGACACTCGGTCATTCACCAGATCCGGACGACGCGTTTATGTTTTACGCGCTCGCCAAGGAGCTGATTCCCACGAACGGATTTCGCTTCGCGCACATCCTCCAGGACATCCAGACCTTGAACGAGCGGGCCACCCGTGGAGAGCTGGACATTTCAGCCGTCAAGATTCATGCCTACGCCTACGTCAGCGACAAATATGCTCTACTACCCAGCGGCACCAGCATGGGGGACGGCTACGGCCCGATGCTCGTGGCAAAGCAACGCCTGACTCGCGATGAAATCAGCGCACGCAAAAATCGCGGTTCCTGGGACAATGACCAGTGCATTTCTTGCGCCGCAATTGTGGCTCGAACAAAACAAGACGCGGAAGTTTGACCTCGTTGTCCTTGATCCATCCTCCCTTGCCAAACGCGAGCCGGAACGTTCGGGTGCGGTTCAAGCCTATGCAAAACTCGCGGCTGACGGCCTCTCGGCTTTGCGCCTCGGCGGAGTGCTTGTCGCCGCCTCCTGTTCGGCGCACGTCGCGTGCTCTGCTCGTGTTTCGGGAATCAACGTGATCTCCGTCACTGTCTCAGATGGCGGAATTCCAGGCCTCGCCGACGCGGAGTCATTCAAAACGGGACGGGAGCGCGTTGCCGGCCCATGCCAACCCTCGCAGCGCCAGCAGTCGGAACACCGGATCATCCAGCGTCCACGTATAGTGACCAACGATGCTGGCGAAGACCCGGCCTTTGCCGCGCTCGTATGTCCAGATCATCGGACGTGGCGAACCCTCTTGAATGGTGGTCGCGAGAATGTTCACACGGTTGGTGTCACCGAACATCGGCCAGTAGGGTTCATCGATCAGGTACAACTCGGAGAACCCTCGAGTGATGGGGTGGTTGGTCGGAGCCGTGAATTGAAGGGTCATCGGCGCGTGCAGATACTTGGTCGGGCCGGGTTGCGCGGCGAGTCCGATGCGTGCGGCAAGCTTCTCGGGCTCCTTGTCGGCGATGGTCGCGGAGTGGAAGATTCCCAAGCCGCCTCCGCGCGCGAGGTATTCATCCAGTTGCTGATACCGTTCGGCACTCCAGTTGTGGTTCCAGAAATAGCAGACGATCAGATCGGCCTTGGCGAACTGTTCCGCCGAGGGCCATTCCCACGCTGTGGTGACGGTCACTTTCGGCGCGGAGCGGAGGAGGCTTGTCCAGTTCGTCTGCCATCTGGGGTAATCATGCTGGCCTGGGCCGTGGTCCCGCTTGCTGGCAACGAGCACAATGTTCAGTGGACGTTGTGGATTCGTTGACGGCGAACTTGCGACGGTCTCGGCGATTCCACCCTGTTTGACGATCGCGTCAGCATCAGCACGAGTCCGTGACGGCGGTTCATGCAGGAGGAAGGTCAACAGGTCGCGCACTTGCAAATCGTTCAATCCATCGAGCAGCCCGGTAGGCATCAGCGAAACTGAACTGGGACGCAGTTCTTTCAGTTCGCCGCGCGGGATGCGCTGTTCCCTGCCATCGGCCGCGACGATGCGCAGCGCGTCCGCGCCCTGTGCTCGAACGAACCCCGTCACGTCTTCACCGTCCTTGCGCGCGACGTTGTAGGCCACGTAGTCGGGATGGATGCTGGCGCTCGGTTCCTTGATGTCACGCAGAACGGAAGCTGCATCCTTATGCACCAGGTTGCTCAGATCCGGGCCGGTCAACGCTCCTTCGGCTCGAATCCGATGGCACGTGCTGCACTTGAGTTTTTCGCCGAAGAACAAGTCCCGCCCGCGTTCATAGTCGCCACCAGCCAGCTCCGTCTTGGTTCCCTGTTCAGTTGAAACCGGTGTCAATGGCGGAGCCCAAGGGAGCCGGATTGTGCCGAACGGCAATGGACGCATCTCGGAATTCAATTCACTTGAGCAGCTCACATGAATCTCTGGAACCTTCGCGCTTGTCACGGCCGAGATGCTCACCGGCACAGTCGTCCCTGATGGAACAACGACAGCCTCGACAACATGCTTCCCGTCCTTCAGTGCGCTTCTGACCGACGCCGTGGTTCCTGCGGAAAACTCGAACGGCGTGTTTGCGGAGATGCGCAGAGTGTTGGTGCTCCCTGGAAGTTGCAGGCTGGAACGCATCTCCAAGCGCCCAGGGCGATGAAGGAAATTCCACAGTCGCTTGTGCTCCGTCGATTGGGCGAGAAACGATTCATTGATTTGAGAATCAAAGTGCGGCAACCAGCCGCTCCAGGATCCAGTCCTCTGCCCTCTGGCAAGCCACTTCGCTTCCACGCCACTCAACGAGTAATCAACATCCACGGCAGACGCCGCCACCGGTGCCGCTCCACGGGCTCGAACTCCCGGGATGGTGAGTGCGTAACGAACGGACTGCGGATGCGGGTCCGTGGCGAGCGTCAAGGTCCGCCCGTCATTCGACAATCGCGCCGCCACGACCGTCAGCCTGCCGCGTGGAGTTGCTTCCTGCCGTGTGACGACCTGGTACGGTGGTTTCAAAACCTCCAACCGATCCGCAGCGCTTACGAATTCCCCAAACTCGATCACCATTTTGCCGGTTTGGTTCGTGACTGCACTGTCAATGGCGCGGTCGAATGCAACGCTGACTTCCATCAAGCCAGACGCCCACACGGCAACTGGCTGCGGTGCCCGGAGGTCGCTATGCGTGATTTTGAAGATCTTGCCCTCACCATTCGGGCCGGTGCCCCAATCTGGTTTGCCACTGTGGCAGGACACATACAACTCCCCGGCGGGCGAGATGGAGAGGTCTGTGGTGAGCATGCTGATCCGCGCGAAAATACTGTCCTGTCCGACGTAGCCGGAAGAAGTTTTCTCCATCTTCACCCGCCAGATCTTTCCTCGTGATTCACCCGCGACAAACGCGTCTCCGGCCCACCAGTCCGGGCCAAAGCGCCGCCGCTTCGGCGAAGGTTCGTTGAAGACAAATCCACACGCCGACTGGTGCTGCGGCCCGAAGCCGACGACCGGCACCTCGCTCATGAGATCGGGCAGCCATTTCTCGTGACGCGGAGGAAAGCCGTAATTCCGACCGGGAATGATGTGGTTGAGTTCGTCAAGCGGGTTGCCGTTCGGGCACCACGTTTCGCCTTCCTGATCCGTGAGAAACAGATCACCGAGCCGATTAAAGGCCAGCGCGTAGGGCACGCGAATACCGGTGGCAATCGTTTCGAGAGCGCGGGTGCGTGAGTTCCATTTCTGGATCGTCCCACGCCTGTCGTTCAGGTTGTAACGTGAAACCCCGTCCTTGACCCGGTAAGGATTGGAGTAGTCCGGAGTAAGCAGACCGAAATAGACATTTCCCTCGGTGTCGGTCGTCACCGAAGTAGCATCAACACCGCCTGTCGCGACATCAGTGACGGGCCAGCCTTCGGCCAGAATTTCCTCACTATCGGCGCGTCCGTCCCTGTCCGTGTCACGCAGCAGTGAAACTTTCCCGTGCGAAGAAACGACCAGGCCGTCCCTGGCCCACACCATTCCCACAGGCACGCTCAAGGTCTGTTTGTCCCAGAAAGGTGTCGCGGAATCCTCCAGGCCGTCCTTGTTCGTGTCTCTCAAGAGCCAGACGCGGCCGTCATACCCAAGAGCTGTCAGCGTTCCATCAGGCGCGAATCGAAGATTGTTGATGTTTGAAAGTTTGAGCGGCAATTCGCGCGCACTGAAACCGGGCGAGAGAACCGTCACTTCTGATTCGGCGGCGGAAAGGACACCTGCATGAGCCATGCAAAACGACAGGACCAGGGCAAACTTTCGGGCGAACATGCAAAAGGCTATAAACAAGCCTCACAGCTTGGGCAAACGACAAAAGGAGGTGACGCCTGGCAAAAGCAGGCTTCTGCTAACGAACGGCTCGCGTGATCATCTCCCTCTCGACTGGTTCCACTCATCAGCAATCCGTAGAAAATTGCCCATGATCTTCCGTGAAGTCGCCGGGGTTCCTTCCATCTCGATATGAAACTGAGCGGCATAGATCGGCCGGTTTCTCAGCCGAAGGCATTGGACCTTCGTGAGGTTACCTGAACCCGCAGTCGCGGTCAGTCGCCATCCGGCTGGAGGCCATTCGATCTGACCGCAATGGCTTTCCATCACCTCGAAGTTCTCGGACAAACCCTCGAAGACGGGATCGCCAGACACTTTTCGGACCTGATGTGGACCGCGCTCGAAGACACACGCTGAATAATCCCCGCATGGTCGTTTCCCAGTATGGCCGATGTGCCCGTAGATCGGAAGTTTGGGGTTCTTTGGATCCCGGCAGTGCGGACAATCCCAAGCCCGGTCCACGCCAGTTTCAGCAAGTATGGCCAGCCCTTGCGCTCCACCACACGAAGCCCACATCGGGAGCCGCGCCCGGCGCAAGATCTCCTGAGTTCCACGCCAGGGCTCGCGCGAGATCTCACACCAATCCTTGAAATTTCCGGAAAGGAAAGCAGCCGTCGGACGAGGTTCGATCTGGATGAACTTCGGGTTGAATGACCCCAGCCAGATTTGTTGTGCCTGAAGAGACTCCCAACCAGGACAGGAACGTGCGAGTGGAATGAACTCCTGGCCGTGCGAAGGAAGGGACGGCCTTTCGGTTGTATTGACCGCAATGATCCAGGGCGGAAACGGAATCCGTTCCCGGATCGCGTCGTAAAACTCCACCTCGCGCAACACCGGAAAGCCACCCGTCGCCGAACCGATGCTCAAGCGCAAATAAGTCGCCGAGACCGCGCGCTTCAATCGGTGGATACGATAGATTCGCGATTCCTCCGCCACTGTGGTCTCGGGGAGATCAACCCAATTCCGCCCATCCACACTTGTCTGCCAGAGGTAATCCCGCGGAACGTGTCGGAGCACGAAGTCGTGGTCGCCTTGAATCTGAAGGATCGAGCCAATCTTTCGCGGGTGATCGAACTTCACCGACCAAAACCACCGCTTCCCATCTGCCGCGCCACGCCAGATCCGGCTCGCATTCGTGGAGAATCGATCACCATCCATGGCCGCCAACGGCTCGGAACTGCCTTCACTGGATGAGGCCGTCGCATTCTGAACCTTGATCTGAGCCCCGTCAGACGGTGTCAGACTCATCACCGCCAAGGCAGTGATGAGTGAGCTGAGACTTACTGAGGAGACAGTGGGATAGGCTACGAATGATGGCGAGCGCCACAGATGCAGATGCGAGGCGCGAACGCGGGAGGATGCCCGCAACGGCCTCTGACCAAGCGAGCAACGAAGCAGATGCGTCTGTGCCGCCGTCAAGATTTGTAGCCTATCCCACGGTCTCCTCAGTAGCCACCGAATCAGTTTCATGCGAACCAAGCCGGGCACGATGGTTCAAGCTCGTCCTGTCGATGCGGACATCGGACCGAAGTGCCAGCCCGCCGCATTACTTCTTGGTTTCCGCCAGGCAATAAAGATTGCCGTGGCCGCGAAGGAACAACTCGTTGCCGACTATGGCCGGCGACGCGTCGAACCTGTCGTCCAGCTTGTTGGTCGCGAGCACTTCCACTTTGTCCGACGATTTGAGCACCAGGCTGGTGCCATTGCGGCCCGCGAGATAAATGCGCCCGCCGGCGCTCACCGGCGAGGCGTAGAAGCCGGAAGGGCCCTGGAGACGCTCGCCATCGATCAGCGCCTTGCCCGAGCTGGCATCCAAGCACGACATCGTGGCGTCATTGCGCGCAAGGAAGTAGAGCTTGTCGCCCAGGAGCAGCGGCGATAGCACGTAGGGTGTGCCGCGCTGGATCTTCCAAGCCACGGCGTCCGTGTCGGTCAGGTCGCCCGTGCGGCCGAGCTTGATGGCGAGCAGCGCCGGCTCCCGATGGCCGCTCATAACGTAGAGCAGGCCGTTTCCGGTGACCGGAGTGGGAATGACATTGGAGCCAAGGCCGGCACATTCCCAGAGCACTTTGCCTGTCGCGAGATCGTAGCTGCGCACCTTGCCGGAAGCTGCGGCGATGATTTGCGCCTTGCCATCCTGTTCGATGACGAAGGGCGTGGTCCAGGTGGTGCGCTCCTCGCGAGTCTGTTTCCAGAGTTCCTTGCCGGTCTTCTTGTCCAGCGCGGTGATGAAGTCGTCGCCTTCGTGGTCATGGCCCTCGACAAGGAGGGTGGAATGAAGTTTGAGGGCAAGGAGATGGAATGAATTTGGTGGCGCGCCGCTGTGGACTCTGATTGGATTGGCGCATGTCCATCGCGCATGCGGATCAAATGTTGGCAGGATTGC
>SXGS01477143.1_pt1 | contig 13606 bp, 10 predicted proteins | sample 3174681 | NCBI WGS metagenome assembly SXGS01 (sample SAMN11356861, study PRJNA531348) | freshwater metagenome | isolation source: freshwater sample F1-80 | place: China: Fuxian Lake, Yuxi | collected 2017-12-25
CCCAACCGGCGTAATAGAAGAAATGTGCGGCGGCGAGAGGCACGTCGACATCGCGCGTTTCACGGATGGGCTTACCGTTGTCCAGGGTCTCGAGAACGGCGAATTCGCGGGCTCGTTCCTGCAGTCGGCGAGCGATTCGGTAGAGGTATTTCCCGCGTTCGAGGGCGGGCAGGCGAGCCCAGGGTTCAAACGCCGCGCGAGCCGCCTGAACGGCGCTGTCGACGTCCGCGGATGTACCGGTGGCGATATGACTTAGAACCTTCATTGTCGCGGGATTTATGGTTGCAAAGTCTGCCGAGTCGTCCCCGGCGATGAATTCACCAGCGATGAAATGACCGTATCTCGGCTTGATTTCGACCTTGAAGGTTTCAGGTGCCGGGGCGAGGGGAAGGGCGCCGGCCAATTTGAGTTCTGGAGTCATGTTTAGTCCACTGAAAAGCGTCGAGGGGATGGGTAGTTTCCTTCGTCCCGGCGGACGATTTGGCGAAGCAGGTCATTGACCAATGCACTGGCACCGAAGCGAAATAGGTCTGGGTTCATCCAGTCCGAACCTAATGTTTCGGCCAGTAAGACCAAGTAGTGGAGGGCGGGTTTGGACTGCCGGATGCCTCCGGCCGGTTTCATGCCGATTCGTTTGCCGGTGGCGAGATAATGCTCTCGGATCGCCTCAAACATCACCAGGGTGACTTCCATGGTGGCGGCGGGCTGGACCTTGCCCGTCGACGTCTTGATGAAATCCGCGCCGGCGGCAATCGCCAAACGGGACGCGGCAGCGATATTGTCGAGGGTGCCGAGTTCCCCGGTTTCGAGGATCACCTTCAGGTGCGCTGGACCACAAGCTTCCTTGGTCGCCACGATTTCTTCGAACACCTGCTGCCAACGTCCGCTTAAGAATGCACCGCGATCGATGACCATGTCGATCTCATCAGCTCCCATGGCCACGGTCTGGCGTACCTCCTCGAGTTTCAGGGGCAGCGGCGAGAGTCCCGATGGAAACGCGGTGGCGACCGCGGCGAGTTTGACGGTGGAGTTCCCAATGGCCTCCCGTGCAAAGGGCACCATGTTTGGGTATACGCACACGGCAGCACACGAGGGAATATCAGATCTTTCGGGAAAGGGATGCTTCGCCTTTTGGACAAGCGCCTTTACTTTATCGGGCGAATCCATGCCTTCCAAGGTCGTGAGGTCCACCATGGAGAGAGCGAGCCTTAGAAGCGTATCTTTGCTTTCGTTCTTGATGCTGCGGGTACGAACTCGGGCGCACCGCGCCGCGACGGCGACCGCATCAACCTTGGTGGAACGCCAACTTCGCGCTTCGGATTCGTACCAAACTGGGGGACGGCCGGCGGTCATGGAACCTCTCATAATGGCGCCACGAAACTAGCACGGCGGGGAGAGTTTGAAACCGAAAATAAAAACCCCACCGCAGGGGTGGGGTTTTATTGAAGTGGGGCCGACCTAAGTCAACCCCAGAGCGATCACTCTGCGGCTGCTTCTTCGCAGTCGTAGACGTCGGCGCAAACTTCTGGGAAGTTCTCGGCGGCGCCTTCACAAGGAGCTTCTTTGAGGGCCTTGGAGCATTCCTTGGCGGCGTCCTTCACGAAGGTGCAGGTAGGCGCGTCTGGATCGGTGTCGTCACCGGCTTCGGTGCACTCGAACTCGAAGCCTTCTGGCCACTCGCATTCGGTCAACCAGTCGCAGCTCTGCTCGGCGAGCTTGTCTTCGGAAACGCCACAACCACCGAGGCCGAAAGCCAGAGCGGCAAACAGGATCTTCTTCATGATCTCCTCCAATGCCAGACGCGCGTCTGGACTGCCCGCAAGGTTAACACAGTATGTTGGAATCAGCACCTCCTGAACTGCCGTCTTAGGCACTTTTGGGGCGGGCTATAGAATTTTCCGCCTGAATTGCAGGTTATTGTGTGGCGGCAAGCGTCACTCGCTGGGTGACCCTCGGGCATTGGGCGTCTTTCTGCGGTTATGGGGGGTGGCGCGGCGGCGGCTCGCGTTGGTGGCCAGGCATCGTGCGAACAGCGAAAGCCGGTTACGAAGCGAGCAACGCGCACCACACGGCGCGCTACTCGACTGGAACGCGGAAGTTTGGAGTTGCAATGCGCGCAACCATTGTGGTCCTTGATAGTTTTGGTGTAGGTGCCATGCCTGACGCCGCAGATTGGGGCGACGAAGGTTCGGATACACTTGGGCATATTGCTGAATCTGTGGGCGGTTTACACGTTCCTAACCTTGCCGCCTTGGGCCTTGGCAATATTCACCCAGCTCCCGGATTGGCCCCTGTACAGGGACCTTTGGCCTCTTGGGGAAGGATGGCCATTGCATCGGATGGCAAGGACACGATCGCCGGGCACTGGGAAATGGCCGGTGTGCCGGTGCCAAAACGATTTGGAGTGTATCCGGAAGGCTTTCCTCCAGAGGTGGTGGTAGCGTTGGAACGCATCACCGGGAAAGCGATCCTCGGGAACATTGCGGCCTCCGGTACGACCATTTTGGACGATTTGGGCCCAGAACATCTGCGCACGGGTCAGGCGATTGTGTACACCTCGGCAGATTCTGTGCTTCAAATTGCTGCACACGAAGAAGTGGTGCCGCTGAAGCTGCTCTACAAATGGTGCGAACAAGCTTTTGAGGTGGTTTCGCCTCTGAATGTGGTTCGAGTGATCGCACGACCCTTTGTAGGAACGCCGGGAAAATTCGTACGCACGACAGGGCGCAAGGATTTTGCTCGGCAGCCGCCGGGAACGACCCTGATGGATAGGCTTTCGGAAAAGGGAATTCCAACAGTTGGAATTGGAAAAATCCCTTCCATTTTTGGTCACCGCAGTTTTTCGGAGGAGGTGGATGCGGGGCACAACCCCGACATCCTTGATCAGACGATTGCTGCGCTGGAACGCACAGAACATGGGCTGATCTTCTCCAACTTGGTGGATCTCGATGCGATGTACGGCCACCGCCGGGATCCGGCGGGGTATGCCCGCGCACTTCGCGAAATTGACGCTCGGATACCTGAGTTGACGAGCCGGATGCGCGACGACGACTGGCTGTGTTTTATCGCCGATCATGGGTGCGACCCCACTTTTCGGGGATCGGATCACACCCGGGAGTATGTTCCATTGTTGGTATACCGACCAAAAGGTCGCTGTGGCAACATTGGAACGCGACGCAGCTTGGCGGATTTGGGTCAGTCGCTTGCCGCCTGGTTTGGAGTTCCGGCCTTGGATGCAGGTGAGTCTTTTGCGGGAGAAGTCTGATGCCGGTCGAAGATTTGTTGGCGTCGATGCGATCGGGTCGTCCGCAGTCGGACGATGACATTTCGGCGTTTGTTCGGGGGGTTGTGGACGGATCCATCTCTCGGCCGCAGGCCGCCGCATGGCTCGCGTGGGCGTTTCAACGAACCCTCACGGACAGGGAAACCCTGGCTTTGACGAGGTCCATGACGCACTCGGGCGCGGTCCTGAATTGGGGGGAGGGGCCCACCCTGACGGACAAACATTCTACGGGCGGGGTGGGGGATAAAATTAGCCTGATTCTTGCACCACTGTGGGCGGAGCTTGGTCTTCGTGTGCCGATGATCTCGGGCCGGGGCCTCGGCCACACGGGTGGTACGCTTGACAAATTAGAGGCGATCCCCGGCTTTAGGACGGATTTGTCCGAAGATGAGCTTCGCGGCGTCCTCGGGGAGGTTGGCGCGTTCATCAGCGGTCAAACTACGGAATTGGCACCCGCGGATCGGGTGTTGTACGGTCTCCGCAATGAGACGCAGACGGTGGAGTCCATCCCGTTGATCGTGGGTTCGATCCTCTCGAAGAAGCTTGCCGAGGGCGTCGAACGGCTGGTGCTCGACGTCAAGACGGGTTCCGGCGCGTTCATGACCACCGTCGAGCAGTCACGAGCTTTGGCAAGTGCTTTGGTGGGTGTCGCCAAGGGCTACGGTGTAGAATGCTCGGCATGGATCACCGCTATGGACCGACCTTTAGGCCGTGCGGTGGGAAATGCGCTGGAGGTGGAGGAGGCTGCTTTGGTGCTTCAGGGCGGAGGACCGGCGGAAGTTCGCGATCTCACTGTTCAGTTGGCGGAGCACCCGCGAGCTGTGGAGGTGTTGGCGTCCGGACGCGCTTATGAACGTTGGATACGCATGGTGGAGGCGCAGGGCGGTTCGTGGTCAGCGTTTGAGCGCCGTGCGAAAGTTAATAAAATGGTCTTGGAAGCGCAAGCATCGGGCGTGGTGTCGTCATTGGACGCTCGAGCGGTGGGTCGGGCTGCCTTTGTGTTGGGGGCGGGCCGTCGCCGAGCAGAAGATCCGGTGGATCCCCTGGTTGGGCTGCAACTGCACGTGGGCGTCGGTGAGCAGGTCGTGCGGGGTCAGCCGTGGGTGACGATCCACCACCGGGAACAAGGCTTGGAATTTGCGCTTCAAGAGCTTCAGCGGTCGTTTGTCGTTGGCGGGACGGCCGATCCGCTTCCGTTGGTGGTGGAGCGGATCGGCTAGGGGGCCCTTTCAGTAGGCGTTTAAGTCAACAAACCGACGATCGCCGCAGACATTAGATTGGCAAGGGTGCCGGCTAACATGGCGCGGAAACCCAGCTTTGCCAAGTCGTCCTTTCGCTCTGGAGCGAGGGCGCCGATGCCGCCGATTTGAATGCCGATCGAGCTCAAGTTCGCGAACCCGCACAGCGCATAAGTGGCGATGGTCACCGAGCGAGGATCGAGGACATCCTTCATCTTTCCGAGTGCCTGAAAGGCGACCAGTTCGTTGATGATCGAACGCGTTCCGAGCAAGCCGCCAATTTCGGTCGCATCCTTCCAGGGTATGCCGATCAACCATGCCACAGGCGCAAATACCCATCCGAGAACGGTTTCCATGTTGGCGGGGAACCACCACGCGTAGCTATGGATGCCACCCATGATGCCGTTGACAAGCGCAATCAGAGCGAGGAAAGCGATCAACATCGCTGCGACGTTGATCGCGAGGCTGAGGCCGTCACCGGTGCCGCGGGAAATGGCCGCCAACAGACTCTTGTCTTTGTGCTCGTCTGAAATCTTCAGTGTGGTGCCGCTGACGGGAGTTTCCGTTTCGGGAACGAGCATTTTCGCGATCAACAGGGTGCCTGGTGCGGTCATGATCACCGCGCCGAGAATGTGCTTCGCCTCGATCCCGTTGGCGATGTACGCAGCCATGATTCCGCCGGAGACATGCGCCATTCCGGCCGTCATGACGGTCATCAGCTCGGACTGCGTCAGTTTGGCCAAGTAGGGCCGAATGGTGAGAGGAGCTTCCGTTTGCCCCATAAAGATGGATGCAGCGACGTCCAGAGATTCCGCCGCGCTGACCCCCATCAGGCGCGTCATCACCCACGCAACGCCCATAATGATGTACTGCATGATGCCGAGGTAGTACAAAACGGCAAAGAACGCCGCCATGAAGATGATGGTCGGCAGGATGGCAAAGGCAAATACAAAACCAGATGGACCCCCGCCTTCTGCAAGCGAACCAAATACGAAGGATGCTCCGGCGTGTGAGTAGCCGAGCAGCTGATTGACCCGGTCCCCCGCCCATTGCATCGCTGCCTGCCCGAACGAGAACTTCAAGACAATCCATGCGAACACAAACTGCAGACCTAGTCCCCAGGCCACGATGGACGGTTTGATGGCCTTTCGGTCGGTAGACAGGGCGTAGCACGCCCCCAAAATCGCGAGGATACCAAGCACACCGGTCGGATTCATGTTTTGTTCCTGTCGCGGATGACGATGGCGGTTAAGGGCCGCGCCACGTAACTGTTCCCGCTCGCAGGATCACCACACCGGTCGTCCGTCATTGTGATCGCGAATCATGCGCGGAATAAAAAAGATATCGACGAACTGACCTATTCCGCAAAGCCCGAAAGTGAGCAACCACACGACGCCGCTGACCCGACGACCCGCATACAACCGATGCAGGCCAAAAAGGCCGAAAAAACCACCTAGCAAAAGAATGTAGCCAACGATGGGTTGTTTTTCTGATCGAACGAGTGCTGTAGACACGCGAACGCCCCCCAAGGTGCTGTACGTGCGGGAAGCGTATCTATTGCAATCCGTTCACGCCCGATCGATTCGTTTTCGACGCTCATCCAGCCACGTCATGACGGCCTTGGCGAGCCTTCGGGCGGTGCGTGGAACCGGGCTTCCAACGCTTAGAAGCGGCATCAACGTTGCGGCCATCATCGCGGTACGCATGGGTCCTCCGTCGTCTGCACACCAAAACGTTTGCAGATCCCGTGCCATGGCTGGCCGACGGCTGGTCGATGTTTTTTCGGATCCGCTGTGTAAGCGGGTTCGCACGATCGCTACTTTGAGTACGCAGGAGTTGCCATGATTCAGAATTTTGATGGACTTACGCCGGACATTCACCCGACGGCTTGGGTGCATGAGTCCGCTGTCGTGATTGGAGAGGTACAACTCGAGGAAGAAGTTAGTATTTGGCCGACGGCAGTGCTGCGTGGCGACATGGGCCCGATCCACGTTGGCGCCTTCAGTAACATTCAGGATGGCGCGGTATGCCATGATACAGGCGGACTTTCGGCGGCGCGGATCGGGAAGCGAGTGACCGTCGGACATCGAGCGATCTTGCATGGCTGCATTGTCGAGGATGATTGCCTGATCGGCATGGGATCCATCGTCATGGACAACGCGGTGATCGGTGCCGGCAGCATTGTTGGCGCTGGTGCGGTAGTTCTCGCGAATCGCGTTATTCCCCCGGGATCGATGGTTTTGGGCTCGCCCGGCAAGGTCGTTCGTCCGCTGACGGATGCGGAACGCGGGTGGATCCAGTATTCGTGGCAGGTGTACGTGGACCGCGCGCGTGTGTGGCGCCGCTAGGACGGTTGGATGCGGATCCGTAAACTCGAATTGCATGGATTCAAGTCCTTTCCGGACAAGACTGCCTTGCACTTTGGATCCGGGGTCGCCTGTGTGGTCGGCCCCAACGGGTGTGGAAAATCCAACATTGTTGACGCGATCAAGTGGTGTGTAGGCGAACAATCCGCCAAGAGCCTGCGCGGCGACGACATGTTGGACGTCATCTTCGCAGGCTCTGCGGAGCGTCATCCGGTAGGATATGCCGAGGTTGGCATTACCTTCTCGGCGGAAGGGGGTGAGCCGCTTCCCGGCGAGTACGCGCGGTTTTCGGAAGTGCAGATTGGTCGCCGCCTTCACCGAAACGGTACTTCGGAGTACTTTATCAATCAGGCGCGAGTCCGGCGCAAGGACGTCGTCGATTTGTTGCTGGACACGGGCGTTGGAAACAACCTTTATAGCTTTATTGAGCAAGGCCGTATCGGCGAAATCATCCACACGAGTCCGGAGAAACGTCGGAGCCTGATCGACGAAGCAGCAGGAATTACGCGGTATAAGGCGCGTCGCGATGAAGCGCAGCAGCAGCTGGAGGCGACGGGAGCCCAATTGGACCGCGCCGCGGACGTCGCCGACGAAATGGGGCGGCGGGTTAGAGTTTTGGAGAGTCAGGTCCTCAAGGTGGCGCGACATCGGCGCCTCAGAGCTCTGATCCGGCAGGACGAAATCGTTCTTTCGCTCGCAAAATTTGCGGATCTAGCGGCCTCGCGACGGACGGTGCACGATCGGCATCAGGCCGCCCGGTTGGAAGCGGGACAGACCGATCGAATGGCCTCTTTGCGAGAAGTCGAGTTGGAAAACCAGCGTTCGGAGTCGGATCTTGCCGAGCATTGGCTGGGGGTCACTCGAGAAGAGTTACTTTCGAGTGAAAACCAGGTTCGCGACCTGGAAAGCAATCGTACATTTTCCCAGCGAACCACCGACGAGGCCCGGCTTGAGCAGGAGCGGGTGGAAATCGCCCGCGCGGAAGCCGATCGTGAAGCGACCAAAGCGGCCGCGGATGCCCAGAGAATGCGTGAGGAGTTGCTGCAACTGTCCGTCGCAGCGGAGGAAATCGCAGAAGCGGTCGCCGCATCGAAGGATGCGTTGGCGGGTATCCTGGAGCGCCGAAAGAGCGAAAAGACGGCGGTTGAAAATCAAGAATTGGCGTCGTCGCAGCTGTCGGAGGCGCATGCCGAAGCGCGTGCTCGATTGTTTGAGCTTGAACGCCGGATGGCATCCATTCCCACGTTGCGAACGCGACTGAGGGAGCAGCTGTCGGAGGCCGAATCTGAGCAAGCCGCACTGCAGGCAGAAAAGGTTCGTTTTGACGGGGTTCGAGCAGAGCTTCAGGGAAAGTTGGTTCAGGTGGAAGAGGGCGTTCGAGAGTCGGATCGCGCTGTTCGCGAGTGCGATGAGGTCGTCCGTTCGGCCAAGTTGTCGCTTGAGGCGGTCGAAAAGGACTATGAAAGCTGCCTTCGTTCAGCCAGGGACGTGCAGGAGGCCGTCGCCCGGGAAATTTCGGAGTTGGAACGGGAGGTTCGCCAGAAGGAGGTGGAGCGCGAACGGGCGATGGCCGAGGCGGTTCGGTCGGTTCGCCAGCGATCCGAGTCGGTTTTGGAAGCGGAGCGCCGTCGTTTGAGGGACGAGGTTCAGCACGCCGAACGGCGGGGCAATGCTTGGCTTCAGGCGTTGGAGCAGGTGCATCGTGAATCGCTTCGGCAGGAGGAGGCGCGCGCCGCGGCGCAGGAAGCCGCGCAGGAAGCGGAATCAGCATCCCAGTTGAGTCGGTTGGAGTTTGAAAATTCTGAAGAACTGAAGAACCTAGAAGGCCGGCTCCGCGGTGAAATGGCGGAACGGCTGAATGTCCGTGCATTGGCGAGGACAGCGGCTCAGCGGGAGGTGGACGAGGCAGCTCTGGCTTGGGAAACCACCCACGAACGCCAACTCGCCGTACGTCGCGAAATTGAAGAGTGTCAAGGCCGTTTAAGGGGTTTGGAGGCCGAGGCTCTGGCGGAGTCGTCCCGGGAAATCGGCGCTGCGGCGGTTCGTGAAGTTCTCGGCAGTCCGCCGTCATTGGTGGACACGCTGGACGTGCCGGAGGCAGACGAACACTGGATTGGTAAAGTACTTGACGATCGGCTGCTCGCGCCTGTGGTGAACCGACGGGCAGATGTCGAGCTTGCAGCTTCAACAGCGCGAGCAAAAGGTCGAGCAACCATCGTCTGGTCGCCGGGCGACGCAGGCATTGTGGGCATGCTGAAAGGCTATGCGGTGGTGGAGTCGCTTGAACGTGCGATGGACCACTATTTGTCCGGCGCCGGCGCCGCGGTGGTGCGTGATACCGGCGAAAGAGTAGATTTGGATGGAGTGATTCGTCTGGGTGCTGCGGGTGCTGCCGCCGAAGCGGCTTTGCGTCGTCGGCGTGACATGGCGGATTTGCGTCGGCTGGTGGAGGAAAAGGTCGCTACGGAGCGCTCGTTCGCTGAGGAATTGGTCCGATTGCGTGAACGGCGGGGAGAAGCCGCGCGTGAGCTCGAGAATGCCAATGTTCAGTTTCGCGAGGAAGAAACCGCGGGGAGTGAGCAACTCAGGGCGACCCAGGCCAAAGCTCAGGCGTCTGCGCGTGAACGGGTGGTGCAGAAGGCCGAAGAAATTCGGCTGCAGCGCGCACAACTCCGATCCGGCCTGCAAATGCACTTGGATGCTGTGCGATCGGGCCACGACGGAGAGCGCCAAGCGGCCAACAAGACGTTCCGCGAGACGCTGCAATTGTGGCGTTCCACACTGGATGAATTGGCGGAGCGCGCACGCGTGGTTGCGGAGCAGGAGGTTGCGTCCGAACGTGAGCGCCAAGCTGCGATTTTGGAGGCGCTGCAGCAAGAAGGGCGCGCTCAAATTGAGCAACGAAAGTCGCATGGCAACGAGCGACGCAGAGTTTTGGACGAGGCGTCCGAGGGGGCGAGGCGGCGGGCCGGGGATGCCCAAGCCGCGTTGAATGAAGCAATGGAGGCCCGTTCTCTAGCGGAGTCCGCCCGCTCGGAGGCGCAGGCGCAGGCGAGCGAGGCGGCGTTGGCGCTCACGCGACACGATGCCGAGATTCAGTCGGTGGCTGCGACACTTTTGGCGGTGGAGCGACGGATTGGTGAATCGGTTGGCGCGATCGAGGCATTGGAGGTGGAACAAGAGTCGTTGCGCCAGGAGTTAGTCGCCGCGATGTCGCAGGCCGCGGAGGCGCTGGGGAGACGGGATCAGGCGCTCGCCGAGTTGAAGCGCCGCCAAGGTGTGTTGTCAGTGGTTGAAGCGGAAGAAGAGGTTGCTCGGGCAAAGGTTCGAGAAGACGCTGTCCAAGCGGCAACCTTGGACGAGCGCGCAAGAGGACTGTTGGGAGCGGCAGAATCCGCGGTAGCTCGTGCGGACGAGGCGCGCCAGCGACGGGAGCGCGCGGATCAACGTCTGTTGGAGCTTTCTCAAGGCATTGAGGAGGCGTCGAGGGCATTAGCGGACACCGAATCTGCGCTTATTGTGGCTTTGGAAGCGCGCGAACGGGCGATTGCGCAGGTAGAAGATGGCAAGGAGCGACTCTCTCAAAAACGCCGATTGGTCCGCGAGGGAGAGCTCGCGCTCAAAGAAGTGCTGGATCGGCGGGATGGCGCTCGTAAAGCGGAAGGGGAGTTAGAAACCGAGTTACGAGAGATCCATCTAGAGTTGGAAGCGCTGCGCGAGCGCATGACGGAACGCCACGATGTTTCTCTTCCGGCATTATTAGACCGATTGGAAGTACAATCCCAGTTGACGATCGAACCTGGTGATGGCGCGAGACAAGGGTTCCAGGTTGCCGATGAGGTGGTGGAGCCTGTTCTTCCGCTGGTTTTGCGTGCTGATGACCTGGATGACGATGAATCGGTTCGCGCTCGTGTGTCCGATCTGGAGGAAAATCGGATCCGATTAGCTGCGTTGGGAGAAGTAAATCTAGCAGCAATGGATGAGTACGCGGACATTACGGTCAGGCACGCGGATTTGGTGGCGCAACGCTTGGATTTGGAGACTTCGGTGGAGTCGATCCGGAGCGCGATCGCGAAAATGAATCGGACCTGTCGCGACCGGTTCCGGGAGGCCTTTGATCGGGTAAACGAGAACTTTCAGGCGGCGTATCCGCGACTGGTTGGAGGCGGCAGCGCACGGTTGGCGTTAACGGACGAAGAGGATTTGCTCGAAACCGGGGTGGATATCTTTGTACAACCGCCGGGCAAACGGCTCCAGAATCTGTCCCTGTTGTCCGGCGGGGAGAAGGCGATGGCGGCAATTGCGTTGTTGCTATCTTTGTTCCAGGTGAAGCCGTCGCCATTTTGCCTCTTAGACGAGGTGGATGCCCCGCTGGACGAGGCGAACGGCGCCCGCTTTAATGAAATGCTCAAGGAAATGTCCAGCATTTCTCAGTTCATCGTGATCACTCACAACCGAAAAACGATGGAAGCGGCGGATACTCTGTATGGCATCACCATGCCTACACCGGGTTGCTCGCGGCTAGTGTCCGTGCGAATGGGCATTTAGGTGGTTGCCTTCCGCTAAGGTGTGGCTACCTTGGCGCCGGGAGCGTCGATGATTCCAGCGGCGATGGTTTTCGCGGATGTTCTACCGCTCTGGGCGGACCCGATGGTTTGGGGGCCGGGTCTTGGGTTGCTGGCGGTGTTGGTGGCCGTGGCGCTCGGGGTTTGGGTTTCGCGTCGCAACAAAGCAGCGCTGGATGGCGGGCAAACTCCTGCTCTTGTTCCGGTATCGGCTTTGTGGGGGGCGCTTTCGCGCACGCGAGAGGCGGTTCGGCAGAGGTTGGACGCAGTATTCTCCGCACCTAAGCCTCGCAATGAGCTGTACGACGAGCTTGAGACGGTGCTGTTGGGAGCCGACGTCGGCATCAAGACGGTGGAACGTCTGCTGGAGAGAGTCCGCGCGGAAACGAGCGAAGATCCCGTGCGAATCAGGGCCACGCTTCGCGATGAGATGGTTAAGATTCTTCAGGGCTCAAAAGGGACTCTGGTGGCACCGGCGGAGGTTCCGTGGGTGATTCTGGTCGTGGGTGTCAATGGATCCGGCAAGACGACGACCATTGGGAAGCTCGCAGCGCAGCTAGGAAAAGAAGGGAAGAAGGTGATGATCGCCGCTGGGGATACCTTTCGAGCGGCCGCCATCGAACAGCTGACGGTATGGGCCGAAAGAGCCGGTGCCGACATCGTTGCGCACCAAGAGGGAGCGGATCCAGCGGCGGTGGCCTACGATGCATTGCAGGCGACCATTGCTCGCAAGTATGACGTTCTAATCATCGATACCGCGGGCAGATTGCAGACGGCGAAGACGCTGATGGATCAACTCTCGAAGATGCGTCGCGTGATCGATAAGTTAGCACCGGGATCTCCACACGAGACGTTGTTGGTGTTGGATGGCACGATGGGGCAAAACGCACTTTCTCAAGCGCGCCAATTTCACGAAGCGACGCCTCTGACCGGGGTTGTGCTCACCAAGCTTGACGGTACCGCCAAGGGCGGAATGATCTTGACCTTGGCGGACGAATTTCAGTTGCCCGTAAAATTGATCGGAATCGGGGAAAAGGTGGATGATCTGCGCCCCTTCGAGGTTGAACCCTTTGTAGACGCCATCGCTTGATGTTTGACGAATGCCTTCGATCGGGACATATCCATGGGTAGCGGCGGGAGTGGCGCGTGAAGGTCCAGATCACCATTCGTGGCCGGAAATATACCGTGCGAAGCGACGAAAACGACGTCGATTTGCAAGCGGTGGCTCGGTATGTCGATCGACGCATGCAAGAAATCTCGGATCGTCCAGGTACGGCCGATGATTACACGGTGGCGATGCTCGCCGCGCTGAACATTGCTTCGGACTTTGAGCGGTTTCGACGTGAGGTGGACGCTGAGCTTGCCGAGCTCGATCGTGGCTTAGCGTCCGCAGCGGTCATGTTGGAGGCGGCGCTGCCCGGGACCTCGTCGTCGGACGAAGAGACGGAAGAGGAAGCGTGAACCTGTCACCGCGGTTGGTTCGGCTGATCAACCTTCTGGTTGTGGCCGGGACAGGCACGGTCTTAGGTCTTTCAGGGTGGCTCACCCCGTCGACTGAGGGGCACTCGACCCACCTCCAGCTCGGTTTGAAGCAGTGCACTTTTCTGACGCTGACGCACTATCCGTGCCCGATGTGCGGCATGACAACTACCTTTGCGCATATGGCACACGGACATTTGTTGTCGGCGATCGTCACTCAGCCGTTCGGCGTCGTTTTGTTTTCGATGACCGTGTTTTCGTTTGTCGTGTCGCTGCTGGACCTGATCCAGCCTCGTGAGCGTTGGACGCGCATTCTGGATCGTTTGGCGCCTTGGGAGACGTGGCTCGCTGCAATTTTTTTGATCGGAATGGGCCTGGGTTGGCTGTACAAAATCGCTGTCATGAGGGGATGAGGTCGCCTGGGTTCCTTGACGGGGGCGGGAGGGCACCATAAAAGGTTTTCATCGTTGAGCGGTTCACGCCGCCGACGGGCCCCAGCGGCCGGGTTGAAGAAAAACGTCAATGTGATTTGACGCGACTCTGTAGACCTGATAAGCGGCGGGGCGCCTCAAGCAGACCGAGCAATCGGAAAGCAGGCCGGTCATTGAAATTCAGGCAGAAGTTATATTCGGTCGATACGCGATTCCGAAATAGAGACCATTGATTAAACTGGAG
>SXGS01118596.1_pt1 | contig 13605 bp, 6 predicted proteins | sample 3174681 | NCBI WGS metagenome assembly SXGS01 (sample SAMN11356861, study PRJNA531348) | freshwater metagenome | isolation source: freshwater sample F1-80 | place: China: Fuxian Lake, Yuxi | collected 2017-12-25
GGATATCTCACGCAGGCGATCGTGACTTGATGCTCCTGCATCTCTTCGAGCAGCGCGGCCTGCGTCTTCGGTGGTGTGCGATTGATTTCGTCCGCCAGGATCACGTTGCCGAAGATCGGCCCTTTGACGAACTGCATCCGCCGATGCCCGTCGGCCGACTGGTCGAGAATCTCCGTCCCCGTGATATCCGCCGGCATCAAGTCGGGAGTGAACTGAATCCGCGAGAACTTCAGATGAAACACCTGCGCGATCGACCTCACCAGCAATGTCTTGGCCAGTCCCGGCGCTCCGGTGATAAGGCAATGCCCGCCGGCGAACAGACTGATGAGCAACTGCTCGACCACGTCCGCCTGACCGACGATGACTTTCGAGAGTTGCTCGTCGATCCGCCGCCGCGCCCCGCGAAGCTGCTCGACCGATTGTTGTTCAGAAAGGAATTCGTCGAGATGTTCGGGCACGGGATACTCCTTATTCAACGCAAAGTCGCAGAGTCGCAAAGAGTGGCATGTCGAAGATTGTGAATCTGGAACCTCACTTCAATCTTTGCGACTTCGCGTCTTTGCGTTGGAACTGCCCTCAGTGTGTCATGGCATAGGTCACGATGTTGATCCCCATTGGGTACGACCATTTCTCGGCCATCTCGCGGAAGTAAGTGGGGTCTTCCCCTTCTCGCTCCCAGCCGTCGCCGAGGTCGGTGTTGTGGCAGATGATGGCCATCATGCGGCCCTTGTCGTCGAAGATCGCTCGGTAATGCGCTTCAGGAGCATCCTGACGTTCGGTCGAGTATCCCGCCTGAAACGCACCGATGCTGGGGACCTGCGGCTTTTTCTTCAGGTCGTAGACGCAATGAAAGATCTCATGTTCGAGCGGCAGTTCCACCGGCTCGCGATCGGGGAAGACGCGCTTGATGTTTTCGTAGAAGGTCTGCCACTCATGCTCACCCCAGAAGTCATCCACCATCAGGAAGCCGCCGTTGAGCAGATACTTTCGCAGACCCGCGACCTCGGCTTCGGTCAGGCTCATGCGGCCCGGTTCGATGATGTAGATCCACGGATAATCAAAAAGCGCATCGTCGGTCAGTTCGAGGATCTTGCCGTTGGGATCGGTCTCCAGAGCGGTCAGCTCATGCAATCGGTACGAGAAGTTGAGATCGCTGTCGGGATAATCGGTGTGCCAATTTCCGCCGCTTCGCCCATAGCCGCCCGACGAATACCTCACACGGACGAACGTGAAGACATCGGACTTGAATCGTTCATCGTTCTTCCATTCCGGGACGCCATTGCGATCGACGAGTTCGGGGCGAAATTCGCGACGCATGAAGGGAGAACGCTGAGCGAGGGCCGTCGCGGCGATGACGAACAATAGGAAAAGGCAGTGCAAAGTGCAGAGTGCAGAGTGCAAAGTGAAAAATGTCGGACGCGACGAGATGTCCCGTCGCTGCTCTTCACTTTGCACTTCGCACTCTGCACTCTGCACTCTGGACTGTGTGTCTTTTGCGCTGAGTCGTTTCATGTCGTCCTCGAACCTAATTGCCTTTGACTGGCCGTTTTAGTTTTGCAGGAGCCACCGGCTTCTCGGTCGCCGAGTCACTCATCTGAATGATCTCTAGCAACCGCTCATGCGCCGCACGGAACCGCGGTGCTTCTTCCAATGCCAACAACACCTGACGTTTCGCTGACGGTAAGTCACCGCTCCGCTGCAACGCCGTCGCTAGTTTCAGATGCAGGTCGGCCACATCAATCGGATTGAGCAGTAGCAACGCTCGGTAGCTTGTGATCTCCAACGGGGCATCGCGCAGTTTCTCGGCTGCGTCGGCCGCGATGCGGTGCGGGGCCGGTTGCAGCGGGCTGACTGCCAGCCAGCGCTGTGCGTGCTTGCGGGTTAATTCCCACTCGCCTGCTTGGGCGGTCAGTTCGGCCAAGCGAGCGAACAGGTCCACGCTGTCGTCGGTCAACTCGGCGAGTCGTTCGAGTGTCGCTCGTTCCTGGGGCACCTCCTTCAACTCGCGATGCACGCGGGCGAGCAATGCAAGATGCCCATCGCCGCTGGCGTCGTTCAGATACAACCGATGCATCGTTTCGAGCGGCTGCTTCGCTTCGGCAAACTTCTTCTCGGCGATCAACTGCTTGGCATGACGTTGCAGTGCGGCGTAGTTGTGCGGGTGCTCTTTGAGGTACGCGGCGAGCAGTTCGGCATTCGCTCGCTTGGGCAATTCGGGCTCCGTCCAATCGGCGTTCGGTGCCATCGCGATGGCTCGTTCGCGAGCGAAGGCCGCGAACGCCAAATCCAATTCATCGAGCGATCCCGTGTGCCGAGCCAGCGCGTCGTTGATCGTCAGGCCGTTGCCGAGATCGGCCAGGATCTTTTGCAACGATTCGAGTCCATGTTTCTGGACGAGGTATTCGACGACTAACGACGACTCGAAGTACGCGAACTGTAAGTGCAGCCCGCTGCGCGGATGCAGGAACGCACCGCTCAGTTCGCTGACCGGCGTCAGTTCGTCGCCGAGCAGCATCTTGCGATACAGCGGATTGATTGCCTGTCCCCACGTCTTGTCTGCCTGTCGTTCTTCGTAGACCGAGATTCCCTCGCTCAGCCAGCGCGGCATCTTGTTGTGCGTCTTGTTGAGCGTCACGACGTGGCAGAACTCGTGATAGAGCGTCGCCTCCCAGCAGGTCGGATGCGCGTCTTGCGAGGCGGGGCTGTTCGCCGTGATGACCGTGCCGAAACAAACGCCCAAGAAACCCGCGCCTCCGGGCAGGCCGAAGGTGCGGATCGCGAAGTCCTCTTGCTTGGGAAACATCTCGATGATGATCGGCGACGGGAGCGTCACGTCGTACTTCGCGCACAGGTCTCGCTTCGCCCGCTTCAGCAGGTCGAGGACTCGGCGGCCGTAGATGTCCGCCTCGCGAGCGTCCATGCGGACGAGCAGACCGTCCTCTTCCAGCGTACGAAACTTCGAGATGCAATCCTGCAACGTGACGAGGTTGTGCGCGAAGATGTTGTAGCCGTCCGCTTCGTAGACCTCGTTCGCCAGCTTCCAGCCTTCCTCTTCCTGACCGAGCCGCAGCAAATCCGACGCGAGTTGAATTTGTGCCGGCAGAAACTTCGAATCGAACTCCAACGCTTGCCGCTGACGAGCGGCTCCCTCGGCGAAGCGATACTTCTGCGACTGCTTCTTGCCAATCAGATGATCCACCTCCGGGTTCGTCGCCCAATGCTTGAGCGCCGTCCCGCGATATTGCTTCTCGCTTTCCGGTTGATTCCGCAGATGAGCCAACACGGCGCGATAGGCGGCCGCTCGGGGATGCAGCGGGTTGATCGACTCGACTTGATTCAGAATCGTCTCGGCCTCGTCGTAGCGTTCCGAGTCGATGTGCTCATCGACGACGAACAACAGGCAGCCGATGTGATTGGGATTCCGTTCCATCGCCGCCTTGATCGCGGCATTCGCCTTCTCCGTATCACTGTGCGAGAACGCTTGAGCCAATCCGAAGTGCGCGTCGGCATCCGTCGGATCGAGCTTCGCGGCTTGCTCGAAGTTCTGCGCGGCGAGTGCGAAGTCGTTCTTCTCCAGAGCCAATTCGCCACACGCCAGAAACGCCGGCGCGTAGTTCGGCTGCTGCTTCTTGACGACGTTGTACATGCCGTCGAGCACCTTCTTGGGATCGACTCGCTGAGCCAGCAGAAATCGCCCGACGATCAGCCGGCTCCCTGCATCGCTGTATCGCCACGGCGTCTGCTGCACGAGCTTTGCGAATTCCTCTTCCAGTTCCGCGACTCGTTGCGGCTGGTTGTTGAAGCGAGCCACCTCGCGGCCCAGCCAGCGCAGCTCGATGCTGGTGGAGAACTTCTTCAATCCCGCGCCGAGCGATTCGGCCGCGCCCGAATAGCGGCCGAGTTCGAGTTCCGAGCGAATTTTCAACAAGCGGTAGTTCTCATTGAACTCACTTTCGGTGATCGCTTTGGTGGTGGCTTCGACGCACTCGGCATATTTGCCCGTGCGGAAGAGCCCGACGATTTGAGCCGAATCGGCAGCGGCGGATGTGTGGCTGCCGGCGAGGGTGAAGAGCAGCATCGCGAACCAACTCATGATCAGCCGGTACGCGATAGCGTCCGGTTTGTCGATCTTCCGGGAGCAACGATCCCCAATCATTGGCGAGGCTCCTCGAACGTCGGACGTGACGCTCAGGTCACCCCGATCAGATTCGCGAGGACAGCACGATCTCCGATGCGCGGCGGGATGCTATCGCAGGCTCAGGTTCAATACCACGTTCGCTTCGCCGTGTCCGAGATTGTCGCGAACCGAATCCCGAAGTAGGTTGCTCTGCGTCGCAACAAACAGCCCCGTTCCTGTCGAGACGGATCTGCCATGCAACGGACGGCTAATTTTTTGGATTCTCGTGCGATCTCGCGACGAGCCGTGTTGCAAGCGGGGAGTCTGGGACTGCTGGGGCTCTCGACGGCGGATGTCGCGATATGGCGTGCACGCGCGGCGGAAACAGGAGCCACGACGAAGAAGCCGCGAGCGGTCATTTACCTCTTTTTGACCGGAGGTCTTTCGCAGCATGACTCGTTCGACATGAAGCCCGAAGGCCCGGTGGACTTCAAAGGAGAGTTCAATCCGATCACGACGCGAACGCCGGGAATTCAGATTTGCGAACACATGCCGCTGCTGGCTCAGCGCAGCGAACGGTGGTCGTTGGTGCGATCGCTGACACACAACAACAACGGCCATGACGCGGCGACTTACATGATGCTGACCGGCAAGTCGGCGTTGCCACCGAAGTATCGCGCAATGAAGCCGCAGTCGATTGACTTGCCTTGCCTCACCGCGATCGCGGGATCAGCCACGCGTCCACAGAATCACCCGCCGCCGAGCGTCGTGTTGCCAGAGAAACTCTATCACTCGAACTCGGGCACGTTCTCTGGACAATTCGCGGGAATGCTGGGCAATAAGCACGAACCGTGGTTCATCGAAGCGACCGACAAGCCGCACGCATACCACTCTTACTCAGGCGCGTTTCCGAAATATCTCTTTAACCTCCACAAGGGCGAGCAAGCGGACAAAGTCGATTGGCGATTCGACGTGCCGAATCTCACGCTGCCGGAAGGAGTGCTCGAACCGCGGTTCCGCGAACGACGCGAAATCCTGAACATCGTCGAGCAACAGCAGCAGCATCTGGAAGCGCAAGCCTCGGTCGGAGGCTATGACCGCATCCGGCAATCCGTGATCTCGCTGATGGCCGACCCGAAAGTCCGTGAAGCGTTTGATGTGCACAAGGCCGATCCGAAACTGCTTGCTCGATACGGCGACAACTCATTCGGCTGGTCGCTGCTCATGGCGAAGCGATTAATCGAGGCCGGAGTGACTATGGTGCAAGTCAACATGGGGAACTTCGGAAGCTGGGATTTGCACGGCAACAATTTCCCAATGCTCAAACAGTTTCTGTTTCCGCCGACTGACCTCGCTGTCTCCGCGTTGCTGGATGATTTGCAGGAGAGCGGAATGCTCGATGACACGCTGGTGGTGATGGCGGGCGAGTTCGGCCGCACTCCGCGCATCAGCCACATCGCACCGGAAATCTACAAGACCTCCGGCCGCGATCATTGGGGACCAGTCCAAACGGCGTGGTTCGCCGGCGGCGGCGTGCGCGGCGGACAAGTCCTCGGAGCCACCGACGCCAGCGGTGCCTATCCGACTTCCGATCCGCAGAAGCCAGAGAACTTCGCCGCCACGATTTACCACGCCCTCGGCATCCCAGCCGAGGCGGCGTGGCACGACGCAACCGGTCGACCGTATCCGATCTACGAAGCTCAACCGATCGAAAGGCTATTCGCCTAGTGCCGCGTCACAGCTAAGACTTTGCGTTGATTTCATAAGCCGCTGGGCGCTAGCCCACGGTTAAAACCAGCCGCCGCTGATTCGCAAGTTGCATTCCATGCCACATGAGCCGCAGAACTGATGAGGCCCCAGCAGATATTCTCTTGGGCGGCATAACCCCAAGACTGTTGAGCGAATCGAGCCTTCAGTAGCATGGGGATCCGGCCTGCTCTCAATCTGCACCATTTACTTTTCGAGGAGTTCCATTATGGCTGTTGTTTCTCCGCGTCATCGAGTGTCGACGGGATTTACGCTCATCGAATTGCTGGTCGTCATTGCCATCATCGCCGTACTGATCGCGCTGTTGCTGCCGGCCGTCCAACAGGCTCGCGAAGCCGCTCGCCGGTCCCAGTGCAAGAACAATCTGAAGCAAATCGGACTGGGAATGCACAACTACGAAGGATCAGCCAAGATGTTTCCGACGTCGACCACGAATAACGGAGCCTGGCGACACAGCCTGTTGACTCGGTTGCTGCCGTTCGTCGATCAAGACGCATTGGCGAAGAAATACAACTACGGCGTGCATTGGCATGCCACCCAGAACACACAAGCGGTCCAGACCGTGATTTCCGCTTTCCTCTGTCCGTCCACAAACGATTCAACGAGACGCGACACGACGGCCTTGCCCGGGGCGGCCGCCGGTCCATTGCCGGTGCCGACCGATTTTCCCGCATCGACTCCGCGCGGCTGCTCGGACTACACGGAAGTCACGGGCTTCAACAACCTCGCTACCTTGAACAGTTTCGGGACGCTGTTGGATCCGCAGACGAATTCCAGTCCTCGTGCTGGTTGTGCCGTCAACTTCGTGCGCTGCCGAATCGCCGACTACCGAGACGGCACCAGCAATACGATGCAATTCGTCGAAGATGCCGGTCGCCCGCATCTGTACCGGGTCGGCAAGTTAGTGAATGCGACGGGTTCAAATGACGGCGGGTGGATGGACCACGATCAGCGATTCAATATTGACGGCGCCAACAAAACAACCGGAGTGACTGGGCCGGCGACATCGACGGGCAACGTCAATGACTACTCGTGTGCCGTCAACTGCACGAACGCCAACGAAATCTATGCGTTTCATGAAGGTGGCGCTCACATCTTGATGGCGGACGGCACCGTGCGGTTTCTGAACCAGACCGTCGGATTCAGCGTCGTCGGCCGGCTGATCACGGTCGCCGGCCGGGAACCGATCGGCGAATTCTAATCGCGACGGACATTCTCTGGCCTGCGCCGATGTTGGCGAACTCGGCGTTGATCGAACTTGGCTCTCCGCGATTTGTATTGAGAACAAATTCGTGAGCTGTCACGGCACTCGCCGTGTTTATTCGTGCGAGTGAATCGATAGCACGACGCGCAAGAGTGGTTTTCTGGAACAACCATTCGCTTGCGCGTCGTGCTAATTGCTCCCCATGAATCATTGAGGTTAGTTGTCGGTCTCCTGTTGCTCTCTACAATTCTGTCGGCACCTCAAAGGAGTGAGAGATGACGACTGCATTACCGATTTTGCGATCCGACGACATTGAACACGAACAAGAGTCGCATGTCGCCAGCTTGAGCAACCTCGCAGCCTTACACGCCGACGGCATCGTGCCGGGCGGCTGGTGGCATCGCGAAGGGGATCGCATCGAGTGCGATCTCTGCCCGCGCCGCTGCGTGATGAAAGAGGGAGATCGCGGCTTCTGCTTCGTGCGACAGAATCTCGGCGGGCAGATGATGCTCACGACTTACGGACGCAGCACCGGGTTCTGCATCGACCCGATCGAGAAGAAGCCGCTGAATCATTTCCTCCCCGGCACCAGCGTATTGAGCTTCGGCACGGCCGGCTGCAATCTCGGATGCAAATTCTGTCAGAACTGGGACATCTCGAAGTCGCGCGAAACCGAACGGCTCAGCCAGCGAGCGTTGCCTGATGAGATTGCTCGCGCCGCGCTGGAGATGGGTTGCGCGAGCGTCGCCTATACCTACAACGATCCGGTCATCTGGGCCGAATACGCGATCGACACCGCGCTCGCCTGTAAGGAACTCGGCATCAAGTCGGTCGCGGTGACGGCGGGATACATCACGCCGGAGGCTCGGGGGCCGTTCTATCAATTCATGGACGCGGCGAACGTCGATCTGAAGGCGTTCACCGAGGAGTTCTACTACCGCACAACGCTGTCGCACTTGCAGCCAGTGCTCGACACGCTGCGGTGGCTCAAGCACGAGACCAACGTCTGGTTTGAGATCACAAACCTCGTCATCCCGCAGGCCAACGATGAGCTCGAAGAGTTCCGGCAGATGACCGATTGGATTCTGGAAGCGGTCGGCGACGAGGTGCCGCTGCACTTCTCGGCCTTTCATCCCGACTTCCGAATGCTTGACCGCCCACGCACTCCGCACGAGACGCTGATCACCGCTCGTGACATCGCGATGAAGGCTGGACTTAAATACGTCTATGTCGGCAACGTCGATGATGTCGCTCGACAGAGCACCTACTGCCCGAACTGCCAGAAGCTGTTGATCGAGCGCAACTGGTACGAACTCGGCGAGTACGCCCTCAACCGCGACAACTGCCGTCACTGCGGCACGCACATCGCCGGTGTCTTCGCCACTCGCCCCGGCAACTGGGGCCGCAAGCGGCAGCCGGTGGATATGAAACAGTTTCATTCGCCGGATCGCGATCGACCGCTTGTGCTGCTGGAGCGGCCGTTTGCTCCCGTGAGCCGCACGGCGCTAGCCGCCGGTCAAGATGGTGTCAGTCCGCAGCATTTACCGGCGGCTAGCGCCGTGCCGCTCAGTACTGCGCCAGTTCGCCGAAACACTCAGGAAACTATCACCGTGCAAATTCCCAAAATCGCACCGAACCTCTCGCCAACTCAGCGGCACATCCTGTTCGCCACCGCTGCCGAATTGGTGCGTGCGGCCGCCGAAGGGCGGGCACCCGAAACATCCGCCTTTGATCGCAGCGGTATGAGATTGAATATCGTGTCGGGGACGTTCGTCAGTCTTAAACGTCGCGGCCGATTGCGTTCCTGCTGCGGCTCGTTCGGGCAGGCAATGCAGCTCAATCAATGCTTGCGAGAAGCGGCGAACCGGACAGCAACGAACGATCCGCGATTCCCAAAAGTCTCGGTCAGCGAATTGCCGCACCTCGATCTGGATGTCTGGTTGCTGTTCGCGCCCGAACAAGTCAAAGAACGCGGCCTCGATCGCATCAACGCGGTGACGATCGGCAAGCACGGCTTACAAATCATTCGCGGCCAGCAACGCGGCTTACTGCTACCCGGCGTCGCGACCGACAACGGTTGGGACAGCGAAGAGTTCTTGAATCAGGTCTGCGTGAAAGCGGGGCTGCCGCCGACGGCGTGGAAGACCGACGACACAACGCTGTTTCGGTTCGAGGGAGACGTGATTCACGGCCCAATGTCGAGTGCCGGCCAGATGAGCGTTGCCGTTCCTCCGCGTCCGCTGCTGACCCCGTCTGAGTTTGAACAGCTCACAAACTTCGCTCGGCAATCGGTGCTGGCTCTGCTGAGCGGCATGACGCCGCTCTATTTCTGTCCTGGAGTCCCCGACGCCGACGTGCATGGCGTGGCGGTGATGATCACTCAGCCGGGAACGAACTTTTGGTTGTCGGTCTCACGTCTGTCGCCAAAGGAAAAGTATCCGCTTCAAACGACCCTCTTCACGCAATGCGAGACGCTGGCCAAAGCCCTCGCCGGCCGCAACCTGCCGCTCGATCAACTGCGCATCGACATCCTTGCCCTGGATGACACGGCGATGCACGGCACGGTGGACGAGCCGGATTTGAACGGCATCGACTCGGCAACGCGCGGGGTGCTGGTCACGGAACGAAACAAGCAAGCCTTCGTGTTTGATCGGCGCGTGTCGGCCGATCAACTCATGCGAGACGCCAGCCAATTGGCGCAGGTCATCGCTCCCGAATGGTCGCAGCTCTTCAGCTTGCGAGCGTTGTCTTCGTGCGATCGTTTCACAGTCGAGATGACTCCGAAACCCGCAACCGGAAGCGACGTGCGACCGGCGGCAGTGGCGGGAAAGTTTTATCCGGGTGATGTCGCGGGAGTGGCAGCGGAGTTGGATCGGATGCTGGGCACGGCCCTGAGCGGCACGGCGCTAGCCGCCGGTTCCGGTTCCGTTGCAACCAGCGGTAGACCGGCGGCTAGCGCCGTGCCGCTCACGTGTGCGGCGGCGATGGTGCCTCATGCCGGCTGGCGATTCTCCGGCAAGCTGGCGGCTGAGGTGCTCAAGCAAATCGAACTCCCTCGCACGGTGATTGTGATTGGCCCGAAGCACACGCCGAACGGTCTCGATTGGGCCATCGCACCGAATCGCGTCTGGTCATTCCCCGGCGGACAACTCGAATCCGATCTCGAACTGGCTCGTGCGCTGGTCGCGGCGATCCCCGGCCTGCAATTCGATGCTGCCGCACATCAGCAAGAACATGGCATCGAAGTCGAACTGCCGATCATTCATCGGCTCGCGCCGCAGACGAAGATCGTCGGCATCTGCGTCAGCGGTGCCACGCTCCAACGCTGTGACGACTTCGCTCGCGGCTTAGCTTCGGTCCTGGAGAATTTCCTCGATCCACCGTTGCTGCTGATCTCCAGCGACATGAATCACTACGCCAACGATGCCGAAACGCGGCGGCTCGACAAACTGGCCCTCGCCGAGTTCGATCGCCTCAACGAAGACGCGCTCTTCGAGACCTGCCAGGCAAACCGCATCAGCATGTGCGGCCTCGTGCCGGCCGTGATCGTGATGAAGACACTCCAGAAACTCGGCCGGCTGAATCGCTCGATCGAAGTCGGTTATGCAACGTCTGCCGAAGCGAGCGGCGACACGACTCGTTGCGTGGGATACGCTGGGCGACTGTTGGTGTGACTCGTGGGGCAGGTTTTCAACCTGCCCGGCCTGACGGGCAGGTTGAAAACCTGCCCCACGAATGAGAGCAACATGCGTTTTGCCAGCTTGATCCTCTGCATGTTTGCGATCGCGAACGACGATGCGCGAGCGGAGATTCTTCCGGCCATCGACTTCGCACGCGACGTGCGGCCGATCCTCGCGGACTTTTGCATTCGCTGTCACGGGCCGGATGCGAAGCAACGGCAAGCCGGAGTGCGGTTGGACCTACGCGACGAGGCCACACACGCGACGAAGTCCGGCCGCACGCCGATCGCGCCGGGAAAGCCGGAGGCCAGTGAACTCGTGCGGCGCATCTTCGCGGACGATGATGATGTCATGCCACCGAAGGAGACGCAGCAATCGCTGAAGCCGGCTCAGAAGGAGACACTCAAACGCTGGATTGCCGAGGGGGCGAAGTTTCAGACGCATTGGGCGTTTATCGCGCCGAGTCGGCCAGTTGTGCAGAATTTGAGATTTCAAATTTCAAATTCCAAATCGGAGACATGGGCAACTCGAACACCGATCGATCGGTTTGTGTTTGCTCGCATCGAAGCGGCTGGGTTGCGGCCGTCGCCGTCAGCAGATCGCGTCACGTTGTTGCGGCGAGTCACGCTCGATCTGACTGGCTTGCCGCCGTCACCGGACGAGGTCGATGACTTCCTCGCGGACACGGAACCGGCGGCGTTCGAGCGGGTCGTGGATCGACTACTCGCGTCACCGCGATACGGTGAGCATCAGGCGCGCGACTGGCTCGATCAGGCACGCTACGCCGACACGCACGGCTATTTCACCGACCACGAACGATTCATGTGGCGATGGCGTGACTGGGTCATCAACGCCTTCAACGCCGACATGCCGTTCGATCAATTCACGATCGAGCAACTCGCCGGCGACTTGCTGCCCAACGCGACCATCGAGCAACGCATCGCGACCGGCTTCAACCGCAACCACATGATTACCGAGGAGACCGGTGTCACTCCCGAAGAGTACCGCACCGAGTACGTCGCCGACCGAGTCCGCACGACGTCGAGCGTTTGGATGGGACTGACCGCCGGTTGTGCTCAGTGCCACGATCACAAGTTCGACCCGTTGACGCAGCGCGAGTTCTATCAACTCTTCGCGTACTTCAATCAACTGCCGGAGAAAGGGATCGACGGCGGCAAGCAAAAGAACGCCGTCCCTGAGCTGCGGCTGCCGACGCCGGAACAGGTCGCGCAGCAGGAACAGTTGCAGCAACGAATTCGCGACTTACAGGCGAAGCTGATCGCGCTGCCAAAAGAGACCGATGCGAACGCCAAGAAGTCGCTCGACGACGACATCAAGCAGCTTCAGGCGGAAACGTCGTTGCTGGCGACCATCACCAGCGCGATGGTCATGCAGGATCAGGCTGAGCCACGCGACACGTTCATTCTCGAACGCGGCCAATACGACCAGCCGCGAGACAAAGTCGCTGCGGGAGTCCCGTCGTTCTTGCTCGCGTTGCCCAACGACTCGCCGCCGAATCGGCTGTCGTTCGCGAAGTGGCTCGTCGATCCTCGGCATCCGCTGACCGCTCGCGTCGCCGTGAATCGGCACTGGCGACAACTCTTCGGCCGAGGCTTGGTCGCGACGACGGAGGACTTCGGTGTGCAAGGCGAGTTGCCGTCGCATCCGGAGTTGCTCGATTGGTTGGCGGTTGAACTCGCAGGCACGGCCGAAAGCCGAGAGCCGATGGCCGATGGCCGTTATCCCAACCCTTCTCTGTGGAGCACGAAAAGACTGCTCCGGGAATTGGTCACCTCGGCCACGTACCGCCAATCCTCTGCAATCACAGCCGAGCATCGCCGAGTCGATCCACAGAACCGGTTGTTGGCTCGCGCACCGCGATACCGGTTGGATGCGGAGACGCTCCGCGATTCCGCGCTCTTCGCCAGCGGGTTGTTGGCGGAACGGCTCGGCGGGCCGAGCGTCAAGCCGTATCAGCCGGCCGATCTGTGGAAGGCGATCACCTACGACACGAAGAGCACCCAGGAGTATATGCTTTCAACCGGCGACGGACTCTATCGGCGCGGCTTCTACACCTATTGGAAACGGCAAGTTCCTCCGCCAAGTATGTTGCAACTCGACGCACCAACGCGCGAAACCTGCACGCTGCGCCGCCAGCGAACGAACACGCCGCTGCAAGCGCTCGCGTTGCTCAACGACACACAGTTCGTCGAGGCCGCACGCGTGCTGGCTCAGCGAGTGTTGTTGCCCGCTCCGACCTCCGACCGCGCAGGAATCACGCTCGCGTTTCGCCGAGCGGTCGTTCGCGAGCCGTCTGATTCGGAAACACAGTCGCTGCTGAGGCTGCTATCGGCAGAGCGGGTTCGATTTCACCAAGATCGCACGGCGGCAGATGCGCTGCTGTCCGTCGGCGAACATCCGGTCCCGGTGGAGATGAATCGCTCCGACCTGGCGGCGTGGACGGTGCTCGCCAACGTGCTGCTGAATCTCGACGAGGCACTCAGCCGCGAGTGAAAACCTAAATCGCCCAACACGTAAGGCACATCTAATCTTATGTTGCACTTTTGCGGTTCCGCCCCGACGGGGCAGCCACAAATCAGCCCAGGGCAAGCGACCATCGGGAGCGCCGCCCTGGGTCATTGAATTCCAAGGCCCCAAGCCCTGTAGGGGCGACACCATCATACGATCGTTGTTGTGTCGCCCCTTCAGGCAACGCCGTGAAGAATTTTTAAGCGGCGATGTTTTCATTCGTGAAGTTGGTGAGTTGCTTCTTTTCTTGCGGAGAGAGCTGGCTGAGTTTGGGATCTCCGAGAGGTTTTTTATCAGGGTTGGGGGGA
>SXGS01736921.1_pt1 | contig 13604 bp, 12 predicted proteins | sample 3174681 | NCBI WGS metagenome assembly SXGS01 (sample SAMN11356861, study PRJNA531348) | freshwater metagenome | isolation source: freshwater sample F1-80 | place: China: Fuxian Lake, Yuxi | collected 2017-12-25
ACTTGTCGCCCATCAGGTCGGGGACGTACCGGCCGTAGGTGTCGAGCTTCTGCCGCCGCTCGTCCGCGGTGTAGATCCACTCCATGTGGCCCCAGTAGAAGCGATCCTTGGGGCTGTGCGGGTCGCCGTCCTCGTCGCTGTGCTGGTGGTGGATACGGTGCGTACACACCCACCACAGCGGCGACCCTTCCAGACTGCACACGCCGAACAGCACCCACAGCCGTTCGAGCGGCCGGGGGAACTTCGCGGCGGAGTGCGTGAGCATCCGGTGGTAGCCGAGGTTGATGCCCAGCGAGCCGAAGATGAAGTTGCCGATCAGCAGAACGGGAATGCCCCACCACACGAACGTGTACGGCAGGAACGCGAACGGCACCAGCGCGTGAACGACCACAATGGCCGCGAGGAACCAGAACACGCGACGCTTCCGGGCCGCGAGCGGCTTCGCGAGCGACGTCTCTGGGTTGGGCGTGGGATTGGGTGCGGGAACGGGAACCGTACTCACGGAGTGACCTCGGTGCAGCGACGGGCGCGAGCGGGGGGAGCAACAGTTAGAATAATACGCGCGCCCGCGCCCGGCAGCGGGAATCCGCCGTCAACCGATGAGCAGCGACGCGCACGCCTGCTGGTAGGTGGTCTCCAGTTCGAGCGGCACTGCGAGGTCGTAGGCCAGCCAGAGCGGAACTGTGGGCAACTTCTCACCGAGCCCGATGGGATAGGGGAACACGTCGAGTTTGAGCGGCGGGCTGGCCGGTGCTTTGAGCCGTGTCGCGCGGTACACGACAACGGAAAGCCCGCTCGGTGAGGTCCAGCGCAGGGCTTCGGCCCCGGGCCCGATCAGGTCGCACAACTCGTCGTGAAGGTTCGCCGAGTACGTCGTCACCGCGTCGATCACAACCAGCGAGACGCCCTTCTGAAGGTAGCTCGCGCACTTCACGACGAACGCGCGCCGGGTGTCCTCGCCGTCCTTGTTGCCCTCGCTGACCAACTCGATGGCCGCGACCAACTCCCAGCCGCCGCCGCCGCGGAAGATTTTCACCTCGAAGATGTCCGGGTCGTCGAACTCGACGTCCGCCGAGATGAGCGCCGCGGGCGGCGAATACACCTTCGAGGCGGTCGCCACCCCGCCGCCTTCGACGTCACCCACGATGTCGAACAGCGTGCCGCGGTCGCGGCGCTGGAGCGCGGAAACGTCGGCCTCGACCTGCGCCCCGAAGTGCCGCGCAGCTTGCGCTTTGTACTTCTCGGACGGCCGGTTGCCATTGAACTGCTCGGCGAGCCGCACCGACCAGTGGGCGTGAAACACCGACCACGGCGTATCGTCGCTAAGTGGTCGGTGAAAGTGGTCGCGCAGTGGCATGGGTTTTTCCTCCTTCAGATGATTCTGAGCGAGTCGCAGGTGTTCGTGTAGGTCAGTTCCAGTTCCAGAGGCACGGCGAGTTTCGGTTCCAGCCACAGCGGAACCGTGGGCAAGGTGGCACCGAGCGCCAGCTCGTGCGGCCACATTTCGAGTCGCTCTTTGCCGTCGACGCGAATCAGCCGGTAGCAGATCGCGCTCAGTCCCGATGGCGAAGACCAGTCGAGCGCGTCCGGTAGCCGGAGCGCGTTCGCGATGTCTTCGTGCAGGTTCGCGTTGCGGTCGGTCACGATGTCAACCGTGATGACGCTGATCCCCTGTTGCAGGTACGAGGCGACTTTGGTGGCGAACGCGCGGCGCGCGGTCGAGAGGTCCTTGTTCCGCGGGCTGACCAGTTCGATTGCTGCGACCAACTTCAACCCGCCCGATTGCTTGTAGACGTTGATCTCGAACGTGTCGGCGTCGGTCATTACGACCTCGCACGCCAGCGGCGGCGCGGGCGGCGCGTACACGTCCACTTCGGTGGCAACCCCGCCGTTGTGCCCGTTCGTGCCGAACTCCGGCCGCGGGTCGCGATCCTCCTCGTAGGTCGCGACGTCGATCTCGACTTGCGAGCCGTGGTGTACCTTCGGTTCGGATTCGAAGCGGGTTGACAGCAGCGCACCGTTGAGCCGCGTGACCATCATCACGGCCCAAGCGCTGTGAACGCTCTCCCACGACTTGCGGAGCGAGAGCGGCGGGTGAAAGTGGGCGCGCAGCGGCATGGCTGTTCCTCCGCGGTTCATCCTAACCGAACTCGGGCGCAAAGAAAAACGCCGGAGGCTTGCGCCACCGGCGTTCTCCCGCGACGCCGCGCGCGGCGTTACGCGGTTACGGCTTCCAGGTCCGCGCCGGCGAACCGCTCCGCCAGCGTCGGGTCGATGCCCTCGAGCACGTCCTTGAGGCGCAGCCGGGCGACGTGCAGCCGGCGCTTCACGGTGCCCGTCGGGACCGCGAACTCCTTCGCGATCTGCTTCAGGCTCCGGCCCCGGATGTAGAACGCCTCCAGCGCCTGCCGGTCCAGCGGCTTCAGCTCGGCCAGCGCCGCCTTGAGCTGCTCCACCGCCTCACCGACGGCGAAGTTCTCCTCGGCGGTGCGGGTCTTCGCCTCGACCGCGTCCAACAGCTCCGGGTCGGCCCCGAACAGCGGGCCGCGCCGGGTCAGCCGGTTGATCGCCATGCGCGCGGTGATCCGCCGCAACCAGCCGGCGAAGCACCGGGCGTCGCGCAGCTGCGGGAGCTTCCGCATCGCGTGAACGAACACGTCCTGCGCCAGCTCCTGCGCCTCGAGCGGGTCGCGCACCCGGCCCAGCGCCATCGCGTAGACGCTGCTCTGGAACCGGGTGACCAGCTCGCCGTAGGCCTCGCGGTCGCCCGTCTTCGCCCGCTCGACCAGTACCGTGATTTCCGTCCAGCTCATGGTTGGGTATCCTGTCCCGATCCCGGTATGTGCTGCGCTGGCGTCGCATCATCGGCGGGAGCGCGGCCCTCCTCGGATCAGAGAAGGGGGCCGACGTGCTCCCGTCCGAGCGGCTTCCGGTGACGGCTCAACCGACCTGTGCCTCGAACGTCCACCTCTTGAGAAGGGACATCGGCGCAAGGAATCGTCGGGGACCGAAACCGGGAAAGCCGCGGCGGCTTTTACCCGTCGTGGGTGGAAGTGGTTCGTTGGCTGTTCGACACATGTGACGGCGGTGATCCTGAAGCGACTGGGAGGATGGACTCCCGTCTGCCTCATGGCACCGGCACACCGTGCGAACGGCGACGCCGAACCGACTAACGCCCGTCTGGAACCAGCGTGGTTGAACTCAGAACGCCTGGCTGTGACAGTTCGCCGAAACGCCTACGACTACGGTTGTGCATCTGACCGGCTCGCAAGAGTCGGTCGCGTGGTCAATCCGGTTGCGCGGTGCGTCTAAGCCAACGGTCACCTCACTTCTTGGCTGCCGTCGCCGAGGCCGCTTCCCGTGTTAAGCCGCGTTTCTCGTCGCTCGGTACCGGCGATTGGCAGTCGCGGTGACAGAGGGTGACGCACGGCTCGGGGTCGCGGCTCCGGCTGGGGTCAGCACGAAGGCCAGGGGGTCGATAACCGACCGGACCGGTCGGGGGCACGACGGCGGCTGTGCCCGCTCGCATCTGCTTTCGCATCTGCGCCGCGGACCACCCGTGTCGTGACCGGAGCGGTTCAGGCTCCGGATTACCGGGCGCGAAGAAGCGCCCTGGGGACAGGGGGTCCGTCGGAATGGCTTGGCCGCTGGCGAACCGCAGACCGGTGCGATCGGCCGAGACGGTCAGCTTTACGCCGGCCATCGTCACGGTCTTCGTCTTCACGGTCATCAGGTTGGTCAGGGTCATCACACACCTCCGACGGACGTTAGGGCGGCGGACCGTTACGGTTCCGCCAAGAGAATTACGCAACCATCGCGAACGTTTGGGGTGAAAAAAGTTAGAGTTCGGGGGAAAACAGAAAAGGCGGGCCGAGGTGTACTCGGCCCGGTCTGGTAGGATACCCAGTCCCGCACCGATGTGCAACCGGCTCCCGCCGATTTTTCCGTTTTTATCTTTCGGTCAATGCACCCGCATCCGGGCGAACCCGCTGCGGCTGCTCCTCTCGGACACACACTCCTACGCACAGGTTCGCGCGCCTTGCGGATTTCTTTGGACTTTTCTTTCCCGATGGCGAGAGGCGGCGTAAGCCCCTTGCCCGAAGTCGTGGCGTTACCGCATAATAGCCGCATCCTTCCTTCGTGCATCCCTTCCACAAGGACACACTTCCATGTCACGGACGCTACTCGCGCTCGCCGCGCTCGTTGCCCTGTCCGGCCCGGTTCAGGCCCAGAAGCCGTTCGACGATCCCGTTGTGGAGCGGATGCGGAAGGACATCTTCTTTCTCGCCGGGCCGGAGTGCGAGGGGCGCGGGGTCGAGACGAAGGGCATCCAGAAGGCCGCGGACCACATCGCGGCGGCGTTCCAAAAGGCCGGGTTGAAGCCGGCCATGAAGGACGGCACCTACTTCCAGCCGTTCGACACGCTGCTCGACCCGGCCCCGACCGCCGGCACGCTCGTGTTCCTCGAAGGCGACAAGAAGACCCCGACCAAACTCGGCACCGACCTCGCCGTGATGGGTTTCACCCGCGCCACCATGAAGGCCAGTGGCGGGCTGGTGTTCGCCGGCTACGGCATCACCGCGCCGAAGCTCAAGTACGACGACTACGAGGGGCTGAACGTCGAGGGCAAAGTGGTCGTGATCCTGCGCCGCACCCCGCGGTACGGCGCGAAGGGCGACAAGCGGTTCGACACCACGCTCCCCGACGGGCAGGACAGTTCGCACGCGGCGTTCACGGCGAAGATCGCGCTCGCGCAGACGAACAAGGCCGCGGCCCTCATCATCGTGAACGACAGCACCGCGGCGACCGGCAACCTCGACCCGCTGCCGGTCTTCCGCGAGCACCTCTTCGGCGCGCCCGCATCCAAGATTCCCGTGTTCATGGTCAAGCGCGAGACGGTCAGCGACCTGTTCAAGGGCGCGGGGCACAAGACGTTGAAGGAACTCGAAGCCGCGATCAACAACCAGCTCAAGCCGCAGTCGTTCGAACTGAAGGGCGTCACCGCGGACGCGGTCGCCACGATCAAGCGGCCCGCGATCCCGTCCAAGAACGTGGTCGGCGTGCTCGAAGGGGCCGGGCCGCTGAAGGACGAGACCGTCGTGATCGGCGCGCACTACGACCACGTCGGCTACGGCACCCGCAACAGCGCCGGCGGCGCGACCGCCAGCGGCAAGGTTCACTACGGGGCCGACGACAACGCCAGCGGCACCACGGGCGTGATCGAACTGGCCCGCCGGTTCGGGGCCATGAAGGACCGGCAGGGCCGGCGCATCGTGTTCATCACCTTCAGCGGCGAGGAGGACGGGCTGCAAGGCTCGCAGTTCTACTGCAAGGAGCCGCTGTTCCCGCTCAACAAGACCGCCGCCATGATTAACATGGACATGATCGGCCGCACCAAGCCGGTTCATGTGGACTGGCTCGGCCTGTTCCCCAAGAAGGACAAGCTCGTCGTTTACGGCACCGGCACCGGGGACGGGTTCGAGAAACTGACCGAAGAGACCGCGAAGAAGGCCGACTTCCGCCTGTTCAAGGTCGCGGCCAGCGCCGGCAACAGCGACAACCACTCGTTCTACCTGAAGAAGATCCCGGTCCTGTTCCTGTTCACCGGGCTGCACGGCGAGTACCACCGGCCGACCGACACGCCGGAGACCATCGACGTGCCCGGCATGAAGCGGGTCGCGGACGTGGTCGAGCAGATGGCGCTGAACCTGACGACGCGCGAGACCGCCCCGAAGTACGCGGTGGTGACGAGCGGCGCGCCCGCGGACCCGACGCGGCCCGCGCCGCCGCAGCCGAAGGGACCGACCGGCCCGCGGCTCGGCATCCTGCCCAACTACGCCTTCGAGGGCACCGGGGTGCTGCTGGAGGGCGGGGTGATGGGCGGCGCGGCGGAGAAGGCCGGGCTGTAGGACGGCGACATCATCATCGAGATCGCCGGCGTCGCGACCCCGGACCTCGGCACCTACATGAGCGCGATGGGCGGCCAGAAGCTCGGCACCTCGATCAACATCGTCGTCGAGCGCAAGGGCAAAAAGCTCACCCTGAAAGCCGACCTCAAGTAATTCAATGGCCCGCAGATGACGCAGAGAAGACGCAGACGAAATCCGATAAAGACAGAGGGCAAAAAAGGCAGAAGAGTTTGACAGGATGAACGGGATGTACAGAGATGTAAAGACCGAGCGGACTTCGCTCTGCATCCTGTATTCATCCTGTCGATCCTGTCAAAAATGCCTTTCTGCCTTCATCGGATTTCGTCTGCGTCTTCTCTGCGCCATCTGCGGGCCAATCTTCACTGGAGCAACCTGTGGACCTTCCGCGCGTGCAACTCGTTCGGCAGATCGTCGCGCACCCGCCCGTGGGCGATGTGGTCGCGGAGGTGCGCCGGCAGTGGCTCACCTCGAAGACCGCGGCGCGCATCAAACCGGGCATGAAGATCGCCGTCGGGGTGGGAAGCCGCGGCATCGCCAACATCCTCCCCATCGCGAGGGCCACCGTCGGCGCGCTCGCCGAACTCGGCGCGAAGCCGTTCGTCGTCGCCGCGATGGGGTCGCACGGCGGGGCCGTTTCCGAAGGGCAGCGCGAGCTGCTCGCCAGCTACCACATCGACGAGGCGCACCTGGGCGTGCCCGTCGTCACCGACATGGACGCCGCGAACATCGGGCTGAACTCGTGGGGCCAGCCGGTCTGGTGGGACAAGAACGCCCTCGCCGCCGACGGCGTCGTGACCGTGTCGCGCGTGAAGCCGCACACCGACTTCCGCGGCACCTTCGAGAGCGGCATCCTCAAGATGCTCGTGATCGGCCTGGGCAAGCAGCGCGGCGCGGACCAGATTCACAGCTTCGGCACCCGCGGCCTGCGCGACATGATCCCGGAATCGGGCAAGGTGATCCTGGCAAAGACGCCGTTCCTCGGCGGCCTCGCGGTGTTGGAGAACGCGAAGGAAGAAACCGCGCACCTCGAAGTCGTCGACCGCGACGACCTGTACGCCCGCGAGCCGGAACTGCTGAAGCGCGCCGCGGGCATGATGGGCCGGCTGCCGTTCAAGGGGTGCGACGTGCTGCTGATCGGCGAGAGCGGCAAGAACTACTCCGGGGCCGGGATGGACCCGAACGTGATCGGCCGGATGCTGGTGGAAGCGACGCCCGAAGCCGAGACGAACGATCCGCGCATCGTCCGCATCGCGGTGCTCGATGTGTCCGTGGAGAGCCACGGCAACGCCACCGGCATCGGCCTCGCCGACATCACCACGACCCGCGCGATTGCCTCAATCGACATGGTGCCGTTCCGCATGAACAACTTCACGGCCCGGTCGCTGTGGCGGAGCAAGATTCCGTTCAGCTTCGACACCGACCGCGAGGTGATCGAGCAGTGCATCCAGACGTGCTGGCAGCCGGAGTTCGACAAGGTGAAGTTCTGCGCGATCCCGAACACGCTGGAAGTCGCGGAGCTGTGGGTGTCCGCGCCGCTGGCCGCGGACCTGACGGGCAACCCGCACGTCGAGTTCGTCGGCGACCCGATCCCGCTACCCTTCGACGCGACCGGCAACTTGGTGCAAGAGGCGCTGTTCCCGCACAGCGTCCGCGGCAAAAGGGCCAACGGCCACGGGTAGTGCCCTGCACCGCGAGAGGGTATCCACATGAACCCCGAACAGGTTCTCGCCGCGCTCGCGGAGATGTACGCGAGTTGTGTCACATACCGCGACCGCGGCAAAGTCACGACGACGTGGTTTCGTAAGGGCGAACCAAACCGCACGACCGCCAAGCCGTTTGAGACGGCGTTCATCCGGCCTGACCGGTTCCGGTTCGAGTTCCGCGACCGCTTCGTCGAAGAGGATCCGTGGCACCGGTATCTCGTTTGGGCCAACGGCAAAGACGTGAGAACGTGGTGGGAGTTGGAACCCGCTGCCGAGGTGCGGGAGTCGCTATCGCTCGCCCTAGCGGGGGCTACGGGCATATCGGGAGGGGCGGCCCACACGATTCCGAACTTGATGATGCCGGAGGAAATCGGCGGGCGCACGCTGACGGATTTGGTCGAGGTTACCTCGCTCCCCGACGCCGACATCGGCGACGTTTCGTGTTACCGGATCCAGGGTCGCCCGCGTGCGATACCAGACGACGACGAGTTCCGGCGCGTGCGTGAGGAGTTCTTTCGCACGACCGGGGTGCAGTTGCCCCCGCCCGTTAGCCAATACGAGCCGATAACGATCTGGATCGACCGCGGCGCGCTTCTGGTCCGACGGATCGAGGATTATCACGTCGGAACGGCAAGCGAACAGATCACCGACTACGAACCGGAGAGTGGGACGATGATTCCCGAAGAGGAACTTCGGTTTGCCCCGTTGGTGTAACGCCCGCTGTGGTTCTCGCGCGGGCCGCTCGATCACCCGACCCGGACGCGCGGGCGGGGCGCGGTCAGAACCGCGAACGCCAGCACCGAGCCGGGCGCGAGCACATCGTCGAAGCCGCGCCGGTCGAGATCGCCGGTCGCGAACAAGGGGTTGGCGGTCGGGAACGCCACAAGCGTCGGACCGGCGTACCCCGGAAACGGATCGAGCGGGCACGTCGGCGCGGCGCTCGCTTCGGGCCGAACGGCCGGGCGCTTCGGGCGGCTCAAGGGCTCCGTCATGTGCTACTCCCGTGGCGACCGCGACCCACCTCCGACGGTCCTCATCGGGCAGTCGGCGCGAGAAGCTGGTACGGCCATCTAGGACCGTTGAGACGGGGCCGCAACCGCGCGGCGCGCGGAAAGTCCTCGCGTTCGTGCCGTTCCGCGCCAGATTCGGCGGCGGGCCGCAAGACTACGCCGGGGCCACAACTTTCGTTGCGACCCGATTCTGTTTCCCGCCTTGCCCACGCCCCCACCCCTTCGCATCCAGTACAACCGGCAAGTCCGCCACCTCGCACAACCCGAATCGCGCCGGGCGCACCTAAGTCCCCTCGGTCGGCAATTTTTACAACGTAGAATCGGAAGGCAGGTTCCCCGTTGAGCGGAGGTCGTATCCATGCGTCGCCGAATGCTGCTCCTCACCTCCGTCGCGGTGCTGGTCGCGTTTGCCGGCTGCCGGCACCGGTGTCACAAGCTCCGCAAAGACGACTGCTGCCCCGCGCCCGGCGTGGGCACGCGGAACCCGGCGCTGCTGCCGCCGACCGGCCTGCCCACCACGCCCGGCGGCGCGCCGTCGGTGTTGCCGCCCGGCGGGAGCAACTACCTGCCGCCGTCACCCGCGCCGAAGCCCGGCGGCGGGCCGGACGTGCTGTTCCCCGACCCGCTGCCGCCCGGCGCGCACTCGCACTCGTCGCGTCCCGTTCAGCCCAACAAGCCCGCCGTCCTCAGCGGACCTGTGAAGCCCGCGACCGCCGAACCGCAGCGGGCCGCGGCCGGCCTGCCCGGTTACACGAAGGTGAAGGACGGGTTGTTCGCCGGGCAGAAGCCGACGCTCGACGGGTTCGACTCGCTCAAGAGCGCGGGCTTCCGCACCGTGATCTACCTGCACGCGCCCGGCGCGGACGTGGCCGCGGTAAAAGACGTGGCGACGACGCGCGACCTGAACTTCCTCGCTATCGAGACGACGCCGGAAACGCTGGCCGAGGCGAGCGCGAAGTTCGACCGCGCCGCCGGCGACCGGCTCAACCGCCCGGCGTACGTGTTCGCGGACGACGGCGCGCGGGCCGGGGCCCTGTGGTATTTGCACTTCCGCAACGACGCGCAAGGCGACGACGTGGCCCGGCTCCGGGCGAAGGCGCTCGGCCTCAGCGATCAAACCGAAGAGGGCAAGGCGTTCGCGCCGGCCGTCGAGAAGGTGCTGGAAGCGAAGTGACCGGCGCGCCGCCGGGCCGGGGTTGACCGCCACCGCACGCTCCGGTATGCGGCACGGACAACTTCCTCAAACCGGCGTGCGATACCGATGCGGCGGGCGTGGTGGGCCATCGTTGGGTGCGCGGCGTGTGCGGCGGCCGTCGGGTGTTTCACCCGGCCCGATCGCCCGCCCGTCAATTCGGGCGGCCCGGTCGTCCGGTCGCTCGCGCCCGTCGTTCAGACGGAAGGCGTGGTTCTCGAATCGGTCATTCTCGAACGTCCCGTCGGCGACCGGTTCCTCAACCGTGACCTGTGGGCCGACGCGCTCCCGGTTGGCACCCAGGAAGCCCGCGTGCTGTTCAGCGAGAACGGGCTGAAAGCCGGCGTGCTGGCCGGCGCGCTCCCGCCCCAATTCCAGGCCATTCTCGAATCGGACGCGGAAGCCATCAGCGCGCGGCGCATGACCTTCGGGATGCGCAAAGACGAGGTGCTGCCCACCAGCGGGGCGCAGACCCGGTGCGAGTTCCAGCTCCTCACGGACCTCGCCGGGAAGCGGTCCGCGGTGGTGTTCGAGCAGACCCGGTGCGGGGTCCAGGTGCGCCCGGAAGCGGCGGGCCACACGCGGGTGAAGGTGACGTGCGAGCCGCAGATCCAGTACGGCGAGCGCCGGACGTGGCTGCGCCCGTCGGAAGACGGCACCGGGTTCGTGAAGCACGAAGAGATCCCGTTGGCGCGGTACCCCGCGCTGGCGTTCGACACGGCCCTCGGGCCCAACGAGTACCTGCTCATCGGCTGGGACGTGACGCAACCGGACACGCTGGGCGAGGCGCTGTTCGCGGTCCGCGCGAAGGGGACGCCACACCAGCGGGTGCTGGTGATCCGCGCGCGCCAGGCGAACCCCGGCCCCGCGCCGGACCTGCCCCCTCTCGGCGGCACCCGCCGCCCCTCCATCGCGGCCGAAGCCGGCCGCCCGACGCGCTGAGGCGAACTCCGCCCGCAAGAGCGGGGGTGACTGCGGTTCGCCTCACCCACCGCCCTTGCGGGCGGGGTTCGCCTTGCGGCGGAGCCACGCGCCGACGCTCTTCTCGCGGCTGCCGAGCAGAACGTAGACCAGCCCGAACATCAGCGGCGGGCCGGCCCAGACGATCAGCTCTTTGGGCGGGAACTTCGCGGCGGAACCGGCGTCGGCGATCACCTGCATGGTCGGTTTGCCGACGAGCAGTTGACCGATCAAGACGCCGACCGCAACCAGCAGCACGAACACCGCGAAGTCGGCGAGGAACGGGAGCAGCGTCGCTTCCCTCCGCGGTTGGGGCGGGGCTTCCGCGACCGGGTTGCGCCGGGCCTTAGGCGGCGCGGGCGGCGCGGCTTTGGGAAGCAGGTCGAGGTTGATGTCGGGCGTCGAGGCCGGCGGCTCGGGCGGCGCGTTGGGGTCCACTGGGCGCGGCCGGTTGGCGTCGCTCAACCCGGCCGGGCGCGCGCGGGCCGCGTCACTGAGGCTGGCCGCGGTCGGCCCCCCCACGTTAAAGTCGATGTCCGGCGTCGAGTCCGGCTTGGAAATCAGCACGTCGTCGTCGCTCGGTTGGTCGTCGAGCGACGGCACCGGCTTGGCCGGTGGCACGGCGGCGGGTTTGGGTGCGGGCGGCTTCGCAACCGGCACACTCGGTTTCGGCGCGGGCGGCCTCGGCACTACGACCGGTGGCGGAGGCGGCGCAGGGAGCGGCAGGGGGGGCGCTTCGGAGCGCTCGGGCGGGGTGATGCGCTGTCCGCACTGTTTGCACACGAGCGGCAGTTTCGCCAGTGCGTCGGGCACTTCGTAAGGGCGTGCGCAGTTCGGACAGTTGAACCGGATCACGCGCGGGCCTCGCGGTTCGGGGCGCGTCGCTCGACCTGTGGGCGACAATTCCAACTGTCCCGATCATACCGAATCGGACGGGTCCGGGGAGTGGGCGAACCCGCGGAGTTCGCCCGCGCGGGCGCGGCGCGCCCGCACAACCGGCATTCCGCGGACCCAGGAGGCGACACCCGCTCTTGTGCTCCCCGGAACCGCGAGGCCCGCGCCCCGCGTCACTTCTGCTCGATCCGGTACAGCGCCTTCTCGGTGCGGAGCAGCAGGGCGTTGCCGTCCACGCCGTAGCTCGCGAGCGATTTCTCGTTCAGCTTGTTCGTCGCCACCGGGTCGTAGGCGACGCCCGGCTTGAACACGGTCGCGGTGCCGGCCTCGTCCAACAGGTAGATCAGCCCGCCGGCGTACATCGGCGACGCGGAGTACGCCTTCCCGACGCGCTCGTTCCACCGCTCCACACCGGTCTTCGCGTCCAGACAGCTCAGGATGCCGTTGTCCGACACGAGGTACAGGGCGTCGCCCACCACCAGCGGCGACGGGTTCAGCGGGGCGTTCTTCTTCACCGTGAACGCGACGTGCGTTTCGGTCACGTTCCCCTTGCCGTCCGGCTTGATCGCGATCAGGTTCGCGGTGTTGTAGCCCGTGCACACGTACACCAGCCCGTGCGCGAACACCGGCCGCGGAACCACCGAGTACCCGCTGCCGTACGTCACGCGCCAGATTTCTTTCCCGGTCACGGGATCGAGCGCCATCACGGTGCCGCTGCCGGCCGAGATGAGTTGCTCCTGGTCCTTCACCTTGATCACGAGCGGCGTGCTGAACGAGAACGGCGCGGCCCCGGTCTTGTTCTCGCGCGGTGTCTGCCACGCGACCTTGCCGCTGGCCTTGTCGAGGGCGACCACCAACTGCTTGTCGGTGCCGTCGATGCTGAAGATCAGGTGCTTGCCGTGGACAATCGGCGAGCCGCCGTTGCCGTGCTGCGGCTTGTAGCTCAGTTCTTGCTTCGCCCACACGACGGAGCCGTCCTTCGCCTTCAGGCACGCGGTGCCCATGTGCCCGAAGTGGACGTACACGTTGCCGTCCTCGATGATCGCGGTCGGGCTGGCGTGGCTGTTCTTGGTGTGGGGCTTCGGCGCGCTGGCGTCCTGCTTGAACACCTCCTTGTCCCACTCGATGGTGCCCGTCTTGGCGTCGAGGCAGAGCACGCGAAGCGACTGACCGCCGCTCTGCGGCACGGCCGCCGTCAGGTAAATCTTCCCGCCGACGACCGCGGGCGACGACCACCCACCCGGCAGTTCCTTGCGCCACGTCACGTTCTTCTTCGCGTCCCACTCGGTCGCGAGTTTGGCGTCGGAGTGCCCCTGGCCGTCCGGCCCGCGGAACTGGAACCAGTCCGCCGCGGGAAGTGCGGGTGCGAGTGCGAGGGTGAGGAACGAACCAAGAACGAAGCGGTGCATGTGCGAAGGCTCCAGCGGAGGGGGGATTGGCAGGAGGAACGAACACCAATTTACGGCGAACCGGTCGGCGGGTCTTTCGGAAAGTTGCCGTCTTGCGCCACGGGAGTCGGGGCGGGCGACTTCGCGGCACGGGAGAACGCGCCCGCGATCACGCCGAACGCGATCACGAGCGCGCCGGTCGCCAGTGTCAACCCGGCACCAACTTTCGCGTCGGGAATCGCCGCTTCGGGCAGGTGCCAGTCCGGGTTACCGCCCGCGACCCGCACCGGTAGCGGCGCGCCGGCGCGGGTCGCGTCGCTCGTGTCCTTCGGCACCGTGGCCCAACCACCCGTGTACCGTGCGCCGTCGTGCTCGAAGGCGTACTTCACCTTGTATCGGGTGCGCCCGCGCGCAACGGAGGTGTCCCATCCCGTCGCGCGCCCCTGGACCGTCGGGCCGGCCGCGATCTTCCGGTATTTGTACAACTCGTACCCGCCGAACGCGAACGCGCTGGTCCCGATCACGAG
>SXGS01026393.1_pt1 | contig 13603 bp, 5 predicted proteins | sample 3174681 | NCBI WGS metagenome assembly SXGS01 (sample SAMN11356861, study PRJNA531348) | freshwater metagenome | isolation source: freshwater sample F1-80 | place: China: Fuxian Lake, Yuxi | collected 2017-12-25
CCGTTCTCCTTCATTTGGAGCGGTGTGACGGTGGGCGGGTATGGGTTACGCGCGGTGGCGACGGACAATCTCGGTGCGAAGGGAACCTCCGCCGTGGTCAATGTCAGCGTCAGCGTCGCCACGCCGCCGGGAGTGTTCAGCAAGTCGCCTGCGCCGGGCGCGGTGTCCGCGCTTTCGTCCATCAACGTGGTGTTCACCGAGCCGGTGACGGGCGTCAACGCGGCGGACCTTCTCGTGAACGGCGTGCCGGCCACGGCGGTGTCTGGGTCCGGGAGTAATTACACGTTCACAGTTGCCGCTCCGGCGGAAGGCGCGGTCTATGTCGGATGGAGCGGCGGACACGGCATCACGGATTTCGAGAGCCCGGGTAAGGCGTTTGATGGGTTTGGCGCTGGTGCGACGTGGCAGTACACCCTCACGGACACCGTCGCGCCGACGGTGATTACGACGAGCCCTGTTGCTGGTTCCGCTGTTCGCGAGTTGAGCAGCATCGAAGTGCGCTTCAGCGAGCCGGTCTTCGGTGTGGATGCGGCCGACCTGCGCATCAATGGCGTGGCGGCGGCAGGCGTCACGGGACGTGGTGACGGCCCGTATGAATTCCAGTTTCCGACGCCAGCCAACGGAGCAGTGACGGTCGCGTGGGCAGCCGGCCACGGCATCACGGATCAAGCGGCGGCCCGCAACGCCTTCGCTGGCGGCTCGTGGAATTACACTCTCAACACCAATGCCGTGTGGGCGGGCAGCATCATCATCAGCGAGATCATGTTCCATCCGAACTCCGAGCTCGTGGCGGATGAATGGATTGAGCTCCACAACCGCGGTGCGAGCGCGGTGAACCTCGCAGGCTGGAAGCTCAACCGTGCGATTGATTTCGTGTTTCCGAGCGCGACCCTTGCGGCCGGTGAATACTTAGTCGTGGCGGCAAACCTTGTGGCGTTCGACACGAAGTATCCGGCCGTCGGCAACGTGGTCGGCGGCTGGACCGGACGCCTGAGCAACAGCCGCGATGAGATCGAACTCGAAGATCCCTCCGGCAACCAGGTGGACATCGTGAACTATGCCGACGAGGGCGAGTGGGCGGTGCGGACTCTCAGCGGCCTCGGTCTCGACTGGGTCTGCCCGGCGGATGGTTTCGGCAGTTCGCTGGAACTGCGCCAGTTGAATCTCCCGAACGACAACGGCCAGAACTGGGCTTCGAGCGTGGCATCTCAAGGCACTCCGGGTGCCGCGAACTCCGTTGCCGTGGCGGATGCCGCGCCGCTGATTCTCGAAGTGTCTCACTTCCCGGCGGTGCCGCGTTCGACTAACGCCATCACGATCCTCGCACGCCGGCTCGACGAGTTGGCGACCGGTGGCGGCGTGGTGCTTTACCACCGCGACATCACCTCGGGCGCGCTCGGGACGTTCACGACGACGACGATGCGGGACGACGGCTTGAGCAACGACGGCACGGCGGGCGACGGATTGTTCGGCGTGGTGCTGAATGCTCAGCCGAACGGAACGATCGTTGAGTTCTACATTGAGGCCCGCGATGCCGGGTCGCGCACGAATACCTGGCCGGCGGCGGTCGATATGGGCGGGGGCACATTTGCGCAGGAAGGCAATGCGTTCCTCCAGGTGGACGACCAGGTGTACACCGGGAACCAGCCGCATTACCGGATGATCATGCGTCCTGGAGACTTCTCGAACTTCTACAACAACCGGGATCGTGTTTCGCGCAACATCACCTACGTCACTGTCGAAGGCAGTGACGTGCAGGTGCGTCACAGCACCGGTGCCCGCCGGCGCGGTGCGAGCAGCTTCGGTCGCACACCGCCGACCTTCAAGTTTGACATTCCGTCGGACCGTCCGTGGAACGGCAAGACCTCGATCAACTTCAACTCGGACCGCACCTACGCGCAGGCATTGGGCGCGGCCATCTCGCTGAAGGCCGGTTTGCCGTCGCCCTATGCGCGCGGCGTGCAATTGCGTTTCAACGGTGTGAACTACGCGGAGAGCGGGGACGTGATGTACGGCTCCTATGTCGCCGCCGAGGTGGCCAATGGCGAATACGCGCGCGATCACTTCCCGCTCGACGGCAACGGCAACGTTTACTCGAAGCGTCGTCCCGAGTGCGCGCTCGAATACCGCGGCACGGATCCGGCGGCCTACATGGGTTGTGCCTACGACAAGGAGTCGAATGCCAGCGAGAACGACTGGTCGGACTTGGTGAATCTCTTCTTCGCGATGGATCCGGACACGACGCCGGCGGATCGCTACGTGGAGGCCATCCGCCGCAATCTCAACGTCGAGCTCTGGCACCGGTATTTCGCGGTGCTCTACCTGATGGATTACAACGAGACGTCGCTCTCCAACGGAGCGGATGACGACTACAACATGTATCGTGGAATTCTTGATCCGCGCTTCATCGTTCTTCCGCATGACTTTGATTCCATCTTCGGAAGTTCCGGCGGTAGTCCAGGCACGGACATTTACCTCGCGGGCAATCGCATCCCGAACGTCGGCCGTTTCCTGCGGCACCCCGATTTCGAGCCGCTCTACCACGCGGAGTTTCGCCGCCAGCTCGCAGGAATGTTTACTACCAACAACCTCTTCCCGCTGATGGATCAGGTGCTCACCGGCTGGTTGCCGGCCGGCAACATAGATTCCATGAAGGCTGTCGCGCTCGGTCGCATGAACGCGGCGGCCGCGGCGATTCCTGCGGCCCCGGTCGTGGTGCGTGCGACCGTTTCCGGCGAACCAGATTCGCCAACCTACCTGAACAGCGCGGTGCTAAACGTCGGCGGCGCGGACATAACGCACTATCGCTACCGCGTGAACAACGGCGCTTGGAGCGCGGATCGCACGGTCGCCCAGCCGATTGCCCTGAGCGGTCTCGCCAACGGGCATTACACCGTTTACGTCGTCGGCCGGAACAGCGGCGGCACCTGGCAGGCGGACGCGGATGCGACCATTTCGAAGACTTGGGCAGTTCTCTCCAGCCTGCGCGGGGTGGTTATCAGTGAGGTGCTCGCCATCAACGACGGTGCAGTGAACCACGAGGGCACGACGCCGGACTACATCGAGCTCTTCAACGCCGGTGCGTCTTCCATCGACCTCTCCGGCCTGCGGGTCACGGATGATCTGGATGATCCGAACAAGTACACCATCCCGGCCGGCACCACGCTGGCGGCGGGTGCGTATCGCGTGCTGTTCGCGAACAACCCCGATGCGACCAGCGGCCTGCACACCGGCTTCGGTCTCGATGGCGGCGGCGACACAGTTTATCTCATCGACCGCGCGACGAACGGCCTCCGAGTAATCGACACGGTGAAGTTCGGCTGGCAGTTGCCGAACCTCTCCATCGGCCGGCAGACGAACGGCCAGTGGGGCCTGTGCGTGCCGACGCTTGGTGCGGCGAACACCGCCTCGGCCACGGGCAATGCTGGCACGCTCAAGATCAACGAATGGCTCGCCAGCCCCGGCGGCGCATTCGTCGCGGACTTCCTCGAACTCTTCAATCCCGATGCGCTCCCGGTGAATCTCGGCGGGCTCTTCCTCACCGACCGGCCCAATGGCCATCCGTTCCTGCATCGCATCACGCCGTTGAGTTTCATCGACAGCTTCGGCTATCGTGCGTTCATCGCGGATGGCGACAAGAGCGCGGGTGCGGATCACGTGGACTTCTCGCTCGCAGCCGAGAACGGCGAGATCGGATTGTTCAGTCGCGAAGGCGTCCTGATCGACTGCATCTACTACGGCCAGCAGCTCGCGGGCGTGTCGCAAGGTCGTTCACCGAACGGCAGCACGCGCATCCTGTTCCTCGACCTGCCGACGCCCGGCGCGGGCAACCCGGTGGCCACCGGTCCGGTGCCGCCGCAGTTGGTGAACATCATTCCGCTCGACCACACGTGGCGTTACGAGGCCTCGAATACGGACCTCGCTACGAGCTGGCGCGATTCGGCCTTCAACGACGCCGGTTGGTCCACGGGGCAGGCGCTCATCGGATTCGAGAATGGCGATGTGCCGGTCGAGCCGATTCGCACGCTGCTCACGGGCGTCAACGGTCGCGTCACGACTTATTACCGGACGACCTTCAACTTGCCGAACGGCGTCAACATCTCGGGGGTCGAGATCAGCCACGTCATTGACGATGGCGCGGTGTTCTACGTGAACGGCACGGAGGTCGGTCGTTTTGCGATGCCGGGGGGTGAAGTAGTTTTCGGCACCATCGCCAACTCGATCCAGAACGCGACGCTCGTTGGTGGTCTGGCGGTGCCGCTGAATCTGCTCCAGCCAACTGGGAATGTTCTCGCGGTTGAGCTACACCAGAACAACCTGAATAGCGCGGATCAGCTGTTCGGCCTGCGCCTCGATGCCGTGGTGCTGACGAATAACCCCGCGCAAGCTGGCATCAGGATCAACGAAGTCCTCGCCAACGCGCGCAACGCCACTAACGCAGCGGGCACGGTCACGGACTGGATCGAGCTCTACAACCCATCGAACGGTTCCGTCGACCTCTCCGGCATGAGCCTCACGGATCAGCTCACGACCCCGCGTCGCTGGGTCTTCCCGGCTGGCTCGGTTCTCGCCGCGGGCGGCTATCGCGTCGTGGAGTTCGACTCCAGTTCTCCGGCGACCACGAACACCTCCGCCGCGCTGAACACCGGCTTCGGCCTCAAGTCCTCCGGCGATTCCGTGTATCTCTTCAACCGCCCGCAGAGTGGCGGTGAGTTGCTGGACGCCGTGAGCTTCGGCGTGCAGGCATCGGACTGGTCCATCGGTCGTGTCCCCAATGGCGGCACAAACTGGACGTTGAACATCCCGTCGCAAGGCTCGGCCAATCTCGCCGCAGCCCTTGGCAGCCCATACCAGCTCAAGATCAACGAATGGCTGGCGGCTCCCGCAAGCGGCGCGGACTGGTTTGAGCTCTACAACCCGAACGTCCAGCCGGTGGAGCTCTCGACGCTGCATCTCACGGACGACTTGAACAACCGCCTGCAGTACGCACCGTTCCCGGCGCGTTCCTACATTGCGGCCGGGCTTTCGGGCTTCCTGAAGATTGTCGCCGACAACGATGTCGCAGCCGGCGCGGATCACGTGCCCTTCGCGCTCTCGCGCAACGGCGAGTCGCTCGGCATCTCGGATCGCAACGGCACGTTGATCGATCAAGTCACCTTTAGCAGCCAGATCACCGGCGTCTCGCAAGGCCGCCTCCCGGACGGCAGCACGAACGTCACGTTCTTCGGCGAGACTCAAAGCCCGGAGGAGAGCAACTACCTGCCGATTCCAAACGTGGTGATCAACGAGGTGCTCACGCACTCCGACCCGCCGTTTGAAGACGCCATCGAACTGCGCAACACCAGCGCCAGCGCCGTCAACGTCGGCGGCTGGTACCTCAGTGACGCGCGCACGGCGCTGCGGAAGTTCCGCATCCCGAACGGCATCACCATTCCGGCGAACGGCTTCCGCGTCTTCTACGAGACGAATTTCAACCCGATCCCGAACGACCCCGGCAGCTTCTCGCTCAGTTCCTCCAAGGGCGACGACGTGTATCTCTCCGCTGCTGACGCGAACAACATCCTCACCGGCTATCGCGCTGTCGTTTCGTTCGGCGCGGCGGCGAATGGCGTCTCATTCGGCCGCTACACGACCAGCCCGCTCAACGGCAACAAGGTCGAGTTCACTGCGCTGGCCCAGCGCACGTTCGGCGCGGACAGCCCGCCGACGCTCGACGACTTCCGCTCTGGCACCGGCCGCACGAACAGCGGCCCGCTCGTCGGTCCCGTCGTCATCAGCGAAGTCCATTATCACCCGACCGACCTGCTTGGTGGCATCGATAACCTGACCGAGGAGTTCATCGAGTTGCGCAACATCACGGGCAGCGCGGTACCGCTCTACGATACCGTTTATCCGACGAACACTTGGCGGTTGCGTGACGCTGTTTCGTTCCGGTTCCCGGCGAACATCAGCCTCCCCGCGAACGGCATCATCGTGGTCGTTGGCTTCAACCCGACCAACACCGCCTTGCTGAACGCCTTCAAGACGAAGTTCAGCGTGCAGGCCGGCGCGGTCATCCTCGGGCCGTGGGACGGCAAGCTCGACAACAGCACCGACAGCGTGGAACTCGTCCGCCCCGATGTGCCGCAGCCGTCCGGGCCGGACGCCGGCTTCGTGCCGTCCATCCTCGTGGACAAGGTGAAGTATCTCGATGTCGCGCCGTGGCCCACGGCGGCGGACGGCCTCGGCCAGTCGCTCACGCGGGTCACGCCCGGCAACTACGGCAACGATGTCGTGAACTGGGCCGCCGCCACTCCAACGCCGGGACCGCAGGGCGCGAACCCGGACGCAGACGGCGATGGTATGGACGACGCGTGGGAGACCAGCTTCTTCGGCAACACGAGCCGCAATGGCACGGGCGATTTCGACAACGACGGCATGACCGATCTCGCGGAGTTCCTCGGCGGCACGAACCCGACGAGCGCGGCCAGTTCGCTGCGCCTGCAAGTTCTCAGCGCCGGCCCGGCAGTGCTTCAATTCAACGCGGCCACCAGCAAGAGCTACACGGTGGAGTACAAGAACTCGTTCGCGGAACCGGCGTGGACATTTCTTCAGACCGTGCCTGCCGGCGCGGCTCGGACGGTGCAGGTGACCAATCTGTCCATCAGCACCACGAACCGATTCTATCGCGTGCGCACGCCGTGAGTTAGTTCGGATTCAGGACACCTTGACGATTGGAGCCCGGGCACCAGTTGCCCGGGCTCTCTCTTTTCGCAGGGCAGGGGAGGGGAAGCGCGAAGGTGTTCTTGAGGTCGCTTCATCCTGAATCCGGCAGTTGTGCATATCACCGCAGAGACGCAGAGACGCGGAGCAGAGGAATTCCGATTGGCAAGGTTGTGGCCCGGAAGTTCAACCGGAGAGTGAACATTGGAGCGATGGGCAGCAATGCGTCTGTCCCATCTCTCTGCGCCTCTGCGTCTCTGCGGTTAGTATCCGACCGCCGTTTCTAGATTCTTCCATGCGATCGCCCCCCTGCGGCAGAACGCGCTTGCTGGCCCGTTGCGCCCGCCCCTAGACTGCGGCCTCGTTTTCACGGAACAACAATTACTAATCGTAGATCACTGGACACGCATCACGACATGAACACCGTCAATCAGCTCAAGACGATCAAGAACAAGACCGCCGCGAAAGTCGGCGCTGAACTCTCCCGCACCGGCGGTTTGCTCCGCCTCGCGCCCGCCTGGGTGCCCCGCTCGTTCCTCCAGCCCGGACTGCGCATCAAGCTCCATCCCGATGACACCTACGCCTACGGTCTGAACCGCGGCGGCATCGATGAACGCTGGTTTGCCTCCACCACGCCGACGGCCAACGAAGGCCGCGCGTGGGACGAAGGTTTGAACTACTGCGTCGTGGGCGGCGAACGCTTCACGCTCGCGCAGGCCGTCGAGGACTGCGGTGCAACGCTCGTCGGCAAGGCGATCTGGAAGAAGTATGGCAAGTGGCCGGTGTACTCGAAGTTCTTCGACAACATGGGGCCGATCCCGCACCACATGCACCAGAGCGCCAAGCAGGCGAAGCTCGTCGGGCAGGAAGGCAAGCCGGAGTCCTATTACTTCCCGCCGCAGCACAACAACGTGGGCAATAACTTTCCCTACACCTTCATGGGCTTCGAGCCTGGCACCACGAAGGAGCAGGTCAAGCAGTGCATCCGCAACTGGAACAAGGGCGACAACGGCATCCTCGATCTTTCGAAGGCCTACCGCCTCAAGGTCGGCTCCGGCTGGCTGATTGATCCGTGCATTCTCCACGCGCCTGGTTCCCTCTGCACCTACGAGCCGCAATGGGGCAGCGATGTCTTCGGCATGTATCAGAACTTGGTTGAAGGCCGCGAAGTTCCGTGGTCGCTCCTCGTGAAGGACATGCCCAAGTCGAAGCACAAGGACATCGACTTCATCGTGGACCAGCTCGACTGGGACAAGAACGTGGATCCGAACTTCAAGGACAACCACTACCTCGAACCCGTCCCGGTCGCCGACACGCGCAAGGAAGGCTTCGTCGATCGCTGGATCGTCTATGGCAAGGTGGACGGCGAACAGCTCTTCACCGCCAAGGAACTCACGGTGGACCCTGGTGTGAAATGCACCATCAAGGACACCGGTGCCTACGGCCTCATCTGCGTGCAAGGCAGCGGCAAGATCAACGGCCAGCCGCTCGTCAGCCCGAAGCTCATCCGCTTCAATGAACTCACCGAGGACGAATACTTCTGTACCGAGGACGGCGCGAAGAACGGCGTGACCTTCGAAAACAACAGCGAGACCGAGCCGCTCGTCTGCTTGCGGTACTTCGGCCCGGAGGTGAACCCGGATGCCCCGGCGATGGGCGCGTATCGGAAGAACAAGTTCAACTGAGCTGAACTGAATTCATGCAACGGCGGCTGACGGCAACGTCAGCCGCCGTTTTGCTTTTGCGAGGTTGCCTGTGTCCGTATATGGCAGCACTTTCGCGTACTGAGATGGCGACGCGAAAAGAGACGGTGGAGTTTGTGCTGGCGAAGTTGCGCGACCCGAAACGGTTCACCGCTCGGGCGATGTTCGGTGAGTATGCGTTGTACGCCGACGGCAGGGTGGTCGCGTTGATTTGCGATGACCGGCTGTTCGTGAAGGTTCTTCCGGCCAGCGCGGAGTTGGCGGACGTGTGTGAGCAGGGGGCGCCGTATCCGGGAGCGAAACTGCATTACATCGTGGAGGAGGGGCAGCTTTCGACGCTGCACAACATGCCGGAGATCCTGAGCGCCATTGAGCAGTCCCGGCCGGCCACAACAAAGCCCGCGAAGCGCAAGTCGCGGGCAAAGTAGGGCGTGCTTCGCGTCGGCACGCGGCGAGAGCAAACTCAGCCCAACGCCTTCGCGGCGATGTCGTGACGGTAGTGCGCGCCTTCGAAGTGGATTTTCTCCACGGCAGCATAGGCGGCGTTGCGAGCGTCGCGGAGGCTTTCAGCCCAGGCAGTCACGCCGAGGACGCGGCCGCCGTTGGTAACGATTTGATCTCCGGCCAGCGCGGTGCTGGCGTGGAAGACCTTGGTGTGTTCGAGTTTTGCCGCTGTGTCGAGGCCGGTGATGGCCTTGCCTTTCGGATACGAGCCGGGATATCCGCCTGAAGCCATGACGACGCACACGGAGGCCATGTGGCTCCAGCGGAGGTCCACTTTGCTCAACGTCCCGTCGATGCTGGCGGAGAGCAGTTCCACGAGGTCGTTCTCCAGTCGCGTGAGGTACACTTGCGTCTCGGGATCGCCGAAGCGCGCGTTGAACTCGATGACCTTGGGCCCGGACTTGGTGAGCATGACGCCGGGATAGAGCAGCCCGCGAAAGTCGATGCCGTCGGCCGCGCAGCCTTTGAGCCACGGGTTGAGGATCGCCGCGCCGACGTCCGCAAGTTCCGCATCGCTGAGGAAGGGTGCGGGGGAATAGGTGCCCATGCCGCCGGTGTTCAGGCCTTCGTCGCCGTCGAGCGCGCGCTTGTGATCTTGCGAGGTGGGGAAAAGCTTCGCCGTGGTGCCGTCGCAGAGCGCGTGCAGGGAGATTTCCATGCCTTCGAGAAACTCCTGGATCACGATCTTCGCGCCGGCAGCACCGAAGGCTTTCTGCACAAGGATGTCGTCGATGGCCTGGTTCGCACTCTCGATGCTGCGGCATACGAGCACGCCCTTGCCGAGCGCGAGGCCGTCGGCCTTCACGGCGCAATGTCCGCCGAGGCTCGCGGCAAAGGCTTTCGCCGAGGCGGCGTCCGCGAACGTCCCCGCGCGCGCGGTGGGACTGCCGTGGCGTTCCATGAAGTCCTGCGAATAAACCTTGGACGCCTCGAACTGCGCGGCGCGCTGGTTCGCGCCCCAGATGCGCAGGCCGTACTTCTGGAAGAGATCGACGATGCCGAGCGCGAGCGGGTTGTCCGGCCCGACGACGGTGAGTTCGACGCGCTGCTCCTGTGCGAAGGCGAGGAGGCGCGGCAGATCCTCGGCGCTGATGTTGACGCATTGGACGGCGGCGTTGTTCTTCGCGAGGCGCTCCTGCGCGATGCCGGCGTTGCCGGGCGCGCACCATATGCGGGTGATGTGCGCGGACTGTGCCAGTTTCCAAACGAGGGCGTGTTCGCGGCCGCCGCTGCCGAGGACGAGGACGTTCATCGCGCGAGATGAAACCGAATCGCGCGCAGCCGGGGAAGAAATATCGCTGCGCAGCGGCGGTTGGGGCTGGCGCGCGAGTGCAGTTTTCCCGTGGGGCGTGACTTCTTGAATTGACACCACCGGCCTGCCGTCAGGTAGATATCTCTCAGCAATCCATTATGAACGAAACCAACCAGCCCTCTTCCACCCCGGCGATCCCCAGCCGGCGTGATTTTATCAAGACCTCCGGCAAGATCGTCGCCGCCGGCGCACTCGCGGGCGTGACGTTGCCGCACGTTCACGCCGCCGAGAATAACACCATTCAGATCGCGCTCATCGGCTGCGGCGGCCGCGGCACGGGTGCGGCCGGCAACGCGCTCTCGACGAAGAAGGGGCCGGTCACTCTTTCCGCGATGGTGGATGTGTTTGAGAATCGCCTCAACGGCAGCCATGACACGCTCAAGGGCAAGTTCAACGATCTCGTGGACGTGCCCAAGGACCGCCGGTTCATCGGTTTCGACGGCTACAAGGCCGCGATGGACTCGATGAAAAAGGGCGACATCGCCATCTTCACCACGCCGCTGGCCTTCCGCTGGGTTCACTTCAAGTACGCGATCGAGAAGGGCCTGAACGTCTTCATGGAAAAGCCCGTCACCGCCGACGGTCCGACGAGCCGTCGGATGCTGGAACTCTCTGATCAAGCGAAGGCCAAGAACCTCAAGTGCGGCGTCGGCCTCATGTCGCGCCATGCACGGCATCTTCAGGATCTCCACAAGCGCGTGCAGGACGGCGAAATCGGTGACGTGATGCTCATGCGCGGCTACCGCTGCCACGGCCCGGTCGCTTCGGCTTTCTCGAAGAAATGGCCCGGCAAGCCGAGCGAATTGCTCTGGCAAATCTCGCGCTTCCACAGCTTCCTGTGGGCGAGCGGCGGTTGCTACAGCGATTTCTACATTCATCACATCGATCATCTGTGCTGGATGAAGAACTCCTGGCCCGTGAAGGCCCAGGGCATGGGCGGACGCCATTACCGCAACAGCCCCGATGGCGAGCCGTGGATCGACCAGAACCTCGACTCCTATACCGTGGAATACACGTTCGAGGACGGCGCGAAGTTCTACATGCACGGCCGCTGCAATGTCGGCGCGCACCCGATGTATTTCAGCCACGTCCACGGTACCAAGGGCATGGCTGTCGCGGCCAAGACAGGCGATTACAACGGTCCATCAAGCACTCACTCCGGACAGTCACCGAGCCGCGCCACCATGAAGTGGCAGTCCAAGGACTACGGCGCGGAGAACGATCCTTATCTCAACGAGTGGAACGACCTGATGGATGCCATTCGCAACGACAAGCCATACAACGAAGTGCCCTTCGGCGTGCAGGCCAGCGTCGTCACTTCGATGGGCCGCATGGCAGCGCACACCGGCCAGGAGATCACCTACGACGACATGCTCAACCACGAGCACGAACTCGCGCCCGGCATCGACAAGTGGACGATGGATTCCCCGCCGCCTGTCGCCTCCGACGCCGAAGGCAAGTATCCGGTGCCGATGCCCGGCCTGAAAAAAGACCGCGAATACTGATCCGCCCCTCTCCGCAGCCGGGTGATTCGCCTTGCCCGAGGTGAACACCCGGCTGTTTCATTTCCAGGCATCGCTTTCATGAAACCTGACTCCCGCATCTTCGTCGCCGGCCATCGTGGATTGGTCGGCAGCGCCATCGTTCGCGAACTCGAACGCACCGGCCATGCGAATCTCATCCGCCGCACGCGAACGGAGCTCGAGCTGATGGATGCTGCGGCGGTGGATCGTTTCTACGCCGAGGCGAAACCGGAGTATGTGTTCGTGGCCGCAGCCAAGGTTGGCGGCATTCTTGCGAACGATCGCCAGCCGGCGTCGTTCTTGTTCGAGAATCTCCAGATCCAGAACAACCTCATACACGGCGCGTGGAAGGCGGGCGTGAAGAAGCTCCTGTTCCTCGGCAGCTCGTGCATCTATCCGAAGCTCGCCCCGAAGCCGCTCAAGGAGGATTACCTGCTCTCGGGTCCGCTGGAGCCCACGAACGAGTGGTATGCACTCGCGAAGATCGAGGGCATCACGATGTGCCAGGCGTATCGCCGGCAGCATGGGGGCGACTTCATCAGCGCGATGCCCACGAACATGTACGGGCCGAACGACAACTACGACCTGCAAGGCTCGCACGTCCTGCCCGCGCTCATCCGGAAGTTCCACGAGGCGAAGGTCACGGCGGCGAAGGACGTGACGTGCTGGGGAACAGGTTCGCCGATGCGGGAGTTTCTGTATGCCGATGACCTGGCCAGTGCCTGCGTTCATTTGATGAATCACTACAGCGAGGAGCAGTTCATCAACGTCGGTTCCGGCAGCGACCTCACCATTCGCGAACTCGCGGAGTTGGTCCGCGATGTTGTCGGTTTCACTGGCGCGATTGAGTGGGACAGCTCGAAGCCCGACGGCACGCCGCGCAAGCTCATGGACAGCTCGCGGCTGTTCGCGCTGGGCTGGAAGCCGAACGTTCCCCTGCGCGATGGCATCCGCCTCGCCTATGGGGATTTCCTCCAGCGTTACTGCAAGGTGTAGGAGTAGGCGGTGCCGATTCGCGTTCTGGCTCCCGCCTTGGCCACGTTTGTTCACTCGCACTGCCTCATCAACTTGTCCTCCATCCGCACAGCATCCACAGATGCGTTGCGTAGGTAATCCTCCGGCCCATTCCCACCGATAACTCCGTGCGGCAGGCGGCTGGCGCGGGTTTTGCCGGGCTTTCGGATTCACGCTTCGGGAATTGGTTTTGACGCACTCCGGTGCATCCCGTAGCGTGCCCGCCACGTTTTTTTCAAAGGCCACATGATCGGATATATCATCAAAAAATTCATCGGGACGAAGAATCAGCGCGAGGTCAAACGGCTTCGCCCGATGACCGCAAAGATCAACGAGCTGGAGACGGCCTTGCAGTCTCAGCCCGACGATGTCTTGCGCCAGAAGACCGCCGAGTGGAAGGCCCGTTGCGCCGCGATCACGGACAACGACGAGCTCAAGCGCGCGCTGGAGGAGATTTTGCCCGAGGCTTTCGCGGTGGTGAAGGCCGCCTGCCGCCGCTTGTGCGGCCAGGACGTCATCGTCCGCGGCCATCCGCTCCCGTGGAAGATGGTGCCGTTCGACGTTCAGCTCATCGGCGGCTACGCCCTGCACACCGGCCGCATCGCGGAAATGGCGACCGGCGAAGGCAAGACGCTCGTCGCGACGCTGCCGACCTACCTGAACGCCCTAAGCGGACGCGGCGTTCACGTCGTCACAGTCAACGACTACCTCGCGGCGCGCGACAGCGAGTGGATGGGCGCGGTGTACAAGTTCCTCGGCCTGACCGTCGGCTGCATCCTGCACGATCAATCTCCCGCGGAACGCCGCGCGCAGTACGCCTGCGACATCACCTACGGCACGAACAA
>SXGS01014898.1_pt1 | contig 13602 bp, 3 predicted proteins | sample 3174681 | NCBI WGS metagenome assembly SXGS01 (sample SAMN11356861, study PRJNA531348) | freshwater metagenome | isolation source: freshwater sample F1-80 | place: China: Fuxian Lake, Yuxi | collected 2017-12-25
ATCGCTGGGAACAGCAGGTTGCCGGCTTCGTGCATTTGATAGAGCCGATGCACGCCGGTCGTGGTCTCTTCGGTGACGCCGCGAATGTTCTCGGCGATGCGGCGGAAGAAGCTGTTGTCCTCTTCTTGAATCTGAGCGAGCAGTTTCAGGATGACTGCGTACTCTTCATTCGTCGCGGTGGAGGCGTCCGGGACTGACTCAGCTTTCTCGAACTCGACCCCCTTGTGAACGAGCAGCGTGGCATCGCCACCGTCGTCGAGGATCATGTTGGGGGTGCCTCCGTCCGGCCAGCGGAAAAGTTGGTCGGTACACCACCAGTATTCTTCGAGCGTCTCACCCTTCCAGGCGAAGACCGGCACTCCCTGAGGATTGGCCGGCGTTCCGTTTTTGCCGACCACGGTGGCTGCGGCCGCTTCGTCCTGTGTCGAGAAGATGTTGCACGAGACCCAACGGACTTGGGCTCCCAGTTCGGTCAGCGTTTCGATCAAGACGGCCGTCTCGATCGTCATGTGTAGGCTGCCGGCGATGCGTGCTCCCTTGAGCGGTTTCGACTTGCTGTACTTGGCTCGCAGAGCCATCAAGCCCGGCATTTCGACTTCGGCCAGTTCAATCTTTTTGCGGCCCAAATCGGCGAGGCTGAGGTCTCGCACTTTGTAAGGCAACGCTTTGGTCGCGGACTTTGAAACGGCATCCAATGTGGCGGGCATGAAGAACTCCTTTGGGATTCAGAAGGCACACAGATCCAACGACTCGTAACTTAGGTGATGCTTCAGCGATCAGCAACTTAGCTCATGCGGCAAGTGAAACCGTTAAAGCAGGTCAATGATTAACAAATGAAACCGTTAGGGCAGGTCAATGATCGCAACTGGGGAATTGGGATCGACGCACTAGCACGACGCGCGAGCGAGTGGTTTGTCCCGAATCACCACTCGCTCACGCGTCGTGCTAGTTTTTGTGATGCCGCCATGAAACGGTTAGGCCATATTGAAAGCCGGAGGTTCTCTAGTTAGTAGTACCGCCATTTTTGATTTGTCACTTCGCGAAGCTAGCTTGGTTCTAACCTCAAAATAAGTATTAAGGCGCGCGGTGCTGCGACGCCACAGGAGGCATGGATGCGCAAGTTGAAGAGAACTTGTTGATGTCACTTGGTCACGTTCGCATGGCGACGTGATTGAGGACAGGAGGTCCTGATGAAGATTGCGATTCTGCACCCGTCTTATGAAGGTTCGAACGCGCCGTTTAAGGAACTTGATCCGCTCTGCGATCCATCGCGACATCTGCCGGGGCCGAGTTACACCAACTTTGACATCAGGAAAGCGATCGCCGTCAAACAGGTGATCGAGATTGCTCAACAAGGCTTTGACGTCGCCATCAATCTGTGCGACGGAGCTTGGGATGAAGATCGTCCCGGCATCGAAGTGGTGCAGGCGCTGGAAAAGCTCAACGTCGCGTTCACCGGCGCAGGCTCGGCGTTCTACGATCCAAGCCGCGAAGCGATGAAGATGGCGGCGTACTCGGCAGGCGTGAATGTTCCCGCTTATGTGCAGGCGAAGTCGATTGCCGACGTCGAGCAGGCGATCGAGCGGTTGCGGTTCCCGATGATCGTCAAGCATCCGCACGGCTATGCCAGTGTTGGCATGACGAAAGATTCGCGAGTCACCGCCGCTGATGGATTGAGGAACGAGGTCACACGATTCATCACGTCATTCGGCGGGGCTCTGATTGAGGAGTTTATTGAAGGTCGCGAATTCACCGTGCTGGTGACGGAACCGAAAGCGGGAGAGGCTCGGCCGTGGGCGCTGCAACCGGTCGAGTACTGTTTTCCGCCGGGCGAGACATTCAAGCACTTCGCAATGAAGTGGGTGGACTTCGAGAAGATGCACACGCGGTGGGTCGAAGACAAAGCTTTAGACGCGCGTCTGCGCGAAATCGCGTCGCTGACGTTCGAGGCGTTGAATGGAACGGGCTTTGGCCGTTGCGATCTGCGAATGAACGATGCGGGCGAGATATTCCTGTTGGAGATCAATCCCAACTGCGAGATGTTCTGCCCTGAAGATGAATACGGAAGCGCGGACGAGATCCTCGCCGCGGACCCCGCCGGCCATCGGGGCTTCTTGGAGCACCTCTTGTTCTGCGCGAAGCGACGGCAGCAGCGTGCCAAGAAATCATGGGAGTTGCGTTTTCATCGACCGCACGGCTTCGGCTTGTTTGCGACGTCCGACCTGCCGCGTGGCCAAATCGTCGTGAAGTACGAAGAGGTGTCGCACACGCTGGTTTCGCGGCGGCATGTGCAGCAGTCCTGGACCGGCCTCAAGCGGCAATGGTTCGAGCGTTACGCATGGCCCGTCAGCGACAACGTATTTCAGTTGTGGAGTGACAACCCTGAGCATTGGCGTCCGGTCAATCACAGTTGCGACCCGAACACCTGGCTGGAAGGATTGGACTTAGTCGCGCGACGGAACATCAAATCGGGCGAGCAACTAACAGTGGATTACTCGACGTTCTGCGGACCGTCGATGACGCCGTTCGATTGTTCGTGCAACGCCCCTGGTTGTCGGCGAGTCATCCGCGGCACTGACTTTCAATTGCCCGGAGTCCGCGAGCGTTACGGCGATCATGTCTCCGACTTCATTCGCTTCGTCAGCCGCGAGGGGGACGCGCGACACACGCTGCCCTACGAGATCGTGAAGAACGTGATCGGCTCCGGCCTGGTCGCTCGCCGAGCGTGGAAGAGCGGCGATGTTCTCAGTCCGGTTTCGTGGACCAATCAGCAACCAGAGCCGTCGCGTTGGACGATCCAGTGCGGCGAGAACGAGCATGCTGATCCGCAGCCGTTCGAGTTGCGGTACATCAATCATTCGTGCGATCCGAATGTCTTCTTCGACCTGGAGAATGGCGAGCTACGAGTGCTCCGCGACGTGGCTCCGGGGGACGAGTTCGCCTTCTTCTATCCCAGCACGGAATGGGACATGGCCGAACCGTTCGAGTGTTGTTGCGGCTCGCCCAACTGCGTCGGCCGGATCACCGGAGCGGGCAAGATGCAGCTCGACCTGCTGCGTCGGTATCGACTGTCGCCGGTCGTTCAAAACCTGCTGGGCGCGACGATGTGATGTGGCGTTGTCGGGGCGAACAAAGCAGCCGAGTCACTGTGTGCCTCGGCTACTTTTTTTGCGTCGCCACTACGGAATGATGTAGACGATCCCGACCGTTGCGGCAGCTTGGACGGCGGCGGCGGATAGGCTCCACGGCGGCAGGTACGCTCGAACGCCGAACTTTTCACAGGTCGTGCAATCGGGCAGCGTGCGGACGCAGGACCACGGTTTTTCGGCGGTAAAACGATACGGCAGGATCGGGATGTTCGCCGAGGCACGAATCATCGAGACAGTTGAAGTGAACGGCCCGCAGCCTCGTCCGCAGCGTTCGAGGTTCGGATCTTCGAACCACAGCGGCTTGTGACAGAACGGATACGAGTCGCGATTCGCCTGCCAAGGGTCACGGGCAATTCCGAAGACGTTGAATGGCTTGCGATGATTCATGATTGCGAACGCGACGTCGTTGGGTTCGCGGATGTTCTTGTTCTCTTCTTCGCTGAGATCCGGCAACTTCATCGCGAGCTCGGTGAACTCGTTAGGTTCGAGAATCTTCTGCGGCTTTTTCTTGGTGGGATCAGACACTTCCACTGGCGGCAGTATGACTGCTTTGCGAAGTTCAATCTGCCGAACTGGCTTCAGATCCTCCAAGATCACGGCCATCCGTTGTTGTCTGGCCTTCTCCGATTTGCCGGCGTAGTCAGCGTTCTGAGCCTTGGTCGTATCGCCTTCCGCCGCCACATGGCGAATCTCATCGCGTTGCGGAATTGGAGCCGGTGATTCGTCAACGTCCATCATTTCGTTCGAATCTTCGTCGCGGGCCTCATCTTCAAAGAAGAGTTGCACGACCCCGCGGACTGGACCTTTCTCCGGCAATGGTTCTTCGAAGATCGGTTCGTCGATGGTCGGTTCTTCGAGCATGCGCACCGGCGGCTTCTCCGTGGCCGCGACCACCGGCTCCTCACTCTCGGCCGGCTGCTGCGGCAGATCAATTTGCTCGGCGACAGGAGCCCGCAACGGCGTCTTACTCGCGACTGAGCTGGGCTGTGGCTTGGCAGGACGTGATGCGACCGAGCGAGCATCGAGGTTCGGTAATCTTGGAGCCTCCGGCACTGTTCCGGCGGCGACGGCGTATTTGGAAGGCTGAGGTACTTCGCGGCGAACCACCGGATTGGCGACGGTCGGCCGAGCTTTCGGTGCACTGTTGCGAGGTGCCGGAGAGGCCGGAATGAAATTCATCTTGCCCGCTGGCTTCGCGGATTGATTCATCGCGGCCTGTTTCGCAGCACTCGGCGGTGCTTCCGCCGGGCGTGGCCCGGACAAATACCCCTGCTTCGGCCCCAACTCTTGAGCGCCGACCTGGTCGACCACCGGACCGATCCGCAAGACAAACAGCGTGGGAACCACCACGGGAACCAGCAGCAGAACACAAGCTGTGACGCTCAGCGTGAATTTATGACGTGCCATGTCGTGACCTCCGTTGACTCGAATATCGTCCCCGGAATCTCGGCCTCCTTACCCTCAACGGAACTTCCCCCGCAGGCACGACGATTGTGACCGGCACCATCGGATCATCTGCCGTAACTCGCAAGCTTTACTCAGACTGCCAATTCAACCACGTTCGCTTGATTCTCCAAGAACGGGTCTGGCGTCCGCCCTGCGGGGCTGCTTTCCTACCGGGCCTCAGGTTCGAGCGTTTGTGGCCATTGTTGCGATTGGCGAGCGGGGCGGCGGCAGCCCCCCGGTTTTGCAGCGAATGCACCGGGGGGGCGAACGCCGCCCCACTCGCCAAATTGCCTCTGGCGTACTTCAGGAGAACTTCTCTCAAGCGATTGAATTCGAGGAACTCGGTACAAGCGGATGGATTGCGTCGAGGCTACTTGTCGCAGCTCTGTAAGACATGCGAGGATTGACCGGGACATGCCGGCTATGTCGAGTTTTCCAACCAAGACGCCGATTGGCAAAAGAGACGCCTCGCGACAGAGCCACCTCATGCGCTCGGATTGTTGGACGGAACCAAGCGGAAGACCGGTTTCGAGGTTTAAGGATTGATCCATGTTTTTCATTCATTGGTTGAGCCGCACCGCACGGCGGAGTCAGGCCCCACGTCAGCCGAACCGCGATCGCACCAAAGAACGCCGGTTGAAGTTGTTGCGCCTTGAGCAGCGCCGCGTGCTCAACGCCGACTTCACGTTCGTGGCCCACGGGCTGAATTTGGATCACGTTGACGGCGACCTGACCGTCCGCGAAGTCTCCGGCAGCGCGGGCAGCCAAATTGAGTTCGATCTCGCGGGGGGGAGCATTTGGCAGGACAACGGTTCGACGGGCTTGTTCGCGATCGACAACAGCACGCCGGGGCATTCGATCCTGTCCGTCGCCAAGGCCGACTTGAAGAGCCTCTCATCGGGAGTCTCGTTGCACGCGGCTTCTTCTGAGTTCGATTTGCAGTTCGATGTGCAGTCGTCGCCGTTGGATCTCAGCCAGATGCAGGGGACGCTGGCTGCCGAAGGATTCGGTGAGATCCAGCAGACCGCCGCGAACGATCATCAGGTCCGATTCGGCGACGTCTCGCTCTCGGCCGACCAGATCACACTGTCTCAGTTTCACGGTGACGAAATCACGCTCAGTGCGAACGAGATCGACCTGACTGGCGGAGCCGATTCGTTCTCCGGTTCGACGTTGTCGGTTCATTCGGCCGCGACACCAAACATCGAACTCGGCGGCACGAGTGACAGCGTCCACGAACTCAACTTCAGCGGCAGCGACATCACCGCGTTGGACGCTAGTTTTCATCGGATCAGCTTCGAGGCCACGCCAGGCGATGCGACCAGTTCGATTCAGGTCGATGCGGCAGGAGCCGATTTCAACGACGCGATCACTCCTGGTCACGACGGCAGCCTGCATCTCACGGCCGACATGGTGCAGATCGACGGTGCCATATCGCTCTCCGGTGGCTTGATCGACGTGACGGCGACCCACGCTGCGACGATCTCCGCCACTGGCAGCCTGACGAGCCACGGCGGCGACGTTCACGTCGATGCGGGCGAATCGGGAACGCTGTTGGATTCCGGTCGTATTGATGTCTCGAACGATGAAACAGGGGGCGTCGGCGGCACCGTGCATCTGTTGGGCGAGCAAGTCGGTCTCTTTGACGGCGCGGAGGTGAATGCTTCGGGCCACAGCGGCGGTGGAGAGATTCTGATCGGCGGCGATCTGCACGGCGACAATGACGCGATCCCTCACGCGGCTCATACCTACATCGGACACGATGTCGCGATTCATGCGGATGCGATCCAGCAAGGAGACGGCGGACAGGTCGTGGTCTGGTCCGATGAAGTCACTCAAGTCTACGGAACACTCACAGCGCGCGGCGGTGCGCTGCTGGGTGACGGCGGCTTGATCGAAACGTCGAGCCACGAACAGCTCATCGTCACACGCGGCGGTGATGCCAGCGCGGCGAGCGGCAACGCGGGAACGTGGCTGCTCGATCCGCTCAACGTCAGGATCGTGGCGGCCCCCTCGACGGTCTACTTGGTGACAGAGTTCGCTCCGCTTCCGAACTTCTTCCCCACGGTGGTCGACTCGGAAGTGACCGCAGAGGCGATCGTCGATCAGCTCAAGACCGGCACGACGGTCGTGATTTCGACATTCAATCCGACCGAAAGCGAAGCCGGAGATGTAATCCAGGCCGCTTTAATCGACGTGACGTTCGACAACCCCGGTGACTCAGCCACATTGATCATCAACGCGGCCAATGACATCTTCATCAACGGCGGAATCAACGCGACCAACGGTAGCCTCAACATCTTGTTGGAGGCGAACGCGGTTGCCGATGACCTTGATGACACGCTCGGCGATGTGACGATCAACGCCAACATCGACACCTTCGGCGGGTCGTTCACGAGCACCGGGGTCAATTTCACGAGCACCGCGGCCACTATCATGGCGGCGGGCGGCGTTTCCATCACACACACCGGCAATGTGAATCTGGGAGCGATCAATACCGGCGCAGATTCCGGCGGCACAACCAACATCAGCGGTGCGAATGTTGTCGGAACGATCAACGTCGGCGAGGGCAACGTCCTCATTGATGGTGGCAACTCTGATCTGGTCGTCATGGCAGACATCACCGCGACCGGAACGATCTTCCTCTTGGCGGATCGAGATGTGATCGTGGACGCGACGGTCACCGCCGGCGTTACTCCGCCGCTGTCCGTGACGGCCCCCTTAGACCCTTCCGCCGACCTCACGATCACGTCGGATGCGAACTCGGATTCTGATGGCGGTTTCTGGCTTCGGGAGAGCGGCACCGCAGACGCTCGGCTCAATGCGGGAGGAAACATCATGCTCGCCGGCGCGCAGCTGTTCGATGCCACTGCGAATCCGGGTGGCGGAAAGATCAGTCTGCGAATTGATGCCGACGATGCCGCGACTCCGCAGCAGCAGGTCGTTGCCGGACAGGATCTGACGATCGTGGCCAACTTCGGAAAGGTTCCCGATGCCGGCGATATTGTGATCGACGGAATGATGACCGCGACCGACGGTGCCCTCACCGTATTCTTCACGGATACAGCATTTCTGAGTGCCGATCAAACGGTGGGTACCGATCTGTTGTTTCCGAACGCGGTGCAGCTCACTAACGATGTCACAGTCACGGCCGGTAATAACGTCACCTTCTCCAGCACCATCGACGATGATGGAGACATCCAAACGGGATGGGAGCTGACAGTCATCGGTCCCGCCAACACACCTGTTGGTGGGGAAGTCCTGTTCGTCGGTGCGATTGGAGCCACGAATGGCCTGGACGCGTTGACTGTCACTGGCGACGGGCTGGTGGATTTTCTGAGTGCGGTCACGGTTGACGGTGACATCAGCGTCACTGGGACTTCCGAGTCGGGTCGCATCACGTTCCAAGACGCCGTGACGACCACAAATGGCGGCTCGGTCACGATCACGAACGCGGGGCTGTTGGTCACCAGTTCGTCAGCAACGTTCTTCGTCGCTAGCGATTTCGTTCAGAACGGTGTCGGCTCGACAGAATTGGGAGCGGACATCATCACCTTCGACGGTAACGTGCTGTTCGAGCAAGGCGTGTTGCTCACGGACGCGGTCGCGATCGAGACGAACATCAACAATGGCAACATCACCTTCAGCGGCACGATCGACAGTGAAGTCGCCGGCAGTAACGAGGAGCAAACGATCTCGCTGGGAATGCCCACGGGGGGCACCTTCACGATCTCGTGGGATCCGCCAGACCTGCCGGGGACTCCGGGCACGCCCGTGGATGTCGATGTCGCCACGACAGCCGACATTCCGTTTGATGCGACGGCGGGGCAAGTCAAACTGGCCTTCGTCACGGCAGCCAACTTGGTGTTCAACAACGCCGATTCGTCACTCGAATTCACAGAGGCCGATCTCAACGTTACGGGCGAACCTGGCGGCCCCTTCACGCTCACGTTTCGAGGAGCGTTTCGTGGAACCAACGTCGCTGAGATCACTGTTGACGGTACGAGTCTCGTCGATGCCGTCGCTCCCAGTTCGGTGCTGACCACCGTGTCGGGAACCGACATTGTCGCGGAGCACAACCCGCTGACGCTGATCGCCGGCACGGGAACGATTGAGTTCCGGGGAAACATCGGTGCCGGGTTCGTGGATGTCGGCCTGGGAGTCGATGGCGACCAGACGCCCGGCAATCTCACGGTCACTTCGGCAAACCAAATCACATTCAACAATGTCGCGATGGTTGTCGCCGATGGGACCATTGATCTTGGAACCGGTACCAACGTCATCACGAATGGCATCGACATCAACGGTCCCGTAGAGTCGATCACGTTTGAGAGTCGCCAGAACCAGCAGGACGACCAAGGCATCCGCATCAACGGGCGAGTGACGAGCGACATTGACCTGTCGCTGTTAGCGACTGGCGACGTGAACTTGACCAACAACGGCAGCCTCTTCACCAACACCACTCACAGTGTCACCATCGCGGCGGACTCGAATGGCGATGGTGCCGGTGACTTCCGCATGGGGGAACTCACAGAAATCAATGCGTCGGCCGGCTTCATTGATGTGCGTGCGGCCGAGGTCTTCTTGGGCAAGTTGATCACGACCAACGAGAATCCTACCGATGCCGAGAATCCGGCGATCCGAGTCAGCGCCACCTTTCGATCCATCAACGACATCAACGGCGACGCCAACATGAGTGGAGCCAATCTCGTCGCCGAACAACGAACCGATCCAGATTCTTCCGGCGCGGGAGTCGTGCTCGAAGCGGTCCTGGGAATTGGTGCCACGGAGAACGCGCTGGAAACGGAGATCGCCTCGCTCTGCGCGTTCAATCACGATTTGTCGGAGCGGCAGGTGGTCACGTTGGAGAACGCCACCGGCGGAACCTTCACGCTCACTTGGACCGCCCCCGGCACTTTGACGGGGCTGGCAGAGACAACCGCCGCCATCCCCTTCAACGCCTCGGCTGATCAGGTCAAGCTGGCGTTTCTGGCAACCTTCGACACGCTCACCAACGCGGATCTCGATGTCTCTGGCAACGCGGGTGGCCCGTACCTCTTCACGTTCCAGGGGGCACTCCGAGCAACCAATGTCAGTGACGTCATGGCATTGAACGCGAACCTCATCGGCTCAGATCCCACCACGCCGAGAGTGGCCACCGTGGAAACCACCACGATCTCCGAACCAGCACGCGCCGAGAACAACATCGTGATTCGGGACGTCGGCACGAATAACGGCGAGCGGGTTGATTTGATCTTCGTTCATAACGAGGCCAACCAGATCACGTCACAGTTCGCGAATACGGACGTCGATTTCGAGTCGGCGATAGGCAACAAGACCACGGAGATCACCTTCTCGGCCGCCACTCCCGGTCCCACCAGCAATGACCTTGTTCTCAACTTCACGATCAGCCAGCACACCAACTCCACGACGACTCCACCGTCCGGTGCCAGCATCGGCGTGCCGATCATTACGGTCACCGGGCACACGATTAACATCGACCTAGATTATGGTGAGGACCTCAACGAGAACGGCGTCTTGGATTCCGGAGAAGACAAAAACAATAACGGTGACCTCGACCGCACGACCGCGAACGCCTTGCGCGATGCGATCAACTCACATCATGCTGCCAATCAACTCGTGCGGGCACGGATCACGAATTCAACCTCTGACGTAAGGGCTCCGGGCACGGACGACATCACGAGCAACGTCGACGGACTCAGCATCGCTTTGAACGAGAACCCGGCCGGGATCGAGGATGGTGTCATCAACATCAACGTCGAGAACGGCAGCTTGCGAGTCGTCGCCGATAACTCGCGCCTGGTGCTGTCTGAGATGCAGCGCGGCATCGACGCTTTCAATCCCCCGGACTTGGCTGTCGCGGCGATTCAGTCGGAGAACACCATCCAACTGACCGCCAACACGATCGAAGTCTTCGACGACATCCTGGCCATTTCCGCCAAGACGCAAGTCACCACTCAGACCTACACGCAAGCCACGTCGAACTTGGACAACGACGATACGACACTCACCGTGCTCGATACGCGACATTTTCCAGTGGTTGACACCAATACCACCACCGTGGATTTCTTGATCCAGATCAACTCCGAAATCCTGGCGGTGACACATATCGATTCCACCACGAATGAATTGACGTTGGTGCGCGGCCAGAACAACACGTTGCCGACCGCGCATCTTGCCGGCCCAATCCTCGCCGCCTTCGATGAACTGGTCACGACGCTGAGGGTCGTCGATGCCAACGTCTTCCGAACGGCCGATGGCGACCCATTCAGTCCGGGTTTCTTCATCCGAATTGACTCGGAAACCCTGTTGGTGACGGACATCGACTTCGTCAACAATGAACTGACGGTAGAGCGCGGCCAGAGTTCGACGACGGCCACCAGTCATGTTCCGGGGACGGTCATCAGGGAGGTCGGCATCGACACGGGGATTCGTCAATACATCGAAATCCAGGCTCGCACCAACTTCGTGTTGGGGGAAGATCGAGTTATCTCCACCGACGACCATTACCTGAATTCGCTCAACGTCGCTGAGGACTTAAACGGCAACGGCAGGCTCGAACGAGTCGACGAGTCGTTTACCGATGCCAATGGCAACGGCCAGTACGACACCGCCGAGCCATTCACCGACATGAACGGCAATCGGACGTACGACTTGGGCGAACCCTTCGCCAACGTCGTCTTGGATGCCAACGGTGTGGCGAATGGTGTGTTTGATCCGATGGAACCATTCACGGACTCCAACGGCAACGGCAAGTTCGACCTTGGCGAGGACTTCAACAACGACGGCCTGTTGCAGTTCAACACGGGTGAGGATCTCAACCGCAACGGCATGCTCGATCCGGGCGAGGACTCAAACGGCGACGGCATTCTGCAATTCCGTGGCGACAAACCGATCACCGCGCAGAACGACGACTTCTTCTCGCAAAACGAACACGACGTGATTCACATCACGGCCGATTCCACCTTCTCCGGTACCAACGGACGAGTCCTGCTGGGTGAGAACTCAACGATCAGCACCGACAATGGCATCCAGCAGCTCATCTCCCCCCGGCCGGTTTTTACGGGCATCAACACCGGTGTCTTCACTTATCTGCCGGGCACGGCGTTTTTCTCCGGCAACGTGGTCAGCAGCGATTTGACATCCCGATTCTTGCTCGACGGCCCAGAGGTCTTGCCGGATGGCACCGTCTTGCCCGCAAATTCGGTGGTGTTCCTGGGCACGCTGACGTTCACCATCGGATCTCCTGGCGAGAAAAACCTGGTGCTCGATATCGACTGGGGAGACCACGATCGCAACCTGCTGTCTGAGATTCCGCCGATCACCGCCAACGCTCTGGCACCCATCTTTGATGTCGCGAGGGGCATTTACGTCTTTAACGCGACCGTCGATCAACGCGCCACACGCTACTTGATCCCAGAAGGTGGAGCGACGTATTCGATCCCGCATGAATTCTCACAGAACGCCTTCAACTTGTTGTCCGAAGGCAACTTGTTGTCCGCAGGCGGACAGGCGATCCAGCAACCGGGACGCGGCACCGGCGTGACGTCTGATCCGATTCAGGTCCGATTCGCCGTCTCACAGCACTCGTCGATCGTCATTGACGGCCAAGCCGTGCTGGACCCGCGAGTTCCCGCTGCCGATGTCGCAACGGCGTTGGCTGCCGTGCCGGAAAACGCCGCCTTTGACAACGGAATGACGGGAGGAAGGGGAGTGAACTTCCCCAAAGAGATGAATGCGCCAGGAACGCCGCTCACGAACGCCGATCCGCTCTTCCAGCTTTCCAGCACCGATGTGCTCGATGATCCAGACTTGTTCCTGCCTCGGTTTGACAACGGAATTGTCACCTTCTCAATCCCGACCCCTCCCTCGGCACCGATTCCTCCGGCCGATGTCCCCATCCCGCCGCCGGCACTCCCAAGCCCGTTCATTCCCGATAACTTGATCATCGCTGCGCCACAAATCACGACGGAGACTTCTCGCTCGTCTGCCGCCTCCTCGAGCGTGACCACCGATGAGTACTTCGAGCTACGACGCACCAACGAGGACGGCACGGTCACTGCGGAACGTCTGGATGAACTCGCGAGAGAGAGCCTGTTGAATCGCGAAAACTTCGAAAAATTCGTGAGGGATCTGGGGGACGGCGAATACGAGATCTTCTTCATCACACGCGACATCAAGGATGGCACGACGATCCCACGCTCGGTGATTCAGTTCCGTCTGGAAAGCGGACGACTGGCTCCGCCCGCCAACGACTCGCCGAACTTGTTCAAACCGTTCAAATTGATCCCCGTTCCGAAAGCTCCCAAGCCAGTCCCACCGGACCAGCCGAACAACAACGGAGCCGATGCCGATCAGAAGCCCGATGCTTCGGACGACGGGAATCAAAAGCCGTCCAACGACGAGATGTCTGCCCTCCCCTTACAGGAACGCCCCTCGGACACCGCTTTTACTGTGAGCGGCACGGCGATAGCCGCCGTTGATTCGTTCGTCCTGAGTGACACCGCTATCGACGTCGGTGACTCCACCATCGAGTTGGACGAATCGGCCTCCTCGGAATCGACACCGCTGGCCGTGGGTCTGCTGATGATGGCCGGTACGCGAAGGCGGAAAACTCGTTTCAATCCGTTCGGCTCCGCACTGTTCTCCAAAACCGCCCGTTTGGCTCGAAAGCGTGTAGCAAACGCGGACGATAAATGAGATACACGTCTCCGGCTAACGCCGGGCGTGTGTGACTGTCGTACCCCGCCATCGAGTTCACCTCGGTGGTTCCCGCGCTTTCGCACACCCCCAACTAAGAGGAGAAATTCGCGTAGTGCAGAAGCGCGGGAACCACCGACGCAAGGTCATTGGTATCTACACAACTATCCGCACTTGAGGATGGGGAATGGTAACGAGACGTCACGAACGAGTTGTTTGAGGTCACTGAGATCATGGTGTTCGAGATATTCCAGCATCGTCAACACAACGCACAGTCCGGCCAGCA
>SXGS01296989.1_pt1 | contig 13602 bp, 11 predicted proteins | sample 3174681 | NCBI WGS metagenome assembly SXGS01 (sample SAMN11356861, study PRJNA531348) | freshwater metagenome | isolation source: freshwater sample F1-80 | place: China: Fuxian Lake, Yuxi | collected 2017-12-25
GGTTCGGTTCACTCCCCTGGGCATGTATGTGGCCGGCGATGTCACCGACGATCGCGTGATGACCCCCGAAAAGGCGACCGACATCAACACCGACCACCCCGAAATCTGGCTTTCGTTGCCGCGGGTAGCGTTTCCTGAAATCGGCTTCGGCAACCAATTCGGTCAGGTCGAGATTGGCACGCCCGAAGAATGCGACAACGAGACCATCGGCCTCGAAGATGCGACCGCCTGCAAAGCGTGGCGCCAAACGCAGGTGCGCCACCGCCGCAAGCTCGATCGCATGTTCACCCGGCAGTGGGCGGTGTTTCCGCAGGTGCAGGAGCTGTGGGCGGTCGACGGCGGGGCGGAGGTGCCGAACGTCAGCGGGCTCGGATCTTCCAAGTCCATTCTGGTCGAACACGGCCAAGGCTACCGCTTCGAAGCGTTCTTTGCACTCGACGCCTTTCCTGCGACCACCGGAACCGAAATCCGCGAAGTGTCGGTGCTGGTCGACTTTGTCGACAACGACGAGGGCACCGACAAACAGGAGAGCTTCCTTTCTTCCGCGAAAGGCCGAAAGTTTGGCGACCCGAGCACCTTCGACCACTGGAAGTTGCCGACGCCCATTGCGTTTGGCTCCGCTGAGGCCGGACCGCTGACCGCCGCGTTGATCGGTTCGTTTGCAGGGATCTCCAACGCCAAACCGGACAACGCCGGACTGTTTCCTCAAATGGTACGATTCCCCGCGCAACCGCTCGACGGTTTCCTGTTCATCAACGAACCGATCGGCTACCAATACCAACCGACCGAGCCAAGCCCCTCCGTGATCCCCGTTGATCTTCGGCCAAAACGCCTCGCCACCTTCGGTGAATTGACCATCGAGCTCGGACCGGCGTCCTCCAGCCTGTTTACGACCAACTTCCTGTACACCCGCAAGGGCGACCAGATCGTGGACATTCAGCCCCTCGGGCGGGACACTCCCGCAAAAGGCGGCATGGTCGGCAAGGTCTGGCGCGGGATCTTCCGCGACGAGGGCACACAGAGCGCCCTCGGAACCGGCGCTTGTGGCGCCTGCTCGGTCGATTATGTGGGGATTGCCGACGTGACCGCCGAAGGCAAGATCGCCGTTCAATACTTGGAGTTCGCTTACGACCGGAGTTTCTCCGAAGGCGGGTATTTCGAGGATGTAGTGTTCGCGGTGGCCAACGACCTGAGTTCGATCTCGTGGACCGGAATGTTCGACAAAATCGGTGAAGGCGGGGACTCCACCGTGCTTCCTGTGACCGAAACCTGGGGACCGGGCCCGGACGGAGAGTGGGTATTTCGGGGCGCGCCGGTGAAGTAAAGGGGGTTGGTAACCACCCCCTAAATCTACTTCGAAACATTACCACAGCTGATCGGACGATCGGACGTGATGAGGTTTAGTGTCGCGGCGCTGTATTTCCCCCCGCCGAGAGCATCCTGCTGAAAGATCCCATCGTACATGGTGCAAGCTCCGCCCGCCGATTGGACGGCCACCGTGCCGCGAATGGTGCGCGAAACAATGGCGTTCCACTCATCGTGGAAGTATGTCCAATCGGACTCCAGAATCACCGCTCTCAGGGTTTTCTCCTCCCAGCCCGCCTCCGAATAGGCCTTCATCATCTGCGCTGAAAGAGCCGCATCGGTTTTTTTGGCCTTCGGCATGCGCTGTTTGGACGTATAGACCTCACGCAGCGTCGCAACCGCCGCACGCAGTGCCTCTGTATCGGAGGTGTCGACACGGATCGCTGAGGCGGGAGGGTCAAACCTGCCTGTCGTCCGGCCCCCATCGCGTGGATCGGATGCAAGAATTCGGATCTCAAGCTCGTGAACCCGTGGTGGCAGCTGCAGGAGCATCTCCCCCATTTTCAGAGCCAATGCGGCATCCGCCGGACTGTTCACATCGGCCGGCCAAAGCTCGACCGCGTACGCCGTCGCCCCGGCTGCAGCAACGTCGATCGTCCGGTGCGAGTGACCGATGGCTTGGCTGCTCCCGCTCCCAGGATCGAAAACGGCGACCTCCATTCTCGCATCTCCACCAGGGTTTCCCGCCATGTCGTTCAACGAACCCATAAAATAGCCGACGGCGTACATCGGTTCGCCCGCCCGCCAGCTCGTGGCGATCCGGTCCGCGCTCTCCTTGCCCGGGGCTGTCGGTACGGAAAACAGCACCACCTGACCCAAATGCTCGGCATGAAATGGCCCAGACAGGGATTTCTCCCATGCCGCCATCGCCTCGCCTCGCCTCGCCTCGGCGCTCACCAGCGCTGCCGCCATTTCTTCGTTGCCAGAATCAAGTGAGGTGCCGACCTGAGCAAGAGCGACCGCCATTTCTGCTTCCTTGACCGCTCCCACCAGGTCGCCGTCCTGCTGAAGTCGCCAGACGCCATCCAGGACCTTTGGAATTTCCCCCGCCAAATAACTAGCATACTCAGCGATACGTCCAAGGGCCGCATCCCACTTCTCCACCGAGTCACCGCACGCTTGGTCGCCGCGCTTCGACTGGTCGATCTTCTCCCACACCTGCGCGTACTTCTCCATTCCAGTGGTGGAGGGGAGTTTTAATACCTTGTCGCGCGAGTTCACGCTTTGCGACAGCGCTCCAGGTTCGGTGGTGACGTCATCGAGCGCGATATTGATCCAATGGGCGGCGTCGCTGCACTTGTCGGCCAAATCGTCTGCACCATCGGTCTCCACCGCCTCCTCCTCAGTCGTTTCCTTCGACGCACCGAATTTGGGCAACTTCAGCTTCCCCGCCTGGGCGTCTTCGGCGGCAACGGCAAACAGCAGCATCGCAACAAGTGGTAGAAGTTTCAACATTCCTCCTTTTCTCCGCTGCTCAAGAGCGTAGAGAGGCTGCGAGCACGCGTCAATCCCAGATCGCTTAGCACCCACCGATCGGCTGGCGACCTGATTCGGTGGGTGATTGCACGCGGCACGACTGGGGAGAACGTTGCGCAACAGCTCTTGTTCACCTCGACGCCATTCGGCCGGGCCCAAAGGGAAGTAGGCCCGATCGTACACGGGATTTGATCCCCAAGGTCCAAGACCCGAGACCTCACCAAGCCACACGACCTCACCGGCCAGCAACCTCTCCGAAAATGCGATACGCCTTCCCCGTTGGAGGCCGCATGTGGTGGTTTGCGCTGCTCGCTTGTACCAAACCGGAGGCGGGCGTTCCCGACGAAAACGCGTGGTCTGGCGAGGTCGAATTGACCGAAACCACGACCATTGCCGCGGGCACCACCCTCACCGTCGCCCCTGGCACCACGGTCACCCTGGGCGCGGACGTCTCCCTCATCGTCGAAGGCGAGCTTCTCGCTCAAGGAACCGCGGAAGCGCCGATCGTGTTCACCGGCGATCCGGCGGCGCGCTGGGGATCGATCGTGCTTGCACCAGGATCGGTCGATGCGACCTTTGAGGAGGTCGATACCTACGTTTCCGGATCGATCCTCGAGCACGCCATCGTCGAATACGCCACCCGCGGCACCCTGGTCGATGGCGCATCCCCCTATTTGCATGCGGTCACCTTCCGAAACAACGAACTCCCCGGTTCGATCGACACGATCGGCGGCGCCGGGTTGTTGATCCGCGATGGATCCACCGCGAGGGTGCGCGAATGCCGATTCGAAGACAATGTGGCAGTACCGTTTACTTTCGGCGGCGGCATGTACGTCGACCATTCGGATCCGATCCTGCAAGACAATGTATTCCTGCGCAATTCTTCCGTGTACGGAGCCGGGCTTTCGACGGATTACATGGCTTCTCCGATCGTCGGCAACACCTTCCAAGAAAATGAAACCGTCTCCGAAGGTGGCGGATTTAGCCTCGTTTCCACGGTATCCGCCGTTCTCAACAATGCCGCGCTCGACAACCACGCCGGCAAAGACGGCGCCGGAATGCACATCTGCGTGACCTGCAATCCGCACGCGGCGCCTTTTCTGTTCGACAATGTGGTCACCGGAAATGTGTCGGACGACCCCAATCCAAGCGAAGGTGCTGCCGGCGTTGGCGCGGCCTATTTGGGTGCGATGCAGCACAACGACATCTACGGCAACTTCCGCGAGGGCGAGCCCTCCGACTTCGGCTGGTTCCATCCGTTGGTCGAACAGTGGCCGGATTGGGCCGCCAATCCCGTGGTTTCCGACACCTGGTGGGGAACCACCGACGAAGAAGCCATCTCAGCGGCCGTCTGGGATGGCACGGACAGCGCCGACTTTGGGTTGGTTTCGGTGGATCCGGTGCGAACCGATCCGCTGGAAGATCCCCTCCCCCGCGCGATCATCGCCAGCCGACGCCAACACTATCAGGATGCAGGAGACGCGATCCCCGTGTTCCTCACCCTGTACAATCCGGGCGCCGCGCGAACGGTCACGCTCGAAATCACCCTCAATGGGGCTCCGTTTACGGGTGCCATCGAATACCCAGGGGCCACCGCCGACGAGGGCGCTTGGACGTTCACGATGCCGGAAAATTCGGTGTGGTTTGCGACCATCGACGAGACGTCCTACGACGGCTCCTCCCTCGACGAAGTGGTCTGGGAAGCCCGATTGTCCGATGCTGACGGGGAGATCGGCGTTCCGGTGGAAGCGCGCTACTTCACCGCGCCCGCGGAGGACGGCTCTTGAGAGCACTGTTACTAAGCCTGCTTTTGGCATGCGCCGGGGAGCAGCCTCCCGATGAGGAGATCGCGTGTTCGACGGAGCCCACAGGGCTCGCGGTGGGCACGGTGGTGGAAGATCTCGCGTTCCAGGATTGCGACGGCTCCGAGGTCGGTTTCCGCGATCTGTGCGGGCGCCCGACCCTGGTGATGAATTGGTACGGCTGGTGTCCACCCTGCGAGAGCCATGCGGCCCTCGCCCGAGAATTGGCGGCGGAGTATCCGGAGCTTCAGTCGGTGATCGTGCTCAACGAAGATCCGCTAAATGCACCCGCCGATCCCGAATTGTGCGAGTTGTATGTGGACACCTACCCTTCGGACGCGAAGGTGTGGATCGATCCGGAGGATCATTTGGAGATCTACGGCACCACCGATCTCGTGCTGGTGATCGACCGGGATGGAACGCTGTTGTTTTACCGCGACTCGGCGACGGATGACGCGATCCGGGAGGCGGTCGCCGGGGCGGTCGCTCGCTGAGGACGATTTACGCCGCTCATGCGGTGATTACAATCACAACTCTGCGAACGGAATCGCTTTGCGGTATATACCGCGCCGTGGGGTGGCCTTTGTCGGAACTACGCACCGGATTTGCAAGAACGGACGACGGTATTCAGCTGTACTGGAAGGCCATGGGCGATCCTTCGGCGCCCACGCTGGTGTGTTGCAATGGCGTCGGCGTGTCGACCTTCTTCTGGAAGTACATCGCCCAACACTACAAAGGTCGGTTCAATGTGGTGTTGTGGGACTACCGTGGCCATGGGCTGTCGTCGATGCCGGTGGACGTCGCTCGCGCCGATCTCACCATCGAACGAAATGCCAAGGATCTCGAAGCGGTTCTTCAGAATGTCGGCGGCGGGGCCCACCAGCCGGTGATCCTGCTCGGCCATTCCATGGGTTGCCAGGTCATTCTCGAGTACGCCAAGCAGTTCCCCACCCGGGTACGGGCGATCATCCCGATGTTCGGCACCTTTGGGAAGCCGCTCGATACCATGCTCAATACGAAGTATTTCCGGCCGGTGTTCGGCGTCATCCAAAAGGTGGCCGCCGCGGGCGGAAAAGCGGGCATGCGCATGATGCGCCCTTTGTACGCTTCTCCCTTTGCATTCACGATCGGCACCCGCACCGGGTTGGTGGACCGCTATTACGCCGGTCGGGCGGACGTTCAAAACTACCTGGACCACCTCAACCACATGGATCCGCGGGTGTTTTTGCGAATGGTCGCTCAAATGGCCGACCACGACATGGAGAGCTTCCTCCCCCAGATCACCGCCCCGACCCTGGTGATCGCCGCCGAAAAGGACTTGTTCACTCCCTTGCACCGCAGCCAGACCATGGCCAGGTTGATCCCGCATTCTGAGCTGATCATCCTGCCCGAGGGCAGCCATGCCGCGATCGTGGAGCATCCGGAGACCATCAACCTGCGGATCGATCGCTTTCTGGAGCAGCGGGTATTTCCCGCCGTGAAGCAGGCTTCGGCAGGCTAGCAGATTACCGGCACGGCACGATGCTCAACGCACGCGGTCGCCATCGCCCACAGCGCGCCCAAATGATTCGTTCGCAGAGCGCGCTTTCGGCAAGACGGTCGTAGCGCAAGTGCAGCTAGGGTCCGTTGTTTTCCACGGTAACGGTCCCGAATATGGTGTCAATCGCATCGATCAACGCCTGAGCTGCAGCGGACGGAAGCATCGGATTGTTGGACACATTCACCCCACCGCCGACGGAGGTTACCCCGTGCAGACCTTCCACATTCGCGAGCTGCCCATTGTAGCGCAGGTTCAGCGGCCCATCGATTTGGGTGAGGCTCGCCAAACCGTCCACTTCGGCCAGCTTGTGGTTGTACCCAAGGTACAGTTCGCCGCCGAGGTGGGTGAGGCCGGCTAGTCCGTCCACATTTGTCAACGCGGCGTTGGAGTAGATGTCCAAGTCCGCAGGAAGCGTGTGGATTCCGGCCAACCCATCGATGTTCGTTAACGCTGGGTTATGGGAAACGTCCACTGCGACAACATCGACAACTTCGGGGTCAATGTTTGCCAACAGCGCGCCACCGATGTCCGTGACCGGGGCCAGCCCATCGATGTTCGTCAATGCGGGATTATAGGTAACCGCCACGTACCCATCGACGGTCCTAAGCGATGTCAAGCCGTCGATGTTCGTTAGCGTGTTGTTCGAAGTGATCACGAGGCCCCAACCGACAAACGTAAGGGCCGAGAGTCCCTGAACATCCGTCAAATGCTCATTGCCGCCGATTTCGAGCGTGCCCTCCACAGCGAATATGCACCCCAGTCCATCCAGATTCGTGGCGTCGGTACTGTCTAACAGGACGCTATCGACATGGGTGGAGCACGACACGCCCACAAAAGAATCACAAAAAGAGTCAATCTCCGCCTGAAAATCAAGGTCCACGTCCCCACCCTGCGGCCCCCAAACATGAAGGTTGGCATCGGCGTCATCGCAATCGGCGTCCGCCACATAGCCATCCCCATCCCCATCCAACCCTTCGACGTCGGTGTCCGCCAAAGGGGTTTCGGTGGCTGCATTTTCCTCGTGGGTTGCCGGCGTACACGCCGAAACGACCACCAATACCTCAAACATCGGCGCGCGCATGAGCACCCCCTGCGCGCCCCTGAACGTCCCAGGATCGTCTTGCTTTCACACTATCGTTCAGCGGCAACCACCAACCGCTCAAACCTTCGTTCGATCGCCTGCTCAAACTCCCTTTGCAACGGACCTGGCACCGCGATCGGCCACATCCACTCGACCGTCGCCCTGAGCATGCCCGCATCCACCGCGATCACCGCCGAAAAACTGGAGATATCGCCTTCGATCAATGTCCACTCGATCCCAAGCGCCTGCCGCTCCCCGCGCGCGTGGATTCGCCACGGCCGCGGTAACGGGCCTCCGACCTCCACTTCCAGTCCAGAGCTGCACGGTACCCCCAGCACCAAGGTCCACAGGGCCGACTCCTGCAATCGCTCGGGCAGGATCGAACTTTCGACGGTGAACACCTTTTTCATGTTGCACCCTCCTTTCGGAATTGCAGCAATTCCGACGGCAATTTCCGCAGCCGCCCCTCTCGGTCCATACACGCCAATCGACAAGCGCCTTGACCAATTAGCACGTCCTCGCGGTAAACCTCGCAGCCCACCAGGATCGACGTGCGACCGATTTCATGACCCCAGGTCAGGATCCGCAACCAATCGTCAAACCGCGCTGGTGCGCGATAACGCCACCACTGCTCGACGATCGGCATCAAAATGCCGCTCTCAAACAAGGGGCCGTAGGGGATCCCCAAATGGCGCATCAACTCAGAGCGCCCCAGCTCAAACAGTCGGAGATAATTGGCATAATACACGATGCCCATCGCATCGGTATCGCCAAAAATCACGCGGTAGCCGGTCTCGCACTGAACCGCATCGGAAGGTCGCTCAAGTACCGGCGTGCGAAGCAATCTACTTCCGCTTGCGGCGGCGACGGCGACGTTTCTGGGCGTTGGCGGCCCCTCCTGCGTCGGGCAGCGGACATGGCGCAGAGACCATGTCCTCCCAGCGATCGCGCAGGCTCCGTCCGATGTCTCCGAATTGTCCGCGACGAAGCGTCGGATCCTCTTCCAAGATCGCATGCGCTTCCTCGCGCGCCCACAGCAGCAGATCTCGGTCGCCGGTGGGATCCAGCCACCGAAGCCGCGTTCCGCCCGCCACATCCCGCGCCAGCCAACGCTCCAAGCCCGTTTGCTGAACTTCCAGCTCGGCGATCGCCCAATCGTCCGCTTCGGCGGCCACTCGCTGCACCCGGCCCAAACCCTCGGGATCTGGCGATTCTCCGACAATCCACAAGGCTTGGCCGGGAACATTTCCGTTGCGCACCCGACCGCGAAGCCGCTGCATTCGGGTCAGATCCAGGCGATCGGCCTGCTCCACCACCAACACCGACGCCGCCGAAATGGGCGGAGTATCCTCGATCGGAGCGGTGCACACCAACACCTGCGCCCGGCGGTGGACCAGATCGTCGTAGGAGCGCTGACGCTCCTCGCGCGACATCGCGCCGTGGAACAACGCAATCTTGCGCCCGGGGAACATCTCCTCCTCAAACCGATGGAGAAGCTGGCGTCCATCCTTGAGTTCCACAACATCGGTCGGCGCGAGCGGATCCTCTCCCCTCACTTTCACGGTCGGAAACACCACATAGACCTGACGACCGCTGTCGATCGCTTCATTGGCCCGCTGATAGGCGGCATCCCGCGACGACTCCTGGAAGATCTCCGATTGAACGGAACTTGACGCCGGCGTCTCGATCACCGAAAGGTCGTGATCCCCGAAGGCCGACAACAAAACCGCAGTGGGAACGGGCGTTTGACTGACCACCAACAGATCAGGCCGCGGCGCCCGCAGACCCGCCACCTTCAACGACGCGGTGCCGAAGGCGGTGCGCTCATGCGCAACCACCAGCCCCAAGCGTCGGAATTCGATGTCTCGATCGAGCAGATCGAGCCCCCCGACGAGCACGTGCACTTCGCCGCGGCGGATCGCATCGCGCTGGGCCCGAACCGGATCCCCGGTTACCAATCGAGCGACAATGCCGACTTCGCGTAAATAGGCTTCGATGAACTGAAATTCGCGCTCGGCGGTGGCCACATCCGGCGCACACCACAACACCTGGCTCTTGTTTTCGGCGATCACCACCGCCGACAACAGGGCGACCACCCATTCCCCCGCGCCGGCCTGGCCCGTCAGCAGGCGAAGCATCGGCGCATTGGAACGGAGGTCTCGTTTGATGTCTTCAAACGCCAACTGCTGCGAGTCATTTAGAGTGATGTCCGCGATCTGGCACAACCGCGCCACCAACGCGTGCGAAATCCCATGGGCGATGCCGCGTTCGCGCCCGGTCTGGAAGCGTGGGGTGGCAAGCCCCAACTGCAGAATCAACGCCTCATCAAACGCCAACCGTCGGCGGGCCTGCGGGCGCTGTGAACCGCGCAAGTGGCTATCGCGAAGCGACTCCGCAAAACCCGGCAATCCAAGCCTGGCGAGACGCAATGGCGGCATCGGATCGCGCACCCGATCCAACTCCGGCAAAAACTTGCGGATCAACGACCGAACCGTGGACTCGTCGACGCCTTCGATTCCGTATTTCGGCAACACCACGGAATTTCCGTCGGCAGTCGCGATTTCAGCGTTCCGAAGGACCGGATCAGCGTCGGTCGACAGCTCGCCGACCAACACCACGCGCGCCTCGGGAGCGAGCGCCTCCGCGATCGCGAGAGTGGATCCCCCGACCCAGCTCGCCGTCAACGGACCCATCCCCTGCACAATCACCCGCAATTCGGAAGCTTGTCCCGGGCGAATCCAGGTAGCGCGACGCCGCACGCGACCGCTAACTGCCACTCGGCCCGCCGGCACGTCCCGACCGGCTCCGTAAACCGGTCGTAGAACCTCCTCTCCTTGAGGCGCCAACTGAAGCAGATCGGCGACGGTTTCGACGCCCTCCTCAGCCAATGCGGACAATACCTCGGAGGAAGCATCTTCCAACCCCAGGTTGCGACCGGTCTGGCCAGGCTCACCGAGGCGGAACCGGCGCTCGAATTGGCCATCCTCCACCAACAGCTCATCGTCGTCAAACTCAAGTTCCAGCTCGAGAACCGCCGGCTCTTCCACCGACTCCAACTCGATCGGAGGCGTCGGCCGGGTGCGATCGGGCGGTCGAAGCTTCGTTTCGATGGGAAGGCCAAGCTGGGCGTCCAGACGCGCCACGCCCTGATACAGTTCTTCCAACCGGCGCTTACGCTCCGCCCACTCCGCCGCGTCAAAGCCGTCGAGCAGGCCGACCAGCGCCTTCACCTCATCGAGAGTCGCTTCCGGAAATTCCAACCCGAGAACCGGCCGAATCCACCGTCCGCCATTGGTTTCAAAATAACGGATCTGGGGCCCGTGGGTCTCCAGATCGCGCATCGCGAACGCCAACACCCGCCGCAACGGCCGCAATGCGCGGTCGAGCTCCAGAACCGGAACATCCGGCGCAGGCCAAACCTTGTCCAAACCGGCAGAAAACGGCTCAATCGACATGGGCTACTCGTACCGTACTTCGATGATTTCCCAGCGCTGCACACCGCCCGGCGTCTGCACATCCACTTCTTCGCCCGCTTCGTGGCCGATCAACGCCTTCGCCAGCGGCGATTTGAAATTGATCAACCCCGCGCTCGCATCCGCCTCGGTCTCGCCGACCAAACGCCAGGTTTTCCGCTCGCCATGACGATCTTCCAACACCACCGTCGTGCCAAACACCACCCGGCCATTGCGCGGAAGCTTCATCACATCAATGATTTCGGCCGAAGCCACGCGATGCTCCAACTCGGCGATCCGGCCCTCAATGTGGGCCTGCCGCTCTTTGGCGTCTTCGAACTCGGAGTTTTCGCTGATGTCGCCATGAGCTCGAGCATCTTCAATGTCGCGCACCACTTGGGGGCGCATGACTTCCTTGTGGTGCTTGAGGTCGCGACAAAGCACCTCATACCCCGCTGGAGTCACCGGATTTCGCTGCATCCTCTCTCCCTCTGGCGTCATGCCGCCAGCTCACACTTAGGTCATCGACGACTGCACTGCGCGTCTTCGATGCACCACGCCCCGTCGCGAGCAATGTATCACAATCGGGAAACCCCACCCACCCACAGGCGATCCACCCGGCCGACGAGTTCGCGCCCAACGAGCGGGCTCGCGCCTCTCAAGGATCGAAGTGCCTCTCTCCGCACCGTCCAGCGCGCGTTGGGATCGACGATCGCGATATCCGCAATCGCTCCCACCGTCAGAGTTGCCTTTTGACCCAGCAATGCAGCGGGTGTCGTCGACAAGGCGCGAACCGACGCGGCCACGCTGCCGAGGGCTGCAGACACCATGGAAAATGTCATTTCAAAGGTCAACATCCCCTGTTGAGCCAACTCGAATTCCCGGTCCTGGAATTCTGGCGGAACCGGCCGATGGTCCGCCGCCACCGCCAACCGCCCCTCGGTCACGGCGCTCTTGAGGGCCGCGCGATCCTCCTCATCGCCCAACGGCGGGATCGTCCGACAGACGCCCGCATAAGCGAGTTCATCCAAGATCGCATCGGTGAGAAACAAGTGGGTCGCGGTGGTTGAACCGGTGATCGGCAATCCTTCCGCTTGCGCCCGTCGCAATGCCTCAACCCCTCTCGCACTCCACAGGTGGGTCAAATGCACCGGAGTACCGGTGCGCCGAACCAACGCCGCAGCCGTCGTAATTCCAATCTCTTCGGCTTCTGGGGGTACATACGGCAACCCCAGCCAAGCGGCCCGCGGACCTTCGCGAACCACACCGCCACTTTCGAGATCTGCGTCCGCCGCGCGCAGATGGATCGGCTGCCGAAACCGGCCTGCATACTCCAACAAGTGGCGGAGCACCCGTGCATTTCGAACCGGTGTCACCCCATTCGACAACACGGCGCATCCCGCTGCCAGTAGCGAACCCACGTCCGCAATTTCTTCGCCTTTGAGGCCCGCGGTCAGCGCGCCGGCGATCAAAATTCGGCTAGGCGAGCCCTGTAGCCTAGCCCGAAGATCCCGAGCCACCGAGGGTTTTTCGATCGGCGCCGCATTCGCCGGGGAGGTCAGCACCGTGGAAAAGCCCCGGGCGACGGCCGCTTCCGCTTCTTGAACCGACGCCACGCACGAATGAAGCTCCACAAATCCAGGGCACACCACCTTTCCGGTGGCGTCCACCTTCGGCCAGCCGGATGGATCCGCGGGCGGGGCGACCAGCTTGCCCTCCTCGAAAAACACATCCCGAACCTGATCTTCTCCGGTGGACGGATCCACCACCCGACCATTCGCGATCCAGCCTTTCATGTGGCCTCCGGTCGCAACAATTCCGCCAAAACCGCCATTCTTACGGCAACCCCATTGGCCTTCTGTTCGAAAATCACTGAGGAGGTGCTGTCCGCCACCTCCGACGCAATCTCCAAACCCCGGTTCATCGGCCCCGGATGCATGACCAAGGTGCCCGGCCGCAACCGCTTCAGCCTCGCCATATCCAACCCATAAATCTGCGCATATTCATCGTCGGAGGGGAGCATTCCTGGAGCCATCCGCTCCCGTTGAATGCGGAGCATCATCACCGCATCCGCATCCTCCAACACTTCATCGATCGAATGCCGAACTTCCACGCCGAGGGAGCTCATCGAATCGGGGCAGAGTGTGCCTGGACCGGCCAGAATCACGCGAACGCCGAGCCGTGGAAGCGCAAAACAGTTCGACCGGGTCACCCGGGAGTGCCGAAGGTCCCCCACGATCGCGACCGTTCTCCCTTTCAAATCTCCAAAATGATCCTGAAGCGTCAGCGCATCCAGCAGCGCTTGGGTGGGATGCTCATTGATCCCGTCACCCGCGTTGATCACCGGCACATCGACCCGACGAGCCAACTGATGCGGTGAACCCACATATTTATGCCGGAGCACGAAGGCATCCGCTCCATGCGCCCGCAACGTTTTCGCGGTATCCCACAGGGTTTCCCCTTTGCTGGTCGAGGATCCTTCTGCGGACATCGCCAACACATCCGCACCCAGCTTTCGAGCCGCCATTTCGAAACTGAACCGGGTTCGGGTGGAAGGCTCCAAGAACACCAACCCGATGTTCTTTCCGCGCAGAAGATCAACTGCGCCTTCCGCTTTCACCCGCGCGCGCAACTCCACCGCACGGTCCAACAACCGCCGGATCTGCGGAGCATCCAGTTCGCGCAACCCGACCAGATGCTGCACTTTTCCTCCGAGACCGTTGCGAGAACGGATCTTTGGTCGACCGGCACGCTCTAACGGAGATCGCCGTCGGGGGCGACCTCTGCATGGCTCTGAAAGCTCAACGGAAACTGCCGATCGGTAAACGGAATGTGCACCGTCGTATCCCACGCGCAATTCACAACCCGAAACCCATCTTTTTCAAC
>SXGS01779086.1_pt1 | contig 13602 bp, 14 predicted proteins | sample 3174681 | NCBI WGS metagenome assembly SXGS01 (sample SAMN11356861, study PRJNA531348) | freshwater metagenome | isolation source: freshwater sample F1-80 | place: China: Fuxian Lake, Yuxi | collected 2017-12-25
CAACGACAACAACATGGAATTGTTGCTCATTCTCGACGAGCTGAAACGCGCTTCAGCTACGCGGATTACTGCCGTCATCCACAATTACGGCTACGCGCTGCAGGATCGCAAAGTGGCACAGCGGGTGCCGATTAGCGCCAAGCTGATTGCCGACTTAGTGACCACGGCCGGCGCCTCGCGCGTGCTGACGGCAGAGTTGCACGCTGGCCAAATTCAAGGCTTCTTCAACATCCCGGTGGATAATCTGTTTTCTGCCCCGGTGCTGATGCCCTATTTGCGGTCTCGCATTGGTAAGGAAGAAGTAACAATTGTCTCTCCTGATGCTGGTGGTGTCGAACGTGCGCGGGCCTTTGCCAAACGCTTAGGTGCTTCTTTAGCTATCATCGACAAACGCCGCTCTCGTGCGGATGAAGAACTCATCCCTGGGAAGGCCAATCGCGATGTCGCGGAGATGCGGATCATTGGCGATGTCGAAGGACGCATCGCTATCATCGTAGATGATATGGTCGATACGGCTGGCACTTTGACTACGGCGGCGGCGGCGATCCACGAGGCAGGAGCGCAAAGCGTCTTAGCGTGTTGCACCCATCCCGTGCTTTCAGGTCCGGCCATCGACCGGATACGGACTTCGGTGCTGGATGAATTAGTCGTGACGAACTCCATCCCGCTGCGACCAGAAGCTCAGGATCTAGGAAAAATTCACGTGCTGTCGCTTGCTTCACTCATGGGCGAGGCGATCCGGCGCATCCATAACGAAGAATCAATTAGCTCTTTATTTGTCTAAGGCCGAGAGGAACACATGGAAACGATTGTACTTTCAGTAGAGCCCCGCACGACCCACGGAAAAGGCGACGCCGGACGTTTGCGGCGGCAGGGCCGGGTCCCAGCAGTTTTTTACGGTCCCGGGAAACCGGCAGCGAGTTTATCCATCGACTCGCGAGAATTTCACTTCAAGATCGCGACCTTGGAAGGATCTCACCTCATTCAGCTCGCTTCGTCGCAGCCTGACTTACAAGACAAGATCGCAATCTTACGCGAAGTGCAGCGCCATCCGTTGACCAGCCGTCTCGTGCATGTGGATTTTCTCGAAGTGGATGAGAACAAACCTTTGCAAGTAGCGGTGGCGCTGCATTTTGTCGGAAAGGCCGAGGGCGTGACCGCCGGTGGTCAGTTGCAATCGGTGATGCGAGAAATCACGGTCGAATGCCTGCCGCGAGAAATTCCGGAATTCATCGAAGTCGATGTGACGCATCTCAAAATCCACGATGCGATTCATATCTCCGGCATTGTGCTCCCCCCGGGAGTGCATGCGGTGTTCGATGCTGACGAGTCGGTGGTATCGGTCACTTCGCTTGCCGCAGAAACGCCAGCCGCTGAAACTGCGGCGGCACCGGCGGCGGCACCGGCGGCGGCACCAACCGCAGCGAAGAAGTAAGATTGCCCGATTGGCCGAGAAACGCTCGTGCGTGCCATTATTGGTCTAGGCAACCCTGGCCCGGAATACGCGAAGACGCGCCACAACCTCGGCTTTCGTGCCCTCGACCGCTTAGCTGACCGGTGGCAGACGAAACTCTCACGTCGCGCTTTCCTGTCGCTTGTGGGTGAGGCGCAATGGCGCGGCGAGAAAATGTTGCTGGCGCAACCACAGACCTACATGAACCGTAGCGGCGAAGCGGTCGCACGTATTCGAGACTTCTATCATCTTGACCTGGATGCATTGATCGTTATTCACGACGACCTTGATCTGCCCTTTGGTCGCGTGCGGATGAAACGTGGCGGCGGAGGAGCTGGCGGCAATCGTGGAATCGTCTCGCTTATTGAGATGTTAGGGAGCAAAGATTTTCTGCGCATTAAGATTGGTATCGGTCGGCCACCAGGCCGTCATGACCCGGCAAACTTCGTCGTGCAGCCCTTTACTCCGCAAGAAGAAGCGTTTATTGTTCCGACCTTAGATCGCGTGCTCGATGCAGTTGAAGTCTTGCTTTCCGATGGGATAGAGAAAGCCATGGCGGTTGTTCACGCTTCAGAGCCGCTTCCCACAGACGAGAAATCAGAAGACAAGAAGGCTGGTTAAGAACGAGGAGAACCGCATGCCAAGTTATGAAACCCTCTGCATCTTTCATCCGGAGTTGCCGGAGACCCGCGTCAAAGAATTGACGGTCTGGATGCAGCAGTTGGTAGAGAATGGACAAGGGACGATCGTGCAAGTTGAAGAATGGGGCCTGCGTGACCTTGCCTACCGGATTCAAAAACAACGTCGCGGGTACTTCGTCCATCTTGAATACGACTCCGATCCGGCCGCGCTCAAAGAACTCGAACGCAATCTGCGCATCAATGAAGGCGTCCTGCGTTTTCTCTCTGTCGTGCGCGGTACGCCGGCACCGGCAGAACCTTCTGCTCCTGCGGTTTCCGCTCCGCAACCGGTTGCCGCTCCAGTTACAGATCCCGATGAGATGGAAGCTGCTCCTGAAGCATCAGCCTAAGAGTGCCCAAGATTTTCCTCAGCTCATTAAGAAACGAATGCAATAAGGAAGCCTAGCTATGCCCAGACCCGAAAGAGGAAAGATGAAGAGAGGTCCTGTTGGTGAGGACAAGTTTCCGGCCCGTCGCCGTGTCCGTCGCAAAGTCTGCCCGTTTCGTGCGAACAAAGATCTCGTCATCGATTATAAAAACATTGATATGCTCTCGAAGTACGTGACCGAGCGCGGGAAAATCCTTCCGAGCCGCATCACCGGCGTGAGTGCGAAATATCAGCGAAAATTGAAAAAGGCCATCAAACGAGCTAGGGCCGGGGCCATGCTGCCCTATGCGGCCTCGCGTGTGTGATTGGCCGGTGACTGTTGTAAGCAAGGACCGTTATGGAAATTATTCTGCAAGAAGATGTGCCTAGTTTAGGCCATATCGGCGATATCGTAAAAGTCCGCGATGGCTTTGGTCGCAATTATTTGCTCCCGCGCGGCATGGCTGTCCTGGCCGATAATCGCAATCTCCGCGTGCTCGAACACCAGAAGCGCCTTACTGCGGTGAAGAAAGACCAAGCCCTGAAAGCTGCACAATCGCTGCGTGATCGCATTGCGGCTTCGAATGTTGTGATTTCAGCGCGTGCCGGCGAAGAAGATCGTTTGTTCGGGTCGGTCACGAATCAAGATATCGAAAAGGCACTGCACGCTCAGGGGCTTCCTCTTGAACGGCGCAAGATTATTTTGCCCGAACCTATTAAGCAACTTGGTACCCATGCTGTCTCAGTGCATCTTGGCGGCGACGTACATGCGACTCTCACCGTGCAGGTCGTGCGCGAGTCCTAACCTGTGGAAGCTCAAAGGTTTTCTTGACGCTGCAGCGGGGAATTGGCAGGTAACTGAAGGGGAAATTTTCACAAACAGGCGCGTAGCTCAGAGGAAGAGCACTTCCTTGACACGGAAGGGGTCGGCGGTTCAATTCCGCCCGTGCCTATACCTCATTTCGCATGTGCAACCGACGTGAGTACGGACGACCCGTCAGGCACTGAGATTCCTGAGAGGATGGCAAGGCATCACGAAGAGATGCCTTTTTTTGTTTTCCCATGAGCGTAAACGCCTCACACATCACTGTCACCCTACCGGGGGGAGAACAACGTGCGGTTCCTGTTGGGACTACGTCGCGCGAGATCTTTTCCAAAGCTGATCGCGCTCTTGCTGCGAAGGCCAACGGGAAAGTGATCGACCTTGCTCGGCCTTTGAGCGAGGATTGCTCCCTGGACTTGGTGGCCCCGGTTTCGCCTGAAGGGATTGACGTGTTGCGCCATTCAACGGCGCATCTCATGGCGCAGGCAGTGAAACGGCTCTTTCCCAGTTGCCAGATCACCATCGGCCCGGTCATCGACAATGGCTTTTACTACGACTTCAAATATGAGCGGGCCTTTACTCCTGAGGATTTAGTGCAGATTGAAGCGGAGATGCAAAAGATCGTCTCCGAGAACTTCCCCGTTTCGCGTGAAGAGATGCCACGCGACGAGGCCGTGCGTTTCTTCCGCGATATGGGCGAAGACTATAAAGCGGAAATTATCGCGAGCATCCCTTCTGCCGAGCCGATTTCGCTGTATCGCCAAGGAGAATTTATCGATTTGTGTCGCGGCCCCCACGTTCCGGCTACTGGGCGCATCGCGGCATTCAAACTGACGAGTATTGCTGGTGCCTACTGGCGTGGCGACGCCCGCAACGAGCAACTGCAACGCATCTACGGAACAGCCTGGGCGAACCAGAAGGATTTGGACGCCTATCTCAAAAGAATCGAAGAAGCCAAACAGCGCGACCACCGCCGCCTCGGTCCGGCACTGGACCTTTTTTCTCTGCATCCGATTGCGCCCGGCTCGCCGTTCTTTCACCCGAAAGGAACGTTGCTCTACAACATCCTCATCCAATACATCCGTAACCTGTACACCCGCTACGGCTACAGCGAAGTCATTTCTCCGCTCATCTATAAAACCGAACTATGGAAGACCTCAGGTCACTACGAAGCCTTTCACGACGACATGTTCCTGATGAGTGTGGAAGACGGGGAATATGGCGTGAAGCCGATGAACTGCCCTGGGCATTGCTATCTCTTTGCTTCACGGAAACATTCGTATCGCGACTTGCCGATTCGCTATGCTGACTTCAGCCGTCTCCATCGTTTTGAACAATCTGGCGTCCTCTCCGGCCTGACACGCGTGCGTTCGTTTACCCAGGATGACGCGCATATTTATTGCACCCCTGACCAGCTGGATGTGGAGCTTGAACGGTTCGTGGCTATGACCAGAGAGGTCTACAGCGCTTTTGGCTTCGACCGCATTGAGGTCACGCTGCAAACCCGCCCGGAAAAATACCTGGGACGCCTTGAGCTTTGGGATGCGGCGGAAGCGGCCTTGCAGCGTGCGTTAGAGCAGTCTGGGTTTGCCGTCAAAGTTCTTCCTGGTGAAGGGGCATTCTACGGGCCGAAAATTGGCTTTGATTTCCGCGACGTGTTGGAGCGTGCCTGGACCCTGGCGACCGTGCAAATTGATTGTGCCATGCCAGAACGCTTCGGTCTCAAATATGTGACGCCGGAAGGCAACGAAGCCACCCCTGTGATGTTGCATCGCGCAGTGTTAGGGTCAATCGAACGTTTCATTGCCATCTTGCTTGAACATTGCGGCGGGAACCTGCCGTTGTGGTTGGCTCCAGTGCAAGTCAAGATTCTTACGGTCACTGACGCCCAGAACACGTACGCGCAGCACGTCCATGAGCAACTGTCCAAGGCTGATATTCGCAGTGAACTCGACCTGCGAAATGAAAAGCTCGGTTATAAGATACGCGAAGCCGAAGTGCAAAAAGTGCCCTACATGGTGGTTATTGGAGACAAAGAAGTAAGCACAGCGACAGTCGCGCCACGCGGGCGCAAAGGAGAAAAGATTTCTCCGCTTTCGGTCGAGACCCTGATCGACCGCTTGGACACTGAGCGCATGCCGGGAGGTGCCCCATAGCAGCAAAAGAAGCAGGAGTACGGATCAATCAACAGATCCGCTCGCGTGAAGTCCGGGTCATTGAGGCCGATGGTCAACAAGTCGGCGTCTTGCCCTTAGGAGAAGCACTGCGTCTTGCGGAAGGCAAAGAACTTGATCTGGTCGAGGTGTCGCCTACCGCGACGCCCCCGGTCTGCCGGATCATGGACTATGGCAAGTTCCGCTATTTGCAAAAGAAGAAAGTCCAAGAGTCGCGGAAAAATCAGACGCAAGTGTTGGTCAAGGAAGTCAAACTTGGCTCTCGAACTAGCGAACATGACATTGACTTCAAAGTCACGCACATTCGCCGGTTCCTTGAAAAGAAGCAACGCGTGAAAATCTCCGTGCTGTTTCGGGGCAGAGAAATTACTCACCCCGAAATCGGGAGAGACATATTGGAGAAAGTCGTCGAAAAGGTCCAGGATATGGGTGCGCCAGAAGGGCAGGCCCGTCTGGAAGGTCGTAATATGTCCGTCTTAATGGTTCCGAGGTAATACGCTGATGCCAAAAATCAAAACTCGCCGAGGTACGGCGAAACGGTTCAAAATCACCGGATCAGGAAAGGTACTGCGGAAGCGTGCCTACCTGCGCCACCAGCTCTCTGCAAAAACTCGTAAACAAAAACGTCATCTCCGCCATTCGGCTTTGGTCGCCGCTACTGACGCACGGGCGATCAAGCGCCTGATTCCCTACTTGTAAGGAGACGCAATTATGCCACGAGCAAAACGAGGCTTCAAGGCACGACGCCGGAAGAAGAAGATCCTGAGACTCGCCAAGGGTTTCACTGGTGGTCGCCGCCGTCAGTATCGACAGGCGCGCGAAACTGCCGAGCGCGGCTTGGTGTATGCTTACCGTGATCGCCGCGTCAAAAAACGCATGTTCCGCCGCTTATGGAACGTGCGCATCAACGCGGCCGCGCGGCTGAATGGCTTGAGCTATAGCCGTCTCATTCACGGCCTCAGTCAAGCGAACATCGTAATTGATCGCAAGATCCTTGCCGTCCTCGCGGCCCACGATGCCGAAGCGTTTGCCGTAGTTGCCGAGCTCGCAAAGCAGCGCCTAGCGATGGCGGCGTAGGTCGTCACCGTTTATTGGGTTTGTGGAGTTTCTCGAGTTCATAGAGTTGCTAGGGTTTATAGAGCGAAGGCGTGTTCGAGAGCTCCCACAGACTCAATCCACCCAATAAACCTAACAAACTCAAAAATTCCATGGACGCCGATCTGCTCCGTATTCGTGACGACGCCCTGCTCGCGCTCGAGTCCTGCCAAGATGAGGCAAATCTTGAAGCTTTTCGCGTGCGTGTCTTCGGGAAAAAAGGTGAACTCACCTCTGTTTTGCGCAGCTTGGGGAGTCTGCCGCCCGAACAACGTCGCGTTGTAGGCGAGCAGGCCAATCAACTGAAGGAACTCCTCGAATCTCAGCTCACCGCCCGCCGTGCTCGACTACAAGATGAGCAGCGTGCGCAGAGCGTTGCCGCCGAACGCATCGACATTACGGAACCCGGCGTCCGCCGTCTGCGTGGCTCGCAGCATCCGCTCTTGCAAACTCTGGATGAGACCATCGCAATCTTCACGGCTATGGGGTTCGAGGTTGCGCGTGGGCCGGACATCGAAGACGATTACCACAACTTCGCCGCGCTCAACATTCCTGCCGATCATCCTGCCCGGGAAATGCAGGATACCTTTTTTGTTGGGCCAGAGATGGTGCTGCGCACGCATACCTCGCCGGTGCAGATTCGTGTGATGGAAAGCCGACAGCCGCCGATCCAGATTATCGTCCCTGGCATGGTGTATCGCAATGATGCGCCAGACCAGACACATTCCCCAGTCTTTTGCCAACTGGAAGGCTTAATGGTTGGAAAGGATATTTGCTTTGCCCATCTCAAGGGAGTGCTGACGGCTTTCATCCACAGCATGTTTGGTCCTGATCTACCAGTCCGCTTTCGGCCAAGTTACTTTCCCTTTACTGAACCCAGTGCTGAAGTAGATATGGGGTGCCCAGTGTGTGGAGGGAATGGAGCTGGCTGCACGCGATGTAAAGGCACAGGCTGGGTCGAAATCCTTGGTTCCGGCATGGTCCACCCCAATGTTTTTCGTGCGGTTGGCTATGACCCAGAAGTGTATTCGGGGTTTGCTTTTGGTATGGGCATCGATCGCATCGCCCTGCGTCGTTATGAGGTTGACGACATTCGCCTGTTTTATGAAAACGACTTACGCTTCCTGCGGCAATTCTCATGAAAGTTACCCTCAACTGGCTACGTGAATTTGTTCCCATCGTATTGCCGCTCAATCGTTTGGCCGACCGGCTCGCTATGGCCGGATTTGAAGTCGAGAGCCTGACCGAGCAGGGAGACGCCGCTTTTACCGTCGCGCAGATCATCCAGATTAACCCACACCCGCAATCAGATCATCTTGTGGTCTGCCATGTCACGACCGGTGGCGATGCGTTTCCCGTGGTGTGCGGTGCGGCCAACATGAAAGTCGAGGATCGCGTTGCCCTTGCTCTTGAAGGAGTGAGCTTGCCGGATGGTCGTCGCGTGGAGCGCACCGAGATTCGCGGGCAAGCGTCATGCGGCATGCTGTGCTCTGAACAGGAACTTGGTTTGTCGGCGGATCATAGTGGACTGCTCATCCTCCCGCAGACTGCTCCTCTTGGCGCGAAGCTGTACGATTTTCTCGGTCTTCGCGACACGGTGCTTGATATTGCTGTCACGGCGAATCGTGGCGACTGTCTCAGCGTTGCGGGTTTGGCCAGAGAAATCGCTGCGCTCACCGGAGCGACCTTCACTCTGAAGACTCCGCGCGTGCGCGAACGTGGTGCGGAGATTAGCACCCTGGCTCGAGTGCGGATTGACGATCCCGACTTGTGTCCACGTTACGCGGCTCGTGCCTTCGAAGGGGTCCGCGTCGCGCCTTCCCCAGTGTGGATGCGTTGGCGCTTGGAGGCCGTGGGCCTGCGTTCGATCAACAATCTGGTCGATATTACCAACTATGTCATGATCGAACGTGGACAGCCCCTGCATGCGTTCGACCTTCCCTCTTTGGCTGGCGCTGAGATTATCGTGCGGCGTGCACGTGATATGAAGGCGTTGCATACGCTTGACGATCAAGAGCGGCCGTTAGATGCCGAAGACCTATTAATCTGTGACCGTGATCGCGGAGTCGCTATTGCTGGTGTTATGGGCGGTGCAAATTCGGAAGTGCGAGCGTCTACGACCACGGTCTTACTTGAAAGCGCGTATTTCGTACCGGAGACCATTCGTCGCACTGCCCGGCGGCTTGGCATGCGTAGCGAAGCGTCGTATCGTTTTCAACGCGGGGTCGATCCTCAAGGTACGGTACAGGCGTTGGACCGCGCGGCGGCGTTGATCCACGAATTGGCTGGTGGTCGCGTCAGCCGTGGGGTGATTGATGTTGCTCCTCGGCCTTTTCAACCGCGGACGATTCCTTTGCGAGCACAACGTGTCGATGCTTTTCTTGGAACCCTTGTCCCGGCAGAGGAGATCAAGCCGCTGTTGCGCACGCTGGGTCTGACGGTGACCAAAACTGGGAAAGCGACATGGCAAGTGACCCCTCCTTCATATCGCTCTGACATTACCCAGGAAGCTGATGTGATCGAAGAGATCGCACGTTTGCGCGGCTACGATACGATTCCGACGACCTTGCCCAAGTCATCTGTGCAAGAGAAAAAACACGATGAGGAAGGCATCCTTGGTCGTCGCCTTCGCACAGTACTCGCGCATCAGGGCCTCGCGGAAATGCTCAATATGAGTTTCACGTCGGCACGTCTGAATGTCTTGTTCCCCGGGATTTTTGCCGATGCCGTAGCGATTGCGCTCATGAATCCGCTTTCTCAGGAAGACGCGGAGATGCGGCTGAGCTTGCTCAGCAATGTCGTACGTGCGCTGCAGTTGAACATCCGTCAGGGCGAGAATCATGTCGCCGCCTTTGAGGTGGGGAAGGTCTTTTCTCTCCCACAAGGGGCTGCGCTCGACCAGCGGCAAGAACATCTGTGTGTGTCTGGCATACTCTATGGGAGCTGGCCATCTGCTGGGATGGGGAAGGAAGCTCCAGCGTTCACCTTTGCCGACCTCAAAGGTTTGATCGAAACCGTGTGGCAAGAGTCACACCCTGCCCATGCCCTCCAATGGACGAGAGTGCAGGGTGCGCCGTTTCTGCATCCAGGGAAGGCCGCGACCTTGGTCGCCAATGGTCAACCCCTCGGCGTTGCTGGCGCGCTTCATCCGACCCATTGTGCCGAATTAGCTCTCGAAGACACGCCGTGGATGTTCGAGCTCGACTTTACGGCGCTGAGCCAATACGCCCAGCCGGTGAACACGTATCGTTCTCTCCCGCGGTTTCCTGCGGTTGTGCGCGATATTGCCCTTATCGCTGATGAGGAGTTACCTGCCCAAGCCGTCATCGACTCCGTACAGACGCTTGCCAACCCGTTGATTACCGACTTGCATTTGTTTGACCTGTATCGCGGCACTCCTATTCCGGAGCGGAAAAAGAGTCTAGCCTATTCGATTGCGTATCGGGCACCGGATCGCACCTTGACTGCGCAGGAAGTCAATACGTTGCATGCTCAAGTAGTAGAGCATATCGTGCAAACGCTCGGCGTCGACATCCGAGGCTGACAAACAGTGGTGGAGATAGTGGAGGCGCATTATGACGAAAGCGGATATTGTTGAGCGTATCTACGAGAAGGTGGGATTCTCCAAGAAAGAGGCCACCGACATTGTCGAATCCATCTTTGAGATTATTAAAGGACGGCTTGAAAACGGCGAGAAAGTGAAAATTTCTGGCTTCGGCAATTTCGTAATCAATGCTAAACGGCCACGCAAAGGGCGGAACCCGCAAACCGGTGAGGAAATTGTCATTTCCGGCCGGCGCGTCTTGTCCTTTAAGCCGAGCCCAGTACTCAAAAAGTCGATCAACACGCTCTAATGGAAAAAGTCGATCAGGTCGAATTTCCCAATAAGCTCTACTACCGTATTGGGGAAGTCGCGAAACTCCTTGGTGTCAAACCCTATGTGTTGCGCTATTGGGAGACGGAATTCTCCGTTCTGAAGCCCGGCAAGACTCCTTCGCGACATCGGCTCTACCGCCGCCGCGATGTCGAGACCTTGTTGGAGATCAAACGCCTGCTCTACGAAGAAGGGTTTACCATCGCCGGAGCGAAGAAGCGCATCAAAGAAGTCGAACGCAGCGAGGAGACCGCTCTGCCGCTTCCTCTGCAGGAGATTTCGGATGAAGTGTTGCTGCCGGTTGTTGATCATCGCGCTTTGCTGCATGACATTCGCGAGGAAGTGCTGTTCCTCCATGCCAAATTGTCGGAGAAAATCCACTAACAGCGACACAATGGACGTGAAGGCCCACGCAAAAGTTGCCTGTCATCACTGCATATGGTAGCGTGCGCCCGAGGAGTTTGGCCGTGTGAGGGCGCGGTGCCTCGGCTGCGCTTCGAACAATAGGCAAGAAAAGGGGAAGCGGTGAGACGGATGCGGTGCAGGTGGTGGATGATAGCGATTCTCGGAAGTTTCCTGGTCGCACTCGGACACAGTCCATCGAGCGCCGGTGCGACACAAACAACCGCCGAGAAACAACAGACCAAAACCGTCAAGCGAACGACTGACGCTGGGTCATCCCGCCGGAAAGTCGTCAAGCCTCGATCCATTCAAAAAACGCCAACGCGACGGAAAGCCCAAGCTGTTAAAGCGACCAAGTCGTCACCCGCTCGGGTGGTGAAAAAGCTGGCAAAGGGGAAGGGGCGAAGAAACTCGGTAGTCCGTCGTCGTGTGCCGCGCCAAGAGATTCCCCCCACTCCTTCGTATTCATTCTTAAACGAAACTCCGCCGCTTCCTCCGCCTCATACCTTTGCTGCCGCCTTGCTTGCCGATGCAGAAACCGGGCAAGTCCTCTTTTCCTTCAACGATCACCGCGAATGGCCGACAGCCTCGCTCGCGAAAATGATGGTGGCTTTGCTGACGTTGGAAGCCGTGGAAAGAAAAGAAGTGGCATTTACTACCCCGGTGCCTATCAGCATTCGTGCGAGTCGGGCAGGAGGACGCACGATTCGCTTACGCGCGGGCGAAGAGTTTTCGCTTGAGGCCATGCTGCAAGCGATGATGGTCACTTCGGCAAACGACGCTGCGGTAGCGCTTGCTGAACGGCTCAAGGGTTCGGTAGAAGCCTGCGTCGAAGCGATGAACCGGCGCGCCTTTCAGCTCGGTATGACCGAGACGCTCTTCCAAACGCCGAACGGCATGCCGCTCACCGATGGGACGCCGCCTGATATGTCTTCGGCGGCAGATTTGATGATCCTCGGTCGCGTCTTAGCAAAGCACTCGTGGCTTTTATTCTGGACGTCGCTTGATCGTATTCCTTTTCGAGATGGCCGCATGTCGCTTCCGAATACCAATCGTCTCGTTGGCCGAGTACAGGGAGTCGATGGATTGAAAACTGGCTTTACTGCCAAGGCCCGCTTCAATCTCGTGACTACCGCGCAACGGGGCTCGCGCCGGCTGATTGCTGTCGTGCTGGGTGGGCAAAGCAGTCGCCTGCGCTTCCATACCGCAGAGAATCTCCTTGAGTGGGGATTCGCGCACTTACCGCGTTCGAATACCCTTGAGGAAAGCCGCCTTCCCGCCGCACCGTTGGCGATGCGCTCTTTCGGCGGTGCTCACCCCTCACCTCTCGCGGAAGATGATATATCCTCGCTAATTGACGGGCATTCTCGCGGGAGCGAGCCTTTTTCCTCCATGCGATAGCTTCGCTAATCTATGTTCCACCCTTGCAATTTCCCAAAAGATGTTTAACGTTCTCTCTTCCCCAAAAAAAGAGAAACGAGAAAGGAGACCATCTACATGGCGAAGAAGGTCGTGTACCTGCATGAAAAGGCCCGCATTGGCATCCTCCGTGGCGTCAATCTTCTTGCAGATGCAGCCCAAGTGACCCTCGGCCCGAAAGGGCGGAACGTCCTGCTCCAAAAAAGCTTCGGCGCTCCGGTTGTAACGAAAGACGGGGTGACCGTCGTTAAAGAAATCGAACTCGAAGACAAATTTGAGAACATGGGCGCGAAGATGATTCGCGAAGTCGCCCAGAAAACTGCCGACAATGCTGGCGACGGTACAACAACCGCGACGGTGCTGTCGCGGGCCATCGTACACGAAGGTTTGCGCCTGCAAGCTGCCGGATTCGATCCGATGGAGATTAAACGTGGGATCGATGCCGCCGTCGAAAAGATCATCGAAGGCATCAAAGAACAAAGCCGTTCGGTGCGCGGGAAAGAACAGCTTGCCCAAGTTGGCACTATTGCCGCCAATGGCGAGCGCGAAGTCGGTGAAATTCTCGCCGAAGCTATGGATCGCGTTGGTAAGGAAGGTGTCATTACCATAGAAGAGGCGAAAGGGTTGACCACGGTCCTCGACGTTGTCGAAGGGATGCGCTTTGATCGTGGATATCTCTCTCCGTACTTTGTCACGAATGCCGAGAAAATGACCACGGAACTGGAAGAGTGCTATATCCTCTTCCACGAGAAGAAGATCTCCAACATGCGGGATGTCCTTCCATTGCTGGAAAAAGTTGCCCAGAGTGGGAGACCAGTGCTTCTGATTGCTGAAGATATTGATGGCGAAGCCTTAGCTACTCTCGTGGTGAACAAGCTACGCGGCTCTCTGCGTTGCGCAGCCGTGAAGGCGCCAGGTTTTGGGGATCGCAGAAAAGCGATGTTGGAAGACATGGCGATTCTGTCTGGTGGAAAAGTGATCGCCGAAGAGTTGGGCCTCAAATTGGAAAACGTCGGTCTGAGCGACCTCGGGCGCTGCAAGCGTGTGATTATCGACAAGGACAACACCACGCTGGTCGGCGGTGCTGGGAAAAAGAGCGACGTGCAAGGACGAGTCCAGCAAATCCGCGCACAAATCGAAGAAACCACGTCGGATTATGATCGCGAGAAGTTGCAGGAGCGCTTAGCGAAATTGGCCGGCGGTGTTGCTGTCATTCGTGTTGGTGCGGCCACTGAAGTGGAAATGAAAGAGCGTAAAGCTCGAGTGGATGATGCGATGCATGCGACCAAAGCCGCTTCCGAAGAAGGGATTGTCC
>SXGS01059750.1_pt1 | contig 13600 bp, 11 predicted proteins | sample 3174681 | NCBI WGS metagenome assembly SXGS01 (sample SAMN11356861, study PRJNA531348) | freshwater metagenome | isolation source: freshwater sample F1-80 | place: China: Fuxian Lake, Yuxi | collected 2017-12-25
CGCGTCGCCGCCGAGGCCGATCGCGTCGCCGCCGAAGCCGCCCGCGTCGCGGCCGAGCGCGCCGCCGCCGAAGCCGCCCGGGTGGAGGCCGAAGGGGCCGCCTCGCAAGAGGCCGAGCGCGCCGCCGCGAAGGCAACGGACGATCAAGCCCTCAGGAAGGTCGAGGAGGAGGCGGCGCGGCTCGACGCCGAGCGCCGCGCGGCCAACAAGGCGCGCCGGGAGGAGGAGCTCAAGCAAGCCAGCGAGAGCGCCGCGCCGCCGCCGCCGAAGGTCCCCGCGACGGCCAGGACCAGCCCCTCCGGTGAGCTGCCTGCGCTCAAGGCGCCCAGCTCCCCAGAAAAAAGCCTGCTGGACTCCGGGACCTCCGGCATCACCGGGGGGCGCGTCGAGCGCACCACCTCGCCGGCGCTCAAGACGGCTCAGGACAGCTTCTTCGAAGCCGACCCCGAGTACTACCCCGAGCCGGTCGAGTCCAGGAACAACACCACGACGATCGCGGCCCTGGTCGTGGTCGGGTTGATCGTCGTCGTCGTCGGCGCCGTCCTGTACAACAACAACAAGGCCGATCAGCCGATCTCCCAGCCGATCCCCGGCGCGGGCCCGGACAAGCCCGCGCCGGCCACGTCGGCGGCCGACGCCGGGTCGGTCGCGGACGCCGCGCTCGCGGCGGCGCCGAGCAGCGCGGACGCGGGGGCGGAGCCCTCGATCGAGGCCTTCGTCGAGGCGCGCGACAAGGCCAGCGACGCGATCTGGAACGTGGCGCTGATGGGCAGCGTCTACCACCCGGAGACGGGCCTGAGCCTCCTGGCCCCGGCCGCCGCCGCCGAGGAGCCGGGCGAGGAGAAGCCCGAGGAGGTCGCCAACCAGGAGGTCAACACCCCCGCCGACCCGAACAAGGTGCCGAAGGAGGCCCGCAACGTCCCCGACAAGGGCGTTAGAGATCCCGCGCCGGTCAAGGAGGCGCCGGTGAACATCAAGGGCGGCGACAGCGCCATTGACTCGATGAGCGACGGGGCCAAGAAGCGCGAGGTGGAGAAGCTGCTCAAGGAGGCCCAGCGCTTGATGAACGGCGGCAAGCACGACGAGGCGCTGGTGAAGCTCGGCGAGGCCAACGTGCTGGCGCCGGGCAGCGGGCAGATCGCGCGCTTGCAGGGGATCGGCTACCACAACAGCGGCAAGTCCAGGCAGGCGGTGCCTTACCTGGAGCGCTCCGTGCGCAGCAATGGCTCCGACGCGAACACCGTTCGCATCCTCGGGGACGCGTACATGGCGACCGGCGACCGGACCAAGGCCGTCGAGACCTACCAGAAGTTCCTCGTCCTGCAGCCCACCGGCGCCATCAGCGATCAGGTGCGCGAGATCGTCGCCCGCCACCGTTGACGCTCCGCACCTCTTGCGCCTATCACTTCAACCCCGTCCTCAGAGCTGCCCGAGGGTCGGCGCAGGGTCGCGCTCGTCGGCCGGCGGCTCGCACATCAAGACACAAGGAGAGCAGATTATGGACATGAAGGACCTCAAGATCATCGTGACCGGCGCAGCCAGCGGCATGGGCCGCCACTTCGCGCTGCGGCTTGCCCAGCTCGGCGGCGCCGTCGCGGCGGCCGACATGAACCAGGAGGGCCTGGCCTCGCTGGTGGCCGAGGCCGCCGGCGCCGAGGGGCGGATCGTCCCCTTGACGGTCAACGTGGCCGATGAGGCCTCGGTCGCGGCGATGATCAACGACGCCTACGCCCAGCTCGGCGGCCTCAACGGGCTGATCAACAACGCCGGCATCTTCCGCGACGGGCTCCTGGTCAAGCCTGATCGGGACAGCGGCGAGATCAAGAAGATGTCGCTCAAGCAGTGGCAGTCGGTCATCGACGTGGACCTGACCGGGCCCTTCCTGTGCACGCGCGACTTCGCCGCCAAGGTCATCGAGACGGGCACGAAGGAGTCGGTGATCGTCAACATCTCGTCGATCTCGCGGCACGGCAACGCCGGCCAGGGCAACTACTCGGCGGCCAAGGCCGGCCTCGTGGCCGACACGAAGCTGTGGGCGCTGGAGCTGGCGCGCTATGGCGTCCGGGTCGCCGCGATCGCGCCCGGCTTCGTCGACACGCCCATCCTTCAGGGCATGCGCCCGGAGGTCCTCGAGAAGATGCTCTCGGCCGTGCCCCTGCGGCGCACCGGCTCGACCGAGGAGATCTTCCTGGGCGTCAAGTTCATCGTCGAGTGCGGCTTCTTCACCGGCAAGTGCCTCGACATCGACGGCGGCATGGTCCTCTGACCGATCGCGCCGCGGCCTGCCCCTCCTCCCCTCCCCCTTGCTCCCTCGCCCGCCTCTGATCGCTACTCCACCCAGTCGGCCACGAAGACGTTGGTCTCGCCGCGCACCTTCCCGGCGCGGTTGGAGGCGAAGACCAGCTTCTTGCCGTCGGCGGTGAACATCGGGAAGCCGTCGAAGGAGGGGTTGTAGGTGATCCGCTCCAGGCCCGAGCCGTCGACGCGGACGGTGTAGAGGTCGAAGTCGCGGCCCTTGGGGTCGTGCAGGTTGGAGGCGAAGATGACGCGCTTGCCGTCGGGGTGGAAGAAGGGGGCGAAGCTGGCGGCGCCGAAGGCGGTGATCTGGCGCGACCCCGAGCCGTCGGCGTTCATGACGAAGAGCTCCATGACGGAGGGCTTGACGACGCCCTCCTTGAGCAAGCGCTTGTATTCATTGGCTTCTTCGCCAGTGGGGTGGTGCGCGCGGTAGACGATCTGGCGGCCGTCCTGGCTGAAGAAGGCGCCGCCGTCGTAGCCGAGCGCCTGGGTGAGGCGGCGCACGTCGGAGCCGTCGATCTTCATGGAGTAGAGGTCGAGATCGCCGTCGCGCGTGGAGGTGAAGACGATCCGGTCGCCCTTGGGGCTGACGGTGGCCTCGGCGTCGTAGCCAGGGCTGGAGGTCAGGATTCGGGGCGGTCCGCCCGCGAGGGGCGCGACGTAGATGTCGAAGGTGTCGTGGATGGGCCAGACGTAGCCGCCGAACTTGCCGAAGTCGGGCTTGGGGGGGCAGGCGGGGTCGGCCTTGTGGGTCGAGGCGTAGAGGACGCTCTGGCCGTCGGGCAGGAAGTAGGCGCAGGTGGTGGCGCCCGTGCCGGTGCTGACGAGGCGGGGTTCGGAGCCGTCGATCTTCATGGTGAAGATCTGATCGCACTGGAGGTCGTCGCGGGTGGACTGGAAGACGAGCTGGGTCTCGGAGGGGCTGAGGTAGGCCTCGGCGTTCTGGCCGCCGTGGGTCAGCATGCGGAGGTTGGCCAGGCGCGCTTCTCCTTGGAAGAGGAGGTTGTCTTCCTGGGCCCCCGCCGCGCGCCCCTGGCCAGGGAGGTCGGCGGAGGCCCGCGCTAGGGAGGGGTCGCCGTCTTCGTCGGCGCCGCCCTCCGACTTCTCAGGGGCCGTGCCGCCGTCCTCGCCGCCCTCGCTGGGGTTGAGGCGCTCGGGGGCGACCTTGCGATCGGCGTTGGGGTCGTCGGCGCTGGAGTCGCGGGGGGAGAGCTTGTCGTTGGTGCGCGGCGGCGAGCCGATGGTTTCTTGCGTGGCGCCCTTGTCCGAGCTGCAGGCCGGGGCGGTGAGGCAGAGGGCCGCGCCTGCGGCAGCGGCCAGGATCGTGGTTCGAAGTCGGGTCATGGTCAGCGCGCTCCCGTCTGGGTGACCCGGAGGCGTGGCTCCGGGTGAATGGGTGGACGAGAGGATGATATCCGCGCGCGGCCTGTCGGGCAACAGAGGAGAGGAAGGGGAGAGGCGGGATCAGAGGGGCTTGTAGATGGAGTCGCCCTTGTCGGTGTTCTTGGGGGGGGTCTTGATGTTGGAGTTGACGGGGCGCTTGGAGGCCTTCCGGACCAGGGTGATGGCGATCTGGGGGTCCATGCTGTCGACGATGGCGATCTCGTTGTCCTCGTAGCCGTCGAGGACGACCTTGAGGGCCTGGGCCTCCCTGGGGTTGACGCGGACGGTGGCGGGGGAGACGCCGAGCTCCTCGTCGCCCTTCATGATGGCGGCGCCCTGGGGGGTGGTGGTGATGGTGAGGGTCAAATCGGGCGGCGCGTCGTCTTGAGCGACCTTGGGGGTGGGCTCGGGGGCGGCCTCGGGGGCGCTGTCCTCCTTGACGGGCGCGGGTTCGGGCTCCTTGGTGGCGGAGGCGGCGGCCAGGGCGGCGGCCTCCGGGTTGCCCTCGCCTTTGCCCAGGAGCATGGGGATGGCCAGGGCGCCTCCGCCGATCAGGACGAAGAGGGCCAGGAGGGCGGCGGCGATGAAGAGGCCCTTGGGGGGGCCGGATCGCTCGGGGACGAGGAGGGCCTCCATCTCGGTGTCCAGCTCGATCCCGTCGTGGCTGGTGGGGGGGGGGCTGAGGTGGATGGGGATGGGCGGGGGGCTGGTCAGGAGCAGGTCGACGGCTTCGAGGGCCTCGGCGAACTCCTTGGCCGTCTGGTAGCGCAGGTTGGGGTCCTTGTGGGTGGCCTTGAGGATGACGGGCATCAGGCGAGGCGGCACAAGGGGGTCGTCCTGCTGGATCGCGGGCGCAGGGCTCAGCTGCATGGCGATCAGCGACATGGTCGAGTCGCCGGTGATGGCCTTTCGCCCGGCGATCATCTCATAGAGGATCAGGCCGAGGCCGTAGAGGTCGCTGGTGGGCGAGGAGCTGGTGCCCTTGACCTGCTCGGGGGCCATGTAGCGGGGGGTGCCGACGATCCGGCCGGCGACGGTGAGGTCCTCCTGGACGGAGGCGGGCCCCATGCCCTCGTTGTCGTTGGTGATGAACTTGGCGATGCCGAAGTCGAGGACCTTGACCACGTCTTTTTCGCTGAAGCGATCAAAGAGCATGATGTTGGCCGGCTTCATGTCGCGGTGGATGATGCCGCGGCTGTGGGCCTCGTTGAGGCTGGAGAGGATCTGGACGGAGATGTGCCGGGCGCGCTCGGGGGACAGGCGGCCTTCCTTCTTGAGCAGATCGCGCAGGCTCTGGCCCCGGACGTACTCCATGACGAGGTAGAGGATGCCCTGCCACTCGCCGTAATCGTGGATGGTGATCGTGTTGGGGTGCTCAAGCGAGGAGGACAGCTTGGCCTCGCGCTTGAAGCGGGCCACGGCGGTGCTGTCGACGGTGTCGGCCTCGGGCATCAGGAGCTTGAGGGCGACCTGGCGGTCGATGCCGAGCTGACGGGCCTTGAAGACCGCGCCGAAGGCGCCCGCGCCGATCTTGCCGATCAGCTCGTAGCGCTCAGCGATCGTGTCTCCGGGCTGTAAGGTGGCGAACTCCATCGTGCCTCTGCGTCCGTTCGGAGGTGAACCAACTCCTATTGTACGGCCCCCAGGTCAGGATCGCAATCAGACAGGCGATCGTCTCTAAGTCGACTTGACGGCCTGTGGCCCGAGGTGTATGTTCCCGCGCCGTCGCTGCTGGAAGTGTCTTTAGAAATGCTTTGCAAGCAGTCCTTGAATGATAGCGCCAATCCTAGAGACTAGACGAGATATGGCACGTAGACAAAACGAACTGATGCCCCTTGAGGTCGTCGTCGAGAACAACAACATCGGTCGGGCGATCAGCCGGCTCAAGCGCGAGATGGCGCGCGAGGGGATCCGCAAGGAGCTCAAGCGCCGCCGCTTCTACGAGAAGCCCAGCGTCAAGAAGCGCCGCAAGCAGCGCGAGGCCGAGCGTCGCCGCCGCAAGGAGCGCCGCCGCGCCGTCCGCGAGCCTCGCCAGGCCTGAACCTCGCCCGCTCCGAGCCGCGCCGTTGGTCCCTCTGATCGCGTCGAAGCCCTGAAGGTCGCAGTTGATCTCGCCCGTAGAGATCCTGCGCGCCCCTCTGCCCGCCGCAGACTCCTCGTCAGCCTCCAGGCCGCGCACATCGGGCTCTGTCCCCGGATGAGGCTCGCCTTTGGCCTTCGGCGGCGCGAGGCGCTCTCCTTCCCCTTGACATGGGCCAACGCCATCGCATATATCCCTTCTGAATGAATCGCCATTCATTTCGAAGGGCGCTTCAGGCGGCTGCGGCCGCGCGAGGCATTGAGATGTCATCACAGCAGACGAACCGTCGAGGTTCGGACAAGCGGGACAGGATCCTCTCAGCGGCCGTGAAGGTCTTCGCCCGGAGCGGCTATTACACGGCGAAGGTCTCGGACGTGGCCCGGGAGGCGGGCGTGGCCGACGGGACGATCTACCTGTACTTCAAGAACAAGGACGACCTCCTGATCTCGGCCTTCGAGGATCGGATGACGTGGCTCAACGAGCGGCTGCGCAACGAGCTTGAGGGTCTTGAGGGGGGCGTGATCGAGAAGATCGGGCGCTGCATCGAGATGCACCTGGCGCTGGCGCGTGAGGAGCGCGAGCTGGCCGAGTTCATCACGGTGGAGTTGAGGCAGTCGTCGAAGTTCATCAAGGAGTACAAGAACCAGAAGTTCGCCGAGTACCTGCAGATCCTCGGCGAGGTGCTGGCGCAGGGGCAGGCCGAGGGGCTGATCCGGACGGACGTCGAGCTCCATGGGGTCAGCCGGGCGATGTTCGGGGCTTGCGACGAGGTGCTCTTGTCGCTGGTCCTGCGCAAGGAGATCAGCGAGGGGTTGATCGAGCAGCGGGCGGCTGAGTTGTCCAAGTTGTTCATCGGAGGTCTGCGCCGCGTGGCGCAGGAGACACAAGGAGCAAGGGCGTGAAGATACTGACGACGGTCAAGCGGGTCATCGATCCCGACGCGAGGATCAAGATTACTTCCGACGGCAGAGGGCTGGTCACCGACGGCGTGGAGCAGAAGCTCAACGCCTTTGACGAGTACGGGGTCGAGGAGGCCATCCGCTTGCAGGAGGCGCACGGCGGCGAGGTGGTCGTGGTGTTGATCGGCTCGGCGGATGGGACCAAGGAGATCCGGACGGCGCTGGCGATGGGCGCGGATCGGGGCGTGCTGGTCGAGGCCAACGAGGCGGAGCTGGATCCTGGCCTGGTGGCGAAGCTGCTGGCCGAGGTGGTCCGTCGCGAGAAGCCGGACATCGTCGTGATGGGCAAGCTCTCGGTCGATTCGGAGAACAACCAGGTGGCCCAGCGCGTCGCCGAGCTGCTCTCGTGGCCGCAGGCCACCTTCGCCTACGCGTGCAAGGTGGACGGCGGCTGGGCGACGGTGGGGCGCGAGGTCGACGGCGGCACCTCGACGGTGCGGGTGAAGCTGCCCTGCGTCGTGACGGCGGATCTGCGGCTCAACGAGCCGCGCTACGCCACGCAGCCGGGCATCATGAAGGCCAAACGCAAGCCCGTCGACACGCTGACGCCCCGCGATCTGGGGGTCGATCTCGAGGCCCAGGTCAAGGTCCTGGGCTACGAGCTGCCCCCGGCGCGGGCCGCCGGAGAGATCGTCGACGACGTCGATGACTTGATCGATCGGCTTCAGAACGAGGCCAAGGTGCTCTGAGAGCCCGAGCGCCCGCGCGCAGCCCCGGCGCGGGATGAGAAACGAGATAGCCCAGCGAGGCGCCGCGCGGCGCCCGAGGAGAACCGAAGGATGTCAAACGTACTCGTGGTTGTAGAGCACCAGGGCGGCAAGCTGCGCAAGATCTCGCTGCCGGTGCTCGGTTTTGGCCAGAAGGCCAAGGCGCTGCTCGGCGGCGAGCTCTACGCGCTGGTCCTGGGCCAGGGCGTCGGGTCGATCGCCGCGGAGGTCGCGCGCTACGGCGTGGACAAGGTCTTCGTGGCCGACGACGCCGCCTTTGGCGATTACATGGCCGAGAACTGGTCGCCGGCCGTCGCGGCCGTGGTCGAGCAGTGCGATGCCGAGATCGTGGCCACGCCGGCCTCGACGGCCGGTCGAGACTTCATGCCCCGCGTGGCCGCGCGCCTGGACGCGGCCCAGATCTCCGACGCCGTCGACATCTACGACGGCAGCGAGGGCATCACCTACAAGCGGCCGATGCTGGCCGGCAACCTGATCGCCAAGGTGATCTCCGAGAGCAGCGTGACCTGCGTCACGGTGCGCACGACGGCCTTCAACGCGCCCACCGAGGGCGGCGTGGCCGAGATCGAGGCCGTGAACACGGGCGTGTCCGCCAGCGACCTGTCCCGCTTCGTCTCCTTCGAGCAGGTCAAGAGCGACCGGCCCGAGCTGACCGACGCGGCCGTGATCGTCGCCGGCGGCCGCGGCCTCAAGGCCCGCGAGAACTTCGGCATGCTCGAGGAGCTGGCCGATCAGCTCAGCGGCGCCGTCGGCGCCAGCCGCGCGGCCGTCGACAGCGGCATGGCCCCCAACGACTGGCAGATCGGCCAGACCGGCAAGATCGTCGCCCCCAACCTCTACTTCGCCGTGGCGATCTCGGGCGCCATCCAGCACCTCGCCGGCATGCGCACCTCCAAGGTCATCGTGGCCATCAACAAGGACGCCGACGCGCCGATCTTCAAGGTCGCCGACTACGGCATCGTGGGCGACGCCTTCGAGGTGCTGCCCGCCCTGACAAGCGCGGTGGCCGCGGCGAAGAAGGGCTGACCGCCAGGCGCGGTCGCCGGCCCGCGCACGGATCGAAGTCGAGCCCAACCGGCTCGACGCGGCGACGGCCGCTCCGCGTTGGAGCGGCCGTCGTCGTTGGAGGCCCTGCGCGCCGCGACGGACTGCTAGGCTAGCCGCGTGTCCTCCTTGCCGCGCCGCTGGTTGCCGCTCGTGCTCGCCTTGGGCGCCGCCGCGCAGTTGGCGATCGTGCTCGGCGGCGCCGGCGATCCACTGTCCTTGTCGCCCATCAACGACGCCAAGGTGTACTGGGACTGGGGCGGACGCATCGCCGCGGGGCGGCTGGTCGACGACACGCCCTTCATGTCGGCGCCGCTCTACCCGTATGTGGTGGGGTTGGTGCGCGCCCTGGGCGGTGGACTGCTCGCGCTGCAGCTCGCGCAAGTGGCCCTGCAGGTCGCCACTGCTTGGCTCGTGGCGCGCGTGGCGCGCCGCCACCTCGGCGAAGTCGGAGCGTGCCTGGCGGTGGTGCTGTACTTGGTGCTGCGCGATCCCGCGTACATGACCACGCGCGTCTTGAACTCCACGCTGCAGCTCGCCGCGACGGCGTGGGCGTGGGATGCGTGGATGGTGGCCGCCGAGCGTCGCACGCGCGCCAGCGCGATGGTCGCCGGACTCGCGCTCGGCGTGGCGGTCCTCGCGCATCCGGTCTACGCGCCGCTGGTCGCCCTCCTGCCGGCATGGCTCGCGTGGAGCACGCGCCGCGTCTCCGACGCGCTCGCGTCCGCGGCGGTGGCGCTCGCTTGCATCGCGCCGGCGACCGTCCACAACGTCTTGGCGTCCGGCGAGCTCATCCCGTTGAGCGCGCAATCAGGCCTCGGCCTGCACCACGGCAACCAACCAGGCGCCACGGGCATCTACCAGGCGGCCGAAGGCGTCTCGATGGACCGCGGACGCCAGACCTTGATGGCGCGCGAGGCGGTGCGCGAGCGCACCGACGGCAGTTGGAGCGCCACGGATCGCGAGTACCGGCGCATGGCCTTCGAGTATCTGGGCGAAGATCCGCTGCGCACGCTCGAGCTCGAAGCGCGCAAGCTGTGGTGGCTCGTCGGCGGAAGCGTCTATGGCGACGTGTACACGCCCGAACTCGAGCGCGAAGATGGGCGCCAGGCGTGGCTGTGGCTGGCGCCGATGCCGCTGGCTTGGTGGACGCTGCCGACGCTGCTGGTGGCGCTCCTCGCCGCGACGAGCCGTCCGCGCGGGCTGGCGCCGGAGCTCTTGATGTTCCTGGCCACCGTGCTCGTCGTGCTCGTGTTCTGGTACTCGCCGCGCTATCGACTGCCCATGGCGCCCTTCGCCGCCGTCGCGGGCGCATGGTGCATGTTGCGCCTCGCCGACGGTGGGACGCCGCGCTTGCTGCGCGCGACCGTGGCGGCGAGCCTCGTCGCCTCGGTGCTGACCTCGACAGCGTTGCGCAGCTCCGGCGCCGATGCGCCGGAGGCGTTCCGGGCGCAATACCTGCACAACAGCGGCGTCGCGTTGGCGCAACTCGGTCGGCACGCCGAAGCCTTGGCCGAGTTCGAGCGCGCCGAGCGGCAAGGCTCGCGCCTCGCCAGCGCGGCCAAGGCCGAGATGCTGCGCCAACTAGGCCGCGTCGACGATGCGCTGCAGGCCGCGCAGGCCGCCGTGGCGCGCGCACCGCGCGACCTCGCCGCCAAGCGCAGCCTCGCCGTGGCGCTGGCGCAAGCGGGTCGGCTCGATGAAGCCGCCCGCGAGTTCGAAGCGGTGCTCGGCGTCGACGCCGTGGACGCCGAGGCCTTGGCGGGCCTCGCCAACACGCATGTGCAACGCGGGGATCCGAGCTCGGCGCTGCCGCTGTACGAGCGCGCGTTGGCGTTGGCTCCAGGCGACGCGACGACGCACTCCAATCTGGGTCGCGCACGGCTATCCCTGGGCGAACTGGACGCGGCGCAGGCTGCGTTCGCGCAAGCCGCGGCGCTGGACGAACGATTGGCGCAAGCGCGCACGGGACTCGCCGAAGTGGCCCTCGCGCGCGGCGATGCGAGCACGGCCGTCGGCCACTTGCGCGAGGCGTGGCGGGTGCGAGCGGGCGCCGACGAGGCGCTGGCGTTGGCTTGGTGGCTCGTCGTGGCCCCCGACACCGCGCTGCACGATGCCGAAGAGGCGCTGCGCGTGCTGGCGAGCCACGAACGCGCGCTGGGGGAAGATCCGCGCTGGCTGGATGCGCGCGCGGCGGCGTTGGCGCGGCGCGGGGACTGGGAAGAGGCGGCTGTCGCGCAGGCTCGCGCCATCGCGCGCGCCAAGGAGCTCGGCTACGCGCAAGCCGTGCCCGAGCTCGAGGCGCGCGCCGCCGCCTACGCGCGGCGCGAGCCCTGGACTTTGCGCTGACGAGCGCCTTCGCGGCTTCCACCCGCCGAGCGCGCTGGCTAGAGTCGCTGGCATGGATCGCGCGCCCTTGTCGGAGGACGAAGTGCAAGCCCTGCTCGCGTCGCTCCCGGGCTGGCGACGCGAAGGCGCGACGGTCGTGCGCGAGTTGCGCTTCGACGACTTCGCGGCGGCCTTCGCCTTCATGCGCCTCGTGGCGCTCGACGCCGAGGAGCTCGACCACCATCCGGACTGGTCGAACAGCTGGAACCGCGTGGCGATTGCGTTGACCACCCATGGTGCGCGATGCTTGACGCGCCTGGATGCGGAACTAGCGCGTCGCATCGAACGGCGCGCCCTCGAGGCGGGCGCGCGAGCCGATCCATGAAGCCCGAAGACCAGATCGATCCCATCGAAGCCCGCGTGTTGGGCGTGCTCGTCGAGAAGCAACTGACGACGCCCGACTCGTATCCGCTTTCGCTCAACTCGACGACCGTGGGTTGCAACCAGAAGAGCAACCGCGATCCGGTCACCGAGTTGCTCGACGGCGAAGTGCACCAAGCGCTGTCCAAGCTGATCATCAAGGGCTACGCGGGGCTCGTGACCACCGCCGGAAGCCGCGTTGAGAAGTACCGCCACAACGTGCGCGAACGCTTGTCGTCGTCGGACCAGGAGGTCGCGGTGCTGGCCGAGCTCCTGCTGCGCGGGCCGCAACAACCCGGCGAGATGCGCGCGCGCGCATCCCGCATGAAGGAGATCGCCACGCAGGAGGCCTTGATGGCCTTGTTGCGCGGACTCGAGTCCAAGGGACTGGCGCAGCGCCACGACCCACCGCCCGGTTCGCGCGCGGAGTACTGGTCGCAACGCCTCGCCCCGGCGGCGCACCCCCTGCCCTCGCGCGAGGCCACGCTGCACGCCTCTCCGACCGTGGTGCCCGTCGCCGCCCCCGCGCCGTCCGGCGGGCCGGTCGATCCGGTGGCGCGCATCGGCGCGCTGGAGACGCGCGTCGCCAAGCTCGAGTCGCAGCTCTCCGCGCTCGCGACCAAGCTCGGCGAACAGCTCGACGCTTGAACGAGCGAGTTGCTCAGCGCGCGGCCGCGGTCGCCAGATGCTCGGAGAGCTCGGCCGCCACCGACAAGGCGATGGCGTTGGGCTCCTTGGAATGCTTGGACACGCCGATGGGACAGCGCACGCGCGCCAGTTGGGCCTCGGTCGCGCCGCGCGCGAGCAGCCGAGCGCGAAACTTGCTCCACTTGCGCTCGCTGCCGATCAAGCCGAGGTAGGCGAACTCGCGCTTGAGGGCGCGCGCCAGGATCTCGAGGTCGAGCGCGTGGCTGTGCGTCATGACGAGCACCAGCGCGTCCGATGGCAGCGCATCGACCTCGGCCTCCGGCGCGTCGACGAGCAACAGGTCCCACGAGCGCGCGGAAGGCGGCTCGGGCACCAGTTCCTCGGCGCGTCGCGGATCGACCAGCACCATGTCGGCTCCCAACCAAGGCGCCAGGCCCGCCAGGGCCTGCGCCACATGGCCGGCGCCGAAGACGACTACGCGCGGACGACGCCAAGCGTAGGTCTCGACATGCAGCCGCACCTTGCCGCCGCAGCATTGGCCGGCGGCGTCCGACAGCGGCACCTCGATCGTCTCGACCGCGGAGCCGCGCGCCAGTTGGGCCATGGCGTGCTCGCAGGCGATCTGCTCGAGCCGACCGCCTCCGATGGTGCCGTGCACGGGACGCCCGGCGGCGACGACCATGCGCGCGCCCGGCTCGCGCGGGCCGGAACCCACGAGGCCGGCGACCACCACCACGGCGCACGGAGTGCGCGCGTCGCGCAACCTCGACAGGGCTTCGATCCAGTCGCGCGGTCGGTCGTGGGCGAGCTCGGCCATGGGGGCTGGACGCAGAGGATAGCGCGTCGGAGCGGGCCCGGGATGCGTATCCTCGTGCGCCATGAAGATCGCGTGCCTAGGGGGCGGGCCGGCCGGCCTGTACTTCGCCATCCTGATGAAGAAGGCCTTCCCCGCGGCCGAGATCGTCGTGCACGAGCGCAACAAGGCCGACGACACCTACGGCTTCGGCGTGGTCGTCTCGGACGAGACGCTGGGCAACTTCGAGGCGGCCGACGAGCCGACCTACAAGGAGATCCGGCGACTGTTCCGCTACTGGGGCGACATCGAGACGCACCTCGGCGACGAGGTCGTGCGCTCCACGGGCCACGGCTTCTGCGGCATGTCGCGCAAGCGGTTGCTGCAGGTGTTCCATGCGCGCTGCCGCGAGCTGGGAGTCGAGTTGCGCTTCGAGAGCGAGGTCGTCGACGAGTCGCAGGTGCAGGCCGACCTCGTGGTCGCCTGCGACGGCATCAACAGCGCAGTGCGCGCGCGCCACGCGGCGCACTTCCAGCCGTCGCTCGACTGGCGCAAATGCAAGTTCACCTGGCTCGGCACCACCATGCCGATGGACGCCTTCACGTTCTGGTTCGAGCGCACCGAGTTCGGCGTGTTCCAGGTCCACGCCTATCCGTTCGAGGACGAGCTGGGCACCTTCATCGTCGAGTGCACCGAGGAGGCGTGGCGCGCCGCGGGGCTCGACAAGGCCGACGAAGCGGCCACCATCGCGTTCTGCGAGCGCGTCTTCGCCAAGAAGCTGCGCGGCCACCAGCTGGTGGCGAACCGCTCGATCTGGCGCTCCTTCCCCACCGTGCGCTGCGGCGCGTGGACCAAGGACAACCTCGTGCTGATCGGCGACGCCGCGCACACGGCGCACTTCTCCATCGGCTCGGGCACC
>SXGS01292360.1_pt1 | contig 13596 bp, 9 predicted proteins | sample 3174681 | NCBI WGS metagenome assembly SXGS01 (sample SAMN11356861, study PRJNA531348) | freshwater metagenome | isolation source: freshwater sample F1-80 | place: China: Fuxian Lake, Yuxi | collected 2017-12-25
GAGGCACACACCGACCCGCGGTTCAAGAGTCTACCGGATCTGCAGGACCAGGAGTGTCAGAGTTTTGTCTCGGTGCCGATGATCGCACAAAACGAGTTCATCGGCGTGCTCAACGTGAAGACGCGCGAGCCGCACGAGTACGCAGCGCGCGACGTTCGCCTGCTCCAATCGGTTGCCGGTCAGGCCGCCGCCGCCGTGCAGGGGATGCGCCTCCAGGAAGGCCTGCGGGTGCAGTCCACCCAGCTTTCGGCCATCTCCGAAGTCTCGAAAACGATCACTTCCAACCTGTACCTCGAGGAGATTCTCCAGCTCATCGTCGCCATGACGGCGCAGACCTTCCAGTTTAAGATCTGCTCCATCATGCTCCTGGACGAGGAACGGCGGGAACTGGTCATCAAGGCCACCCAGAGCAAGAGCCGCGACTACGTTTCGAAGCCGAATCTGCGCGTCGGGGAGAGCATCGCGGGGCGCGCCCTGCAGGAGGGGCAGGTTCTGACAATCCCGGATGTGAAGCAGGCGCCGGAGTACCGGTTCCCGGACATCGCGGAAAAAGAGGGCCTCTGTTCGATGATCTGCATTCCCCTCATCAGTCGGGATCGCAGCATCGGCGTGCTGAACTGCTACACCGGGCACGCGAAGGTATTTTCGCCCGAGGAGATCGGCAGCCTCCGCACAGTAGCCAACCAGGCCGCCATCGCCATCGAGAACGCGAAGTTGATGGTGCGCTCGGCCATCATCCAGGAGATGCACCACCGGGTCAAGAACAGCCTGCAGACCGTGGCGAGCCTCCTGCGGCTTCAGATGAACCGGGCGGATGAGGCCACCCCCCACGAAATGCTCAAGGAGTCCATCAACCGGATCATCAGTATCGCCGCGGTGCATGACCTGCTCTCGCGCGAGGAACTGAACCAGGTGAATCTCCGCGAGGTGGCCGAGACCATCCTGACACTCACCGGTCGCAGTCTTCTGCGGCCCGATCAACATGTCCGAATGCAGGTGGTGGGCGGTGACGTCCTGGTGCCTGCCAGCAAGGCCTCAACGCTGGCGCTGGTCCTGAACGAGCTGGTGCAGAATGCCGTGGAGCACGGATTCTCCCGGCGTGACGAGGGCCATCTCGAAGTCCGGATTCGTGCCGAATCCCCCCACGTCTGGCTCGAGGTGAGCAACGACGGTGAGCCCCTGCCGCCGGGCTTCGATCCGCGCGAGTCGCGCAGCCTCGGGCTGCAGATCATCGCCTCGCTCACGCAGAACGACCTGGGGGGACGCTTTACCCTCCGTACTGCAGACCGCACGTGCGCCACAGTGTGCTTCGCCGTTTAGGTCCGATGCCTACCCCTCGTCCCGAGTATCCTCGTCCCCGCTTCCGCCGGCCGGACTGGCTTTGCCTGAACGGTGAATGGGAGTTTGCGTTTGACGACGCCGATGCGGGCACTTCCGAGCAATGGGGAGACGGCCGGGTGCTGCCGGCGCGGATCACTGTCCCCTTCGCCTACCAGAGCCCGTTGTCCGGGATCGGCGAGCCCGCCATTCACGAAGTGGTGTGGTACGCGCGCTCATTCGGCGTGCCGACGGAGTGGGCCGGACGCCGGGTGTTGTTGCACTTCGGGGCGGTGGACTACCACACCACGCTGTGGGTCAACGGGCGCGAGGTCGGGGAACACCGCGGAGGGCATGTCCCCTTCACATTTGACGTGACGCCGTACCTGCGCGCAGACGAGAACCGTCTGACCGTGCGCGTGGAGGACCGCCAGGACGTCCGGCAGCCCCGGGGGAAGCAGGCCGCCGGCGGGCAGCCGCATGGGATTGACTATTACTGCACCACGGGCATCTGGCAAACCGTGTGGCTGGAACCGGTCGTCCCCGTGCGGATTGACGACCTGGTGGTGACGACGCTGCCGGATCTCAGTGGCCTGCGTATCAGCGTGCGTGCGTTCGGGCCCGCGGGGGATCGTGTGACCGACCTGGAACTGTGGGACGGTGCGGAGTGCGTGTGCCGGGCGGAAGCGCCGTTGGCCCTGTCCGCTGCCGACGCCGTTCTTTGCCCGCCGGCGCCGCAGCCCTGGTCCCCGGCCACTCCCCATCTGTACGACCTGCGCGTGACCCTGCGCGAAGGCGATCAGGTCCTGGACCAGGTGCATTCGTACGCCGGGCTGCGCGTCGTTTCCATTCGGGAAGGCCGCCTGCTGCTGAACTACGAACCCCTGTACCTGAAGATGGTGCTGGACCAGGGCTACTGGCCCGACGGCCTCCTGACGGCCCCCACGGACGAGGCGCTGCGCGCCGACGTGGAATGGTGCCTGCGGCTCGGGTTCAACGGCGCCCGCAAGCATCAGAAGGTAGAGGACCCCCGCTGGCTCTATTGGTGTGACCACCTGGGGCTGGTTGTCTGGGGCGAGATGGCGAACAGCCGGGGCTGGTCCCGGCTCGCCGAGGAGCAACTGCGCACCGAGTGGCATGCGGCCGTCCGCCGGGATCGCAGCCACCCCTGCGTGCTCGTGTGGGTGCCGGTCAACGAGAGTTGGGGCTTCCCCAATCTGAAAGAAGCACATGCCGAGCAGATCGCGGCCCTCTCCCGCCTGGTAACGGACACGCAGGCACTGGACCCCACCCGTCCCGTGGTGGACAATGACGGCTGGGAGCATACCGATGCGACGGACCTCGGCACCATCCATGACTACAGCCACACCGGGGACCGCCTCCGTGACCGCTATCGCGAGTACGAGGCGGGAGGCGCCCTGCCGGTGGTCGCCGGAACGCGTCCGATCTACCTTCCGGGTGTTCCCGCCCGCCGGCGTCCGTTGCTCCTGACCGAGTGCGGCGGCTTCCTGGAAACCCCGGATCTGCCGCGCGAGCAATGGGATCGGCTGTACAACGCCTACGCCTGCTTCCGCACCCCCGCTGAGCTGGAAGCGAAGTATCGCGACCTGATGGCGGCCATTGCCGCCCAGCCTTTCTGGCAGGGCTTTTGCTACACCCAGCTCACCGATATCGAGCAGGAGAAGAACGGACTTCTCGACTATCACCGCTCCCCCAAGGTGGAACCGGAACGCATCGCCGCAATCCATCGAGAACTGTTCGGCCCATAGGCACACAAATCAGGCAGGTCTTCTTCCGGCGCGAGCACAACACCATCCCGGAGGACCAGCATGCTGATCGGATATGTGGCGGACGAGCGCTTTTTGGCGCTTGCGGATGTGATCGTGGATCTGGAGGACGCGGCGGGGGCAGTGACCACTCTCCGTTCCGGGGCGCGCGGCGGTATCCATGCGGACGTGGCCCCCGGCAAGTACCGGGTGACGCTGCAGAAGGACGGATTCGGCCCGAAGACCGTCCACATGACGGTGGACCCCGATCGTCCCTATCACTTTCGGCTGCTAACAAACCGCATCCTGGGCTATGCCTGGCCCAAGTGGGTGCGTTCGGGCGAGAAGTCCGAGTTTCGCGTTCACTCGATGGAGCCGTACCGCCTGAGTCTCTGGCGCTATGGCCAGGAGAAAGAGTTTCTCCGCGTCCTCGGCTGGTTCGATGAGCACGGGCCTCGCGCCACACAGCAAATCACGCCCGATGGCGATTACACCCAGACCGGAGTGCAGTGGAACAAGATCGGATTCCACAGCAAGCACCACACACAGTTTGTGGCGGGTCCCGAGCGCTCCGGGTTGTACTATTTCCATGCCGAAGGAGAGTCGGGAGACTGCTTTACCTTCCCGTGGGTAGTGGCGCCGGCGAAACCGGCCGCCCGGGTTTGCGTGCTTGCTTCGTCCAGTAACTGGAACGCGTACAACAATTTCGGGGGCCGCAGCAACTACATCAACAGCACCGGCCTTCCTGCAGAACCGATCGTCTATGCCCGGGTGGATCTCGTCCGCTACCAGGCGGGCGTCTACAACGAGTGGCAGTTCCCCAATGACGCCTACCTGCCGCTGTCGTTCGATCGTCCGGAGCCGCTGAACCACGTCCCGCTCTCCACGCAGGTAACGGACCCGATCCGCGGGCGGCAGTCGTGCCACGTCGCCCCGGCCGAGTGGCGATTGCTCGGCTGGCTGGAACGCGAGGGCTTTCCGTACGACTTCTACTCCGAAACCCAACTGCACTTCGGTGAAGTCCCGCTGGACGCCTATGATGTGGTGATTGTGAGCGCCCATCCCGAATACTGGAGCCGCCAGATGCTCCAGCAGATCAATGATTGGGTCTTTGAGCGCGGCGGCAAATTCATGTATCTGGCCGGCAACGGTCTCAACTGTGAGATCGAGTTCCTCGAGCGCGACATCATGCGCTGCCTGAGCCACATGCGGAGCGATCGGGAGAGCCGCATGGCAAACACCTTCGAGTCCGAGGCCGCCCTGCTCGGCGTGGCCTACACCGATGCGGGCATCATGACCGCCGCGCCCTACCGGGTCGTGGACCCGAACCACTGGGTGTTCGCCGGGACCGGCCTGCGCGCGGGAGACACGTTCGGCGAGAAGAGCCTGCACGAGCGCATTCCGGGGGGCGCCTCCGGCCACGAAACCGACAAACGCACGCCCTCTACTCCCGCCGGCGCCGTTTTCCTGGCTAAAGGCCTGAACCCGGGAGACGGCGGCGGCGAGATCGTGTACCACGAGACCGCCTCCGGGGGCGCCGTCTTCTCCGCCGGCTCCATCACGTGGCCGGCCTGCGTCCTCGTGGACGAAAACATTTCCCGCATCACGCGGAACGTGCTGACCCGCTTTCTCGGCGGGTAGCGAGAGCTCCATGCGCAAGATCACCAACGAAGAGATCGCGTTCTTCGACGAGAACGGCTACGTCATCTGCCGCAACGTGCTCCATTCCGACGAACTGGAGAACTTCCGCGCGGAATCGCGGCGCCTCATTGATGAGATCCTCGCCGATGGTCCCGCCGCCGCCCGCTGCAACCGGGGACCCGAGCGCGTCCCCTACTATCTCACCCACCTGCACGCCAACCCCAACCAGTTCTCCGTGCGTCTGCTGGCCCACCCGTTCATCGGCGATCTGCTCACCCGGATGGTGGGGCCGGACTTCATCCCCTGCTTCGAGTCGCTGGTCTTCAAGCTGCCGGGAAACGGCTCCTCCGTGCCCTGGCACCGCGACGGCAACGCCAACACCGGCCCGGAGCGGATCTTCAACATAGATGTCTACCCAGACCATTCGACCGTTGCCAACAGTTGCGTCTGGGTGGTGCCGGGCAGTCACCTCTGGGAGTTCGACCGCGCGATGGAGATGGCGCAGCGCGGCCGGGAGAACTTCGATCTCCCCGGCGCGGTGCCCGCTGAGATGAGCCCCGGCGACGTGCTGCTGCATCACGTCAAAGTGCTGCACGGAAGCACCCAGAACCACAGCAATGAGCTGCGCCGTGTGGTCTACTTCGACAATCGCTCCGTGTCGTGGAATGAGAAGTACCACTGGTGGAAGCCCGAGGCTGTGGCGAAACGCAGCCTCCTTTACCAGCGCGCCCTGCACGAGCGCCGGACGAACCCCTATCCCACCGATGATGAGACATTCCCGTACGCTCCCCCGCCCGGCCTGCCCGTCTGGCAGCCCGGCGAGGAAATAGACCTCTACTGCGAACGAACTCCCTGGTAGCGGGGATCGCGGCGGGCTGCGGAATGCCGGCGGTGATTCCTTCGCCCACCGGGTCCGGCGTGACGTAACCGGCGGCGCCTGTACTGCGTGTACAGGTCTGAGCCGCCGGTTCGGAGAGGTATTTGCAGACCCTGATGCCCTTCCACTCCTCCGCCAGGTCCGTGGTGATCGGACTCTCGCTGGGTCTCGTCGTCCGGTTCGCCTTTGCAGCACCTCCGGCCGGGCGATCCCGCCAGCCCGGGCTGCCCCGCGGGCCGCTCCCCATCGCGGCCGGAACTCCGCGGGATTTTACCGGACTGGCCAACGTGATTCGACTCTCGGAGAAGCTCTATTCGGGCGGAGTGCCTGAGGGAGACGCCGGCTTCACAGCGCTCCGCCGCCTGGGAATCCGCACCGTCATCAGCGTGGATGGGATGACCCCCGATGTGGCCCGCGCGCGCCGCCTGGGGATGCGCTCTGTCCACCTCCCGTTCGGCTACGACGGGTGCCCGCGCCCGACTGCCGTACGCATCGTGCGAGCCGTCCGCGATCTACCCGGTCCGATCTACCTCCATTGCCATCACGGCAAGAACCGGGCTCCGACCGCCGCGGCGTTCGCTCGGGTCTCCCTGGACGGCGTCCCCACTGCACAGGCGGTGCGGGAGATGGCCGCTGCGGGAACCGGGAAGGAGTATGTCGGACTGTACGACGCGGTGCGGGGCTTCCAGGCGCCCTCTGCTGCGGAACTGGATCGGGTTCCCGTACCGCTGCGCGAAGTGAGTCCCACACCCCCGTGGATGGCGGCGATGGTCGAGGGAGAGCGCCGCTACGCCCGGCTGGTACGCTTCCAACAAGCGAACTGGCCGGCACGCTCCCGCCGCGCGGCGGCGCACGAAGCGCTCCAGCTTCGGGAATGGTTTGCCGAGTTGCAGCGGCGACCGGACGCACCCCACGGGAGCCCGGCAGCGCCCGCAACGCACACAACGGCAGGCATCGGGGGGCCGCCGGGACCGCCGGCGACTCCGGCGAAGGACGCACCGTCGCGAGGCGCCGGGTTCCGTCGCCTGCTGTCCGCGGGAGAGGCCGAGGCCCGGCGCCTGGAGCAGCACCTGCGGAAACTCGATCGCCCCGCTGCAGGCCGGAGCCTCAACCGGATCGGTGCGAACTGCGCCGCCTGCCACTCCGCGTACCGGAATGTGCCCTCCCCCGAATTGTCAACCCCTGCATCACCCGGTCTATGATCTCCAGGACGATCTGAGGGCACGGCGCGTCGTGCCCCGCGGTGATGTCGGCCCTGCGCCGGCATCACGGGCAGGAAAGGTCTCCGACGGACGCCTCGCAGAGCGCGAGTTGCCGAGTAGTCGAACGCGAGTCTGGCGCAACGGGGAGGGCGGGGGCCAGCGGCGGCACCGGACCGGGTCCGGGGTTCGCAAGACGCCGGCGGCCAGTAAGACCTCGGTAGTTCTCCCTCCCGGCACGACTTCGCGGCGCGCCCACCCCGCCAGGTCCTGCGCTCGGGCTCCCGCTCCAGCGGCATGCCGACGTGGATGGGTTGGCCGGCAGAAGGGTGCCGGGGAGCGTCTCTGGTGGGTTGACAACGGCGGAGCGAGGTGTGAGTGGTGTCCGCGTGTTGTAAAGAACCGAACTTGCTCGGCACGAAATGGCATCCGCCAGCCGACTGCCCGGAACCATCTGTGCGGCGAGCACCGGGCACCAAATCCGTCGTCAGGATAACCACCGCTGCTGTTCCTTGCGTTTGTTTCGTTCATTTCGTATAGTAGAAGGATGAGAACGCCATGCAAGTCCTTACACCCCCCACGAACCAGCCGCTTTCGGAAGTCGAGGCCCGCCAGGCGGAGGCCTCCGGCGTCGCGCTGCAGCGCCTGATAGGAAAGGGCGACCAGCCCGTACAGCCGCTGACCCTGCGCGTGAGTATCGAGCAACCGGACGGTGAGAAGGCCGAGCTACTGCTGCCGGGAGTCACCCTTTCCCTGCTCTCCAGGATGCTTCGGGAGTTGGGCCACGGGAAGAACGTCGTGGTTCTTGCCACGGATGCGGAAGTGACCACCCAGCAAGCTGCCGACTTCCTCAAGGTCGTGCGTCCCTATGTGGTGAAGCTCCTGGAAGCAGGGAAAATCCCCTATCGGCTGGTTGGACCGCGCCGGCGGGTACTACTCGGTGATCTGCTCCGCTACAAAGAGCAAGAGGAAGCCGAACGGCATCGCGGGCTGGATGAGCTGGTTGCCGAAGCTCAGCAGCTCGGGATGTACTGATGCAGGTTGCCTTCCTCGACGGCTGCGTGTTGTGCCCGGCCCCTCTGCGCGATTGCTCCAATGGGCGGGCGCGCAGGCGGACCTCGGGAAGGTTTTTTTGGTCGATAGCAAGCTGATTCCCGTGTGCAAGCCGACCCGGCACGGTCGCGTCCGCCTCCTCCGGGACGAGGGCGCCTATTTTGGCAAGGGGAGTACGGCCTGGTTGCCCGCGGCTACCTCAGACTGTGCCCCCGGAACAGGAAACCAATGCGAGCACGCCTGGTGTCAGAGCGGATAACCGACCGGAGCCGCGTAGGAGCACGATCAATGGTGACCGAGCCGCTGGAAGAAGTTCTTGACTGGGCACGGAGGAGTATGGGGGATCGGCGCCTCATCGCCGCCGTCCGAGGTGCCATCCGGACGCGCGCCGCAGCGGCGGCGTTGAATCTGGACCCGTATCTCGATCAACATGGAGCGCGGAACGCCTACCGCGGTGCGATCTCCGTTACGGAAGGCACGATCAGGCGAATCGACGAACTCGCCCGCCTGCTTCGGATGCTTGGCGTGCGGATCGAGTTAGATCTGCGGTACGCCCCGTGGGACGCCTGGCGCCCCAGTTCGACTCTGGCCATTGCGTACGGCGAGCGGCACGTGCGCATCCCCGGTGTCTCGCAGAGCATGAAGCAGCGAGCAGTGGGCGCGCGGGATGTGCGGGCCGTCACGAACCTGATCGGGTTCACTCGAACAAAGTTCAAGATCGACTGCGAGGTGGAGCTGGTTCCCGTTAGCACCGACCTGTCCCCGCATCGGGCGCGGGATCGTTGGGGTGAGCTCACCAGGCGCGCAGGGATCGGGGCGATCGTTGTGGTGGGCTCGCCTCTGGTGAATCCGTTCGCTGACCTCATGGCGGAGGAGATCTGCCGCGATGCTGCGGGGACTCCTCCGAATCCGGCGCTGCTGCCGGGCCGGTTCCTGTGGAGTTTCGCGCGACAGCAAGGAACTCCGCCATCCTTTCTCTCGGTGAGCGAACCGTGTGAACGTTCGCAGGAGGGCATCCAGCACCGTGACCGAGAGCGCACGACGAAGCGGATGCACGACGATGACGTTGGGACTGTGCTGCGAGACAAGGTGGTGACCGACTTTCCCGACTGCGGGCTCCTGCTGATGGACTACCGGAAGATGCGCGGTGGGGACGGACCACTTCTGATTCTGGCGGCGGGTCATGGGGGTTGCGGCACCCTGGGCTGCATCGCCATGCTAGGCGAGCTGGCGGAAGTCGCCGCTCGCCTCTCGGCGGACCACCGCATGTTCGAGATCGTCCGGGTGAATCGGCGGCAACCACGGAAGCAACGAGCGGATGACGAGGATCTGATCGACGACCTGATCCTGGACGGAAGCCCGGTGTTCGCGTCCGGCATGGGCCAGGCTGCCGCCCCAACGGTCCTGCTGAACCTAACTTGAGCGCGCCTGCTGACAGCGTGGGATAGGGTGGCTCGATAGCGTTCCCCGCCCGCCCGGACAAAGTTATAGGGGCAATCATAAAGCGCTGGGGCGCATGGCGTGTGGGGCAGCTTGCTTCGTGTTTGAGATGGTTGATCCGACGACGGGATCGTCCTTCGTCGAACCTCCCCAGGAGAAGAGAGATGTCACCCATCCGGTTCTGGCTCATCGTGCACGCATTCTCAAATGCCTGGCCCGAGCTGCGAGACTTGGCTGCGCCGCGGTTTTCCGGCGCGGACCGGCCCAGCGACGGCAGGGGCAACACGAGCATGTCGCTCCTCTTCGAGCTGGCAGACGGTACGGTCTTCCACCTCCTGATCGACTTCGGCGCTGGCGCGTTCGCGGGCATCCTGCGTGCCGGCCTACCGCTCCCCCACATGATTCTAGTGACGCATGGGCACCCAGACCATATTTCCCCGATGGAACTGGACACCCTGGCTCGTGCTCTCCGCGACGGTGGACTCACCATTCCGCTTGTGACGAGTGCTAGAACCTGGGATCACCTCCCAGGATTCCAGAAGTCCAAGTTCCGCCACATCCCGATCGAAGCGGACAAGCCACCAGTGAGGATCGGCGCCGGTGACGGCCACATAGACATCGAGGCCCGGGACGCGTCCTCGCACTTCGAAGGTGGGTTGATCTACAGACTGACGTCTGGCAAGCTGCGGTGCGGGCTCTGCTTCGACCTCAAGAACTGGGACGCGATCGACCCGGGCTGGCTGGATGACCTTGACCTAGCGGTGACGGAAGCGAATTCCCAGTACCCGCTCTCTACAAGCACCGGACACGTGTCGGTGGCCGAGGACCTGAGGTTCTTCCGGCAGCTTCAGCGCCCGCCGAGACTGCTGCTTTTCGGGCACATGGGAATGGATGATCCCATCCCTCTGAACGACGGGAACTTGGTCGCCACTCTGGCGGCTCTGGCGCCAGATCTGAACGTCCGCTGGGCGTACAAGGGAATGATGGTCTCCAGCGATCATCTGCCGGCTCGCAACCCAGTCGGCGTCCTGGACCCTACCACACGCCTGGTGGTGAACGTCCAGGAGAAGCACGACGTGCATAGGAAAGGTCTCCTGCACGGCAGCACGCTCCTTCTCGTTCGCGCCGAATACGGGCAGGTCGTCGTCTACCAGCGGGACGCCCGCATGGACTACGGCGGCCTGTGGGACGGGTTCGGCGGGCATCTGAAGCCGACGGACTTGAGCCCGCGCGCCGGCTGCTCCCGTGAGGCGACCGAAGAGGTTATTCTCTCTACCGTTGCGGGCTTCCGGGTAGCCATCCAGCCGGACTGGCTGCAGGCGCTCACGGCAGACTTCGCGGTGGAGTCCCACGACGAATCGAATCGCGAACTCTCCACCGTGTTTGGTCTGACCGTCCCCGAGGGGCTGCTCGTGAAGGCTGTCGACGAAACTCATGATGGCGAGGCAGTGGAACTGCGGATGCGCATGGTGCCCTTCGCGGAGCTCGTGAGCGAGTACTCGGCGGATCCAGGAGCGTTCGCCGACGGTCTCGCGAGGGTGCTGCGGCTGTACCAGGACGACCCTCAATTCCGTCTCATGGTGGACCAGTGGCTGGTACGTTAGTCCCTCGGGAATGGGCTGGCGGTGCGTCATCTTACGACGCGCCGCCAGCCTGACGAGAGTCAGCATCGAACCAGATCACCCCACAGACCCTGTGTCTGGCTATCCCGTATGAGTTTCGGGAAAACAAGGGGTCACCAATGTCGCCCGGGAACTCCGCCGCCTGGCCGCAAAGCCGCGCGAATCGCTGCGCTTGCTCGGGATCCCCGACAATTGAATCGCCCTGGCTCAGAGCCTATCCTAAGGATCGTCAATTCAATAACTTCCTGATTTCAGGGACCCCTGTACGGAACCGCCAAATCGGGAAGTTATTCCCTCGGTGATCCTAAGACCCCGGCGGCGCGGAAAGCGATGACCGCGGCGGCAAACTGGAGTGCCGCGAGATAGTTAGCCGCTTTACGATGCCAGCGAAGAAAGACGTGACGTCACTGATGGAGCCAATGGTGGGTGCGTTCCACCACCCAACTGTGCACCCGCTTCTGCAGATCCCGGGGTTTCGGGACGGGCTTTTAACCCGGTTTCCTGTTCTGTCACTACTCGCGCCCGTCGCGCCCCATGCAGCAGGCTCGGACCACCTTTCGTGGCCGGTCACACCCGCTGGGGCAAGTTCGAACAGGTAGTCCCGGATCTTCCATTGGTCCTGTTTGGCGCCCCGCCCGGCTCCCCAACCGACTGACCCGCCAACCGGCAGTAGCCCCGCGACGGTGGATGCGGCCGAGATATGCAGTGATATGCTGGGAGTGCCGGGGAAGCCCCGGATTGTCCCGTCGTGCGTCAGGGGAGCAACGAGCCAGGATGAGGGAGTGCCAAGAGCTCGGGCGATTCGTTGTGGCCGACCCAAATGTTTGTCACGGGCGGCTGACCTTCAAAGGCACTCGCCTTTTTGTTTCGGACGTGCTGGAGATGGTCGCGGACGGCCTTGACTGGGATACCATCGTCCACGAATGTCACGGCAGCATCCCGCGCGAAGCGATCGCGGAGGCGATCCGCCTTGCCGGCAAGGCACTCGCGGCCCAGTCCTCCGGCCAACTTGCGGCGTGATCGTCCTCGACGAGAACATCATCGCGAGCCAGAGTGCAAGACTGTACGGCTGGCGCGTTCCTTTCCGGCAGATCGGCATGGAGATCGGCCGGAAAGGACTGGTTCCCACCGGACGCTCCTGCGCGGAAACTAACCGGAAGTGGTCTTCGCATTCCACGACGACGTCGAGATTGGCCCGGCGATGCCGGTGCGGATCAGCAGGAACACCGGCCCGACACCCGATGACCTCTGAACCGCGCGTGCGGCCTGACACGGAGATGCAGTGATGGAGATGATCGAAGTAGATTCCAGCATGATCCAAGCGGTCGGCTATGACGCGGCTGCCGAGGAGCTGGAGGTCGTGTTCAACAGCGGCCGGGTCTGGCGCTACCAGGGCGTGCCGCAGCAAGTCTACGAGGAGCTGCTTGCGGCCGACTCGAAGGGTCGGTACAAGCGGGACTGCATCATCGATTGCTATCCGGACTATCCAATTTCGCGTCGCCGGAGGTGATGAAAGGGTCTTCCCGAAGCTCGGATTCCCGGAACCGCGAGTAGCGCGCACTGGCCCTCCGGCGAGAGGAGACGGGCCAGTTTCGGATGCACGCGACGCTCGCGACCCGGCCTGCTTGCGGCGGTGCGCGGAGGGGCGATCCGGCGATGGTTGCCGGCCGTTCACCACCTACTCGCACCATACCCTTGCCTCATCATCCCGCCACCGGAAGACCTGCTGACCGATCCTGGGATCCGCGGTGTAACCTCGCCGCGCCACTGCGTGTCTTTCCGGTTGGTGGGCGCGCCGAAGCGCGAGAGGTCGAAGGGGCAACAGTGTGAAGCGGGCAAGGGTCCACAGGCCGACTGCGTGGACTTCGTCATCCGCCGGGATATCCGCAAGGTGGGCGGACCCGGTCGGAGCGCCTGCGTTTCGAACCGCGCGGTGGGCCGCAGGGGCCTGGGGTTGCCGGCGAAGGTGGAGCAGGACGGCAAGATCTGGACGTTCCGGTTTTCGGTTCCGGCGGAGCGGGTCGGGGTCCGGTTGTTACCCCGTGGGGCGGCGGAATGGTCGGCGAAGGCATTACCTACCGGTTCCGCGTGCCCCAGTTCTGGAAGCCCAACCAGAACTGACGCGCGGGGGGACGGTTGGATGGATGTGTACGGCTGGGCGCGGCCTGCCGGCTGGTGTTGGACCCCTCGACGATCTCCAGGCATGCCGGGAGACCACCCGTTGCTGATTCCGGTCCGCACGGACCGGAGCGGTCAAGGTCCGAATGCGGCCGGCGCCGCGCCACAGAGAGGCCCGCGGGGCCTTCAAGAGGCACTGGGGCGCATTTTTCCGGATTGAGGGTTTCGCCACGCCGGAAGTAGTAGCAGACCGGCAACCTGTTTTTCTTCCCTGCGCCCGGGCGCTGCCTGGCGGATCGCTCGAAACGAGTGACGCCGGCACACACTCCGGCACTGGACCACTTCCGGATCCAGCGGGTACACTCTCCTGGGCCGGGTCCGATCCGGCGCGGGGATGGAGTTCGACGGTCGTGTGCCGGACTCCGCCCGTGTTCCGCGCCGCCTCCCCAGCGTCCTACGCGACCGGGAACTCCAAACGTCAGGCCGCGCGTGCCTCCTGGGGGCCCGGGGCCGGCAACCGGTTGCAACCGGTTCTCCTCGGCAGTAGCCCCGTGGTTTTGACC
>SXGS01038744.1_pt1 | contig 13595 bp, 11 predicted proteins | sample 3174681 | NCBI WGS metagenome assembly SXGS01 (sample SAMN11356861, study PRJNA531348) | freshwater metagenome | isolation source: freshwater sample F1-80 | place: China: Fuxian Lake, Yuxi | collected 2017-12-25
ACAGCAACTCGCCCTCCAACTCCGCTGACTTGGACAGGAGCCGTCAGCAGACCTCAACCCGCTACCGCCACATTCCGCACCACAATCCCAATGCCTTCAACGTCGCCAACGGCCATTCGGCCTATTTTGGACAGCAGTGTCTGCGGAGTGGGGGGCCTGACTCACGGCCTGCAGCGCGCGGGCGTCCGCGTGGTAGCGGGAATCGACTCGGATCCGAACTGCCGGTTTCCGTATGAGGCGAACAACAAGGCGGCTTTCGTCGCGGAGGACGTTCGCGACGTCACCGGAGCGTCGTTGCGCCGCCTTTGGAACGACGGGACGACGACGTTGCTCGCCGGTTGCGCACCCTGCCAGGCCTTCTCGACATATGGCCGGCGCAAAGGGACCGTCCGTCCCGAGGAGAAGTGGAGCCTCGTCGCGGAGTTCGGGCGGCTGGTCGAGGATACCCAACCGGATTTCGTCACCATGGAGAACGTACCGCAACTCCCGGGTCATCCGGTGCTCACGCGGTTCATCCAGAGCCTGACCGGCTATCGAGTTTGGAGTGACGTGGTGCAGTGCGCGGACTATGGCATTCCGCAAACCAGAAAGCGGTTGGTGCTGCTCGCGTCCCGCACCGGAATCGTCACCCTCGAGACGGCCCGGCGTTTGCCAGGGGCTCCCACGGTGCGAAACGCAATCGGCCACTTGCCGTCCCTGGCGGCAGGGGAGTCGGATGCTGGCGATCCCATGCACTCCGCATGTTCGCTCACCGAATTGAACCTGCGCCGGATTCGCGCGTCGCTCCCCGGCGGCACGTGGCGTGAATGGGATGAGTCTCTCCTGGCCGCGTGTCACCGGGGAAAATCGGGCGAAACTTTCCCGAGTGTGTACGGCCGCATGGAGTGGGATGCGCCGGCTCCCACGATCACCACGCAGTGCTTCGGCTATGGCAACGGTAGGTTCGGACATCCGGAGCAGGATCGCGCCATCTCATTGCGGGAGGCGGCGATCCTCCAGACCTTTCCCGGGTCTTACCGGTTCCTGCGCCCCGGCGAGCGGCCGAAATTCAGCACCCTCGGCAGGTTGATCGGAAACGCAGTCCCTGTGCGGCTGGGAGAGGCGATCGGCATCAGCCTGACCCGGCAGGTCCGCCGCCGCCGGGCGGCGTGAATCGCCTACCATCGAGACATATGCACGCCGCGCTGCTCCTGTTCCTTCTCGCCGCCGTTCCCGCCGCCGCCGAACTCACCGCCGATCAGCGCCAAGCCGACTTCCGCTCGCTCGCCGACTCCGTGGCCCGCCGCTACGCCCACGTCGACTGGAAACGCGAAGGCATCAAGCTCGACCCGCTCGACACCAGGCCCTGGCAGGCCCGGCTCGCCCAGGCGCGCAACGATATCGACTTCTACGAGGTGATGTGCGAATACGTCGCTTCCTTCAAGGACAGCCACTCCGCCTATCTGGTCCCGTCCACTTACCTGGCGACTCTCGGCTTCTCGCTCGATCTGGTGGACGACAAGGTCACCATCGACGCGATCAACCGGAACCTCCAACCGGCCGCGGCGTTCGCCGCCGAAGTGGGCGACGAACTCGTTTCCGTGGACGGGCGTTCCGCCGCCGAGTGGATGACGCTCTTCCAACGCTTCATCGGCGGGGGCAATCCTCGCACCGCCCGTCGCGAAGCGGCCGCGTGGATCGCGACGCGCCAGCAAGTGGTGTTCCCGCGCGCGCACGAGGTTCCCGCCCAGGGTATCGTGGTGGTCCGCAAACCCGATAACTCCACGTCAACCTACGTAATCCCCTGGTACCGCCGGGGCACTCCCGTGACGTCGGTCCCCGGTTCACCGGCCATCCGGACCGCGGCCGTCTCCGAACCGGAAGTCGAACTACCGCGATCCGCCCATCTCGACCTGATGGACACGCTCCGCCGCCTGGGTCCGGAAAACTGGTTCGGCTTCGGCAAAGCGCCGCTGGAGGCACTGGGGATCGGCTCGCGTATTCCCGTGTTCGATTTGCCCACCGATGGCTACACGGCACGGCTGGGCGCCGGCCGCATCGATCTGGTTACCTCCGGCATCTTCGAGTCCGGAGGCTTGAAGATCGGCTACCTGCGCGTCGGCGGATTCGATTCCGCACGCATCACCGATCAGGCGATCGCCGAGGTTCGGGACCTGCGCGACAAGACGGACGGCCTCATCGTCGACGTGATGCGAAACCCGGGCGGCCTGGCATGCGCGGGGGAGGAGTTGGCGTCCAATCTGCAGACCGACGTGTTCAACGTGCACACGGTGGAACTGCGGGTGGGCTGGATCGACTACCTGCTCTACCGGGATCGCGTCGATGCGTTGCGCGAGGCGGGTGCGCCCGAACCGCAGATCGCTTCTTTCGAGTTCCAATTGCAGGCGGTGGAGGAGGCGATTCGCGCCGGCCGGACCCGCACCGCTCCGGTTCCGATCTGCGGAACCACCACCACCAGACCCCCGGCCACCGACCGGCTGACCGGACTCCCGCTATCCTACGGCAAGCCGCTCATCCTGCTCATGGACGGATACAGCGGTTCGGCCGCGGAGACGTTCGCGTCCGTGTTGCAGGATTCCGGACGCGCGCTAGTGGTGGGCGAACAATCCGCCGGAGCCGGAGGCACCGTGGCATCGGGCGAGACCGGATCCTATGCCGACGGCGCGCTGTCGCTCGCGCGCGGGCTCGTCAACCGCTCCAAGCCCGCCAACGCCCCGGACCTTCCCTCCTCTCCCTACGTCGAGAACGTCGGAATCCGCCCGGACGTCGAACTCGGCTACATGACACGCGCCAATCTGATTGGCCGGGGCAAGCCGTTTCTCGACCGCCTGCTCCAGATCGCGGCCGATCACATCAAATCGAGACAGTAAGCAGCCGGTCAAGGACCTCGACGGGCACGCGGACGTTGCCCGAGCGGCCGCTGCCCAGTTCGACGCCGGGTTTGTTGGCGCCGTGGTAGTCGCTGCCGCCGGTGATCGCCAGTCCGAAGCGCGCGGCCAGAACGCGGTAGCGATCGCGCCTGGCGGCGTCGTGATCGCTGTGGTGTACCTCGATCGCGAGCAGTCCGGCATCGGCGAGGCGATCCGCCAAATCGGCTTCGTCGTCCCCGGATAGGTCGAGCCGTACGGGATGAGCGAGCGACGGAGCGCCTCCGCCGGCCCGGATGGCCTGGACGGTTTCCTCGAGCCCGGGATCGTGCTTTTCGACATATGCCGCCGCGCCCTCGCCGACGTAGCGGTCGAACGCGTCCTGGATGCCGCCGGCGTAGCCCTTGGCGACGAGGACGCGCGCAAAGTGCGGCCGCCCGGTCATGTTGCGGCCCACGCGGCGGACCTCGTCGAGCGTGATGTCCAGGCCGATCTCGCGCAGCTTGGCCGCCATTCGTTCATTCCGTTCGCGCCGGATTTCCTGCTGCGCGCCCACCCAATCGCGAAAGCCCTGGCCAGGACCCGCGGGAAAATAGCCGAGAATGTGGACCGTTCGCGAGCGGCCGCGGCCGGGCGCGTCGAGCCGGGCGCTCACCTCGATGCCTCGCAGCAGGCGGAGTCCGCGCGCGGCGGCTAGCGGCGCCGCCTCGTCCACTCCGTCGAAGGTGTCGTGGTCGGTGATCGCCAAGCCTAGTAGCCCGAGCTTCAGCGCCGCGTCCACCAGTTCGGCCGGCGAGTCGGTTCCGTCCGACGCGGTGGTATGAGTATGGAGATCGATCAACCGTTCAGTATATCGCCCAACAGGGCATCCACGGCCCGCTTCATAGCTCCGCCGGGCGCGGCATGCAGACCGCACTCCTTCGACATGCCCTCTTCCCACCACCATCGGCCGGCCCGCTCGGGCTCGCCCGGCTGGATCGCCCGGGTGCAGGGCGCGCATCCGATGCTGCGATAGCCGCGCGCGGCCAGCGCGTGCCGGGGAAGATCGTTCGCCGCGACATATTCTTCGACCTGCGCCGCGGTCCAATCGGCGAGCGGACTCAGCTTCAGCCGCCCGGAGGACTGCTCCACCTTGGCGATGCCCGCTCGCTCTTCCGATTGCTCGCGACGGAGTCCGGTGGCCCAGGCCGAAACGCCTTGCAGCCCCCGGTCGAGCGGGCGCACCTTGCGAATCTGGCAGCAGAGCTTGCGGAACACCGGCTCGCGGCGGAACAGATTGGTCCCGTGCAGGGAGGTCATGCGCTCCACTTCGCGATGATCGGGCGCGAAGATCTCGATGCCGATGCGGTAGCGCTCGCGAACCCGGTCCATGAGTTCGTGGGTTTCCTCCGGGAGGCGCCCGGTGTCGAGGGTAAGCACCCGCACGCCGGGGTTGGCGCGGGCGGCCATGTCGAGCAGCACCATACCCTCCGCTTGAAAGCTGGTCACGATGGCGAAGCGGTCTCCGTACTCGCCCATCGCCCATTCGAGGAGAGCCGGCGCGGATAAGGATTCGATGCCGGTTACTGTTGTGTCCAAACCTCATTGTCCCATGTGGGTTGCTACAGTAGGGCCTTGGCCCTCCGCTCAGCCGTCCTGATCTTCAATCCCAACGCGGGCGCGATCATCCGCCGCCGTCCCCGGTTCGACGCGGCATTGGCGGAGTTGCGCCGCCAGGGAATCTCGCTGACGGTGGCTCCGACGCGATCGCCCGGCCACGCGGCCGAACTTGCCGGCAACGCCGTCGCGGGCGGAGCGGAGGCTATCATTGCGGCGGGCGGCGACGGCACGGTGAACGAGGTCCTCAATGGAATGGCGGGCAGCCGCGTTCCGCTCGCCGTGCTGCCGTGCGGACCGGCGAACGTGCTGGCTTGCGAGACGGGTATGCGCCGGGATGCGCTGGCGGCCGCGCGCCAGTTCCCGGAACTGGGGCGGAGCCGGATCGCCGTGGGACGGCTCAAGGCCGCGGGCGCGGCGCCGCGATACTTTCTGCTGATGGCGGGCGTGGGGCTGGACGCGGAAGTGCTGCGCCACGTGGACCTCGACCTCAAGCGCCGATGGGGAAAACTCGCGTATTGGATGGCCGGATTTTCGCTGGCCGGGCGCGCGCTCAACCAGGCCCGCGTCGCCACCAGCGACGGCTTGGTGCTGACAACCTCGTTCGCGCTCGCCGCGCGAGTCCGCAACTACGGCGGAGATCTCGCCATCGCCGCCGGGGCCGATCTGCTCAGGGACGACTTCGAATTGGTCGCCTTCCGCGCGAAAACCACGTGGCCGTATCTAGCGTATCTGGGCGGCGCCGCGATCGGCCAAGCCGCGCGCATTCCCGGCGTGGAGGCCATGCGCGCCACTTCGCTGCGGTGCGATCCCACCAACGGACCCGTGTTCGTTCAGGTGGACGGCGAGCCGGCGGGCGAACTACCGGCTCGCATCGAAACCGTTCCCGACGCGATCACGCTGATGCTGCCGCGCGCGGCTACTTCGCGTCGATCGTGACGTTGAACCACATCTTCCTGAGCTCGGCCACCTGACCGGTTCGCGCGGCTCCGTTCAGGGGATTTCCGCCAAGAGTGAGAAAGCGCGGCGTCGCGCCCTCCTTCTTGCCGAGCGCGATCAGCGGAGCCAAGTCCTTCACCTGGTTCTTGTCGAGATAAATACTCCACAACGACGTCATTTCCGCCAGCGGAGCCAGGCTCGAAACCTTGTTGCCGCGCAGATCGAGCGACGAGAGCCGCTTCAACGACGACAGCGGCGCCAGATCGGATACCGCGTTGCCGTCGGCATAGAGCGACCACAGCTTGGCGAGATCGCGCACTGGCGACAGATCCGAAACCTTGTTGTTCGACAGGTAGAGCGAGTTCATCGACTCGAGCTTGGCGAGCGGCTTCAAGTCCGAGACTTTGTTGCCGGACAGGTTCAGGTACTGGAGCCGCGTCAGACCGGAGAGCGGCGAGATGTCGCCAATCTGGTTGTTGGCAAGCGTGAGGCTCTGCAAAAGGCTCAGGTCCCGCAGCGGCGCCAGATCGGCGATCTGGTTGCCTTCCACCTCGAGCAGCATGAGAGCCTTGCATTTTTCGAGACCGGCCAGGCTCTTGATGCCCTTGCCGGGCGCCTGGATCGTGGAAAGCGTCTCGAGGTCGCCCTCGCTGAGCGGCTCCTTGTTGTCGCGCTTCGCGAAAACGTACTGCCGGACCGCGGCCTCGAGATTCGGATCGGGGACGATGTCCGCCGCGGCGAGGAAGGCCGGGAAAGCCAGGAACGAGAGTAGTGCACCGGTGGACACGGTGCGAGCGGGAAATTGCATCGTGGACTCCGTAACGGATCGGATGAACAGCTATCATATCGAAATCATGCGATTCCTTTCCACCTTCGCTTTGCTGTGCGCGATCTGCACGGCGCAAACTCCGCCCGCCGATGTGCTGAAACAGGCGGCCCAGGAGATGGTGGAGTCGCGCCGCGTGTTCACGCAACAAATGGTGGACTCGATCTTCAGCTTCTCCGAACTCGGCTACCAGGAGTTCGAGACGGCGAACTACGTCACCGGACTGCTCGAGAAGGAAGGCTTCCGCGTCACTCGCGGCGTGGCGGGCATGCCCACCGGATTCGTCGCCGAGTGGGGTTCGGGCAAGCCGGTGATCGGACTGATGGCCGATATCGACGGGCTGCCGGAAACGTCGCAGAAGCCCGGCGTGGCGTATCGCGCGCCGCTGATCCCGGGCGGTCCGGGACACGGCGAGGGGCACAACGCGGGACAGGCGGTGAATGTCACCGCGGCGATTGTCGCGAAGAACCTGATGGAGCGGTACAAGATTCCGGGGACCATCCGCGTGTATCCGGGCGTCGCCGAAGAACTACTCGGCAGCCGCACCTACATGGTGAACGCGGGGCTGTTCAAGGATCTCGAGATCATGTTGTCCAGCCACATTTCGAACGAGTTCAACACGGGCTTCGGCTTTCCGAGCGGTTCCGGACTGGTGTCCACCCAGTACAGCTTCCACGGCCGCAGCGCGCATAGCGCGGGATCGCCCTGGATGGGCCGCAGCGCGCTGGACGCGGTGGAACTGATGAACGCCGGCTGGAACTACCGCCGCGAGCACATACGGCCGGAACATCGCTCGCACTACGTGATCGTGCACGGCGGCGACCAGCCGAACGTGGTTCCGCCGGAGGCCACCGTCTGGTACTTCTTCCGCGAATGGGATTACGAGCGGCTCAACGAACTGCACGCGGTGGGAACCAAAATCGCGCGCGCGGCCGCCGACATGACGGAGACCACCATGACCGAGCGCGTGCTGGGCGCCACCTGGCCCGGCCACTTCAACAAGCCCGTGGCGGAAGCCCTCCACGCGAATATCCAAAAGACCGGGATGCCACAATGGTCGGCGGACGACGAGAAGATGGCGCGCGCCGCGCAGGCGATGATGAAGTCGAAGGTGGAAGGGCTCAAGACCAAGATTCCCGAGATTTCCGAATCCAAGCCCGACCGGCTCACCGGCGGTGGATCGGACGACATCTCGGAGGTGTCGTGGAACCTGCCGACCGTGGTGCTGCGATATCCGGGGAACATCCCCGGCATGATCGGACATCACTGGTCGAGCGGCATCGCGATGGCGACTCCGATCGCGCACAAGGGCGCCACGGTGGGCGCCAAGGCGCACGCGATGACGGTGCTCGATCTGATGACCAAGCCGGAACTGGTTAAGGCCGCCAAGGAGTACTTCGCCCAGCAGACGAAAGAAACGCAGTGGAAATCGCTGATCCCCGCGGGAACCAAGGCGCCCATCGAGCTCAACAAGGAGAAGATGGAGCGGTTCGCGCCTCAGTTGAAGAAGCTCCGCTACGACCCTGTGCGGTACAAGACGTACCTCGAGCAGTTGGGCGTCAACTATCCCGAGGTGGAGCCGAAGCCGTAAACACCATGCCGATGCCGGGCTCGCGCCCCTGGGCGGCGCACCACTCCGTGTAGAGGCGCGCGTAGGACAGCGTCACATAGGCGGACTCGTCGAAGCCCAGCCGCTTCGCCGTCGCGTCGATCCAATCGGGCGGCCCCTCGAGCTCGAGGAACGCCCCGATGGGCGTCTCGTCGATGGTGACGACTCCGGCATCGCCGGGCCTCGCGAACTCGGTGCGGTACTTCTCGTAGCGTAGCGTGCGCGACATGCCGAGCCGCTCGAGGATCGCCGCGAGATTGGCGGGATCGGCGACGCGCGTTTCGATCTCCTCGCGCGACTTGTGCTTCTCGCCGGCGGCGGGTCCCTTGTACGTCAGGATGCATTCGCCGCGGGCGTTGCGCACCCGCAGCAGACGGCCTTGCGATCGCAACGAATTGCCCGGCCAATCGAGAATGTCGTTGGCTTCGAAGCTTCGCTCCTGGATCTCGGCGAACCCTGCCGCGAGAATCCGCCGGCGCGCCTCGTCCGCTGCCGCGACGGCGATCTTCACTTCCGTTTCTATGTTCCCGCCACCCATGAATGCTATCCTCATAACAACTCTAGCTCCTAAAGGAGATTGCGATGGTTGGGAAACGTATCGCGTCCATTTTTTCTATTTGCCTGCTGGCCGTTGCGCCAGCGGCGGCTCAAGTGTCCGGATCGCTCTCCGGGGCGGTGGTCGACCAAAGCGGCGCCCCCGTTCCGAACGCGATAGTAGGATTATCCATCGCCGGCGGTCAACAGGCGCTGGTGTCGACCAAAACGAGCGGCGCCGGGTTGTTCTCGTTCATCGCGCTACGGCCGGACCTCTACGACGTCACGGTGGAGATGACCGGCTTTGCCAAGGTGATCCAACGGCAGGTCAAGGTCGACCCCATCCGCACGACCGGCGTCGGCGAGATCAAGCTGGAAGTGGCTTCCTCGCAGCAGTTGGTGGAAGTGACAGCCGACGTCCAGCAGGTTCAATTGACCAACGCGGAGTTGTCCACGACGGTTACCCGCGAGCAGATTCAGAACCTGCCCGTGCTCGGGCGGCAGGTGAGCAACCTGTTCCTGACGCAGGCGGGCGTGAGTTCCGGCCGCGGCCCCACGGTGATCAACGGCCTGCGAACATCGCTCGCCAACGTCACACTGGACGGCGTCAACATCCAGGACAACTTCATCCGCACCAACGCGCTCGACTACATGCCGTTCCGCCCGACGATCGACCAGATCTCGGAGATGACCGTCGCCGTCGGCAACGCGGCATCGACGATCGGCGGCGGCGCGGCGCAGATCGTGCTGTCGACGCGGTCGGGCTCCAACGAATATCACGGCGCGGCGTATTGGTACAACCGCAACAACAAGTTCTCGGCCAACGACTGGTTCAACAACCGCGCGGGCGTCGCCAAGCCGTTCCTCAACCTGAATCAGGTGGGCGGGGCGCTAGGCGGCAAGATCGTCCGCGACAAGCTGTTCTTCTACGCCAACTACGAAGTCTACCGGCTGAAGCAGCAGAGTTCGGTGCTGCGCACCGTCTTGACTCCGGAAGCCAAGCGAGGCACGCTGAACTACCTGACCACCGGCGGAACGCGCACTACGGCGAACCTGCTGAACTCGCGCAACGTGCGCGTCGACCCGACGATCCAGTCGTTCATCGACCAGTTGCCTCCGCCGAACACCACGGAGACCGGCGACGGGTTCAATACCAGCGGCTACCGGTTCAACGCGCGGGGCAACAACAACCGCGATCAGTTCGTGACTCGGTGGGACTACTACAAGAGCAGCAACCACAACATCACCGGCACCTTCAACTACACCAAGGAAGTCACCGAACGGCCCACGCTCGGCAACTTCTACTCGGCTGTCCCTCCGGTTTCCAATGAAAACCCGGGCAAGCTGGTGGCTCTGGCGTGGCGGTGGACGCTTTCGCCGCAACTCACCAATGAGGTGCGAGGCGGGTTCGCGCTGGCGCCGGGAATCTTCAACGTGTCGAACGCGTATCCCGAGTTCCTGGTGACGGTGCCAACGACGATCTTCAGCACACCGCAGAACCGGTTCCTGCGGCAGGGGCGCGACACCGACACCTACACGATCCAGGACAACGCCCAGTGGATCAAGGGCCGCCATGAGCTGTCGTTCGGATTCCAATCCCAGGCGATCCGCACGACGCCGTTCAACGACGGCGGCATCCTCACCGACTACACCACCGGCATCAGTGCGGCCAACACCACCGGGTTCACCGCCGCCGACCTGCCGGGCGTTCGCGCGCAGGACATCACGTTCGCCAATAACCTCTATTCCACCCTGGGCGGCATCGTCACCAGCGCCACACGTTCGTTCAACGTCACCAGCCGGACCTCGGGCTTCGTCGCCGGTGCGCCCGAGCGGCGTGAATTTACCTACGACACCTATGCCGGATACCTGCAGGACCGTTGGAAGGTGAACAAGCGGCTTTCTCTCACGCTGGGCCTGCGATACGAATACTGGACCCGGCTCAACGAGAAGAACGGGCTGTTCCTACTGCCCCGGCTGACCGGCGGCAACGCCATCGCGACCCTGCTGGATCCCAACGCCACCATCGACTACGCCGGCGGCGACACGGGCCGGCCGTTCTACAACGCGGACCGCAACAACTTCGCGCCGAACATCGGCATCGCCTGGGACCCGACCGGAGGCGGACGCACCTCCGTTCGCGCGGGCTACTCGATCTCGTACGGCAACGACGATTCGATCACCGCGATTCGCAACAACATCGGCACCAATAACGGCCTGGCGCAGACGAACCAGATCTTGCGCCAGACGGCGACGCTGGCCGCCAAGCTTCCAGTCCCATCCCCTACGTTCAAGGTTCCGCTAACCCTGGCTGACAACTACGCCCTCAACGCCGGCGCCGCGGCCGGACTGCCCGATCCCGGAATGCGGACTCCCTACGTGCAGCAATGGAGCCTTGGAGTGCAGCATCAGATCAAGGCGAACATCGTGGAACTGCGCTACGTGGGCAATCATGGAACCAAACTGATCCGCGCGCTCGACTACAACCAGGTCGTCATCCGGGAGAACGGCTTCCTCGACGATTTCCGGCGAGCCCAGTCGAACGGCTTCCTTTCGCTCGCGGTCGGCCGGGGCTTCAATCCCGCTTACAACGCGGCGATCTCCGGCAGCCAGCAGCTCACCGTGTTTCCGCGCCTGACCCTGGGCGGACTGCTCGACAACGCCACCGTGCAGCAGCAGATCCGGCAGGGTGAAGTGGGCTCGCTCGGCGAGCTCTACCAGACCAACGGTCTGAACGACCAGGTGAACTTCTTCCGGAATCCGAACATCCTCGGCGCCAACATCATTACCAACGGCGGCGATTCCACCTACCACGCCCTCCAGTTCGACTTCCGCCGTCAGATGAGCAAGGGGCTGAACTTCCAGGCCAACTACTCGTTCTCGAAGGTGCTCAGCAACGCGATCGGCGACGACCAGAACCGGTTCGAGCCGTACCTGGACCTGGGCAGCCCCGAGGTCGAACGGGCGCGCGCGCCGTTCGACCTCACGCACGTGATCAAGGCGAACGGCTTCTACGAGCTTCCCGTGGGCAAGGGCAAGCGGTTCGAGATGACCGGCGTCGCGGATAAGGTCCTCGGCGGATGGCTGGTGGGAGGCATCATGAACTACACGTCCGGCACGCCGTTCTCGATCTTCTCCAACCGGGGCACGCTCAACCGCGGCGGCCGCTCCATCGGCAGAAACACCGCGATCGCGTTGGCGAACAAGAGCCAGCTCGACCAACAGGTGGGCCGCCTGGTCATGACGGGCAACGGTCCCTTCTTCGTGAACACCTCGGCCCTCGGAGCGGACAACCGCGGCGTGTCCTCGGACGGCTCGGCCGCGTTCAATGGCCAGTTGTTCTACAACCCGGGAGCCGGCGCGCTCGGCACTCTCCAGCGCCGCATGTTCTCCGGCCCGTGGAACTTCAGCCTCGATACCAGCGTGCTGAAGACCTTCCGGTTCATGGAACGCCACTCGGTGGAGTTCCGCGCGGAAGCGTTCAACCTGCTCAACAACCCGTCGTTCTGGGTCGGCTCGGAAACCGACGCCACCACCCGGTTCGACATCAATCAGACCACGTTCGGACGGGTCACCGCAACGTTCAATTCGCGCCGGTTGCTCCAATTCGGGTTATACTACCGGTTCTGATGAACCGCACCCTCCGGCTCGCTTCCTTCGCCCTTGCCGCCGCTCTGGCCGGCAAGGGCGAAACCGTTTCCATTCTCTTGAAGTCCGGCGAAACTATCGACGGCTCGCCTGGCGCGAAGGCCGTCACGTTCGCCGGACGCCAGGTCCCCGTACGCAACATCCTCTCGATCCACGCCGGCGACGCAGCGTCGCCGGGAGAATCCGAACGGATAGCGGCGGGATTGACCGGGGCCGCCGGCGCCGATCGCAAGCAGCGCGACGCGGGCATCGCCACGCTCGTCGACATCGGATTGCCCGTGCTTACTCCACTTCTGAAGTCGTACAAGGACTCCGCCGTCGGAGAACCCGCACACTACTACCGTCTGTTCGAGCGCATCGCCACGGGCACTCAGGACGGCCTCGACCGCACCGCCGATCTGTTGCGCACCGCGGACGGCCGCGAATCCCGCGGCGAGTTCGCGGGAGCGGACCTGATCGTCAAGACCGCCGGAGGATCGAAGACGATCCCCGTGTCCGATGTGCGCCGGCTGGCGGTGCTGCGCGCGGTGGTGGAGCGGACCGCGGATGTCCACGCGCTGCGCCATTCACAGCAGATCGAATTCCTGGACACGGGCGTCGCCGTGACGCCGCAATCTTCGTTGACTTCGTCGGCGCGCGGCTTCGTCCGCCTGTCGTGGAACGACGATAGCTGGACCAGCGATCCGGACGGGCTGAAGAAGCCGGGCGGCAACTACAAGTCGAATCTGTTCGAGGGCCACCCGTTCGGCGCCTTGGTGGCGCGCGCGGGCGCGGCCGGCGAGACCTGGGTGGCAGGCGTGAAGTCGTCCAAGACCGGATTGCCGGCGGGCCGCCTCTACTACGCGATCCAGGACAACCGGCACTGGCAGAACAACCTGGGATCGTACCGGCTGACGCTGCGCGCGACCAACGCGTACGATCTCGGCGATCCGCGCTAGGCGGGGCTCGCCGTGCCCTGGAGGCCCAGCGCCTCGGCGTTGGCCTGCATGGCCTGGATGCAGAAACCTATGTGGCGGTCGAGTTCGACGCCGAGTTCGGCGGCTCCGTTGATAATGTCGTCGCGATTGACGGCGCGGGCGAACGCCTTGTCCTTCATCTTTTTCCGCACGCCCGCGACGTCCACCTCATGGATGCTGCGTCCCGGCTTGACGTAGGAGATCGCGGTGAGGAAACCGGCGAGTTCGTCGCAGGCAAAGAGCGCCTTTTCCATGGCGGATTCGCGCGCGACACCGGTGTAGGAAGCGTGCGAGAGGATCGCGCGGCGGATCCCGGCGGAAACGCCCCGTTCGGCGAGGATGGGCTCGCCTTTCGTTGGATGCTCGTCGAGGGTGGGATGGATCTCCCAGTCGAAGTCGTGCAGGAGCCCGGTGACGCCCCAGAGGTCTTCGTCGGCCTGGAATTGGCGGGCCGCGGCCCGCATGCAGGTCTCGACGGCGAGGGCGTGTTTGCGGAGGCTTTCCGAGCGGATGAACTCACACACGATGGACCAGGCGGCGTCGCGATTCATGAAGCCTGTAGTATACTTGAGATGTACGTCCGGAGGGGCCTGTGGCGCAGTTGGGAGCGCGCTTCCATG
>SXGS01528186.1_pt1 | contig 13592 bp, 10 predicted proteins | sample 3174681 | NCBI WGS metagenome assembly SXGS01 (sample SAMN11356861, study PRJNA531348) | freshwater metagenome | isolation source: freshwater sample F1-80 | place: China: Fuxian Lake, Yuxi | collected 2017-12-25
ACGTTATGGTTTCTACGTTCCGTCAGACCTAACAGCCACCATGTAAACAGGGCTGCATCGTTCAACCGCCGTATGCGGAAAACCGCACGTACGGTGGTGTGGGAGGGTGCCGGGGCGCAATCCCCGGCACCCGACCCGATCACCGACAACTCGCGGATGCACCAGGTCTGGGCCGGATGCCGTGAAAGAATTTGCCAATTGATGCCCATGTGGCAATTTAGGCCTCGACTCTCTGATAGGAGAGGCCAATTTTCATTTATGAACAAACCTAAGATCATCGCGTATTTGAAGCCTTCCTGTGGTTGGAGCCAAGGAGTTCGGTCGATCATGCGCAAGTACGAACTCCCTTTCGAGGACCGGGACATCATCAACAACCCGATTCAACGCCAAGAGATGATAGAAAAGAGCGGGCAGATGCTGAGTCCTTGCGTGGAAGTGAACGGCCACATGCTGGCCGATATCAGCGGCGAAGAGGTGGAAGCCTACCTGTTGGCGAACCAACTCGTGGGTTCAAACTCCGCCGAGCCTGATTCCCCCATCAATCAGCCTTGCGCGCACGAAATGCCTTCGTTCGCCCCGATGTCGTTCAAGAAATAGATCTTCCGTCCCTCCGGCCGCTCGATGCCATTCTGCGACGCTGTGGGATGCTGCCGAGCAATCGGAGCCCCTTGATGAGATCAAAGAGGTTCCACGCCCCGGTCCGCGTGGTGAGGTCTCTGGACGCCATGCAGTCGCTGGCCCTTGCGTGGAAACACGAGGGGCAGCGCGTTGGATTTGTTCCGACGATGGGCTATTTGCATCGCGGACACATCAGTCTGGTTGAACGGGCCCGGAGGTGGGCGGGACCGGCGGGAAAGGTGGTGGTTAGCATCTATGTGAACCCCACTCAATTCGCGCAAAACGAGGATCTGGGAAAGTATCCCCGAGATTTTCCAAGAGATCTCGATTTGTGCGCCGCGGCGGGCGCCGACGTGGTGTTTGCTCCAAGGGATGGCGCCATGTATTCCGGCGGGCAACCGGAAGTCCACAGCACTTGGGTGATTGAGGACACACTCTCCGCAGGGTTGGAAGGAAGATCAAGGCCGACGCATTTCCGGGGCGTGACGACGGTGGTCGCCAAGCTGTTCAACCTCGTGCTCCCCGACGTGGCGGTGTTTGGAGCCAAAGATTTTCAGCAAGCGGCTGTCATCCAGCGCATGGCGGCCAATCTGAACTTTCCTGTCCGAATCATCGTCGCGCCGACAGTCCGCGAGCCGGACGGGGTGGCGATGAGCTCGAGGAACAAATACCTCACTCCGGCACAGCGGGACCAAGCGATCGTGCTGAGCCGGTTGCTGATCGAGGCGCGCAAGCGGGTGCGCGCGTCGACGACAGGTCTGGACCCAATACGATTGCGTGAAGCGCTGAGGCCGGTCGCCGCAGTCTACCCTTTGGCGCGCATCGATTATCTGGAGTTTTTTGATCCTCGCACTTTGGAGGAAGCGGACTTGGTCCGCCGAGGGACGCGGATGGCGGTTGCGGCCTTTTTGGGCGACACTCGACTGATAGACAACGGGCCGCTTTAGGGGAGAGGAAGGGCGGCCCGCAGGGAGTGGCTCCACCCATTGTCGGTGGATGCGTGGCGGTGCGCCCTGCGCCAGCCGCCGCGTACGGGTTGCTCTGCTGTACGGCTCGACTTCGGCTCAGAGACTTTCCGGGGGATGTGGCCCATTTCCAAAGACGGCCCGTCGCCGCTCCGCTCGCGAGCGCGCGAGCAGCGCATCCACAAGTTGTCGGTGAATTTGGCTGGCAGCCCGGAGCGCGGTTGTGTGCGAAGCACCAACCGCAGCAGGTTCGGCGTGGCTGCGAGCCTGAGATAATGCTGCGACTGGCTTTCAACGCAGTCGCGCTCCACCGACAAAGCGTGGATGCACCGGCGCGCGAGCGGGCGCCCATTGGCGGCTTGCCAAGGCTGCGGTCCGACAGTTTAATCACGGGGTGTTGCAACAGCAGACTTTGAGGGAGCCAGCGAGTTTCACTGGGGTTGGGCTCCATGGTGGAAACAAGGTGACCATGACCCTGCTGCCGGCTGCGCCGAGCACAGGCGTGCGGTTTCGACGTGTCGACTTGGAGGGTGAGCCGGAGATTCAGGCCTCCGTTGAGAACGTGTCCGAGACCAACCGATCCACGACCATCTCGAAAGCCAGCGTCAAAATCCACACCGTGGAGCATGTGCTGGCGGCGTTGTCAGGCTGCGGCGTGGACAACGCGATTGTGGCGCTGGACGCGAACGAGCCGCCCATCGGTGATGGAAGCGCCGCGCCGTATTGCGAGCTGATCGAAAAGGCGGGCCTAGTGCCACAGCCTGAAAAGCGTGACTTCTATGCGGTAGAAGCGCCCCTGGAAATCACCCACGCGGATTCGATCCTCTCCGTGTTTCCCCATGATCGGCTGCAAATCTCCTGCACCAGTGCTGACAAATCGGGGAGGTTCACGCAGTTTTTTTCGCTGGAGATCACTCCCGAGACATGGCGGAGGGAGCTGTCGCATGCGCGGACTTTTTGTTTTTTTGAGGAGATCGAATTTCTCATCAAGAACGGGTTGATCCGGGGTGGAAGTCTCGAGAATGCCGTCGTGATACGTGATGATGCGGTGCTGACGACTGAACCATTGCGCTACCAGGAGGAGTTCGTGCGCCACAAGATTCTCGACATCGTGGGGGATCTCAGTTTGGTGGGACGGCCGGTTCATGCGCATATCATGGCTGTCCGGCCGAGCCATGCGGCCAACTGCGAATTGGCTCGGTTGATCGCTTCCCAAGCGGGAAAGGCCAAAGTGGCGCTCAGCGCCTTTCTGCCGCCGCCGGAGAAGAAATCCATCGCCGCGGATGGCCCCGCGCAGACGCCGGTGGTGGATGGCGCGACGTTGGACGTGAGGCAGATTATGAGGATTTTGCCGCACCGGTATCCCTTCCTCATGGTCGACAAAGTGACGCGGATCGAAGGCAACAAGATCACGGCCCAGAAGAATGTCACAGTGAACGAACCGTTTTTTGAGGGTCATTTTCCCCAGCATCCCATCATGCCCGGTGTGCTGCAATTGGAGGCCATGGCACAGGTCGCGGGCATTTTGATGCTTCGCCAGGTGGAGAATTTGGGTAAACTGGCCTACTTCATGGCGGCTGAAAGCGTCAAATGGAGGAAGCCGGTGCGACCCGGCGATTGTTTGATGATCGACGTGGAATTGACCAAGATTCGCGGCAAGATTTGCAAGGCCAAAGGCGCCTGCCTCGTGGATGGAGAGGTAGTCAGCGAGGCCGAGGTGACGTTCATGATCGCTGAAGCATGAACCTCTCCAATGCGGATACATCGGCGCCGATCATCCATCCGACCGCCGTGGTGCATTCCGGCGCCCGTGTCGGGCTTGGGTGCGTGATCGGGCCCTATTGCGTGCTTGGGGAGCATGTGGTGCTTGGCGACTGTTGCCGGCTGCATTCTCATGTGGTGGTGGATGGCCGTACGGTGCTTGGCCGCGACAACGAAATATTTCCGTTCGCGAGCATTGGCTTAAAAAGCCAAGATCTGAAATGGGCGGGAGGCATCACTCGAACGGAAATCGGCGACTCCAACACTTTTCGAGAGCATGTCACCATTCACAGCGCCACCGGAGACGGGGAAGCCACCGTGGTGGGCTCCCGGAACCACATCCTTGCTTACTGCCATCTCGCGCACAATGTGGTGCTGGGCAGCCATGTCATCATGTCGAACGTGGCCACACTCGCCGGCCACGTCAGCGTGGAGGATCACGCCGTGATCGGGGGATTGGCCGCGGTTCATCAGTTCTGCAAAATTGGCCGGATGTCGATCATAGGCGGTTGTTCCAAGGTGGTTCAAGACGTGCCGCCGTTCATGCTGGCCGACGGCAATCCAGCTCGAACCCGCACGCTGAACAAAGTGGGGCTTGATCGCAACGGGGTTCCCGAATCCTCGCAAGCGGCTCTGAAGCAAGCCTACAAAATTTTATTTCGAGAGGGGTTGGCCATCCCCAACGCGCTGGCCAAAATCGAGAGCTCCGTGGCCCCCTTGCCGGAGATACAGCACCTCCTCGCGTTCGTCAGGGCGAGCGGGCGTGGGATTGGAAAATAGACCCATCATGAATCCTCAAACAAAAGAACAGCCAACAGCAACCGCGGCGGCGAATCTGGCGGAAAGAGTCGGACGAGGCTCGAGTTTCATAGGGGGACCGACTCGATGTCGCGCCGCCGAATCGCACTTCTTCGGCCAGCTCACTCTGCCATTTAGGCCGAGGCTGCGCGCGAAGATTGGAAGGAGCACGGGTTATGCTTCGGGCTTTCAGTCCGTGTTTTCCCGTCGGTTGCCGTTGCTGGCGATCGCCCTCAGCTTGGCGACCGCGGCCGCAGTTCGAGCGGCGGCACCCCCGAGGGTCGCCCCTCCCTGGGCGGCCGGAATCGCTTTCGAGGAAAAGGCTCAAAAGCGCTCGCGGTTCCGCCAAAATCATGAGTTTGAAGACTTTCGCGGAGCAGCGGCGCGAATTCCTCTTGAACTACCCGGGGATCAAATGAATTCCGGGAATCGAGGCGATCAATCTTAAACCTTAAAACGGCAGTTGCCCACGGCGAATCATCGCAAGATCCTGTGGATCAAGTTTCTCCGAATCACTCGCCAGATCCAAAAGGGATATGCCTCCCTCTTCTTCTCTGAGGTCTGAGGTTCAAATGCCGTTTTGAGGGTCAGGGAATCAAAGCGGCTCGCGCTGCTGGATCAGTTCGCAATTTCGGAGCGAGTGATCGTCGACAGCCGGCCGCGCACCCACTCATCCAAGACGCCTTTTTCGCGGGCGGCCTCGTAGTCCTTGCGGGCGGCTTCCTTGTTGCCGAGCAACTCTTGGGCAAGACCTCTTTCGGCGAGGAGCTGAGGATCCGGCGATACGGGATGAATCCTCCCAGCGAGTTCCTCAAGCGCCGTGGTCAGGTCGGCGCTCGCACCTTTAGCATCCCTGGCAGCCTGTCGAATCTGAGCTCTGCGGATCAGCCAGAAACTCTGGCACCTTGAATCGGACAATTCTTTTTCGACCGTTATAAGAGCCTTGGTGTTTTGACCGTCGGCGATCAGGGCGTCGACCCATTCGGCAATGAGAACCGATCCCCCAGTCGCTTCGATGCCTTGTTCCAATCCACGAATGCGGCTGGTTCTTAGATTCAAACGGGCATGGAGCTGGCTTCGGGACAAATACCACTCGACGTTAGCCGGAAGCAGCTTGATGGCCTCGTCCAAATCGCGCAAGGCGTCACGCCTTTTGCCTCGAGCTCCGAGGATCTCGGCGCGAACTGCCAGCAACGACGCATGGTCGGCGCTGGGCAAACGCAAGCCAAGGCCTCTGTTGGCGGCGCGCAGGGCCTCTTCCGGTTTGCCAATCGCCAGGCAGTTTTTGCTCAATTCCCGATGAGCCAGCGCGGAACCGGAGTCCAACTCCAAAGAACGCTCCAAGTCCTCGATGGCCTCGCTCAGTTTGCCAAGCACTTTGAATTCGATCGCCCGTTGGAGCAACAGATCCGCGGAGTCGCCCTCGGCGGCAAGCCTTTCGGTCAATTCCTCAATCTCGTGCTCGGGACCGTCGTGAGCCGCCGTCGGCAGCGCCAATGCCAGCAAAAGGCAGCTACCCCACGCGATCCATTTGCTGAAGGAGCCCTGGCTCATTTTTAGTCCTCCAGAAGTAAAATGGGATCGACCAACAGCGACGGTGACTCGGGCGCGCCGTGGACCTCGATCGCCACGATGTTGGCGCCGAGCGTCGTGTGCTTGAAGGCATCTTTAAAAGCGATATACACCTGTCCTGAGTCTTCGCGAGGCTTGATCTTTTGGGCATTCCTCCCGCTGCTCCTGCCAACGCCGACCCGCGCGACTTCCTGCCCGTTGAGGTAAGCCACGAAAGAGTCCGAAAAGTCCATCAAAAGGCCGATTTCGGTGATGCGATCCGCCTGGTGGATCTGAAACTCTTTCCGAATGTAAAGGCTGGTCGGACGATCGCTGCCGGCGGCCAGCGCGGTGCGCACGGAAGGTTCCCGATAGCCAAAACCCGCCGCGCCTCGAGCCCATTTGGAATCGTCGAACCCAGCAAAAGTCCAATCGCGGCCTTGAGGATGCCCTGACGCCAAGTAACGCCACGTCTCATGGCGGGCAACGAGAGTTTTGTAGTCGACCGGCGGCGAGGCGGGGATCTTGGGCGCCGTTGATGGAGGCTTGTAATCGAGGGGTTGCCATGGAAGCGCGAGGCGGACCGGCTTGACTGGGCCTCGCTTGACCATCTGGACGAGATCCCTCTGATTGCCGTCACGATTGATCATGCGCGCGGTCAGCGTGTCTCCATCCACATCGACGATCACCGAGCCAAACTCAGCGACAATGCTCCGCATGACCGGCGATGAGCCTTTCCGGCCCAGGGTTTGCCCGGCGTTGCCCGCCACGACTTGCAAGGTGCCTTCATGCGGTTTTCCGCCCGGATTCTTTCGGTAAGGCCCGTCGCCATCGGGGTGTCCATCGCCGTCGTCGAGGATCACTCCTTCGGCCACGGTTGGCGTGGCGTAGGCGCCGTCCATGAGCATGGATCGCTCATAAATGTGCGAGTGCCCTGTGAGAACGAGGTCGACTCCGCCGGACTCGATGACAGGCATGATCAACTCACGCATTTCAGTGAGGTCCTTTTCTTTATCACTGTCGTGTGAGCCTTTCGTATAAGGAGGATGATGCCAAAATGCGATGAGCCAGTCGGCTTTTGTCTTTTCCAGATCCGCTTTGAGCCACCGCGCCATCGCGCCGCTGGGTTTGCGCTCAAGATCGTGGGAGTCCAGGCAGATGAAATGAATGTTGCCGTGGTCGAATGAATAATAGGCCTCGGTGCCCGACGCCAGTCCACCCGCCTCGGCGCGCTGGGGCAGCACATAGGCGTCGTAGTAGGGCCCGATTCCCGTGGTGCCTTTGGATGTGTGGCCCTCATGATTCCCCATCGTCGGCCAGCACACCAAGCCCCGCAGCGAGGCGCGATAAGGTTCGAAAAATCGGCTCTGAAACTCCATGTCGCGACCTGTGCCGTACGCCATGTCTCCGACATGCAGCCAAAAGTCGAGGGCTCTGCCGTCCCGTCGAACAAAGTCACGCATCGCGTCGTGAACCTCTTTTTGGGGCAAACGCCCGGTACCGCCGTCCCCGATCACCCAGAACCGAAACGGCTCCCGAGTGCCCGCCGGCGGGGGGGTGACGAATGACCACGAGGGATCGTCAGGAGTGAGGCGTCGGTTCTCGTCGTAGACCGCGTAATAATACCTCGTTGAAGGTTCCAAGTCAGTCAGTTTGGCTTCATATTGGAAAGTGCCGATCGGAGCGCTGTGGAGCTTCGGAAGCTTTAAATTGGAGGGTGTGCGAAAGGGAAGCCACCGTTCCGGCACCGGCGCATCGTCCGTTCCCAAGGAGGCTCGCGTAACGACTTTTGAAGAGGATGACTCACTCTTGAGTTCCTCGCGCTTCGTCCCATAGCGCACGATCGGTGTCATGGAGCCAACCGTTCTCCACACCACATGGATGGAATTGGGGGTGGCGAGCTGAAGATAGGGCTCCCGAATCCATTCGAGGCTCTGAGCGGCGCCAAGCGCGAGGCCGCATCCGGCGCCAAGGAGGCAGGCGAATGTCATTAGTCTCAACAGTCGCGTGACCCGGCTTTGGTTGTCTCGGTTTCGATGCTCCATTTTGGTTGTGTGGTGAACAGTTCGTGCCGCAGTCCCGCCATCGTCAGGCTCGGCGATTAACGAAGGTCGCTTTCCTCCAGTATAGCATGCCGGATCTTTGTTCTTTCGTCGGATGTGAAGGTGATGTGGATCACTCCATCCCGCGTCTGAATTGCCGTTGGATAGGAAAAGGAGCCAGTTCCCGAGGCGATATCGATCCCGCTCGACCAGGTCTTCCCCGCGTCCCGAGAAACCACGGCTCGCAGGGGAGTCCGTTCGTGCATGCTGTGATTGTATATGAAAAGCAAATTGCCGCCCCGAAGCTTGATGAGTTCAACGGAGGAGTTCGGATTTGGAAAGCGGGTCTCGATCCCTGGGCTCCATGTTTTTCCGCCGTCCTTGGATTCCGTTTGAACGACGAATCCGTCATTGCCGGGCTCGTAATCGCCGCCGCGTCTGCAAAGCGCCAGCAGATGCCCGGCTTGGATCTCCACCACGGCCGCTTGGAGGTTTCCCATGCGTGAAAACACTTTGTTCGATTGAGTCCACTGCGCGGCACGGGGATCGAACCGGAGGAAAAGGCTGCTGGTGTCGGCGCCAGTCTTTTCGGTGTCCGCTCCGGTTTCGTGGTAGATAGGGAGAAGATAATGGCCATCGCTCAAAAGAACGGGCCGGCTTCGCACCATCGTTCCTTCTTCAAACGTGACCATGAACGAATCGGACCAGCTCTTGCCGCCATCTTCTGAGATTTTCGCGGCGATGCGCGAGGTGGACCATGTGGCGCCGGGGCGGACGACGTAAAAGAGCCATACTTTAGAGTCAGGGGCCTGCCAGAGCACGGGGTTGCCCATCGAATAGACCGGGTTGCGCGCCAGGACGACCGGTTTAGACCAAGTGCTGGAGCCTGCTTTCAGGCGGGAGCTAAAAACCGCCGTTTCTTTTTCGTACTCGCCACCGCCCCCATAATAGGCGAGCAGGAAATCCCCGTTGGACAGCTCCGTGATGGTCGTGGGATGCTTGTAGGGTCCCGTCTTGGTCTCCGGGCCGAAAACCGTTTCAATTTTCAACGCGGCGGAGGTCTGGAGGCCCATATTAAAAACGGCAGCCAGCACCAACAGCGCTTTGGCCGCGCGAATGTCATGACGCTTTTTCACATTGCCTCCGAGTGTGCGCGAGCCGCGCAAATTGAAAAGATCAGATTTCAAGCTCTCCTGTTTGATGCGCATCCACGCTTTGTCGGTGGAGCGCGACTGTGCTGAAAGCTAGTCGCAGCAGCATCTCAGGCTCGCAACCACGCCGAACCTGCTGCGGCTGGTGCTTCGCACACAACCGCGCTCCGGGCTGCCAGCCAAATTCACCGACAACTCGCGGATGCACTGCCTGTTTGTGTCAATCGCGGGCGGGGGAATGACACGCATGAAAGCGACGCCTTGAGCTGCCGGCCTCCGCGGCGAGTGGGAGCGGCCTGTGAGCTTGGCTCGGAAACGATGATCGCGCCTGCGATGGCTCATTGACTTTGCGACTTTTCAAAAGAGGATGAAGGAGCCATCGTTTGACGGGATTGGGTGCTGGCAGACTTTGATCAAACGGGGACGCCCGGGCGACTCGAGGCGCTCGGCTGAACCCTGGTCCCGCTTGGTCTCAATCAATAGAGATTAGAAGCGGCTGTCGGACATGATAAATATTTGCGAAAGCCTGGATCAGCGGGACATGACTGCGAACCAGGCTTATCCCGTGTGAACAGGCGGCGGAGTCCGGATGGCTTCATCGCCTGGAACTTGAGGGGATTCGCTTTGGCCAATTGCCGTTTCTAAGTTAAACCGAATATCACATGAACCTTGACGCTCAGACGATTCAGAACATTTGGAACACCCTATTCGAGCACGCCATCACTTTTGGGCCCAAGGCTCTAACGGCCTTTGCGATTCTAGTGGGAGGATTTATTGCCGGCCGCTGGACGGGGCGAACCGCTGACCGCAGGCTCACCAAAGTGGACATGGAGCCGCCGCTGCGCTTGCTCATAGTCCGCGTCCTCCGTTTGGGGGTGATGGCGGTCTTCGCTATGATGGCACTTCAGAACTTGGGGGTCGAGTTGCTGCCATTGATGGCGGGACTAGGGGTTGCCGGTGTCGGCCTCGGCTTGGCGATGCAAGGCGTGCTGGGCAATCTTGTGGCCGGCTTGATGATTATCTTCACCCATCCCTTCCGCATCGGCGAATACGTCTCAATGATCGGCGTCGAGGGCCGCGTGGAATTTATCGATCTATTCACAACCCGCCTCAGCCATCCGGATCACTCCATTGTGATCGTGCCCAACCGCAAGATCGTGGGCGAAATCCTTCATAACTATGGGGCGATCCGGCAGCTGGATGTGATCGTGGGCGTGGCTTATGCGACGAATTTGGACGAGGCCCTGGCGGCTGTGCACGAGGTGTTGGGGAAGAATCCACGGGTGCTGAAGGAACCGGCTCCGGTCGTACGTATCGTGCAGACGGCCGATTCCTCCATCAATATCGCCGTCAAACCCTGGGTTGCCGTTTCTGACTTCGGACCCGCCATCGGTGAAATCAACAAGGCCATCGTGGAGAAGTTTCGCGAGGCAAATGTGGAGATCCCCTTCCCGCAGCGAGATATTCGCATCGTGGGCGGATCCGCGGCGTAGGAGGCGCATGTCATGTGAACGCGGGGCCGGGTGCGGAACGAGACTTTCTGAGGCGTCCATCCCAAACCGGCGGTCCGAACCAACAACTTCGAGATGCACGGGGCTTCAAGGGAGTTGGAAAAACGCGCTGGCGTTGCCGTGCAAAATGCGCCGGGCCAGCCTTTCGGCAGTGGCCCGTCCGAAGTAGCCCGCAGAGAGCTTCTCTTGAAGCACCTCGGCGATCAGCCTTCGAGCCGTCCGCATCGTTCCGTATGTTTCCTCGATATGCCAATTGTCGCCCCCGATCATCATGAGGGTCTCATTGGGCAAAACTTCAATGGCCTCATGAAGCGCGAGTTTGAAGTGCGACGGACTCAACAAGAGCGACCAAGTCAGATCGATCCAAATGTTGCGGTAGACAAACGCCATGCCGAGGAGATCCCGGCTCCAAGGATAGGCCAGGTGCATGAGCAAAAACCGCGTTCGCGGATGCCTTTCAATCAAACCCGCTACCCCGATCGGGTGGGAACCGCGAATGATGCCAGTCCCAAGATGCATCTGAACCGGCACATCACGCTCCGAGGCGAGGCGGCACAAGCGATCGACGACGAAATCGCCGAACGCCTTTCTTTCCGCGTCTGAAGGGGCGGGTTTCCCCCACGCTGCCCGGGCCAGTTCTTCGTTTGGCTCATCGAAATTCACGTCTCGATCGTAGGCCAGCGCATTCTTCAGCGCGACTTGACCTCGCGAGGCCATGCCATCGACGAGTCCTTCTAGCCCTTCGAGATAGTCCTCAAACGAATTCGGCGCGATTCCGGCGCGGCGCAACAATTCATGCGCGCCACAACCGTTGTGATCTCGAGAGTCGGGATGCCACCCGAGGGCCAGTGAGTTCAGCCGCATGACAGAGCGGTAATTCTGCCCGAGCGCGGGCCTGGGATCCAACAGGGGATCGTTATAGGCGTCCGTGATAACCGTCGTGATGCGCTCGCGGCGGAGGATCTCCTGCCGCCACCCTGGCTGGGCATGGGCTTGGCGCACGGCGGCGTCGAACGTTTCCCAGTTTTCTGGCGTAATCTCGGGTTCGCCATTGCCGTGCAGCTCTGCGATCGCCCGCGACAGATTCCGGACGAATGAATTGGAGCCGCTGCGTTCTAGAAAAGGGGCCAGAGCCGCCCACGTGGTCGGGCCGGCCGGTTCAAGCATGGGATCCGCGTCCCGCGACTCAGACGGGAGACAGTAGGGCCGGGCTTGAGTCCAGCCCGCGTAGCTTTGCTGAAACAATTGCAGCAGCCCCACATCGCGTTGGAGAACGACCTCCGGGAGGTGGTGTTCGTGCACGTCCAGAATGGGCAAGTGCTCGACGAAATCGTGAAAAGTATCGGTCATGATCAGCATTCTATTGGACGGAACCAAACAGTTCCTGTCAACGACGCCAGGCTTTTGATTCAACCAGGCGAAGGAACCTTCCCGCGGTCGATATCGATGACCCTTGCGCCGGGGGGCCCAAGCTCCTCCATGGGTCCGATCGCGGAGTCGTAATGATCTTTGTCCATCGCTAAAAGATTTTGCCGAGCAGCTGGAATAGGGTAATATGACCTTACGTGACTGACACCAGCACAACTTCCAAAGCTCCTCGCAGCCGCTTGGCGCTTTGGGTTGGCATTGCGGGAATTGCCCTGACTTGTGGGGGCTTCGCGTTATCGCTGGCGGTAGAGAGGCGGGATCAAAGCGCGCGATTTGAGCATTCGGCATCCACGATGCTGAAGTTCTTGGCGGAGCGCCGCGACAAGTATGAATCCATGCTGCTGTCTTTGCGCTCCCACTTCCTCTTCGCGGGCGAGGTGTCGAGGGATCGATTTGGAATGGTCGCGAAAGAACTCATCGCGCGGCACCCGGGTGTCCTGGCGTTGGAATGGGTGCCCCGCGTCCCCGCGGAGGAACGCGAGGCCGTGGAGGCGAAGGCCAGAACGGAGGGGTTTCCTCACTTTCAGTTTTTAGAGCGGGACTCACGCGCGAGTTCGCATTTCAAGTTCGTTAAAGCCGGGAATCGATCGGAGTATTACCCAATACTTTTCAAGGAACCGCAACAGGGTGACTCCCGGGTTCTCGGGTACGATCTCTTCAGCTGCGACATCCAACCGATTCTGGCGGCCGCGCGCAACACGGGCCTCACGACTTCGACTCCCGTGAGGCAGGTTGCGGCCGAAAGCCGCCAGACGTTCGAGTTCGTGGTGGCCATCCCTGTCTATCACAATTGGCCGCCACCGTCGGACGCTTCCGCCCGCCAGGCCCAACTGAAGGGCTTTCTACAGGCCGTGTTCCAGGTGGACGAGCTCTTTGGCTCCATGGCCCCGGAGATGTCGATTCCTGGCGTGGAGATTTTCGCCTGGGATTCCGTTGAGGGCGCACGAGGGCAGTTGCTCTACTCGAGCCTCGCTTTCAAGTCAGAACAGCGAGTGAGCCCTTCTCAAAGCGTTCAGTTCAAAAAGTCTTCCGGTTCCCCGTCAGTCGCCATCGAGTTTCCAATTGGCGCCAGAAACTGGCATGTTGAGTTCTATCCGAATGCCGATTGGCTCAAAGCAAATCGTGGCGGCGCTTCCCTGGCCCTCCTCCTCGGAGGGTTCAGCGTCACCGGACTGCTGGCTGCGGGGTTTCACGCCGGCGCTCGCAGGGAAGCCCTGGTGTCGACCCAAGTCGAGAGACGAACGAGCGAACTTAAAAGCACGCTGGCGCTATTGGAACGGGAAGTCACGGACCGCAAACAAACGGAATCGGCGCTTCACAGCGCGCATTCGCACCTTTTGACGGCGCAGCGTCTGGGCCGCATCGGAAGCTGGGCTCTCGATTTGGGCACGGAGTCGTTGGTTTGGTCGAAAGAAGTTTTCCGGATCTTTGGACAGAGCATCGATTCCTTCGTGCCGACGCGAGAATCTTTCTCGGGGTTGGTGCATCCCGAGGACGTGGAGGAGCTCAAAAATCGGGCTGCTATTGCCATTCGCGATATCCATCCCTATAGCATGGAGCACCGCATCGTGTTGCCGGACGGTTCGATCCGCCACGTGGTCGAGCACGCTGAAGTGATTGCTGGCTCGGATGGAAAACCAGCCCAAATGTTGGGGGCGGTTCAGGATGTGACGGAATCGAAGCGCGCGGCGGCGGACAGGGAGATCCTGGATCGTAGAGTTCGAGAAACCCAAAAACTGGAGAGCTTGGGAGTGCTCGCGGGCGGCA